>Ga0335073_10000325_pt1 | contig 62331 bp, 57 predicted proteins | sample Lox_Sample_22_FD_207093 | JGI IMG/M metagenome (GOLD analysis project Ga0335073, IMG submission 207093) | Soil microbial communities from Loxahatchee National Wildlife Refuge, Florida, United States - Lox_Sample_2.2 | ecosystem: Environmental > Terrestrial > Soil > Wetlands | place: USA... | reverse complement strand
GCGCACTGCAGATGCTGGGCGATCTCTTCATTGGAGTACCCTTCGACCACCAGCCGTAAAATCTGCTGCTCGCGCGGCGATAAATGCGGGACCGGCACGGGTTCGTCGTGCGCGTCGCGCGGTTCGCTGTGAAAAAGAGCGTGCGCAACCTCGGGGTCGAGCCACGTCGCCCCGTCCGCCACGACCTTGATCGCTTTGCGCAAGCGCGCTCCCGGAGTAACGGCTAGACAACATGCGTCCGCGCCGGCGTCGAGCGCCGCGCGTAACTGATGCTCGTCGACCTGACGCTTGAGCGATACGATGCCGACGTCGGGCCTGCGGCGCTTCGCCTCGCGAATGAAGCGCACGCCGTGCGAGGCGCCATACTCGTCCGAGAGGCTCAAATTCACGATAAGTACGCGAAGCGATTGGTCGGTCAACAATGCTTCGCCGCCAGCTGCGTCGGCAGCGCCGAGCACTCTGAGCTCGGGATCCGCGCTGAGAATCTCGACGAGCGCGGCGGTCGTTGTGTGGCGGTCGGCAACGATTGCAATGCCAACCGGCTCCACGCTCGGCAGCGCACCCGCGAGACGATGAAGCGAGGCGTCAACGTCCATCGCTGGGAGAGTATCACGCAGCGCCGTCGTCTACCTGTTGATCATCAGGTTTGACGATCATCAGGCCGGTCTATTGCCAAGCACTAAGCAGCGAACCTACGCTGAAACCTGCTGCACAACGGGTGCCAGGAGTAAAGTATGAAGATTCGTCTTATTGCGGTGGCGGTCGCGCCGCTGCTTGCCCTTGGATTGGTTGCCGCGTTTCTTTTCGATGGCTCCTCGGTTCGGGCGGAACAGACGGTCGCGCTCAATGACGCGTCCGGTACGTCGGGCATGTGGGAGTATCCCTCAGGCGACTTCGCTAATTTGCGGCATAGCGGCCTGACGGCGATCAATACCGACAATGTGAAAGACCTTCACGTGGCGTGGATGATGTCGACCGGCGCGACGCGCGGCCACGAAGGCCAGCCGCTCGTCATCGGCGACACGCTCTATTTCGAGAGCGCGTATCCCAATCACGTCTATGCGGTAGCGCTCAGCGACTACCACATCAAGTGGGAGTTTACGCCGACCCAGGATTCGTTCGCGGTCTCGGTTGCTTGCTGCGATCTCGTGAACCGCGGCGTTGCATACGGCGACGGCTTGATCATCGCCGACGCGCTCGACGGCACGGTCTACGCGCTCGATGCGGCGACCGGGAAAGTCGCCTGGAAATACAAGGAAGCGGATCCGGAACTCGGCCAGACGCTGACGTCGGCGCCGCTCGTCATTCCCGAGAAGAACCGCGTGCTCGTGGGCGTTTCGGGCGGTGAATTCGGCGTGCGCGGCTACATCACGGGTCTCGATTTGCACAATGGTAAAGAGGTTTGGCGCGCGTACAGCGAGGGGCCCGACTCCGACATTCTGATCGGCAGCGACTTCCACGGACCTCGCAATCAAGGCACTTCCACCTGGACGGGCGATCAGTGGAAGGTCGGCGGCGGAACGACTTGGGGTTGGTACTCCTACGATCCGAAGCTCGATCTCTTCTACTACGGCACCGGCAACCCGGGAACGTGGAATCCATCGCAGCGACCGGGCGATAACAAGTGGTCGATGACGATCTTTGCACGTCATCCTGAAACCGGTCAGGCAGTCTGGGCATTCCAGATGACGCCGCACGACGAGTGGGATTATGACGGCATCAACGAGATGATCTTGGCGAACATCAAGATCCACGACGAAGAGGTGCCGGCGCTCGTCCACTTCGATCGCGACGGTTTTGCGTTCGAGCTCAACCGGGCAACGGGCAAGCTCCTGCTCGCCAACAAGTTCGACCCATCGGTCAACTGGGCGTATAACTACGACATCGCCAAGGGACGCCCGAATATGGACCCGGCGTACTTCACGCGCGCAGGGCACAACACGAAGGGTATCTGTCCGGCGTCGATCGGCAGCAAGGATCAGCAACCGGCTTCGTTCGATCCGCAGACCGGATACTTCATCGTACCGACCAATCACTGGTGCGAAGATTACGCGCCGTTCAACGTCAAATACAAAGCCGGTTTCCCGTACGTCGGTGCCATCGTCAAGATGTATCGCGGACCGGGGAACTACGGCGGCGCGCTGATCGCGTGGGATCCCAACACGGGCAAGATCGTCTGGACCGACAAAGAGCACTTCCCGTGCTGGAGCGGTGTCGTGACGACCGATGGCGGTATTGCGTTCTACGGAACGATGGACGGATGGTTCAAAGCCGTGGATACGAAGACCGGCGCGCTCTTGTGGAAACAGAAGATGCCCTCGGGCATGATCGGAGCGCCGATCGCCTATTCGTACAACGGCCATGAATACGTCGCCATGCTCACCGGCGTGGGCGGATGGGCAGGCATCGGCCTCGCGGCCGGGCTCACCAATCCGACGGCAGGTCTCGGCGCGGTCGGTGCGGCTGCTGATCTCGGCAAGTACACGACACTCGGCGGCGACTTGATCGTCTTCACTATCGACTAACCACTGGGGAATCATGCAGGTACGACTCGTTACCGGCACGTCGCTCGCGGCGTTGCTTCTGTGGGGCTCGGCGGCGGCAGCGCCGCCGCCGGCCCCCGCGGCTGCGGCGCCGCTTCGCGTCTGCGCGGATCCGGATTACATGCCCTACTCGAATCGCGCGGGTCAAGGCTTCGAGAATAAAATCGCGCAAGTGGTCGGCCGCACGTTGGGCCGGCCCGTCGTCTACGTGTGGAAGTCCACCCGCGGCGATACGGGCTTCGAAGAGATGGTGCATCAGTACCTCAATCGGGGGCGCTGCGATCTCATCGTCGACGTGCCGTACGCCGTGCCGGATCTCTTGACGACGAAACCGTACTACATCTCGTCGTACGTCTTCGTCTACAAGAAAGGAAAGGGCTACGACGACATCACCTCGCTCGACTCGCCCGCGCTTCGTCACGTCAAAATCGGCTTCGAGGCCGATACGCCCGTCGAAGACGGGCTGAAGCTGCGCACGCTGATCGTCGGCGCAAAACCTTTTCTCAGCGCGGACGAGGAAGACGCCAATCCGTCGGACATCATAGACGCGGTGCAAAACGGCACGATCAACGTCGGGCTCACGTGGGATCCTGCGGTCGGTTACTACATCGGGCAGCATCCCGACCTCACCGCGGTGATCATTCCCAACGCGCGCAGCCAGGGCTCGCCCGAGCAGTACACGTTTCCGATGGCGATGGCCACGCGTGACGGTAATACGAGCCTGGTCGCGCAACTCAATCGCGTGATCGCGCAAGACAGCTCGCAGCTCGACGCGATCCTCACCTCTTATCACATCACTTACTTCAAACCGAACGGAAACGGATGAGCACTCTCGCTACCGTAGGAATCGTCGGCGCGGGCCGCATGGGCGCGAATATCGCGCTGCGCCTGGCCGACGTCGGATACCCGGTCGTCGCCTACTACGATATTCGCCCCGAAGCTGCCCAGGCGGCTGCGGCGCAGACGAAAGGTAAGGCATATACCAAACTCGCGGACGTCACCGCAAACGCGGACGTGATCATCACGGTCGTTACCGATGATGCTGCGATGGATCGTATCTTCGCGGAGAAGGGCGACAGCCTGCTCGAAGGCGCGAAGGGTAAGATCTTCGTCAACTGCGCCACCATCACGCCTTCGGTGCATGTCGAAGTGCAGCGGCGCGCGGAGGCTCGCGGCGCACACTCGCTCGAGGCCTGCATGGCCAGTTCCATTCCGCAAGCACGCAACGGCACGCTCTATCTGATGATCGGCGGACGCAAGGACATCTTCGAACGGGTCAAACCGATGCTGGAGAAGATGAGCGCATCGTTGCGTTACATCGGCGAGGCCGGGCGCGCGGCGCAAGTGAAAGCGCTCGTCAACATGGTCATGAACATCAACACGGCCGGCTTGGCCGAAGGGCTGGGCCTGGGCGACGCATTGGGTCTCGATCTGAGCATGTTGCGCGAAGTCTTCTCCCAGACGGGTGCCAATTCGCGCGTCCTCGAGACCGATGGCGGCGACATGCAAAGCCGCGATCACGATGTCTATTTTTCCGCGGAGCACGCCGCTAAGGATTCGGGCATTGCGCTCGGACTAGCGCGCGACGAAGATCTTGCGCTGCCGCTTGCGCAGGCGACGTTCGAGCAGTTCGAGCTCATGAAAAAACTGGGTCTCGGGCAGCTCGACAAATCCGGCGTCTCGGAACTGACCTTCCTTGGACGCCACGGGCAACACATTCACAAACAAACGACCAACGCTTAGGAGACATCATGCCAACCGTAACGCTGCAAAACGTCGTTCCGCTCGTCAGTTCAGGTACCGCTGGACCATTGGGCGCGATCCATCTCCCGCGCCTTTGGGCTAAGTTGACGCTCTCCGCCGCCGGCGTGCTTCCGGAAGGATACGACGAATGCGGAAAGGGATTCGATCAGATGACGCTCGACGCGCTCGGATTGGATCGTCAAAAGACGATGGATTTCATCAAGAGCCATCACCCGAAATACATGCAATTCGAGGAGTGGGTCGTCGCGCAAAACGGCGGATCGATCTCTGCCGACCGCATCAAGAAGCACAATGACGCGATTCGCGGTTACAATCACAGCGACGATCTCGCCGGAAAGATGCGCAGCTCGTCGGGTATCAAAGACGCCTCGGTCAAAGACGCCGTGATGCTCAACACGATCGAAGATCTCGACGATCTTTACGCACAAGTCAAAAAATAGAGGACGCAACAGGAGTGCATTCCATATCTCGGGCCGCGGCAGCGTTCGCGCTGCTCGCGGCCGTCGTGCTGCTTACGACCGTCCACGGACGGGCGTCTGGGACGCAAATATCGTTTACGGCAGCGCAGGTCTCCGCGGGTTACAAAACCTTCGAGCAAGTCTGCTCGACCTGCCATGGAACCAATCTCGAGGGCGGCGCCGGTCCGGCGCTGACCGGGCCGAACTGGAAGACGTTGAGCGTAAAGATCAAGGCGAAGGTCACCGACGTGTTCACGCTGATCACGACCGAGATGCCGCTCAACGCGCCGGCGACGCTCTCGCACACGGAGTACGTCAACATCATGGCGTTCATCCTGAGCAAGAACGGTTATAAACCAGGCGCGACGCCCCTTACCTTTGCGGCCGCGAGCAGTTCGCAGGCCGCGATCCTCAAGGAATAAGGCTCAGTTTACCGCACGCACCGCGTCGAGCGAATCAGTGATCTCGGGGTGGTAGCCGAATCCGTATGAATCGAGGTGCAGCTCGAAGGGCGGCATCGAGTTCAGGACGGCGCGGACGCGTGCAAAGCCAAGCGGAACCGCCGGCGAGCTCCACGCTTCGAAGCGCAGGAGCGTGTGACCGTCGACGGGGTAGTCGCCGTAGGTCGCGTCGATCGAATGCTTCTCGGCCACGATCGATTCTTCGCTGAAGCGGCTGGGCGAAACCGGCGCGATGACCTTCGCGCTCTTGGTCGATACCGGCTGCAGCGAAGTGGGGTAGAGATGCGGTGAGTCGAGCATACGGAAGGGCGGCGGTGAGTCTTGATCGAGAGCGAGAAGCGAGCCCGACCCGGAGACATATGCGATGACGGGATAGACGGTTAGCAGATTGCCGAAGCTGCCGTGGATGTAGGCTTTGCGCGCGGTGTTCGCATTGCATGAACCGCCGGGAAGACCGACCTGCGTCTCGATGAACGCGCGCGTCGCGATCGGCGTGCTTTCCATACCAAAGCCCGCTTGCTTTTGAAACTGTACACCGTACCCCATGACGTAACGTACCCATAGGCCGGGCCGGCCATCTGCGATGGCTGCGGCCGCGCCGGGAACGGCCCGCAATGCAAGCGCGAGTGCCGGAACTGCCGAGATAAAATCAGTGCGTCGCATCGGAAAGCATCCTTTCCACATCGTGCGAGGTAAGCGGGCCCCGGTGGATCGCGCGGACGACGCCGTGCGCATCGAGCACGAAGGTCGTCGGGATCGAACCGACCCCGTAGGTAGCTTCGAATGCGCCGCCGTCGATCGCCACCGTCGAAGCAACGGCATAGCGGTGAACGAAGCGCGTCACCTGCGCTGGCGTCTCTTGCTCGTCGACGAAGACAAAGCGCACGCCGGGATGCGTGCGCGACGCTTTCACCAGAGCCGGCACCTCCATCTTGCAAGGCGGACACCACGTCGCGAAGACGTTGATCAGCGCGGGGTGTCCGCGCAGCGCATGGATGGTCAACGTACCACCACCCAGCGTATCGAGGAAGAACGGCGGCGCTGCGTCGCCGACGGTCGCGACGTTCGAACCGAGCAGCACCGCAGCAAGCATCACGCTCATCATCGTAGAAGTATTCGATAATGCGTTCTGCAATTCCGTGGATCAATCGCGCAGCGGTCGCACTCGTCGCGGCGGCGCTGGCTGATCCGCTGGTCGAAAGCATCGCGAACAGCGGCATCGTCGGCCGGGGCTACCACGACAACGATCACGCGAGCGTGGTCCCGACGTTGGTTGCCGGAACGATGCTCGTGCTGCTGCTCATAACGGCACGATGCGTTCGTCTCGTGAACTTGGCACCGGGCCGGCGCAGCCGCCTTCTCGCCGTTGCGCGGCGCATTTCGGAGCGCTCCCCGATACGCGACCTACCGTATGTGCTCTCGCTGCAGTTCGCGGCACTCTTTGCGATGGAGAGCAGCGAGCAGCTGATGCTCGTGCACAGGCTCTCGGGCGGCAGCGCGTGGCTTGGCGGCCCGGTCTGGTTCAGCGTGCTGACGCACGTTGCGATCGGCGTCGCGTGTACGGTGCTCGCCGCGCGAACCATGCGTGCAGTCGTGCGCGGCTGCGCGGATCTCGTTATCGCACTCGAGTTCATTCTCTGCGCGTTCGGCCGCGAGCGCGCTCTGCTCTTTGCGCGTCGCGACAACGCGGCGGCGCATGTGTACCGCCGGATTCTCGACGCTTGCCGGTGCGGCGAGCGTGCTCCACCGCTCCAGACAACGCTCGTCTAGCCACTCACCTAGCGTTGTGGGGCTTTGCATGCCCCGGGAGCACATCGATGAATCGCTCTCCTTTGACGCGATCGCTGCTCGCGTTCATCCTTCTTTCACGCATTGCGATCGGCTCCGCTCGCGCCGCCGAGGCGACGACTGGAACGCTGGCCGGCGTCGTGGATAGCGCGGGCGCACCGGTTGCGAATGCGCGCGTAACGATCTCCGCACCGTCGGGCGTGTACGACACGGTCTCGGATGCGCGCGGCCGCTTTCAAGTGCTCGGGATCGTCGAAGATACATACACGATCGTGGTCGAGGCGAACGGTTACGAAACCGGCAAGCAATTCGGCGTCACGATTCTGCCGGGACAGATGCAGCGCGTAGCGATTCACCTCGTTTCACGACTACAAACGATCGCAACCGTCGAGTCGCAGACGAAGACCTTCAGCGTCGGCAGTACGAGCGACACGTTCACGGTGAGCGGCGCGCAAGCGCGGGCGCTCGCTCCGCCCGTGTCGTCGTCGGGCCTCTCGACGTACATCGGCGGCACCGTGCAAGGCGCGATCGCGTCGGTGCCCGGGGTCGTGCTCGATCAATTTGCAAACGCCATTCTTCGCGGCGGCAAGGTCTCCGACGCGATCTTCGATTACGACTCGGTGCCGATTCCGCAAGGTTTGATCGCTGAACCGGGCGGCAATATCGTCGGCGCGCAGCTCCCGACGACGGGCGTCGCGTCGACGACGGCGACGCTCGCGGGCTACACCACCCAGGGCGACAACTCGCTCGGCGGCGTTATCGACGAGATTCCCGCGGTAGGAACGTATCCGGGCACCGCAACGCTGGAGAGCGGCGTCGGAATCGCGGGCGGGCAGTTTGCGCTCGATACGCTCGAGATTCTCCAAGCCTCCGCTGATTTGCGTTGGCGCTACGCGTTGGCGGCAACGACGGGAAGTCAATTCTTCAACTACGGAAACGGTTCGTTTCTGCCGGCCGAGGCCGGTACGTACGGCCTCGCGCTCGGAAGCCGCGGCGAATTCTCGCTCGAGTCAAACGTACATTACCGTCTCGATAAGGCCGACGATCTCTCGGTGCTCGGGCTCGCGGGTCAGGCGACGTACAATCAGTACGGAACTCCGTACGCCGGGGAGACCGTCGGCGAATTCGACGGCGCATTCACGACCTACCCGGGTGAAGTCAATCCCAATGCGCCGGTCGACTACGCGTCGGGCATTCGCGGGTCGTACAGTATTATGAAAGCGCAATGGCTTCACAACGGCGCGCATTCGCTTTCGCGCGTGCAGCTCTATCAGTCGCAGTACGGTTCGCAAGCGGGCGGGCCGTTCTGGGATGAGAACGGCTGGCCGGACGGTTCGATCTCGCTTGCGGAGTCGCAAGGAAGCCGCGAGAGCGGCCTCGGCTACGACGGCGAGGATATCATCGGGGAGCGGCACGACATTCGCTTCGGCGCGGAGTATCGCACGAATACCTCATTCTTGAATCAAGTAGTGCCGACCGCCGACGAGTACGTCACCTCCAATCCGACGCTGATTTCGTATCTCGCCTATCTCGGCGATACGTGGTATCTTACGCCGAGGCTCGACTTTACCGCGACCGCCCGCTACACCGACGCGCACATCATCCCGAGCGCCGGAGATATCTACGACGACGGAGCGCTCGATCCGCATGCCGCAGTCGCATATACCCTCGCCAAGAATCTTGCGGCGCGAGTCACGTTCGACCACACGACGGTGGCGCCGCTGCCGCTCGAAGCCGATCGCGTCGACTCGACGAATCTTCAGCCCGATGGGAGCCTCGCGCCCTTCACGCAGCTGGCGCCGGAGGTTGCAAACGACCTCACCTACTCTCTGGAGGGCGGCACGCGCGTCCAGTTCCGCGCGACGTTCTTCGACGTCAACGAGCAGGACTTGATCGACGTCCTTCCATACAATTTTCGCTCGGCGCTTGCAGCCGGCATATTCCCGAACGGCGTTGGCGTACCGACGAACGTCGGCGATCTGCGCGCGCGCGGAGCGGAGCTTTGGCTGCATGAATCAGGGTTTACGCTCGACTCGAACTTCACGCGGGCGTATTCGTCGAGCGCCTCGCAATTTGCGTACAACGATCTCAACGCGCCTGCCGTCGCCGCAGGCGTGCTCTTCCCGGTCAGTTATCTGCCGAACTTCAGCGGCACGCTCTCGTACGAGTGGCACACGCGCGACCGCAAACTGCGAGTCACGCCCTCGCTCTCGTTCGAGTCGGGCTACCCGTACGGCAACGGCAAGATGGTGTGGATCTTCAATCCGGTCACGAACAAGCCGGAAGAGGTTCCCAACGACAACTACGTCGATCCCGGATACAATTACTACTTTCTCGAGAATCCGTCGCAGCCGTACAACGCGAGCACGAACCCGTACGTCGGTTCCATGGGAACGGCGGAAGCCGACTTTCCCAACTCGCTCCACGCACCGGGCGAGACGTTCGTCAACCTGCACGTGGAAGCGGATCTCACGCCGCACCTCACCCTGATTCTCGACGTCGCCAATCTGCTCGACAACGTGGCGCCCACCTCATATCAAGGCAATCCATATCTGATCGGACCACCGGGCTACGCCGGCGGAAATCCGCTCTACGCAGCGGCATACGAAGCGGCCGGCGGATACGCGGTGCCATATACGCTCGGAAACGGCGTGCCGACCAACGACGGCGAGACGCAGTCCGTACCCTGGACGTACGGCACCGCCGGCTACGTACCGCAAAACTATCCGCTCGGGCGGACTATTCAGTTGCGCTTGCGGATTCGGATGTAACTCAATGCGTCAGGCGCTGCGCGACTTCGCGTTCGATCTGACGCGCGTTCGCAAGCGGTCCGACGTCGAGAGGACTCCGGCCGCAATGGACGATGATTTCGCCGATCTCGGCGCGCGCCTCGGGATCGTCGGAGGCAATCTTGATGAAATCGGCGCTTTCGAGCGGTTCGACGAAGCCCTTGACGACGTGATAGTTGTCGAGTTTGTGTGCCACGAGTTCCGCGCCGCTCATGCGGCCGAGATCGGGTGGACGCGTTGCGTCCACGACGATTCCGTCTTTGTAGCTGCCGATCGCGTTGAGCGCGCGGTCGACGTCTTGCCAACGAACCGCTAGAACCAGAGCATCGCAGACCGCTGCTTGTTGATACGGCGTCGTCGCGAACGCCCCGTCGCCGAGCACCTCTGCCGCAGCTTGTGCGGTGCGATCGTCGGCAAGGTTGCTGAAGGAGATAGTATAGCCGGATTTTCTGAGCATGCGGCCGATTGCTACCGCGCGATCGTCCGATCCGATGATTCCAATGATAGCCATAGCGTTGGCAGTATACCCGCAGACCCTGAGTTCACGCGAGGATCACCGCGCGTAGAGCGTTGACGTTGGTGAGCGTCGGGCCGGTTATCAGCAAATCGCCGAGCGCTTCGAAAAATGTGTAGCTATCGTGCTTCTCGAGCATTGCGTGCGGGTCGAGCCCGAGGGCCCGAGCGCGAGCCGGCGTATCCGGTGTTACGAACGCGCCGGCTGCATCTTCGTAGCCGTCGCGTCCGTCGGTATCGCCGGCGATCGCCCAGATACCGGGTGCGCCGTCGAGCGCGACTGCAAGCGCAAGCAAGAACTCCAGATTGCGGCCGCCGCGCCCGGCCGGCGCGCTGCCGAGCGTTACCACCGTCTCACCGCCCGAGATCAATACGGCCGGCCGCTTGCGCGTGTCCAGTGCGACGCGCGCCATCGACGCGCCAAGTTCGCTGCTCTCGCCTTCCAGAACGCCGAGCACGATCGGGTTCAATGCGAAATCACGCGCGCGCTGCGCGACGGCGGCGAGCGCGGCATCCGGTGTCGCAATCAAACGCACGTCTTCGTCGAAATCGCCGGGTTTGGGCGTCTCCGGCGCGTGCTCGAGAAATGCGGCAACATCGTGCGGTAAGCGGATTGCGTAGCGCGTGAGAATCGCCCGCACATCGTCGAGCGTGCTCGTGTCGGTTAGCGTCGGACCGCTCGCAATGATGCGCGGGTCGTCGCCGGGAATGTCGGAAATCGCGAGCGTCAGCACGCGCGCGGGTTGCGCGGCGAGCGCGAGACGGCCGCCCTTTATCGCCGAGAGATGCTTGCGCACCGCGTTCATCTCGTGAATCGTCGCGCCCGACGCGAGCAGCGCTGCCGTAACGGCCTGTTTGCCGGCGAGCGTGAGACCCGGCGCCGGCTTCGCGAGCAGCGCGGAGCCGCCGCCGGAGATCAGCGCGATCACGAGATCGTAGGGCCCCAGGTCGCGCACGAGAGCCAGCATGCGATCCGCGGCGCGCTCGCTATTGGCGTCGGGCACCGGATGCGCCGCTTCGATTACCTGGATCCTGCGCGTCGGCACCGCGTGGCCGTAGGGTGTGACGACAGCGCCGTCGAGCGCCACGTCCGGCCAGGCCGCTTCGAGCGCCGCGGCCATTACGGCCGCGGATTTTCCGGCGCCGACGACGATCGCTCTTCCCACCGGGCGTCCGGGGAGATGTGCGGCTAGGACCTTACGCGGATCGGCGCTTGCCACCGCAGCATCGAAGAGCGCGCGCAGTGCGCCGCGCGCCGACGCGTCAGTAAACAACCCCCTCCGTCGAGGTAACGCCGGCCGAGATGGTCGCGTAGCCGCTTGAGTTGGGGGTCAGCCTAAGCATGCGCGTCCTCCGGGGTAGGGGTAGTACGTGCGGTCAGGTTCCGCCCCTTGCGGCATCGTCCTTCGGAGATTTCTGCAACTCGCGGCCCTTGAGGGGGGTCGGGGCTGGTGGTATACTATCGGTCTGTGCCCGGATACCCGGCGGAGCGGCGGTGGGACCCCTTACGACAACGTGAGCGGCGGCAACCCTGCGTAAGCACCCCGGTGGGCACCATACCCAGGAGCACTCCTCACTTTGAATCTCATTGACGTCAACAACTTCGATGCGATGCGCATCGGCTTGGCCTCACCTGAGCAAATTCGCGCATGGTCGTTCGGCGAAGTCAAGAAACCCGAGACGATCAACTACCGCACGCTGAAGCCCGAACGCGACGGCCTCTTCTGCGAGAAGATCTTCGGCCCGACCAAAGACTGGGAATGCCATTGCGGTAAGTACAAGCGCATTCGCTTCAAAGGCATGATCTGCGATCGCTGCGGCGTCGAGATCACGCGCGCGAAAGTCCGCCGCGAGCGCATGGGACACATCGAGCTGGCGACGCCGGTTTCGCACATTTGGTATCTCAAGGGCGTGCCCTCGCGCATCGGCATCCTTCTCGACATGTCTCCGCGGCAGCTCGAGAAGGTGATCTATTTCGCCGCGTACGTCGTGATCGATCCGGGCGATACGAACCTCACCAAGCGCGAAGTGCTCTCCGAACAGAAGTATCGCGAAGCGCGCGATAAGTACGGCAATCGCTTCAAGGCCGGCATGGGCGCGGAAGCGATCCGCGAGTTGCTGCGCGACATGAATCTCAAGAAGCTGCAAGAGGAGCTGCGCAAAGAGTTCCGCGAGACGTCGGGCCAGAAGCGCCTCAAGGCGATCAAGCGCCTCGAGGTCGTCGAAGCGTTCATTGCAAGCGGAAACCGTCCGGAGTGGATGGTGCTTTCCGCCGTTCCGGTCATCGCGCCCGAACTGCGCCCGATGGTGCAGCTCGACGGCGGACGTTTTGCTACGTCCGACCTCAACGATCTCTATCGCCGCGTGATCAATCGCAACAACCGCCTCAAGCGCTTGCTGGAATTGAACGCGCCCGAGATCATCATCAAAAACGAGAAGCGCATGCTGCAGGAAGCGGTCGATGCGCTGATCGACAACGGCCGCCGCGGCCGCCCGGTCACGGGCCCGAACAACCGGCCGCTCAAGTCGCTCTCGGATATTCTCAAGGGCAAACAGGGCCGTTTCCGTCAGAATCTGCTCGGTAAGCGCGTCGACTACTCGGGCCGCTCGGTCATCGTGGTCGGCCCGCACCTCAAGCTGCACCAGTGCGGTCTCCCCAAAGAGATGGCGCTCGAGCTCTTCAAGCCGTTCGTGATGAAGAAGCTCGTCGATCGCGGCCTCGCGCACAACATCAAGAGCGCGAAGCGTATGGTCGAGCGGGTGCGTCCCGAAGTGTGGGACGTGCTCGAAGAGGTGATCAAAGAGCATCCGGTGCTGCTCAACCGCGCACCCACGCTCCACCGTCTCGGCATTCAGGCCTTCGAACCGGTGCTGGTCGAAGGTAAGGCAATCCATTTGCATCCGCTCGTCTGCACGCCGTACAATGCGGACTTCGACGGCGACCAAATGGCCGTGCACTTGCCGCTCTCGGCAGGCGCGCAAGCCGAAGCGCGCATCCTGATGCTCAGCTCGAACAACATCTTATTGCCGGCCTACGGTAATCCGGTCTCGATCCCGACGCAAGACATGGTCTTGGGCCTCTACTACCTCACGTTCCAGCGTGACGAGTACACCGGTCCGGCCAAAGCGGCGGTGACCGAAGAGTTCGACGTGATCACGCGCGGCAAGAAGAAGAACGCGCCGGCAGCCGACGCTCCGGGCGCGCTTCCGACTTTCTACGATCCCAAGGAAGCGGTGATTGCTTACGAAACCGGCAACGCGCTGCTCCAAGAATGGATCTACGTGCGCTGGAAAGGCCAGATGGTCAAAACGACCATCGGCCGCGTGATCTTCAACCTCGCGTTCCCGGGCTCGTGGAACAAAGAGTTCGTCAACAAGATCATCGACAAGGGCTCGCTCCGTAAGCTCATCACCGACTCGTACCGCAAGTACGGCAACGCCGAGACCGCGCGTTTCCTCGATGCGATCAAGGAACTGGGCTTCCACTATGCGACGCTCTCCGGTACGACGGTATCGATCAACGACATCGTGGTGCCGCAGACCAAGCACGACATTCTCGATCAAGCGCAGCACGAGGTCGACGAGCTGCACCGCCTCTTCGATCAGGGCTTCATCTCCGACGACGAGCGGTACAACAAGACGATCGAAATCTGGTCGAAAGCCGGCGACGCGGTCACCGGTGCGATGCAGGCAGCGCAGAATCCGCTCAACCCGGTCTTCATGATGGCGACCTCGGGCGCGCGCGGTTCGATCGCGCAGGTCAAGCAGCTCGGCGGTATGCGCGGGCTCATGTCCGATCCGTCGGGCCGCATTCTGGAGATTCCGGTCAAGGCTTCGCTCAAAGAAGGCCTCACGGTTCTCGAGTACTTCATCTCGACGCACGGCGCGCGCAAGGGTCTCGCCGACACCGCGCTGCGTACGGCGGACTCGGGCTACCTCACGCGCCGTCTGGTCGACGTAGCGCAAGACGTCATCATCCGTGAAGACGACTGCGCGACCTCGAACGGCATCACCGTGAGCGATATCCGCGTCGGCAAAGAGATCATCGAGCCGCTGCTCGATCGCATCATCGGGCGCCGTGCCGCGGAGGACGTCAAAGAGGGCAAGAACGTCATCGTCAAGCGCGACGACGAGATCGACGAAGAGCGCGCCAAGGCGATCGTCGACGCGGCGATTCCGACGGTAAAGATCCGCTCGGTACTCACCTGTCAGTCGAAATACGGCGTCTGCTCGATGTGCTACGGCCGCGATCTCGCCACCGGCAACCGTGCCGATATCGGTACGGCGGTCGGCATCATCGCGGCACAATCGATCGGTGAACCGGGCACGCAGCTCACGCTGCGCACCTTCCACACCGGCGGCGTCGCGACCGAGGACATCATCACCGGTCTTCCGCGTGTCGAGGAAATCTTCGAAGCGCGCAAGCCCAAAGGTCAAGCGGTCATCACCGAAGTTGGCGGCACGATCAAGTTTGGTGACGACAAGAACAAGCGCGTGATCATCGTGGTCGACGAGACCGGCGAAGAGCACGAGTACGACGTGCCGCACGGCACGCATCTTGCGGTGCAAGACGGGCAGAAAGTCGAGCCGGGCGATCGGCTCAACGAAGGTTCGCTCAACCCGCACGACATTCTGCGCATCAAGGGCGAGACCGCGCTGCAGAACTACATGGTTCAGGAAGTGCAGAAGGTCTATCGTTCGCAGGGCGTCGACATCAACGACAAACACGTTGAGGTCATCGTGCGCTCGATGATGCGTAAGGTGAAGATCGTCGAAGGCGCCGACACGCTGATGCTTCCCGGCCAAGTGGTGGAAGCGGCGGCGTTCAGCGAAGCCAACGATCGCGCCAGGGCCGAGAACCTCGAGCCCGCAACGGCGACGCCGGTGCTGCTCGGCGTAACCAAGGCGTCACTGGCGACCGAGTCGTTCCTCTCGGCGGCGTCGTTCCAAGAGACCACGCGCGTCCTCACCGACGCAGCGATCAAAGGCAAGTACGATCCGCTGCTTGGTCTGAAGGAAAACGTCATCATCGGTAAACTGATCCCGGCCGGTACGGGTATGTCGCGCTATCGCAACATCGAGATCGAGCCCCAAGGTCAGGACGTCGACGATGACGGACGTCCCCGTACGCAGATCGAGATGAACGCTTACCAGATGACCGCAGATGATGCGGCGTTGGCCGAAGTCATGTCGGGCGGCGGCGACGGCATGAGCCGTCTAATGAACGCGTACGAACGCAATCGCGAACCGCTCACGGTTCAATACGAAGGCGAGTACGACGATCACCTCGCGGTACACGCTGCGCCGAAGAAGACGCAGTACGATCGGATCAAAGGGATAAATCCCGAAGATCTCTAGTCTTTTCGCCGATATCGGCAAACCATTGTCATCCCGAGCGTAGCGAAGCGTAATCGAGGGACAGAGGACGCACAAGGCCCGGCGAGAAATCGCCGGGCCTTCGATTTGGAAGCGGGTCTTACGCGAATCCGCGCAGCGGCACTTTGGTGCGCTGCAGCCAGTTGGTTTCGGCGTAACGCGCGGTGCCGTCGACGGCGTGCAGCGTGTACGCATGACGCGAATGTGGCGAGCGGTTTGGCGCGCTGTAGTGCGGGAGCATTCCGTCGAACACGACGAGCGTACCGGCCTGCACCTCGAGCGGTGTGGCTTCTTCGATGGTGGGCCAAGGCGTGGGATCGACCACGTGCAGGCGCGCAGCCCCGTCGCGTGCGATGAAGCGCGCGCGCAGCGGCGAGCGATGGCCGCCGGGCTGCACCCACATGCAGCCGTTCTCGCGATTGGCGTCTTCGAGTGCGAACCAGAACGCCGTGACGCTGGGCGGATCGGTGTCGAAGAACGCGGCGTCTTGATGCCAGCTGACCTCGCCGCCGACCCTGGGCTGCTTGAAGATGTACATCGACTGATAGATCAGAGGATCGCGCAGACCGATCGCGCCGGCGATCCGCGCTAACCGCGAATCATGCGAGAAGGCGTCGAAGACCGGGTCGAGATCGTGCATCGCGTGACCGATCTTGTTGACGCTGCGCCCGTCCTCCTCGAGGAAGCAGCGAACGGTCTCGCCCGATTCCATGAAGTAGGCGTCGCTGCGCGCGGAGTCGCCGCTCGTCGAGAAGATCGAGGCTGTCTGGCTTGGATTGAAGGCATCGACGATCGCCGCGGCGCGTGCGCGCAGCGCGGCGATCTCGCCGGGAGATTTGAAGCCGGGGAAAATGACGTAGCCGCTCGTGCGGTACTGCTGCAGCTCGTCCTCGCGCATCACTCCATCGTCATGCGCCGGAAGAACCGCATTTCGAGCTCGCGTTGCCCCGAAGCCAGGCGTTCACGCATCTCGCGAGTCGGAACGCGCACCTTGTCGACGAGATTCATCGCGGCCATCGCCTTGATCGCCCACCAGGTCGGATCGAACTCGAACCAACGCAATCCGTGGCGTGCCGAGAAGGGGAAAGCGTGATGATTGTTATGCCAGCCCTCGCCCCATGAGATCAACGCGACCCACCACGAGTTGACCGAACGGTCGGGCGTGCGGTAGGTGCGGTAGCCGAAAGCGTGTGCGGCGCTGTTGACGAGCCATGTCGCGTGATAGGTGAAAACGAGCCGCACGAAGATCGCCCAAATGACCCACGACCAGCCGCCCCAGAGCAGTAGCAGCAGCGCAAGCGCGATCTGCATCGGAACGTAGAGATAGCGAAGCGCTTGGTAGACCGGATCCGCCCAGAGATCGGGCGTATAGCGCTTGCGCTCGGCATCGGTCGGGAGATTCTCGTTCGTCCGGAAGAGCCACGTGACGTGCGCCCAGGAGAGGCCGCGACGGATACTGTGCGGATCGCCGCGGCGATCGGCGTGCGCATGGTGAATGCGGTGCGTCGAGACCCAATCGATGGGGTCGCCCTGAAAGGCCAGCGCCCCGAAAATGGCGCAGACGATCTCAAACGGTCGCACCATGCGCAGGCTGCGGTGCGTCAGCGTGCGGTGGTAGCAGAGCGTGATCCCGAGGCCGCCGGTGAGATTGGCGACGACGATTGCGGCGAGAATCGCCGACCACGAGAAGAAATAGGGGAGAAACGCGAGGAGCGCGCCGACGTGAATCGCGAGGAGCGCGATTCCGGTGACCCAGTTGGGGCGGTGTTGCATGCCTGGGGGATTAGCTCAGGCGCCGGTGAACCCTTCGCCGGCGACGGCCGCCGCCTCGACGAACGCGCAGAGCAGATTGACCAGCTCCATCTGTTCGGGCGTATTGCAGCGTGCGTTGAGCAACTCGGGCGAGCAAACGAGGACGCTCATGCACTGCGCGCGAGAGATTGCGACGTTGAGCCGATTGCGCTCGAAGAGAAACTCGAGATCGCGCGGCAGGGTGGCGTCGCTCGAGGTCGCCATCGAATAGAGTACGACCGCGGCTTCCTGACCCTGGAATTTGTCGACGGTGCCTACCCGGATCTCGCCGAGTCCGGCCTCTTCGAGTCGTTTACGGATGCGTTTACGTTGATCGTTGTACGGCGAGACCACGATGATATCGTCGGCTACGATCGGACGCGCCGCGCGATCGCCTATCGTGACGGAGCCCTGCAGAAGCGTGCGCACGGCGTCGCGAACCGCAGCCGCCTCTTCGTCGGATCCGCGCGCGTTGCCGTCGTGCACGATGGGCATGTAGCGCAGACCGCTGCCGCTCAGGCCGGGTGCGTCGATCGCGTTGCGTTCGCAGATGGGCGCGGCGTGCAGCCGGTCCTCGTAGATCGCGTGCGAGATGAAGGCGCAGATGGCGGGAGCCATGCGATACGAGCGGTCGAGGAAAATACCGTCGCGCGGATCGATCGTCTCGCGCTCGCCGAGGAGGTGCTGGAGAATCGAAAGATCGGTTCCGGGCGGATGAGAGCCCTGCGAGACGCCTTTGAGCTGCAGCGGGTCGCCGAGCAGCACGACGTTGCGAGCGGCCATCGAGCAGGCAAGTGCGTCGGCAAGACTCATCTGTCCGGCTTCATCGATGAAGAGATAATCGTAGCGCCCGGCCATCTCTTGCCGGGCGAAGAGCCACGGCGTTCCCGCCGCGAGATCGTGTCCAGCCGCGAACGCATCGTTGTCATCGGTCGATTCGACCAAACGCGCGCCGTTTGAAAGATACTGCGAGCCCTCGGTCGTCTTCGAGTATTTGTGCAGCCCGCGAAAATGTACGCCGCACTCTAGCGCGCACTCTTCGACTTTGCGCAGGAGATTGTGGATCGCTTTATGTCCGCCTGCAACGATGCCGACGCGCGCGCCGCGAGCGAGCAGTGCGGTAATCTCTTCGGAGGCGAGCGTGCTCTTGCCGCTGCCGGGAGGGCCTTGAATCGCGAGATGGCTGCCGTCGAGATCGGCAATGAGCTGCGTCGGCGGACGCCGCGCGAGCAGCAGCGAGAGGGTCGCCGGGTGGGTTTGCGCGAGCGTGCCGTCGAGATACGCGCGTGCAATACGGGCGAGCGCCTCGCGCTGTTCGCCCGTCTGCACGGGCTTACCGGGAATCAGCGCGCGCAGCGCGTTCGGGCTAATAGAACGGCTGAGTTTGATGCGTATTTCGTTGCGCTCGTCGTCGAGCGCGACGATCGTCCCGGCGCCGGCGCGCGCGTACGGGCAGAGCGGTTTATCGGTTCCCAAATTATGGAGCTGCTCGGGGAACGTGTAGGTGTAAACGAAGTTCTGGTCGCGCGGGCTCAGCTTGTACGGCGCGACGTCCTCCCGCAGGACGAGGCCGCCGAGCGCTTCGTGATCGAACTCGACGAGGCGATCGACGTTCTCGATCCGGTCGTAGAATTTCCAGTACGCCGGTTTGGCTTCGCGCGCATGATACTCGAGGAGATGCCCGAGCAGCCACCGTGCGCGCGTGGTCTCGTCGCTCGCGCGCAGGGCGCGCAGCGAGGGAGGAGCCGAGAGGCCGTCGAGCAGCTGCGCCGCAAGCTCGCTGCGCCCCTCGTCTTCGGGCGCGCTTACCGTTTCGCTCTCCCGCCACGCGAGCGGCCGCATCTGCCGCTCGTACTCCGCGCGCAGCGCCAGCAGCCACTCGCGCAAAAGGTGCGTCGAGCGACAATCGTCGTCGTTGTAACGCTCGATATCCTCGAGAATCGCGTCGTCGCCGCCCGCAAGCCAGCTTTCGAACATGACGATCGAATCGTCGCCGCGGCGCACGTCGGTATCGCGCCGCATGCCGTAGAACGGCTCGAGCTTTTTGAGCGAGTAGCTCGGCTGCGAGATGCGCAATGCTTGCCGCACGATCGCATAGAGATCGACGAAGCACTGATTGCGCAGGAGATCGTCGAGTTCACGCTCGCGGGAACCGTAAAATCCCATCAGCCTGCGCAGCGCCGTGGTTTCGTAGGGGGCGTAGTGGTAGACGTGCATGGCGGGATAGCGCGCGCGCCGCTCGCGGATGAAGTCGATTGCGGCCTCGAAGGCGGCGCGTTCCTGCGCCTGCGAACGCGCCCAAAATGCAACGTAACGCGACTCGTCCGGTATGTAGAAACCGAAGAGATACTCGAGGCCTCGCTCGGGAGCATAGAGCGGATCGCCCTCGATGTCGAAGAAGAGATCGCCCGCGTCGGGGCGCGGCAGCAGCTCGAAACCGCGGCCCGGTTCGGTATCGAGCAATTCGTAGATGTAGCGCTGCTCGCGCTCTCCTTGCACTTGGATCGCGGCCTGCGCGTGCAGGGTGGCGAACGTGCGCTCTTCCATTCCGAAGGGGCGATCGGCCAAGTTCGCGCCGGCGAGCGCCGTCATCGTGGTGATGCCGCGCTCTTCCAATCGTCTGATTTGGTCGTGGCGCATGCGTGCGACGAGGCTGAGATGATCGTCTTCGCGGCGCTGCGCCGCGCAGCGCGCCGACCACCGGCAGATATCGCAGTGCGCGACTTCGAGCGGATAGGATGCCTGCGGCGCGGATGCCATCGTCGCAAGAAAGCGAGCGCGCAGATGACGTTCGTAGGCGGCGAAATCTTCGAGACGGAAAGCGCGCTCCGCGCCGCTGCCGAGCAGTACGTGAATGGCGTGCGGCGCGGTGCCCGCAACGGCGGTGAGGTGCGCGCTGTAGTGCGCGAGCTGCACGAGGTAGTACGGCTTTGGGGTGAGCGCGAGCTTCGCGTCGATCACTTCGTAGCTCCACGGCCAGCGCGCGCACGGCCGCTCGACGCGGCGTAGAAAATCCGTGCGGCCCACAAACGTCCCGTCGAAGAAGGTCGCCTGGTAGATCAGCGGGGCGCCGGAGTCGAGCGCGGCGACGGTACGCGCCTGCGCCGCTTCGAGCGCCGCGATCGTGCCGCCGGCTTGCGGACTCAGTGCCACCACGCCGTCGCCGTACTGCGCGCGAAAGCGATCGAGCTGACGCTGCTCGTGTTCGTCGCCCTTTTCCGCAAGCAGCTGGTTCGTCTGCGTAGGCTCCGGCCGCACGAGTTCGCCGCGTGCGGCGAGCGCCTCGAGCTGCGTGAGGTGTTCGCACTCGAGCGCGTTGTTGAGATCGCTGGCCGAGAAGATGAAGCGTCCGTCGATGCGCTGCATGGTGGCATCATCCGACGCGATCGTGCCATGCGCCTGGCACGACAACGCAGGATGATGGCCGCGTGAACGATCCGATCCTCGCCGCCCAGCGTCTCCCGCGGCTCGCCCAGCGCGCAATGCGCGACGCCATCCTGCGCGCGGTGCTCGCGGGACACATCACACCGCGCGCGGTGGTCGACCCTGCGCTCCTCACCTTCGAGTCCGCCGTCGAAAGACTGGGCGGCGTGCGCGCGCCGCTGCTCTTTGCCGAGCGCGACCGGATCGCGCGCGAGCTTCGCGCGTTCGTCGACGGACGTCTCGCCGCGCGCCTGCGTGCAGTCGGAAAGCGAGGTGTCGCGGCGGCCGGCCGCGCAGCAGCCCCGTTCGATCTGCTGGTGCGCAACCGCCGGGGCCGTATCTGTGCGATCGTCTTTCGCCGATTACCGCGCGACGGGCGGCGGCTTGCGATGCTGCAGCGCGTACGCGCGGCCGTGCGAACGACGACGAGGACACCGGTCGACGGTGTCCTCGTGTACGACTTCGCGCGTGGGAGAGCGCTGTTGCTAGACCAGTCCGGCGCGCAGCGCGTGGACCGCTACTTGCGTGCGTGCTGAAAGGTTCAGCTTGGCTAAGATGTGCGAGATGTGGTTTTTCACCGTCTTATCCGAGAGCTTCAGCCGAATGCTGATCTGTTTGTTGGAGAGCCCTTCCGCTACCAGCCGGACGACTTGAAGTTCGCGGTCCGAGAGTGCGGCGCGCATCTCGCTTCCGCCGGTTACCGGCCGGAGACGGCGCGGTGAGAAGGCAAGCGCGGTGGAGGCGGGTGTCGCCGGCAGCGACTTCACCATCTCGATGAACTCCGCGATCGAAAGGTTCTTGAGATCGTGCAGCAGCGTTTCGTCGATGACGACGTCGGCATCGATTCCGGCGGCCTGCGCGATACTCGCTACGGTCCCAACCACGTCAACGTCGCTCTCTAATGAGAGCAGGCGTGCGATTGCGGTTCGGACCGGCGCTTCGGGGCCGACCACCAGCACGCTGGTAGGGGCCGCGGGTGAACTAACGACGGTCATGAGTGCCTTTCCGTTGGCTCGGCTGGCACCCCCACGGTAGGCCATTGCGCTTTCCCGGGACTTACGGCCTAATTACATCCACATTACAAACCGATTACTGGTGCATGGTGGGTGGAGTGGTTCAGCGCGAAGGGCTGCTCGAGCGGCTTAGGCGCGTGGACCCTCGGGTGGTGGCGATCGTCGCACCGGCCGGCTTCGGTAAGTCGACGCTGGTGCGGCAGTACGTGGCCGAGCGCGGGGGCGGCGGGATCTGCGACTGCGCCGGCATTCGGGACGAGCTCGATCTGGCGCGCCGGGTGATTCCCGCGTTGGCCGCCGAGAACCCATCCCGCGAGCGTGACCTCACCCAACGCGAGATCATGCTGGGCGACGGCGGCACGAGCGTCGCCGACCGCTTGACGCTCGCGCTCGACGCGTGGCGCGAACCCTTCGAAGGCTGCATCGTATTCGAGAGTGCCGAGACGCTTGCGGCCGCCCCCGCGGCACGCGACCTCTTCGCGCGGCTGCTCGAAGCGCGGCCGTCCGGACGCACCATTGTCATCAGCTCGCGCGAAGCGCTTCGCGGGGTTCATCTCACGCGCTATTTCGCGCCGCACGAGATCGTCACGCTGCGCGCCGGCGATCTCGCGTTCGACGCGAACGACATGCGCGCGATCTTCGAGCCGTACGTCACCGCCGAGCGCGCGCTCGAACGGATCGCCCACGTTTCCGAGGGATGGCCGGTCGCGGTCTTTCTGCTCAAACGCTTCGCGAGCGAAGGCCGTATCGATCAGCTCCTCGGACGTCTCGACGACGTCGCCTTCGAAGAGCTGCACGACTATCTCGCCGACGAAGTCCTGGGCGGACTCGACGCGCGCATGCGCGACGCACTCTTTGCATGTGCGGCCATTCCGCAAGCAAGCGCCGAGGATCTGCGCCTCGCCTTGGACGATCCCGCGCTCCCTTCCGATCTTGGCGAATTTGCAAAGGAGGGCGCATTCGTCGTACGCGACGAGACGGGCGCGTTTGCGCTGCACCCGCTGCTGGCGACACTTTTCCTCGAACGCGCCGAGGATCGGCGCGACGAGCTGCTCGGGCGCGTTGCACGCGCCTACGAGGAGCGCGCGGACTATCTGCGCGCCGCCGAACTGCACGGTGCGCGCGGCGATCGCGATTCGGCGGCGCGCGCGCTGGGCGCCTACGAGCTGCTCCGCGACCCCGCCCCGACGATGCGATACGCGCGCGTGCTCGCTAGTCTGGACCGCGCCTCGATCTTGCGGTATCCGCGCTTGTGGGGAGTTACCGCGCTCATGCGCATCCTCACGATCGATAGCTCGGCGCTGCTCGACGAAACCGAATCGGTCTGGCGTACGCTCTCGCCGGACGCTTCGCCGATGGAACGCTTCTACGTCTTCGTTTTTCGCATCTTGCTGATGGGCTATCTCGGAAAGCACGAGGAGGCGGCAGCCGAGATCGAACGGTTCGGTGCGTCGATCGGGTTTTCGGATCCGCCCAAGACGATGCTCGACGGGCAGCTGCTCTATCTGCGCGGGCTGGTGCGCGCGCGCTGCGGACAATTCGATTTGGGTGAGCGCGATCTCAACACCGCGCTCCCGTTGGTCGAGCGCATGGATGCGGCGGCGTCGGCCATCTATCTCGCGCTCGGCGCGGATATCGCGCGCGTGCGCGGCGAGTGGTCGCTCGAGCGCCAGTTTCTTTCGCGCGCACACGAGCGCGCGGTGAGTTCCTCGCTGCCGAACTTCATGGCTTTCGAAACCGCGGAGGCGCTGGTGGGTGCTTGGTTCGCGGGCGATCGGCCCGCGTTCAACGAGCGTGCGGAGCAGCTGGAAGAGGAAGTCGCGCGCCATGGCTTGGCAGGCTTTGCCTATTTAGCCGGCGCCGCCCGCGGGCGCTCGGTTCGCCCGGCGGCGGCAGACGTACCGAAATTCACCGTTTTCGGGCATTTGATCGCGCTCTCGCGCTCGCGCGACGAAAATGAACGAGCGGCACTCGCGCGTTCTGCGCTCGAGATCGCGCGCCGCGCGAAGACGCCGTTCGTCGAAGCCCTCGCGGCGGTTGCGTTGGCACTCTGCGATCCGCCCGCCTTCGACGACGCCGTTGCCTGCGCGAAGGCGGCAGCCTCGCGCTGCGACGCACCGGCCTTCGTACATGCGGTGAACGCGTTTGCGAGTCAGCATGGTAACGTGGGGATGCTCTCGACCTTCGTCGAGCAGATCACGCGCGATCGCAGCGAGGCCGCCCCGATCGCGCTCGAGGTTTTGAGCGGACGCGTACGCGTCGACGGCTCCTACGCGCGCCTCTCCGGCCGCGAATTCGAACTGCTCGCGGCGATAGCGCAGCGGCCCCAACCCGCGACGCGCGCCCGGCTTGCCGCTACGTTGTGGCCGGACCTCGACGAGTTCGCGGCGCGCAACGCGCTCAGCGTATGCCTGCACCGGTTGCGAGCGCATCTCGGGCGCGAGGACGCGATCGAACGCGACGACGACGGTTACCGCCTTCACGTCGACGCGTTCGTCGATTTGTGGGAAGTCGAACGCGCCGCGCTCGCGCTGCGTTCGCGCGAAGCACTGCGTGAGGGCGATCGCGGCACGCTGCACCGCGCATGGGAGCGTCTGCGCGGCGAGCGCAGCGCGATGCTCGAGCGTTGGGAGTGGTTCGAACCGGTGCTGCGCCGCATCGACGACTTACGTGCGGACATCGGGCACCGTCTCGGCGAAGACGCACTCGAGGGCGGCGATCCCGACGCCGCGATCGCCTACACCGCGGATATCATCGGCGTCGACCCATGCGACGAGCCGGCGCGCGAGATCGCGATTCGCGCGCATCTCGCCAACGGCGACCGCGCGGCTGCGCTGCGTCATTTCCGTCAGTACCGCGACGCGCTGCGCAGCGAACTGCAACTCGAGCCCTCCGCGGTGCTCTCCGCGTTGATCGCGGGTTCGTAGCGATGCTTCACCTTGTGATGGCGGCGCTGATTCACGCCGACGTGCTCATCTCCGCGGGACATGAAGGACGCCCGGCCTCGTGCGCGCGCTATCCGCACCGCGCCTGCAATCTCGGCGCGGCCGGCGAGCGTGCCTGGACGCCGATCGTCGCCGACGAGGCGACGCGTGTCTTGCGCGCGCACGGAGTGCGCGTGCTGCGCGAGCCGGCGGATTTCGACGGGCGCTACGCAGTCGGCGCCGCGGTCTTCATTCATTTCGACGGCGCAGTGCCGGCGTGCAGCAGCGGTACGTCGATCGGCTACCACGGCCCGGCGAGTGCGCGTTTGGCGCGGGCATGGCGCGCGTTCTACGGGCCGCTCTTTCCGTTTCGCTTCATGCCCGACGATTTTACGACGGGATTGCGCGACTATTACGCCTTTCGCCAGGTCGATGCGCGTGACGGAGCACTCGTGCTGGAACTCGGTGAGATCACGTGCCCCTCGCAGCATGCATGGCTCGCGACGCGCTTGCTGGCGCTCGGCGACGCGATCGCGTTTTTTCTCAGCCGCGAGCTTGGCAAAGGGGACGTGCCCTATCCCGCTAAGTTCGTGACGAACAGATGATCGAAGTGCTCTACCGGTATCGCGTCCATCCCGCCCAAGCGCGCGCCTTCGAGCATGCCTACGGGTCGAACGGGCCGTGGGTCGCGCTCTTTTCGGCGCATGCGGGCTATCGGCGGACGCGGCTCTTTCGGCACCGCGAAGACGCCGGTCTCTATATCTGCATGGACGTGTGGAACTCGAAGGCCGATTGGGACGGGTTTCGTACCGAAAATGCCGAGGCGTACGCGCAATTGGATCGCGACCTGCACCTGCTCTATGTCGAGGAGCTGCTGTTGGGGTATTATGAGGGAGAGGAAGAGTACAAGGCCTCGCTCGACAGGGTGTAGCTGCATCGCATGATTCGACCCGTGCGCCCCGACGGCAAAATCGAGACCGGCGGGGCTTTTGTTCCCATCGTTCGGCGGCGCGTGATCGACCGGATCGCCTCCGCGGCGATGCAGCGCGTCGTGCTCATCGTGGCGCCTGCGGGATACGGCAAGTCGGTCGCGATGCGGCAATACCTCGACTCACTGACCGAGCCGCACATCCGCTACGACGTTTTACCCGAAAACGGCGGCCTTTTGGGCTTTTTGCGCGGATTTGCCGACGCGCTCGCGGAGGTCGCGCCTGACGCTCGCGGGACGCTCGCGGGCGCGTACGAGAAGAACGCCGGATCGCAGTCGCCGGGAGCCGATCTCGCCCTTTGGATGCATTCCCATCTGCGCTCGTATCGCGGCATCGTCGCAATCGACGACTTGCACGTCGCGCAGAGCGACCGGGAGGTCGCCCGCTTTCTCGTCTCGCTGATCGAACGCACGAAGGGTAACGTGCAGTGGATCATCGCCTCGCGCGCGACGAGCGGGCTTCCGATCGGCACGTGGCTTGCTTATGGCGAGAGCGACCTCGCGATCGACGAGCACGACCTGCGCTTCTCGGTGGAAGAGGCGAAAGAGGCGGCGCGTTCGTTCCGTCTCGGCGTGCGCGACGAAGAGCTGATCGAGCTGTTGCAACTCACCGAAGGGTGGGCGACGGCGATGACCTTCGCGCTGCGCTCGTCGACGCGCTCGGTCGATCTGCGCAACATCTCCTCGATGACGCGCGAGATGATCTACCGCTATCTCGCCGAGCAGGTCTATCAAACGCTCAGCCAAGAGGAGCAGCAGTTCATCGAGACCGCCGCGCTGCTGCCCGAGATCGATCTCGAAGTGATGGTTGCGTCGGGATTCGACCGCGCCAATGCGCTGATCGAAGACCTGCGCGCGCGCGTGGCTTTCATCAACGAATACGAGCCGAAACGCTACCGCTTGCACGATCTCTTCCGCGACTTTGCGCGCCACCAGGTCGAGCTGCGCGGAAGCGGTGAGCAGCGCGATCGCCTGGCGCGCCTGGGAAGCATTCTCGAGCAGAAGGGCAACGTCGCGCACGCGCTGCGTCTCTATGTCGAGTTCAACGCGCCCGACGACGCTCTGCGCTTGCTCAAGGATCACGGTATCCGGCTGATCGATGGCGGTTTCGCAGACGATTTGGAAGCTCTCACCTCGGTGAGCGTCGACGAGAAATACGAGAAGAGCCCGGTCGTCAGCGGCCTTCGGGGGTTGCTCGATCTCTCGCGCGGCCGGCATACCGAAGGAGAGAGAAAGATCGCGCGCTCGATTCGTCTGCTCGACGTCCCCGAGCTTCGCGCCGAGCTGACCCTTCGCTTGGCGGTCAATTTGACGGTGCGCCGAACCAGCCCGGTCGATCTGATTTGCGGTCTTCTGGCCGAGCCCCATGTTTCCGATTCGCTTTGCGCCGAAGGTGAGGCGCTGCTGGCCACATGGTACGCTCGCGCCGGTGAGCCCGCGAAAGCGGAGCAACTCATCGCCTCCGTGGATCGGCGATCGGCGCTGTTGCAGGACGACGAATGGCTCGCGCGCGTGGCGCTGCGCGTCGGAAACGCCTTCGATGCGCTGGGCGTGGTGGATAAGGCGCGCCAGCGTTGGACCGAAGCGGCGGAACTGGCTTCGCGTTGCGGATTATGGAGCGTCGCCTCGCGTTCTTTTCGAAACCTCGCCAATACCGCGCTCTTTGCCGAGAGCAATCCCGCGCAGAGTCTCGTCTTCGCGCAGCAGGCTGCATCGGCCGCTACACGAGCGGGCGATTACGCCGATCTGCAAAATGCGTTGATCTCGATGCTGAGTCTCGAGACGCGGCGCGGAAACGCGGAGCGCGCCGAACAGATCGAGCGGCAGTTGGGTGAGCTCGCATCGCGCGACGTGCGCGCGCAGAGCACGTATATCGCGTCGAGTCAGGCGCATCGCCACGCCTGGAACGGCCGTTTCTCCGAAGCGCAACGGCTCTTCGGCAGCATCATCGACCGGCAAGCTCATGCCTCGGATCAGGCGCTCATCCGGTCGAGCTATGCGTTGGTCCTCGCGCTCGACGGTCAACTCAAGGAAAGCGGCTCCGTCGCGAGCGCAACGCGCGAACTCTTACGAAAAAAGCACGAGCCGGCGCAGCGCTTCGGCGCGCTCGTCTTCGATTTTGCTCAAGCAATGCTCGCCCTTGCCGAGATCGTCGCGGGGCGTCACGTCGCCGCGGAACGTCTCCTGGCCCGCAGACTTCGCGGAGGCCATGATGCGGGCCGAGCGATGCATGATGCGGTCGAAGAGTTGGCGCGTGTCGCGAAGGGCCCAAACTACGTCGCCCAGGACCTCGACGAGCACCTCAGAGTCATTCGCGCCGCCGGCTTTGGGGGCTACGCGCGCTACATCGAACACGCCGCCGAGCACATGCGGCGCCTGCACCAGCCCGAAACGAAGATCAGTCTCACCTCGCAGGAGCTGAGCGTCTTGCGTGGCCTGGCGTCGGGGCTCAATCAGAAGCAGATTGCCGCGCAGATGGGGCGCTCCGCGTTCACCGTGCAGACGCACATTCAAAATCTCATCGAGAAGCTCGGCTGCCACGGCCGGACGGAGGCCGTCTCCGTCGCCAGAGCCGCGGGCCTCCTCGAGGAAAAAATGTAACGCGTCTACTTAATTTTAAGTAGGGCTTTCGGCCCTGCTCGCGCCTTATCGTAGAAGCAGCACTGCACTTGCTTGGAGGCTCGCTTTTTACGATGTTGACCCTTGCTGTTATCGTTGCGCTGATGGTCGCCGCGGACATGCCGCCCACCGGGGACTAGAGAGCCCAGGATTAGGACCTCCGTTACTTTTTTATGTCTGCGGTACGCACGTTGACGGCCCTCGGGGCAGCTTTGGGTCAGTCGATCCCGGAGCTCGCACGCTCTGCAGCCGATCACGTAACATTGCCGGCGCTTCGCGGAAACGCGCAGATCGAGCGAACCCTCGAGGTTCTGCTCGATCGGCTCTGTCTTTCCTTGACGTTGGCGAAGCCGGTCGGGCTGGTCGGGTGGGTTGAGCGCGAGACCCCCCGGCTCGGCCGCGCGGCGGTCGTCGACTTGACGGCGGCGGCGTTGCACGCGATCGCTCTGGCCGCCGGCGCGTACGAAGCCGATCACCGCCGGCTGCTCGCCTTTCTCGACGTGCTTTCGGGCGAGATCGAGCGCGGTGCGCTCGGCGGCGAAGGCAATGAAGAGCGCGACCGTCCCGGCGCGGAGGGCACCACTGCTCTGCTCGCGATGCTGGCGGAGCGCGACTACGGGACGTGCTGTCACTCGAAGGCGACCGCCGAGTGGGCGCGACGCCTCGCGACCGCGATGGATTGCGGCGACGACTCGACCGAGTTCATCGCGCTGTGCGCGCTGCTTCACGATATCGGAAAGATCTCGACGCCCGATCACGTTCTGCTCAAACCGGCACCGCTCGCTGTCGACGAATGGGACGTCATGCGCGATCACTCAGCGGCGGGCGCGCGCATCCTCAATCAAGTTCCGACCCTTGCGCGCTGCGCGATCGTCGTGCGGGCGCATCACGAGCGCTTCGACGGCGCGGGTTATCCCGACGGCCTGTTCGGCGCGACGATTCCCTTCGAAGCACGCGTGGTCGCCGTTGCCGACGCGTTTCACGCAATGATCAGTGAACGGCCGTACCGGCAGGCGATCGCGCCGCGCCAGGCGCTGCGAATTCTTCAAGACGGGCGCGGTTCGCAGTGGGATCCGGACGTGGTCGATGCGATGCTCGGCATGTTCGCCCGCCGCGTCACGATCGTCTCGCACGCTCATACGAACCTTTCCTCCGCGTAGTGTCCTTCGCGGAGGGAAATCTTGCTTACCGGGTGGTGGGCTGAGGCGCCGCGAAAGCGGTGCCTCTTAATTTTCTTGGAGCGCCATACAGGTGGCACTCGTGGCTGCGATGCTCGCAGCATGAACGATTATCTCATCGGTTCGGGCGCGCTGATCACCGCCGGCCCGCACGCGAGCATAACCAGCGCGGCGCTGCACGCCCAAACGGATCCGGCGATTGCCGCGAGCGTACGGGCCGCCGTCGTCGACTTCGAGTCCGGCAGCGGGAGCGAGCTGAGCAAGATCGTCGTGCTCGGTACGGGGTGGAACGCGCGCCGGGTCCGGGAGGCGCTCGTCGAGCCGCTGCACGAGCGCGGAAGCTGCACGCTGGCGGAAATTCTCGTGCTCCTCGCGCACGCGGCCGGCGGCGCTGAGGTGCATCTCTTCGCGCGCTGGCTGCCCGACGAAATCCTGACGGCCGCGCTGGCGCGCGAGGGCGTCGCGCTCGTCGTACACCCTCTCGAGAGCATCCGGCAGGCCGCGCTGGTCTGCGGCCAGCGGTACCGGCGCTGGCCCTCAGTGCCTTCTCAGCGGGCCAGTTGAAGATGTCCCCAAGCAATGGCTACATCCACATTACACGCGCGTGTCGCCGTCGTCGACGACGATCGCATGGTCCGCGAGATGCTCGAATTGGGGCTCTCGCGCGAGGGCTACGAGGTGCAATCCGCCGCTGACGGCGTGGCGGCGCTCGATCTCATCCGGCGCTTCGATCCCGAGGTCATCGTGCTCGACATCATGATGCCCAAGATCGACGGTCTCGCGCTTCTGCCGAAGCTTCGCGAGATCACGCAGGCGCCGATCGTCATGCTCACGGCAAAGGGCGGCACCGACGACAAAGTGCAAAGCCTTTCCGCGGGCGCCGACGACTATCTCGTGAAACCGTTCGTTTTCGAAGAGTTGATCGCGCGGCTGCAAGCCAAGCTGCGCCGCCCGCAGCTCATCGAAGAGAACGTCATGCGCTGGCGCGACCTCGCCCTCAACCCGCAGACGCGCGAGCTCGTACGCGGAAAAGAAGGGATCGATCTCACGCAGCGTGAGTTCGACCTGCTCTCCGTGTTCATGCGCGAACCGCGGCGCGTGTTCAGCAAGGATCATCTGTTGGAGATCGTGTGGGGTCACGACTTCGAAGGCGGTCCGAACATCGTTGAAACGTATATCTCCTACCTCCGCGCGAAGATCGATCGCCCGGGCGAGCGCGGTTCGTTCATCCGCACGGTCCGCGGCGTCGGCTACGGGCTCTCGCAGCAGAATTAGGCGCCTGCGCCGAAGTCGCCGGTCATGAAGCTCTCGATCGTTTCGCGGCTCTCGCTGCTCTATGCAGGGCTGCTCGGCATTGCGGTGACGGTCGTGATCGTGGCGTCGAGCATCGCACTGGTACTCGACCTCGATACCTTCAGCCGCAACATCGTGCTGGCTAAGCACGAAGAGGCGCGGGTGCTGGTCGATCAGTACCGCGCCGAGGGCACCTCGCTCAAAGCGGCGGCGCCGCAGATCGCGAACACGCTGCGCAGCATCGGGCTGAGCGTCGCCGTCTTCGATGAGAAAGGCAACTTTCTCGGCGGCGACAAGAGCGTGCACCCACGGATGCTGGGCCGCTTTGTCGCCATGCGCCGGCACTTCACAACGATTGCGCCGCCGTTCTTTTTCACGCGTCCGCCGGGCGCGCCGACGCTCGAGGGGCCGCCTCCTTCGCCCGGCGCGGGCCGCTCTTTCCCCGAGCCGACGAACATTACAATGGTAGACGGCGGGTTCGTCGCGTTCGAGCCGTCGATGCCGCTGCTGCTCGTCGAGCTGATTCCGTACTGGCGCGTCGTGGTCGTGGTCGCCGTGGTCGCGGTGCTGCTCTCGTGGATGGTCGGGCGTCTCTTCGCGCAACAAGCGCTTCGTCCGATCAGCGATCTCAGCGAATCGCTCAAGGCGCTCGCCGGCGGAGATTTCACGCAACGACGGTTCGTCGCATCGGGGGGCGACGAGATCGGGACGCTGACCGCGGCGTACAACGAGGCTGCAGCGAGCGTCGCGCGCGCCATGAGCGAACGCAAAGAGACCGAGGAGCGCATGCGCCAGTTCGTCGCCGATGCCGGACACGAACTGCGTACACCTCTCACCGTCATCGGCGGCTACATCGACGTGCTGCGTCGCGGGGCCGTGACGGAGCCGACGATCGCGCGTCAGATCCTCGGCACGATGTCGATCGAGAAGGAGCACATGCGCGGCTTGATCGACCGCCTCATGCGGCTCGCGCGGCTCGATTCCGACACGCCGCCACGGGCGGAAAGCATCGACCTTGCGGAGCTGCTGCGCAGCCAGTGCGATGCTGCGCGCCGGCTCGACGAGGCGCGCGAGATCGATTATAGCGTCGAAGGCTCGGGTGGCGTCATCGGCGACCGGACCGAGCTCGGCGAAGCGTTGTGGAACGTCGTCGAGAACGCGCTCAAATACGCGCCCGACGCTCCGATTCACTTACGCGCCGTGAAGAACAACGGACACACCACGATCACGGTGCGCGACGAGGGACCGGGTATGTCCGAGTCCGAGCGTCTTCATGCCTTCGAGCGCTTCTACCGCGGCGATCAACGCGGTGAGATCACGGGAAGCGGACTCGGCCTGGCGATCGCCAAACGCGCGGTCGAGCGGGCCGGCGGTTCGATCGGGATCGAGAGCGCGCCCGCCCGCGGCACGACCGTGACGATTACCCTCTAAGGCGCCCAGCGTTCATCCAGGTCCGGCACAGTAGAATCATTGCGAAACATGAAGCGCTTCCTCGCAGCCCTGCTTGCTGCTGCCTGTATGACTTTTATCGTTCCTGCGAACGTCCGGGCTCAGCAAGACGATACGGGCACGATCACGATCGTCGTCAACGATCAGATCACCAAAGCACCGCTCGAAGGTTCGCGCGTCGTGCTCGACGGGCCGGTCATTACCAGCGCCTTCACCGACAAGCGCGGCAAAGTGCTCTTCACCGATGTACCCGACGGCGTCTACCGTGCGCGGATTCTGCGTCGCGGATACCAGACCATCACCTCCGATCGGTTCGAGATTCTCAACGGCAACAACGTCACGGTCACCGTCACGCTTGCGCTCGCGACGCAGCTCAAAGTGATCGGCACGGTCGTCGCCAAGTCGGAAGCGACCATTTCGGCTTCTTCGATCGGCCCCGACTCGGCGGTTCGCCGGCTCTCGACCGATCTTGCCGACGCGATGAACAAGCTCTCGGGCGTCACCATCCAGACCAGCAGCGACGACTCGGATGCCGAGCAAACGATCTCACTCGAAGGGCATGACGCATCGCAAACGCAGCTCACACTCGACGGTATTCCGCTCAATGCGCCCGGTTCGGCGGGTAACATCGGCATGTTCGCGACCGACCTCTTCATGGGTGCGAACGTGCGGATGGGTCCGCAGATCGGCGGCCTCGGCGGCGGAGTGAACTTCTCGACTCTCGAGCCGACGCTGAGTTGGGAATCCTATCTGTCGATGGCCACGGGAACGCTCGGGCGTCATAACGAGAGTTTCGCCGAAACCGGAACCGACGGAAAGCTCGGCATGGCGGTGATGGGCGTCGAGCGCCTCTATCCGAGCTGGCTCGACGGCATGACCTACCTCGACGCGAGCGGACTGGACTACAATCACGACGGCGACCGCGAGATCGGCGGCGAGTTCGTCAAGCTGCGCTACGACCTCAGTGACTCGCAGACGCTCAGCGCGATGTTCCTCGGCTCCGCGAGCGATGCGGATTTGGTCTGCGCGCGGATTCAATACAACGGCATTCCCTGCGGCTACGGGCCGAACAACTCTTCGGCGAACAGCGTCGGCGTCTACTCGATCACCGACGATCTCTTGCTCGGCGGCACCTCGATCCAAGGTTCGATCTATTCGATCGGCACGAGTTCGCTCAGCGACGAACTCAATCGCTTCGTGAACGGCGTGCCGTCGCCGATCGGATCCTCGGGTCGCAACGCGACGCACGGCTTCACGCTCAACGCGCTCCTCCCGGCCGCGCAGCGTCACACCCTCTCCGTTACCGCGTACGGAAGCTGGAGCTCGGTACTCGAGTTTCCGCTCAACAACGTCGCGATACCATACTACACGAACAGCCAGCACAGCCAATATATGGCAGCGCAGCTCAACGATTCCATCCACTCGAACTCGCATCTCACCCTGAACGAGTCGATCGGTGTCAGCTCGTCGACGGGCGGATACGCCGGCACGCTTGCGAGCCTCGGCGTGAGCTGGCATCCCGATCGTCTCGATACCTACCAGGCGACCTACTCGGTAAGCGGGACGGCGGCCGCGCAGTCACGCTCGAGCGTCCTCACCGACCCGGATGCACTGCGCTTCACCTGCGACGGAGACGACAGTTTCGCATACGGCAGTGCGCCCGGCGCCGCGCCGCAGCCGAGCTCCTCGAACTCGGCGCGCGTCTCATGGCTGCACCAGTTCACCGGCGGTTCGGCAACGCTGCAGTTCTATCGCCAGGTGCAGAACAACGTGCTGCTCGGCACGCCGGTAAACGGTTCGGTGCTTCTTGCCAACGGGACGCTCACGCCGTCCTACCTGGCTGCGGTACAGCAAGTATTTCAGAGCAATGCCGGCTGCGGCGCTACGACGCCTTTCGCGCCGACGAACCTCTACTTCATGACACCGATAGCTGGTACCGAGGGACTCTATCAAGGCGGGTCGATCACCGGGTATACGACGCTCGGGAATCTCGTCGTTGAGCCATTCTGGGACACGACCGTGCGCCAAGTGATCTCCAACTCGCCGCTGATCGACAATCCCTACTCGTACATCATTTCCGGCGAGCAATATCCGAACACGCCGCTGCAGCGCGCGGGAATCATTCTCGATTACAAAGCGAAGCACTCGGCCTTCGAATGGTACGCGGACGCCGAATATACCGGGCGCAACAACGGCAACAACCTTCCCGCGTACACGCAATTCGACGGCGCCGTCAACGTGCTCTTGGCGAAGGGCTCACTCACCGCGGCGATCTCGAACATCTTCGATACGCAGGCTGGCATCTTTTCGAGCATCCAAAACATGGTGCCGTATTACACGCAAAGCGGATTGATCGTGCCGACGATCGCACGGCCGCTCACACCGCGCAGCTACTCGGTGACGTACACGGTGAAGTTCGGCCCCGGCGCGCTCGGAAACACGCACATCGCAACGAACCTTCCGCAGCCGCGCGGCGGCGGACGCTTTGGCGGAGGGCCGGGCGGCCCCGGTGGCGGCGGTCCCGGCGGTGGTTTCCGTGGGGCGATCACGCCGCTGCCAAGTTCACCGCCCGCCGATCCGCTTGCAGTCTCGGACAACGCGGAGCGGTGCCCGGCCGATGCCCACGCGATCGCTCTGCAAATCTCGAGCGAACTCAAAGCGTACGTGGCGCAGATCGAAGCTGCGAAGACGGCCGCGGGCTATCCGGCCACGATGCCCGCGCCGGCGATCACCGACGCCACGGTCACCTATCACGGCCTTGGGAGCACCTATGCGCTGACGATCGAGCCGCACTTTGAGAATGAAAACAACGCCGGCACGCTCGCCTCGCAAGAGCTCGCAAATGCGGCGGCGCACACGCAACAGAGCGGTGCAACGGTGCAACGCGGACGCGGCGGGGAGTTCCGTGTGTTCTTCGGCTGTCTTGCGCTACACATCGCGCAGCCTGCGGACGTGACCACGCACAATCTCTACGCACCGAACACCGGTGTCTTCGGGCCGCCGCAGGTGACGTTCATGCCTGCCTACGGTCTCTACGCGATCGCACGCCTGCAGCAGCAAGCGGGGCAGGAGAGCTTCCGGGTTTACACGCTGCCGTCGACGCCGCCTAAGGACCCGTTCGAAGTGCGCACCGCGCCCGAGTGCACGGGCGACGTACGCAACACCGCGACCGAGGCGCTTGCCGAATTGAAGGCCTACTTCACGAGCAGCACGACGCCGAAACTCTGGACCATCACGGCACACACCGCGAAGAACGGCACCTGGTACGGTCTCGCGCCCGGCGATCCCACCCTCGTCTTTTCTCTGCTCTTCTGCGGACGCGTCGCCTCGGGTACGCCCGAAGAGATCGTAACCAAAGGATGGGACGGACTCATGAACCCGGATTTGAATTACAATGCCGCCTGGGGTCTCTATTTGATTCGCCAACCGCCGCGACAAAATCAGACCCCGGCGCGACAATGACGACGCGGCTGTAGGGGTTGTCGCGGAAATTGCTCGGACGCTTTCGGGGGAAGCGGCCGGCTAGGATCCGCGTTCCGGCGAGCGCCCTTGCGAACGCGCGAGCTCGACCATCTCGCGCATGCGCGGGTGCTCGCCGGGAATGGTCGCAACCCACGGCTCGAAGCGCGGCACGGCTTCGCCGCATCGGAAGAGCACGTACCAAACGTTCATGTCGCCAAGAAACGCAAAGCGTTTCTTCATGTCTTTGGCGAGCGCCGCATAATTCGAGAACGACGCGGCATACGCGTGAAAGGTGCCGAAATCGCGCTCGAGGGCGAGGAGCGCCCGGGCGTTGGCGATCGTTGCCCTCACCTTACGCGGAACGCGCAGCACGCCCGGCTGCGCGAGCGCCCGCTCGGCGTCGAGCGTATCGAACGACGCTACCTGCGCTACGTCGAAATCGGCAAAAGCGAAGCGATACGCGTCCCAGCGATCGGCAATCTGCGACCATTTGACGCCGGTCTGGAAGACCGCGCGGGTGATGATTTCGAGGATCTGCGAGGGTGCCGGTTCGTCGATGACCTCCGGGATCACGGCGCGTTGCGCGGCGCGTCGAAGGCCAGTGCCGTCATCATTGCTACGCCGCGCGGTAATGCGCTTTCGTCGATATCGAAGAGGCTCGAGTGGTGCGGATGACTGGTTTGCGGCCCGCCGCTGCATCCCAGTGTGTAGAAGCACGCCGGCACGCGCTGAGCAAAAAATGAAAAGTCCTCGGCGCCCATGAGCGCGGTGGCCTCGACGACGTGAGCTTCGCCGGCGGTCTTTTCGGCTAGCGCGCGCGCGTAACGGGTTTGCTCCGCGTCGTTGGCGGTCACGGGATAGCGCCAAATGTAGTCGTACGCGTAGGTGGCGCCCGACGCGTCGCAGCACGCGCGCAGCACGCGCTCGATGCGCTCCGGCATTGCGCCGCGCACCTCGTCGTCGAAAGCGCGCACCGTGCCGAGCATCGAGCAGGTTCGCGGAATGACGTTGTGCGTGGTGCCGCCGTGAATCGCACCGATCGTGACGACCGCCGGCTCCAGCGGATCGACCATCCGCGAGACGACCTGCTGCACGCTGGTCACGAAGCTTGCCGCGGTGAAGATCGGATCCACCGCATCTTGCGGCGCCGATCCGTGCCCGCCTTTGCCGGCGATTTCGATCTCGATCGAATCGCTCGAGGCGTACATCGGGCCTTCCCGAAAACCGAGGACTCCAGTCGGATATTTGGTGGAAAGATGTAGACCGTAGGCGCGCTCGATGCCGAAGCGTTCGATCACACCGTCGTCGATCATCGCCTTTGCGCCGGCAAGGCCCTCTTCGGCCGGCTGGAAGAGCAGCACGACGGTGCCGGCGATATCCTCGCGCCGATCGGCGATGAGCGAAGCGGCGCCAAGCAGAATCGCGACGTGGCCGTCGTGACCGCAGGCGTGCATCGTACCGTCGCTCTGCGAGCGATACGCGTGATCGCGCTCCTCGAGAATCGGCAGCGCATCCATGTCGGCGCGCAGCATGATCGTCCGCCCCGGGCGGGTGCCTTTGAGTATGCCGACGACGCCGGTCGTACCGATGCCCTCGTGCACCTCATAGCCGAGCAAACGCAGCCGATCCGCGATGATGCCGGCGGTGCGGTGCTCGCGATAGCCGAGCTCGGGATGCATGTGCAAATCGCGGCGTATCAAGACCACGTCGTCGGCAAGCCGCTGCGGAACGGTAATCGTCGCTGCCATTTCGGTGGGCTTCTGCGGACGGATCCACATCCCCGGTCGGCAGGGACCAAGGTCGCAGGGGTCGCAGAACGCCGCACGCGCTAGAGGGGCGCGCTGTCCATGACCAAGACCGAACTCTTCACCGAGTACGCCGCGTATCACGCCGACCGCCGAAACCGCGCTTGTCACGCGGTTGGCATTCCGCTGATCATCTTGGGACTGATGGGGCTCGGCCACCTCGTCGCGCTGGGGCCGATCGATCTCGCGATCGTGCTCGCGGTCGCGACGCTCGTGTACTATGCCGTCATCGACCTTCGCGGCGCATTGATCTCCACGGTCCTCTTCGCGATCATCTATGTGATTGCGATCCGTTTGCCGTGGCAGATCTCGCTTGCAGCGTTCGTCATCGGATGGGTCTTCCAATTGGTCGGTCACCGGTTCGAGGGAACCAAACCGAAATTCTTGGAGAATCTCGTCTACCTGCTGATAGGGCCGCTGTACTTTTTCGAAGAGACCTTCGATACCGTTCTCGGAGCCTGACCACCAAAAGGAGTTACTCGTTCGTGTACGTCGACGAAATGTTGAACTGCGTGGACTGTGGCCGCCAGTTCGTCTTCAGCGCCGGGGAGCAGCGCTTTTACGAGCAAAAAGGATTCCAGAATAAACCGAACCGTTGTCCCGATTGCCGTTCCGCACGCAAAGCCATGCGATCGCAAAACGGCGGTAGCGCGGGAGGCGGCGAGCGCGCCGCGCGTCCGCGTGAAATGTTCCAGGCAACCTGCAGCAATTGCGGTGCCGTTGCGGAGGTGCCGTTCAATCCTCGCGGCGACAAGCCGGTCTATTGTAGAGACTGTTTCCAGTCCAGACCTAGCTATCGCTAGCCGGTAGCGCCTCCCGCGAGCCCGCCGGCGCGAGCGCAGAGACGACCACGACGACGAGCGTATTGGCCGCCAGACCGATGAATCCGGGATTCAATCCGAAGGGCGCGATCTTCTCGGCCGCGAGCGTGACCGCGATGGCGATACCGACGAGGATGCCGGCGATAATGGCGGGCGTCGTCACGCGCTTCCAGTAGCAGCCGAAGAAGAAGGCGGGCACGAACTGCGAGATGCCGTTATAGGTGAGCAGCAGCAGGTTGACGAGCTGCGTGCGATAGGCGAGCCAAAAGACGAGCGCCAAGAGCCCGAGTGCGACGACCATGATCCGCGTCGTGCGCAGCCGGCCTTCTTCGTCGAGCCCGATACCGAAGATGTCGCCCGCGATATTTTTCGCGACGACGCTCGCCGAGCTGAGCAACAGCGCGGTTGAGGGCACGAGCGCGCAGAGCGCGCCCGTTCCGGTGACAAAGCCGAGTACCCAAGCGGGATAATAGCGGGTCAGCACGGCGAGAAACGATTGGTCGGCGGCGGGCCCTTGCAAGCCCGGCACGATAAGCAGCGCGGAGAAGCCCGCGAAGAAGATCAGCAGCATCACGACTTGGTAGAGCGGCAAGAACATCGCGTTGCGGCGCAGCACGTTCGCGTCTTTTGCGCTGAAGATGGCGTTGGTCGACTGCGGCCCCGCAAAGAAGCCGAGCCCGGTCAAGAGGACCGTCGAGACGTACCAAAGCGCGCCTTTGGAGTCGGTCAATCCGCCCAGCGTCAAGTGATCGGGATGCGCGCGCAGCACTTGATCGAAGAGCGTCGCGGGCGAGCCGAAGAACTGCAGCGGAATCGCGAGGCCGACGAATAGGAGCGCACCGATGACCAGCGCGTCTTTGACGATGCTCGCCCACGCAGTCCCGCGCAAACCGGTGACGAAAACGAATGCGATGATCAGCAAGAACGCGACGACCGCGCCGAGCACCGGGTCGATGGCGCCGCCGCCCGAGACGGTCAGGAAAATCTGCAGCGCGGAGAGCTGGAGCGTGATGTACGGGATGAGCGCAAGGACGCCGACGATCGCTACCAGGGTCGTGAGCGTACGGCTGCCGTAACGCACGTGGAAGAGATCGGGCTGCGTGAGCAAGCCGTGCTCTTTCCCCATCCGCCAGATCCACGGAAATAGGAAATAATAGAAGATGTAGCCGCACGTGCCGTAGGCCATGATGTAAAAGGCCGGTGCGCCGTAGGAATACGTCCATCCGGCGGCGCCGAGAAACGTGAAGCTCGTGTAGATCTCTCCCGCCAAGAGCACCCACAAGAACACCGCACCGAAGCCGCGCCCGCCCACGATGTATTCCTGTGGCGACATGGTGAACCGGCGCACGCTGAAGAGCGCAAAAACCACCGTGCCGATGACGATCGCTGCGACGATCCCGAGCGCGAGCGGCGCGTTCACCAGTGACCCTCGATGCGGCCGAGGAACCAGAGGCAGACCGGCGTCGCGAAGACCCACGCGGCGATCCAAACCAGGAGAAAGGGCAGACCCAGGATGCGAGGCTCGACGTGGTTCACGAACGGCACCGCAACGGAGAGCGCGCCGAACGGTATCACTGCAAGCAGGAAGCGGAGCCGTTGCTGCATCTATGAAGCCTTTATGAGGCGAGCGAGTCCTTTCCTGGAAAGCGGGTGTCACGAAGGCGGCGCTCTGCGCGATAGAGCCTATGTCGAGCGGATCGAGCGGCTCGGAGCGGGGACTCCGGCCCCGCCGATGTTCTTCCCGTTCCGTTTGCGCAGGATTTCGTTGCGCAACCGCGTTGTCGTATCGCCCATGGATATGTACAGCGCGGTCGACCGGTGTTCCCCGGCATGAACGAGTACAACGCGATTCTATCCGGCAAACACGCGCTCGTTACGGGCGGCGCACGCGGCATTGGCGCGGCCATCGCGCGCCTTCTCGCCGAACACGGAGCGCGCGTCTCGGTCGTCAGCCGTCAACCTGCCGCCGCGGCCGCGGAATTCACGACCGCCGAGGCCGACGTCAGTGACGAAGAGCAAGTGCGCGACGCGTTTGCGGTTTGCCGCAAGGCCAACGGCCCTATCGAGATCCTCGTGAATAACTCGGGCATCTCCGACTCGTCGCCGCTCACGCGCACCTCGCTTGCGCTCTTCGAGCGTATCCTCGCGACCAATCTCACCGGTACGTTCTTGTGCAGCCGCGAGGCCGCACAAGACATGCTCATTGCGAAATGGGGACGAATCCTCAACGTTGCGAGCATCGCGGGCCTCTACGGAGCGCCCTACATTTCGGCATATTGCGCGAGCAAGCACGGCGTTATCGGCTTTACGCGCGCGATCGCGGCCGAGTTCGCGAGCACCGGCATCACCGCGAACGCGATTTGCCCGGGCTACACCGAGACCGACATGATGCACCAGGCAATAGAAAAGATTGTGAAGCATACCGGTGCGAGCGCGGACTCGGCCCGGTCGACGCTCGCGTTGATGAATCCGCAGGGACGCATTGCGACCGTCGGCGAGGTCGCGCAGGCGAGCCTCGAGCTCATCTGCGGCGAGAAAAACGGCGTCGCGCTGGTCGTGCCCGGCGACCAAGAGGCGTAGGGCCTGCTGCTACGCCCCGTACCAGCGCAGGTGCGGCCAGATTTGGTCGAGCGGCATGACGGGACCGCTGCACAGAAATATCGGCGAGGGGCCTTCGACCACCCACTTGAGCGGCTCGTCGGAGGTCCGCACGAGTTTGCACGAGCGGTAGTAGCGCTGCAAGAGATCGATGCGTGAGGCGCCGATGGCGATGATACGCTTGCCGTCGTACCCGCGCGTGCCCCAAAGCCAATAGGTGTTCTGGCTGCCGATCGCGCGCGGCAAGCCGTACGCGCCGCCGAAGAAGTCGATCGCGCCCGCATCGGCGTAGGTGTCGGCATAGATGGCGACCGCTTCGCGGTTGGGTAGAGCATCGTAGACCGACGCGACGTCGCGCGCAAGACGATCCCACCCAAACTCTTCGGCGTAGACGGGTTGAATGAGGTGCGCACCGGTGCCGCGGCCGGTGAGCCCGAGCCCTTGCGAATACGCGATGAAGCTCTCGACCGGCAAAACGGGAATCGAGAGCGGCAAGGTCACGAGCGCGCAAAGCACGAGCGCGCCGAAGAGCGGAACGCGAATCCATGATGCGGCGCGCTCGAGCGCGACGGCGCCGATCACCAGCAGCACTGCGTAGACGCCGATGACGTAGTACCCTTTGGCTTCGAGCGCCGCGGCTGCGATGAAGAGCACCGCATACGCGACCGGAATGAAGCGCAGATCGCGCAAGCGCTGCAGCGTAAAGGGTGCAATGAGCCCGGCGATCCAAACCGGCGCCGCGAGCGGATTCGTATAGAGAAATTGCTCGCCGGCAAAGGCCCAGGCGTTGCCGAGCAGATTCTGCGATTCGAGCATCCAGCCGTTGTTGAACGCGTGCCGATGCGCGGCATCGCCGCGCAGAACCTCGAGGAACGGCCAGCCGTGCGCGGCCTGCCACCACAGATTCGGCAGCATCGCCAGCGCGACGATTGCGGCGCAGATCGCGAGCCAGGGACTCGCGAGCACGCGGCGTTCGCGTGTCGCGAGCAAACCGATGAGCAGCGCAGCGAGCAGCAGCGCCATCGAGTACTTCCCGTACAGTCCGAACGTCGCGGCCGCCGCGAGCGCAAGCCATGTCGTGCCGGTCCCTCGACTATGCTGCGCTGCGCTCGGGTTGACAAGCGCCATGCAGCACCATACGACGAGCGTCCACGAGAGCGGCTCGAACGAGGTCGTCGTGAGCACGTTGCCGAGCAAGAGATATGCCGGCGTGAGCGCGACCGCAGCGCCCGCGAGCCACTGTGCGAAGGCGCCGCCGCCCAGTTCGCGCGCGATGCGTACGGCGACGAACGCGGTGAGCGCGGCAGCCAGGCACGGCAGCAGACGCAAGGCGAGCAGCGCATCGTGCGCCGGCTGCGCGAGCCACGCGATGAGCGCAACCAGCGGCGGCTGATCGACGTATCCCCATCCGAAGTGGCGGCCGCAGGCGATGAAATAGAGCTCGTCGCGAAAGTACCCGTAGCGCCACGCCGTTCCCCAGTGCGCGAAAAAGGCGGCGAGCGCGATCGCGATCCCGATCATCGGGGCAGGATTTACGCGGATGCTGGGCCGACCCTTGTATGCATCGTGCGAGCGCCAAATCTCCTTACGATGCTCGTCCTCGCGGCAGCGGCATTCGGGTTCGCGACGCTGTGGGACCGCAATGTCGGCATCATCGGATTCGCGGCGTGCGTCGCCGCGATCCTCGGACGCGTGCTTTGGGATCGATTCAACACCGCCTCTGCGTCGAAGCGCTGGCTGTATGCAGCGTCGGCCGCTCCGATCGTTCTCGTGCCGCCTTTCACCGATCGCTGGCGCGTGGAACAAGGCGGACCCGATCCGCGGCACAACCGCTACCAGCGAATGGGCGAGGAATACTTCGCCTACGATTTCGTGCGCGAAAACGGCCCGTCGTTCGACGAGCCCATTCTCGCGCCGTGCGACGGCATGATCGTGCATGTCGAGAGCCGTCAAGCCGATGCGGCACCGCAGGCGCACAGCCGCAATCGCAAGCGCCCCTTCGGCAACTACGTTTCCATCGAAACATCGCGCGGCTACGTCATCCTCTCGCATCTTCGCCAAGGGTCGGTAACGGTACGCGTCGGCGGCACGGTACGCGCGGGCGACGAGATCGGCCGTTGCGGGAATTCGGGCACGAGTCCGCACGCGCTTCTGCACGTGCACGCGCAGAGTCAACCGAGCCGGTCGATCGAGGGTGCGCGGGCCGTGCCCATCGCCTTCCGCGATCGCGGTGCGCGCGAGCCGCTCTTACTCGAATTCGGGGACGGCTTGGGGTAAGCGCGAACGCCCGAGCGTAAACGCGAAGAGCATACCACCCAGGCAGATAGCGGCGCCAACGAGTTCGTACGACGCGAACGCGCTGTGCAGGATCGGAACGCAGAGAATGCCGGTGATGACGGGCATGAGAAACTGAACGATCGATCCCTTTCCAGCGCCGACCTCACGCAGTCCCCACACCCAGACCGGATAGGTCAGCAAAATCGGAAAGAGCGTAGCATAGGCGTAACGCCACCAAAAATCCCAGCCGTAGGCGGCGAAATTGACGTGCAGCAGCGGCGGTAGTCCGCCCGGCACGAGCATGATCGTGCCGATCGTCATGGTGATCGCGAGCAGCTCGAGCGTCGAGTAACGCTCGAGCAAGCGCGCCCCGGCGACGTTGTAGCCTGCAAAGACGATCGCGGAGCAGAGCACCAGCGTGTCACCCACGCGAATCGAAGCATTGCCCGAGAAAAAACCTTCGAAAATCGCGACGCCGAGCAGCGCGATCGCCGCGCCGAGAAAACGCAGCTTGCGTACGTGCTCGTGCCCGGCGATTGCCACCAGCGCGAGCGTAAAGATCGGGGAGGTCGCGCCGAGAAGAGATGTTGCATAGGGCGACGTGTAGGAAAGGCCCATCACCCATAAATACTGATAGATCCCGAAGCCGCACGCGCCCACGAGCAACAGCGAAGGAATATCGCGCCGCTCGATATGCAGGCGGCTGCGGCTCGCCCAAACCAAGAGAAACGAGAGCGGCGTCATTACGAGGAAGCGCAAGAAGGTGAAGGCGAGCGGGTTCATCTGCTCGATGGCCTGCTTGGCGACGATCATATTGAGCGCCCATGCGGTGACGACGTAGAGCAGTGCTACGTAGACGAACGGGCGAAAGCGCGGGTTCATGTCATTCCTTCAAAACGGTCCGGTGCAGCTGTGTTGCGAGCAGCGTGGGGAAGGTCCTCGTCACGTGCTCTTCGCGCACGGCTGGATCTCGTCGCGGCGCATGTGGTACGAGGTCGCGGCCCGTCTTGACCCGTCACGCGTCACGATGCATCTGCTGGACTTTCGGGGATGCGGCCTCTCGGATCGCCCGCGCGAGGGCCACGGCTTCGATGATTACGCCGGCGATCTGCGCGCGGCGCTTGCCGCTATCGACGCGCCCGTCACACTGGCCGGACATTCGATGGGAGGAAAGCTCGCACAGTTCATCGCTGCCGAACGTCCGTCGAACCTGGAGCGGCTCATCCTGGTTGCACCGGGAAGCGCCGCGGCGGCCCGGCCCGCTGCAGCGCACCGCGCCCGAACGCTCGAGACGTACGGCTCGCGCGAGCGCATCGAACGCTTTACGCGCGCGGTGATGCAGCGCGAAGTGGCCGCGGATGTCATGGAGCGCGTCGTCGATGACGCGCTCGTCGCATCCTACGAGCATTGGATCGGGTGGTACGATCGCGGGCGCACGTTCGATTTCAGCGATCGGCTCGCCCGCATCGCCGTGCCGGTGCTCGCGATTGCGGCCAGCAACGATCCGCTCGCACCGGCCTCACGTATCAAACGCGAAGTGACGAACGCGATCGACGGCGCGCTTTTCGTAGAGCTGCACAACGCCGGACACAACCTGCCGGTCGAGACACCCGACGACATTGCCGAAGCGATCCGGCGCTTCGTTTAGCGGTCCCAGGCCGGCGCGGCGGAGGCGGGACTCTCCACGAGCGGCTGCCAGACGTTTCCCGCCGTGGCGCTCGCGCCGCCGCGCAGATCGTATTCGACCGTGATCAGCGTGTTTGCGCTGCCGGCATCGTCGCCGGGAGCGTTCTCGCCGAGCGTGCCGTCGGCGCCGCCGACGATCGCGGCGTACGGCGCAGTCGCGAAGGTGCGAAATGCAACCACGCCGCTGCGCGATGCGAGCGGCGCGCCGTTTGCTGCCATGACCGTCGTCGAGATCACGTACGCCGCGCGGCCTTCATCGACGGCGCTGTTACTTTGCAACTCGACGACGCACGGCGTGCCGGGACACGTGCCCGGCGTCGCGGCGGCAGCCGGCAGCGCGAAGGTGGTCTGCACCGCGATCTCGCAGCCGGCGGCATCCGCGTACGCGCAGGTTGCCGTCGGTGTGGGTGTCTCTCCCCGGGCGAGCGCAGATTGCGCGGCGCGCGTCCCGCTTACGAACGCGAGGCGCGCGGCATCGAGCGCGCGCTGGTGTAAAGCGACGCGCGCGAGCGACGCGGCGCCGTGAACCAGCGTCTCGCCGAGCACGGCGAGCATCGCAAGCACGAACATAGTGCGCAGCAGCACTACTGCGGCGCGGCGCCGCTCGCCGCGGCGGGAATGCGTGCGCCGGGCAGCGGCGCCGGCGCGGCGATGCTCTGACTGAGGGTCGCGCTCTTGCCGGCATCATCCGCGTCGATAGCGGTGAGCACGATGGTCACCGATCCGTCGGCGGTGGCGTTGCTCGTGACGGTGTAGGTGACGGGCAGCGGTGAGCCGCTCGGCAGCGGAACGGTCGTCGCCAGGCTTGCCGGCGGCAGGCTCGCGCCCTGGTATTTCATGACGTCGACGGCAATCCGCATCTCGCGCGTTACGCTCTGCTCGAGCGCGCTCTGAATCATATCGGGACCGAAACGGTGAAAGGCCGCGATCGCCGCGGCGCCGAGCGCGCCGGTTACGATCGCGACGATCGCGACCGCTACGACGACTTCGATCAGACTCTCGCCGCGTTCTCCGGAGCGCACGTCACGATGAGTGCCCGAGTGCGGAAAGCTTGAGACGCGGCTGCGGCAACCGCAGCAGCGGCCGCTCGAACCAGTACGTGACGGCGGCGGCCTGCGCGATGGTTATCACGAATGCGAGGATCGTGTAGTGGAGCATCCAGACCGGCTCGGCGTGCGGGGTAGCGCCGTGCGGCGGAAGATCGTACGTGACCATCAGGCGCGCGACCATCTGGTGATAGAGATAGAGATTATAGGAAATGAACGCGAGAAAGCGCAGCGGAGCGTTCGCGAGCAGCGTCTGCCAAAGCGGCGGCGATGCGAGCATCCCCACGGCGATCGCGGCAAAGGCAAGGCCGAAGAGCGGGCGCGCGTAGATCTGCAGCGAGACCTCCCATTCGTCGGCGTAGCGATGGTCGAACATCCAGATCATCAGTCCGGCGAAGAGCACTGCGCCGGCGCTTGCGAGCAGCGGCATCGTCAAGCGCACGCCCGGCGCACGCAGCCGGTGACCGAACCGCGCAAAGATCCACGCCGAGAACATTCCGGCGGCAAAGATATCGAGATAGCCGGGAAGATTTTCAACCATGAGCGGCATCTCATAATGGAAGCAGCACTGCGCCGCGTGCACGCGCCAGAGCATCGCAATGAGGATCATGCCCGCCGTTGTGAGGATGGGGCGGCGAGCGAAGCACCACCACACGAGCGGGAAGACGAGATAGAACTCGACTTCGACGGCGAGCGTCCATAGCACGCCGTTGATCGAGCCGTAGGTCGCGTACCACCATGTGTGAATGAAGAGCAGGTGGGTGAGAACCTCTTTCCAGACCGGCGCGCCGGCGTGGTTGACGGCGGCGTAGCCGATCGCATACGCGATGATGATCGAGAGCACGTACGACGGCATGATCTTGATGAAGCGGCGCCACGCAAAATGACCCCACGTCGGTTGCGGTTCGCCGGCGAGCCGCGCGCGCACGAACGGAAACGTGATGACGAAACCGCTCAAAAAGAAGAAGAGCGGGACGCCGATAAAGCCGGTCTCCGGGATCCACTGCAGCCATGACGCGGGCGCGGGCTGCCACGAAATCTCCCAGAGGTGGTACCACAGCACCAATAAGACGGCGATACCGCGCATCCCGTCGAGAACGCCGAACCTATCCTTCACGTGTCATCCCGAGCGTAGCGAAGCACTCCCCTGTCATCCCGAGCGTAGCGAAGCACTCCCCTGTCATCCCGAGCGTAGCGAAGCGTAGTCGAGGGACGACAAAATGATTGTTCTAAGTGGTTGACACAAAAGCGGCATTTGTATTAGTGTAGCAGTACAATGCATTCGAGTGCGACGGCATTCATCGTGACGGCAGCGCCCGTGGGCATCCTGGTGGCGTTCGTGTTGATTAGCGTGCGGCGTTGGCTGCAGAAAGCCCGGTGATCGCGGCATGCTCACCGTATTTGAACCCGGACTAGCGATTTTCTTGGCTGCGGCGGGCGTCGCATTCTTTTTCTTTAACCGCCGCTCGCCATTGGTCGCCGAGAGAGCTGTGCTCGAACGCATGGTGATGCCGTGCGACGACGCGGTTCGCGCACGCATCGCCGCTGCCACCGCGCGGCGTTGGCAAAGCGAAAGGCGGAATAACGGGATCGGCGTTGCCGTTACCCTGCTCATGCTCGCGTTGTGCGCCGGTGCGTTTTTCCGGCTCGTATCGATGCCGCTGCTCTTTGCAGGATACTTTGCATTGCTCGTCATTTCACAGGCTGCGCAGCTGCTGCGGGTGCGCGCGCGCAGTGGAAAGCGCATCGCGCGGTTAGCACCGCGCACGATTGCGGACATTGTTCCGCGTTGGGCGCTCGTGCTGCCGGCTATCGGCTGGGGTGCGAGCCTGTACATCGGCGACCGGTCAGGCATGTGGGTCCCCATCCTGATCTCGGTTGGGACGTCTATTGCTGCTGTCGCGCTCGCCTTCGCGGCCATATCGTGGCCCGCGATCGTCGGCGACGATGATATCGAGGCCGATGAAGCCGTCGACCGGTACGTGCGTTCAGCGCCGCGTCGCGGCAAACGCAAAGCGCTATTCGTACGCTCGTCGCTCTGGGGTTGAAGGAAGCATGAACGACGAGCCGCTGATCGCGGTCGATCCGCAAATCGAGACGCCGCCGTACCAACAAATCTTCGAGCAGATTCGCGCCGCGATCGAACGCGGCGCGCTCGCACCCGATGCGCCGCTGCCGACGGTGCGACAACTTGCCGGTGATCTCGGTGTTGCGCCCAACACGGTCGCGCGTGCGTACGCGGATCTTCAGGACGCGGGCTGGCTCGTGAGTGAAGGGCGGCGCGGCACGCGCGTCGCGAGCAAGACGCCGGCAGGCGACCGGCGCGCGCGTACGCATGCACTAAGCCACGCGGTCGGACGATTTGTCGACACGTTGCGCTACCGCGGCTATACGCGGTCCGAGATCGCGGCCGAGCTCTCGCGCGTCCTCGGATCGTAGCCGGGCTTGACAGGCCCCGGTGGGATGTGGTTGCATAGCCGCAACGTGACTCGGAACAACTTTAGCTACGCGTACTGGTTTTACTACTTTGGCCTGCAGGGCCCAAGGGGATTCGCGCACGCATGAGGCTGGCCGGCACGACGCCGTAGAGCACGAATAAAATGCACGAACGAGTCCCCGCCGAAGAGTGGGGACTCGTTCTTTTATAACCAGGGGTACCAGGTCATGACAGCGGTCTATCAGGGGGTCGACGGAGCCTACTCGCAACTCGTGCTCGGGCACTTCTTGCGCGAGCACGGGATCGAGATGTCGACGGTCGGTCTGCCGAGCTTTCGCGAGATGGCGACGGCGGTCGCGGGATCGCGCGCGCAGCTCGGGGTGATTCCGATCGAAAACGCCATCGTCGGCACCGTCCGCGAGGGGTACGATTTGCTCGCCGAGTTCGACTTGGTTCCCGTCGCGGAGATACAGTGGCGCACCGATCACCGATTGCTCGGTGTGCGCGGCGCGGAGCTGCGAGACGTGCGCGAGGTGTTGGCGCACCCGCTCGTCTTGGCGGAGTGCGGTACCTTTCTCGCCGGGCTCGATCACGCCCGCGCGATCCCGTGCGAAGATACCGGCGTCGCAGCGCGCGAAGTTGCGCGCAGCGGCAACCCGGCGGTTGCGGCGCTCGCCTCACCGGCCGCCGCGTCGATCTACGATCTCGTCGAACTCGCTGCGCACTGCAGCGACGATCCACGCACGTACTCGCGCTTTCTGATCGTGCGTCCGCGTCACGCGGACGTTTCGAATCCCGCGCTTCTGTTGGCCAAGAGCAAAAGCCGCAAGACCTCGCTGATATTCTCGGTCGAAGAACGAACCGGGTCGCTCGCCGGTGCGCTGACGATTCTCGCGCAACACGAGATCAACGGGGACAAACTCGAATCGAAGCCCTACCTCGGCCACGGAACCGAACGCGTTTTTTACGTCGACTTCGATGGCGACGTGGACGACACCAACGTAGCGGCGGCACTGAGCCGGCTCAAGCTCGCGTGCAAAACGCTGACCGTACTGGGCAGCTATGACGCGCACATCGGCGAGCCGATCGGACGCAACGACGATCCGCCCAAGGCACTCGTGGAACTCGTGCGCGAGATCGCGCCGCAACCCGCGCCGATCGCGGATTCGCCCTTCCCGCGCGTCGCGCGCGCAGCCAATCCGCCCGGCACCACCCTGACCATCGGCGGCGTGCGTGTCGGCGACGGCGAGTTCACGATCGTCGCAGGTCCGTGTTCGGTCGAATCACGCGAGCAAATCATCGAGACGGCACGTTCGGTCGCTTCGCACGGTGCAGTGATGCTGCGCGGCGGTGCGTTCAAGCCGCGTACCAGTCCGTACGCATTTCAGGGACTTGGTTGGGAAGGCGTCGCGCTGCTCGCGGAAGCGGGCCGCGCGAGCGGTCTGCCGACGGTGAGCGAAGTGATGACGATCGACCAAGTGGATCGCATGGCGCAACAGATCGACGTCCTGCAGATCGGCGCACGCAACATGCAGAACTTCGATCTGCTCAAGGCGGTCGGGCGTTGCGGACGCCCGGTGCTGCTCAAACGAGGACTCGCGGCGACGATCGACGAGCTGCTCGCGGCTGCCGAGTACATCCTCTCCGAAGGCAATCCCAACGTGATTCTGTGCGAGCGCGGCATTCGCACCTACGAGAACTCCACGCGCAACACGCTCGATCTCTCGGCGGTGCCCGTGCTGCGCGAGCGCTCGCATTTGCCGGTCTGGGTCGACCCCAGCCACGGCGTCGGCGTGCGACGCTGGGTGCGTCCGCTCTGCCGCGCGGCGAAAGCCGTCGGCGCACACGGCCTGCTCATCGAAGTGCATCCCAATCCGCCCGAGGCCAAGAGCGACAAGGATCAAGCGCTGACCTTCGACGATTTCGCGACGATCGTCGACGATCTCGATCGGATCGAGACCTGGTCGCATCCGCAAGTTCATGCCTAAGGTACGCGGCATTCGCGGCGCGATCACCGTCGAGCGCGATGACGCTGCGTCGATCGTCGAGGCGACGAAGCGTCTTTTGAGTGCGATGATCGAGCGCAACGAGGTCGAGCTCGACGACATCGCCTCGGTGCTTTTCAGCTTGACGCGCGACCTGCACGCGGTTTTTCCGGCGCTTGGCGCGCGCGAGATGGGTTGGACGCACGTTCCGATGCTGCATTTTTGCGAGATCGACGTCCCCGGCTCGCTCCCGCGCGTGATCCGCGTGCTCATGCACGTAAACACCACCCTCGCCATCGACGCGATCGAGCACGTCTATCTCGACGGTGCGGTCGTGCTGCGTCCCGATCTCGCCCGCTCGACCTGAGCGATGCCACGCTTGGGAATCATCGGCACCGGACTGATCGGCGCATCGATCGGATTGGCTGCGCGTGCGAGCGGATGGGACGTCGCCGGTTACGATCGGGACCCGGCAGCGGTGAGCGGGGCGCTGGTCGCCGGCGCGATCGACGCGGTTGCGGAGCGCGACGAGATCTACGCGACCTGCAACGTCGTCGCGATCGCCGCGCACGTCAGCGGTACGCTCGATGAGATCGTTGCGCTCGGCCGCAGGGATCTGCGCGGCGACCAGCTCGTCATCGACGTTGCGTCGGTCAAGGCGCCGATCGCAAAAGCTGCCGCGAGTATCGCGGCTTTCGTGCCGACGCATCCGATGGCGGGCAGCGAACGCCGCGGACCGGGCGCGGCGCGCAGCGATCTCTTCCGCGATCGGGTGTGGTGCTACGTTCCGGCCGGAGAGCAGCGTACGGCGCAGGCGCGCGCTTTCATCGCGGAGCTCGGTGCGCGGCCGGTTGCTGTCGACGCGGCCGAGCACGATCGTATCGTCGCCTTGACCTCGCATCTCCCGCAACTGCTCGCCTTCGCGTTCACCCGGCGTGTGGGCGAGCGCTCGACATCCGACCCGGAGATCGTCGATGCGTTATGCGGTCCGGTCGCGCGCGAACTCTTGCGCTTGGGCCGCAGCTCTCCGCAGATGTGGGATGAAATCTTTCGCGCGAATGCGGACGCAATCCGGGCCGAGTTCGCGCGACTTCTCGAGGCCATCGATGATCGTCGGCTTTCAGGGTGAGCCGGGGGCCTTCAGCGAGGAGGCCGCCGGTGCGCTCTTCGGCGCGGTGCAAACACGCGGCTATCCCACCTTCGATGCGCTGGTAGAAGCGGTCGACCGGGGCGATATCTCGCTCGGCCTCTTGCCCTGCGAAAACAGCATCCACGGTGCGGTCGCGCGTTCCTACGACTTGCTCTACGGGCACCCGCGCGTGCGCATCGTCGATGAAACCGTTCACCGTATCGAGCAAGCGCTGATCGGCGTACCCGGCGCGCGTCTGGAAGATATTCGCCGGGTCGAGTCGCATCCGGTTGCCCTCGAGCAGTGCCGCCGGTTTCTCGCCGGGATGAGCGGAGTCGAGATTGCGCCCGTCGCGGACACGGCCGGCGCGGTGCGCGCGATCGTGGAACGCGGCGATCCGGGCTGCGCGGCGATCGGGCCGGCCGCCTGCGCCCGGCGCTACGGCGGGACGGTCGTCGCGGACGCAATCCAGGATGAGGCGGAGAACTTCACGCGTTTCTTTGCCATCGCGCGCGACGGCGCGCCGCGGCGGCGGCTCGGACGCGCGGTCCTGGCCTTCGTCCTCGCGCACGAGCCCGGCAGTCTATACCGCGCCCTCGGTTTCTTTGCCGAGCGAAACCTGAACCTGCGCTCTTTGGTCGCCCGGCCGTTGCCGGGCAGGCCCTTCGAGTACGTGTTCTATGCCGAGCTCGAGTGCCCCGAGCCAGCGGACGCGGAGCGCATCGCCCAGGCCATCGGCGCGGCCGCCCGGCTTCTGGGCTGGTACTAGCGTTTTGCGCACGAAAGCCGGTTTGACGCCGCCGAACGGCCCTGCTATACTGCCTTAGTTCAGGCCCACCGGCAGGTGAGGCCCGCTTTGTGTGTGTTGCTAGGAGACGCTGTTGCCCACCATCAACCAGCTCGTCCGTAAGGGCCGGGCGAAGACGGAAAAGAAGGTCAAAACCCGCGCGTTCCGCGTGATCCTCACCGGACCCAAACCGGGGCACCCCGATCTTCCCACGCGTCAGTTCGAAGTCGAGGGCAACCCGCAGCGCCGCGGCGTCTGCACGCAAGTGAAGACCGTGACCCCCAAGAAGCCGAACTCGGCGCTGCGCAAAGTCGCTCGCGTGCGCCTGACCAACGGCGAAGAGGTGACGGCCTACATCCCCGGCATCGGGCACAACCTGCAGGAGCACTCGGTGGTTCTGGTACGCGGCGGCCGCGTCAAGGATCTCCCGGGCGTCCGTTATCACATCGTGCGCGGCACGCTCGATACCGCCGGCACCGCCAACCGTAAGCAAGGCCGCTCGAAATACGGCGCCAAGCGCGACAAGAAGAAGTAAGGACGATCGATGCCACGTAAAGGACCCGCGCCCAAGCGCCAGATTCTGCCCGACCCGAAGTACAATTCGAAGATTCTCGCGCGCTTCATCAACAAGGTGATGCTCGACGGGAAGAAGTCGACGGCCGAACAGGTCACGTACGGCGCGCTGGATATCATCGCCGAGAAGACGGGCCGCGATCCGTACGAAATCTTCCAGCAGGCGCTGTCGAATGCGATGCCGCTGGTCGAAGTGCGTCCGCGCCGCGTCGGCGGTGCGACGTACCAGGTGCCGATGGAGGTTCGTCCCGACCGGCGTCAGGCGATGGCGATGCGCTGGCTGATCGGTTACGCGCGTGCGCGCGGCGGGCGGTCGTTCGAGGAGAAGCTGGCGGGCGAACTGCTCGACGCCTCCAACAACACCGGCGCGACGATCAAGAAGCGCGAGGACACGCATAAGATGGCCGAGGCCAATAAAGCCTTTGCCCACTATCGTTGGTAGGATCGATCAAGGACATGACAGCCGTGGCATCACGGGAATTCACCCTCGAGAAGACGCGCAATATCGGTATTGCCGCGCACATCGACGCAGGCAAAACGACCTGCACCGAGCGCATCCTGTTCTACACCGGGCGGGTGCACAAGATCGGTGAAGTGCACGACGGCGCCGCGACGATGGACTGGATGGTCCAGGAGCAAGAGCGCGGCATCACGATCACGTCGGCCGCCACCGCCTGCACCTGGCGCGAGAACCGGATCAACATTATTGATACGCCTGGCCACGTGGACTTCACGGTCGAGGTCGAGCGCTCGCTGCGCGTCCTCGACGGCCTGGTCGCGCTCTTCGACTCGGTTGCGGCGGTGCAGCCTCAGTCCGAGACGGTCTGGCGTCAGGCCAACAAATACAAAGTCCCGCGCATCATCTTCGTCAACAAGATGGACCGCATGGGCGCCGACTTCTTTAACGTCGTCGCCAAGATTCGCGAGCGCCTCGGCGCGCGCGCCGTCCCGGTTCAGGTCCCCATCGGCGCGGAAGACCAGTTTCTAGGCGTCGTCGATCTCTTCACGATGCACAAGATCGTCTACACCGACGACCTCGGTTCGACGATGGCGGATCAACCGCTGGGCGATGCCGACGGCGAGCTCAAGGCGACCGCCGAGAAGTGGCGCCAAGAACTCGTGGAAGCGATTGCCGAGCAAGACGACGAGCTGCTCGAAATGTTCTTCGAGGGCAAAGAACTGCCGGTCGACCGCATGAAGGCCGCGCTGCGCAAGGCGACGATCGTGGGTTCGGTGCTGCCGATGCTCTGCGGTTCCGCGTTCAAGAACAAAGGCGTGCAGCCGTTGCTCGACGCGGTCGTCGACTATCTGCCCTCGCCCCTCGACGCGAAGCCGATCCTCGGCGAGGATCCGAAATCCGATAAGGAGATTTCGCGCAAGCCGGACGACAAGGAGCCCTTCGCGGCGCTCGCGTTCAAGATCGCGACCGACCCGTACGGGAACCTGACGTATTTCCGCGTCTATTCCGGCACGCTCGAAAAGGGCTCGTACGTCTACAATTCGCGCTCGGGCAAGAAAGAGCGCATCGGCCGCATTCTGCGGATGCACGCGAATCATCGCGAGGACATCGATGCGATCGGCGCGGGCGACATCGCGGCCGCGGTCGGGCTTACCGACACGCGCACCGGCGACACGCTCTGCGACGAGAAGCATCCGATCGTGCTCGAGTCGATCACGTTTCCGGAGCCGGTGATCTCGCAAGCGATCGAACCGAAATCCAAGGCGGACCAGGATCAACTCGGCAAGGGGCTGCAGCGCCTCGCGCAAGAGGATCCCACCTTCCGCATGTGGACCGACGAAGAGACGCAGCAGACGATCATCGCCGGCATGGGCGAATTGCACCTCGAGATCATTCTCGACCGCCTGCGCCGCGAGTTCAAAGTCGAAGCCAACGTCGGCAAACCGCAGGTCGCGTACAAAGAAGCGATCACCAAAACCGTTGAGAAGCAGGGCAAATTCGTCCGGCAATCCGGCGGTAAGGGTCAATACGGTGACGTGTGGCTGCGGGTCGAACCGCTCGAGCCGGGTTCGGGCTTCCAGTTCGAGTGGAAGATCGTCGGCGGCGCGGTTCCCAAAGAATACGCGAAGGCCGTGCAGCAAGGGATCGAAGAGTCCTCGCAGAGCGGTGTGCTCGCGGGATTTCCCGTGCTCGACTTCAAGGCCACCGCGTTCGATGGTTCGTACCACGACGTCGACTCCTCGGAAATGGCCTTCAAGATCGCCGCGTCGCAGGGCTGGAAGCTCGCCAACGCGGCGGCCGGGCCGATCCTGCTCGAGCCCATCATGAAAGTCGAAGTGACCACGCCCAAGGATTACATGGGCGCGATCACCGGAGATCTCAACCGCCGGCGTGGCATGATCCAGGCGACGGAAGAGGCTCCGGGCGGGGCGCAGATCATCACCGCCAACGTGCCGCTCTCGGAGATGTTCGGGTACGCGACCGACATGCGTTCAGCAACGCAAGGCCGCGCGACGTACACGATGGAGTTCTCGCACTACGAGAAAGCCCCGAAATCGGTAGAAGAAGAGATCATCGCAAAGTCTGGTAAGAAAAAGGACCAGTAAACAACTCATCGACGGAATAAGATAGGAAGAACGAAACAATCATGGCTAAAGCGAAATTCGAGCGCACCAAGCCGCACGTGAACATCGGTACCACCGGTCACGTCGACCACGGTAAGACCACGTTGACGGCGGCGATCACGCACTGCCTCTCGACGGAAGGTCTAGCGCAAGCTCGCAACGTCGATGAGATCGATAACGCGCCCGAGGAAAAAGAGCGCGGTATCACGATCGCGATCTCGCACCAAGAGTACGAGACCAAGAAGCGTCACTACGCGCACGTTGACTGCCCCGGACACGCCGACTACATCAAGAACATGATCACCGGCGCGGCGCAGATGGACGGAGCGATCCTCGTCGTCGCTGCGACCGACGGTCCGATGCCGCAAACGCGCGAGCACATTCTGCTCATGCGCCAAGTCGGTGTTCCCAAGATCGTGGTCTTCTTGAACAAAGTCGACCTCGTCGACGACGAAGAGCTGCTCGAGCTCGTCGAGATGGAGATCCGCGAACTGCTCAACCAGTACGAGTTCCCCGGCGACGACACGCCGATCATCCGCGGTTCGGCGCTCAAGGCGCTCAACTCGAGCGGCCGCAAGGGCGACGCCGATGCGGATCCGATCTTCAAGCTCATGGACACGGTCGACGAGTACATTCCCGACCCGGTCCGCGAAGTCGACAAGCCGTTCCTCATGCCGATCGAAGACGTGTTCACGATCACCGGCCGCGGCACGGTCGGTACGGGTCGCGTCGAGCGCGGTCAGGTGAAGGTTGGCGAAGAAATCGAGATCGTCGGTTTGCAGGAAGAGACCCGCAAGTCGGTCGTGACCGGTATCGAAATGTTCCGTAAGCTGCTCGACGTGGGCATCGCCGGCGACAACATCGGCGTGCTGCTGCGCGGTATCGACCGCAACGACATCGAGCGCGGTCAGGTGCTCTCGAAGCCCGGCTCGATCAAGCCGCACAAGAAGTTCCAAGCCGAAGTCTACGTCCTCTCGAAGGAAGAGGGCGGCCGTCACACGCCGTTCTTTGCAAACTATCGTCCGCAATTCTACTTCCGCACGACCGACGTGACCGGCACCATCAAGCTGCCCGAAGGCGTGGAGATGGTCATGCCCGGCGACAACATCAAGATGGACGTCGAGCTGATCACCCCGGTCGCGTGCGAACCCGGCCTCCGCTTCGCGATCCGCGAGGGTGGGCGGACTGTCGGCGCCGGCGTCGTCACGGCCGTTTCGGAGTAGTCTCGGCAGTACGCGTTCCCTGCGGGGGACGTCCGGATTCTCGCCTCGTGCGAGAATCCTACTCGGCTGAAATCGGCCTCTCGCCATCCTGGCGCCGGCCGATTCTCAGACGCCCCCGTGCGGGAACGCGTACCGCCTCGACAAGTGTCCAGACTCCGTGTATAGTTACCCCTGGCCCCCAGTTCTTTGAAAACCTGAGTTTAGGATAGCAATGAGTAAGCAGAAGATTCGCATTCGTCTGAAAGCGTTCGATCACAAAGTTCTCGACCAGTCGGCCGAGCGTATCGTCGACACCGCCAAACGCACCGGTGCGTTCGTGAGCGGCCCGGTACCGCTGCCGACCGAGATCAACCGTTTTTGCGTGCAGCGCTCGACGAACAACGACAAGAAGTCGCGCGAGCACTTCGAGATGCGCACCCACAAGCGCCTCATCGACATCCTCCAGGCGTCGCCCAAGACGATGGATGCGTTGATGCACCTGGATCTGCCCGCGGGCGTCGACATCGAACTCAAGGCGTAATTTGTCATCCCGAGCGTAGTAAGCTTGTCATCCCGAGCGTAGGCGCGATGCGCCGTAGTCGAGGGACGACGATATCGAAGGCTCGAAGCAATTGCTTCGGGCTTTTTTATTTCGGCAGATCGGCGAAGACGTCGCGGACGTCGAACGACAGCCATGGAAGCGCGTCGCATGTGAAGCGGTCGTCTTGCGTGAATTCGCGTACGCTCCCGCGCGTGTGAGCGACGATCCTGCGCTCGAGCGGCAGCACGTCGAGTACGAGCACCGCGCCGTGGCGCAGATAGGCTGCAATCTTCCACTCGAGATTCCTGCGTTTGTCGTCCTCGGAACGGACCTCGACGGCGACGTCGGGCGCGAACTGCGGCATCTCGCGCTCGTCCTCGGTCAGCGGCGCCAGCCGCTCGTTGGAAATGAACGCGACGTCGGGAACGGGCGACGTGCGGTGCGCCTCAGCCGGCAGGTAGCAGCGCCACTCGGTGGCAACGTCGCCGCGGCCCCGCGCGAGCTCTTGGAGAATTGCCCAAAGCCTCCCCTGAACGATGCCGTGGCGGCGCTTCGGGCTCACTTTCGGCACTGCCCGGCCGGCGAGATATTCGATGTAGGGTTTCTCGGAGTCGTCGATTTCGTCGATGACGTGCATGGTTTACTGGCCCTCACGCATACTCTATCACGCAGAATCCGCAGCCATCTAGGAGGGCCGTATGGAACTCAAACCAACCTACCTCGGGACGATGATCTCGCTCGCGACGGTCGCCTTCGGATTGATCGCCGCCGGGGCATGGAACAAATTCATCGCCGATTTCATCGCGATTTTTCTGAAGCCCGGTTCCGGCGTGTGGGCCGAATTCATCTACGCCGTCATCATCACGATCGTCGCAATCCTCGTGGTCCAGAGTTTGGGTAAACTCGCCGATCGGGAAGCAAAGTAAGATGTCGCCCGATTCGACCACACGATTCGGCGTTCGCGCCGCCGACTACGCGCGCTATCGTCCGAGCTATCCGCGCGAGGCGATCGAAGCGGTGCTCGCCGGCTTCGAGTCGCCGCGCGTCGCCGACCTCGGTGCGGGAACCGGCATCTCGTCGGTCTTGCTCGCGGATGCCGGCGCCCGCGTGTATGCGGTGGAACCGAATGCCAACATGCGCGCGTCGATCGCGCAGCGCGAGGACATCATCGTGGTCGACGGCACCGCCGAGGCAACCACGCTGCCGCCGCACAGCTTCGACGTGATCGGTGCGTTTCAGGCGTATCACTGGTTCGATCCGGTTCGCGTGCTCGCCGAAGCCGCACGCATCGGCCGTGACCGCGCGCGCTTTGCCGCGGTGTGGAACGAACGCGACGAGAGCGATCCATTCGTTTTTGCATACAGCGAGATCATCCGGCGCTACATGACCGACGACACCGAGGCGCGGCGCAGAAACACCGCCGTCGACGACGACATGCGCGCGCACGGTTGGTCCGGCGTGCGCGTGCTCGAATTTCGGCACACCGTGCCGGTCGATTGGGACGCCTTGATCGGGCGGACGCGTTCGGCGTCATATCTGCCGCGCGAGGGTCCGGAATTCGACGCGATGGCGGCGGAATTGCACGCGCTCTACGAGCGCGCCGGCGAGTTTGGCGGCGCGCGCTTCGCGCTGGTGACGTCCGTTCATCTCGGCGAGCGACAATGAGCTAGCGTCCGGCGCCTCGAACCAGGCGCCATGCCAATCGAACTTCGAGAATCGCGCAGCCGGACGTTCCACGGCACGAAACGCCGGATTTTTCACTTGCTCGAAGAGATGGGGACCTCGGGCGACCAGATCTGGCCGTTCGCATCGCAACCGTTCATGCGCTCCCCCGGCCCGCTGACGCCCGAACGAACCGAGGAGTGGCACCTCGGTATCCACGCCATCCTCGCCGAGGTCGTGCCCGAAGAGCGCATCGTCTGGCGCATCCTCAACGAAGGTGTCGAAGGCACGCACGGGTACTACTTGAGCGCCGAGGGCAAGCAGACCGTACTCGAATATCGCATCGAGGGTACGCTGAGCGATACCGACGGACGTCTGCTCTGGCGCCGCCTGGAAGACGCATTCGAGCGCTCGACCGAAGCGCTCTTCGAAAAGATCGCACGAGTGTTGAAACGATGAGCACGACGAAACAGAAGCTCGCCCCGCCGGATGCGCTCGACTTCCTCGGTCTGGACGCGCTGCTCTCACCCGAAGAACGTCTGGTGCGCGACACGGTTCGCGCGTTCGTGCGCGAGCGCGTCCTGCCGCACGTCGCGCAGTGGTTCGAAGAGGGCATTTTGCCGCGCGAGATCGCGACCGAACTGGGCAAACTCGGTTTGCTCGGCATGCATCTCGAGGGCTACGAGTGCCCCGGCGCAAGCGCGGTCGCGTATGGCCTTGCATGTACCGAACTCGAAGCAGGGGATACGGGAGTTCGCAGCTTCGCGTCCGTGCAAGGCTCGCTCGCGATGTATGCGATTCACCATTGGGGCAGCGAAGAGCAGAAACGCGAGTGGCTTCCGGCGATGGCGCGCGGGCAAAAGATCGGCTGCTTCGGCTTGACGGAGCCCGATTTCGGCAGCAATCCCGCTGGGATGCGAACCTTTGCGCGGCGCGACGGTAGCGATTGGGTGCTCAATGGCGTAAAGATGTGGATCACGAACGGCGGGATCGCCGACGTTGCGATCGTCTGGGCGAACACCGATGAAGGCATCCGCGGCTTCATCGTGCCCACCGTGACACCCGGGTTCTCGGCGACGAATATCCATCGCAAGCTCTCGCTGCGCGCGAGCGTCACGAGCGAACTCGTGCTGCAGGACGTGCGGTTGCCGGCCGACGCACAGCTTCCGCTGGCTAAAGGGCTCGCCGGCCCGCTAGCATGTCTGAACGAAGCGCGCTTGGGCATCATCTGGGGCGCAATGGGCTCCGCGCGTTCGTGTTACGAGACCGCGCTCGAGTACGCCAAGACGCGCATTCAATTCGATCGCCCTATCGGCGGCTTCCAACTCACGCAAGAGAAACTCGCGAACATGTTGATCGAGCTGGGCAAGGGTTCGCTTCTAGCGCTGCACCTGGGACGCATGAAGGACGAAGGCCGGCTGCATCCATCGCACGTGAGTTTCGGCAAACTCAACAACGTGCGCGAGGCGCTCGCCATCGCGCGCGAAGCCCGCACGATTCTCGGCGGCAACGGCGTGACGCTCGAATATCCGGTCATCCGCCACATGAACAACCTCGAGTCGGTTCTCACCTACGAGGGAACGAGCGAGGTGCACATGCTGATCCTCGGTCAGCAAATCACGGGTCTGGGCGCCTTTACGTAAGCGCGCGCGCCCGATGGTCGAGCTCGGTGAAGTCCTCATCGGAGAGAACGAGCGAGGCTGCAGCGACGTTTTCTTCCAAATGATCTACCCGCGATGTTCCGGGGATGGGCAGCATCACCGGCGAGCGCTTGAGCGTCCATGCCAGAGCGACCTGTGAGGGCGTCGCTCCGAGGCGCTTCGCCATCGTGTCGAGTGCGGAACCCGGTTTCGCCAGATCGCCGGCGGCCAGCGGGAACCACGGAATGAACCCGATACCGTGCGTCTCACAATACTCGAGCACCGCTTCGCTCTTACGATCGACGAGGTTGTATTGGTTTTGCACGGTGACGACCGGAAAGTACTTCTGCGCCGCTTCGATCTCTGCCACGGTTACTTCCGAGAGCCCGACGTGGCGGATGTAGCCGTCCTCTCGCATTTTAGCGATCGCTTCAAACTGCGCTTCACGCGCGGTCTGCGGATCGATGCGATGCAGCTGCCAAAGATCGATGCGCTCGACGCCCAATCTGCGCAGACTCATCTGCACGCATTGGCGCAGGTAGCCGGGATTTCCGCACGGATACCATTGGCCGGGGCCCTGACGCGTGAGCCCGCCTTTCGTTGCGACGACGATGCCTTTGTAGGGCCGCAGCACCTCGGCGATGAGATTTTCGCTCACTTCGGGTCCATAGCTGTCGGCGGTATCGATAAAATCGATGCCCAGCTCGGGCAGGCGCCGCAGCGTCGCGCGTACGCCCGCGGGATCCTTTGGTTCACCCCAAACGCCTTCGCCGGCGATGCGCATCGCGCCGAAGCCCAAACGATTGACCGTGAGATCGCCGCCGATCGTAAACTGTTGCATTACTCCCCCCAGTCCGCTACGTTCCAAAAAGGTGTGTTCACGGCGCTGCGTTCGTTGCGCAGCCAGGCCGGAAACGTGTTGATCGAAACCGCCTGATACATCACCACAATGGGAAGATCGCGCGCGAGGTTGCGCTGGACCTCGCGATAGTAGGGAATACGCGCCGCGCGTTCGTACGGGCGCACCGCCTGATCCATGATGCGATCGAGCGCGGGATTGCAATAGCGCGCCTTGTTGAAGCCGCGCGGAGGAACGCGGTTGCACGCGAATTGGTCGCGCACGTCGGGGTCGAACCCGGCGATGAACGGAAAGAGCGCCAGGTCGTAGTGCCCGCCGTAGAGCGGGCCGTCCGGTGCGACGAGCGCGTCTACCGCAAGCCGGCGAATCGTGATTCGAACGCCGAGCGAGCGTTCTTGCGCCTGTATCTGCGTCGCCATTTGAAGCGCGCTCGGTTTGTCCGCGCGAGCGATGATGTCGAGCGCGAGCACGGCGCCGTGCCGGTGCCGCAGGCCGTCGGGACCCATCCGCCAGCCGGCGTTCGCGAGCAGCCGCGCCGCATCCGCCGGATCGTAACCGGGCATCGCGTAGGCCCGCGGATCGTAGGCCCACTCGAAGAGCCCGCGCCCGGGATCGCGCGCACGTCCTTTGCCCAGCAGCGTCTTGTCGACGATGGATTGCACGTCGAGCGCTTCGGTAAGCGCGCGGCGCACGCGCGGGTCGGCGAGCGCGCGCACCGAGGTATTGAAGATCAGCGCGCCCGTGCCGTCGATGGGGATCTCTTCGGTGCGTTTGCCCGGCAGCGCGGCGAGCAGCGCGTACTGCGAGTCGTCGGCGTTGACGTACGCGTCGGCTTCGCCGGTGCGCAGCATCGTATAGGCCGTGGTCG
>Ga0335073_10000324_pt1 | contig 62343 bp, 50 predicted proteins | sample Lox_Sample_22_FD_207093 | JGI IMG/M metagenome (GOLD analysis project Ga0335073, IMG submission 207093) | Soil microbial communities from Loxahatchee National Wildlife Refuge, Florida, United States - Lox_Sample_2.2 | ecosystem: Environmental > Terrestrial > Soil > Wetlands | place: USA... | reverse complement strand
GATTCGACAGGAACTTCCGCAGCCACTCCGGATCGACGCGCGCCCCCTCGGTCAGCAACTTTGGTGGCAATTGTTCTTGCACGTCCTGATATTGCTTGAGCCCCATCAGAATGGTTTGTTGCCCGGGGATGAACTGGTGACACCCCATGCAGTTGTACTTCTTGACGATCCACCAGCCTTCCTGAATATCGTGCCGGGCGTCGCCGGGCTTGTACTGATAACTCTGGGGCAGGGAAGTCTCCTGGCTTCCCATGAGGAACGTCGTGAGATCGAGCACCTGCTCCTTGGTTAGATGCAAATTCGGCATGCGCAGGGCTTCGGTCTCGCTCTTCACCATGCCCTGGTCGTAGACGTTCGGCTCCGCCAGTTTGTGCTCGAAAAATCCCTTGTGGTTGTACCAGGGCTTGTCCGCCGGTCCATCGGGCAGGCGCGCGAGATCTTCTTTATCCTTGATCGGCTCGGAGTCTTTTCCTCCGCGCTGCGCCGGCTCGGTAAACAGCGCGAAGTCGAGACGCTCGATCGGCTTGCTGCCTTCAAACGTCAGTTCGGTTCCAATGCGCCCTTCGTCTTCCATGCCGGCGATTTCATGGCATCCCGCGCACCCGAAGTGCTGCACCCATTTCTTGCCTTCGGCTTTCAGGGCCGGATCGTCCATGAACGACGCATCCGCATACGATGACGGTTCCTTCTTCTTCTGCGTCATCAAATACGTTGCGATGTCTTCGGCGTCCTCCGGACTCAGCCGCAGGCTCGGCATCACCGTCATATTCTGCACTTGCAGTTCGTGGCCATCGTTCGGACAGCGGCTGTGCTCCAAGTCGAACTGGAAGGGAAGTCCCTTCTTCGCGTAGTCCTCCGGCCCAATATCTTTTTTCTCATACGGACAATACGGACGTGTGCGCTCGCGTGCATTGTGAATCCAGCGCACCAGGTAGTCGTAATTTGCCTTCTCGCCGACGCGCGTCAGGTTCGCGGCAAACGTTCCGCCCATCATCTGATTGCCTTCGCCGATAGAGTGGCACGCCAGGCAGCCGCGTGTTTCGAACAACTCCTTGCCGTGAGCCGCATTGCCGGGTTTATGTTTCGGCAAAGGATCCGTCAATCCCGATTGCCAGATGAATGCCGAGATTGCCTGAATCTGGTGATCGGTCAGCCGGAAATTTGGCATCTTTGTCGTCGGCCGGAAGTCGGAAGGCTTCTTCAGCCACACAGGAATCCAGCTCTTGTTCAGCTTCAGCCGCACATCTTTCAGGTTCGGCCCGACTTTTTTCATGTCCTGCATCAGGCTGTGAGACTGAAAATCAAGCTGCTGCAAACGCCCGTCCAGCTTGCTGTTGGCCACTCTCAGATCGACGGCTTTCAGATTGAGCGCGTTCGCTTCTTCATTCGTTTCCGCCGCGTCGGCCTGCTTCATCAGATAGGCCGTCTGCTTCAGATTGTCCTTCTTCTGGCCCTCAATCTGTTTGATCTGCTGCGTGATGGAATTCAGGTCTTCGGGTTCTTTGTCGTAGCCCTCATAACGATGACAGCCCATGCAGCCGCGCTGGCGGAACAGATCCTTGCCATTGTTGATGGTTTGAAATTGAACGTCTCCGCTGACCAGCACCATGTCGGCAGCGTGGCAGCTTTGGCATCCGGCTTCTGAGTTTTCCTTCGGATACAGCGGCCACAGCCAGTGCTCATAATTGCCGTGCGCTTTTTCAACGCTGGTCGTCGCCCGTCCGTTGCCCTGGTGGCACGGCGAGCAGCCGAATTTTTCTGGATCGTGACTCTGTAGCAGTTCCGGCTCAGGATGGCTGGTAAACGCCCGCGCATATTCATCCGGCTTCTTTTCACCCTTGGCCATCATTGAGACGGCGGTGATTTTCAGCGGCTCGCGGGTGTTCATGTGGCACGACTCGCAGCGGTCCACGATGTTGGCCTCGGCCACGTTGATCTGCACGATCGCCGGATCCCACTCGGTGGCTCGCTTCTTCAGGCCGTCAATCTGTTGCGGGGTCAGATCGACCAGATGATCGGAAATATAACCATCCATCTTCGCCCGGGCTTGGGTCACCGGTTTCAGCACGTCGCCGAGTTCGAGGCTGAGCTTGGTCTTCTCGTCGCGAATATCGTTGTAAGTCTCCTCCAACTGGGGGAACGTAAACTTCTTCCGGCTGCCATCGGGCAAGACAACCGTCGCTTGCTCCGCCTTGTAAGCGTTGATTTCTTTCTGCTTGCTGGCCTTGGCTGCAGCGCTGGTGCTGGTTTCCCATTCGTAGGTGAGCGCGTTTACGTAAGCGCGGCGGTCGGTGAACACGCTCTGCACGGCGAGTAGACGGCCATTGGCGTCGTCGAGTTTGCTCCGCACTTCCGCCGCTTCAGCTTGCGTGCTGTGATTCGCGTTCTCGTAGACCTGCGTTAACGCGACGTACTCAGGATTCTGCTCAACGTCCTTTTCCGACTTTGCGGACTTCGATCGAGCCGTATTGAGGAATGTGCTGTAGCGGTCTTTCCATTGATCCTGGAAGGCCTTCCACGGACGCTGTCCCCAAGCCTCGTCCCACAAGGCCCAGAACAGCGTCGCCATCAATAGGACCGTCGCAATTACATAATGCGCAGCGTACGACTTGCTCGTTATCGGATCCTGCTCGGGGATGGGTTTATCGGGCACCGCTTCCTCCGAAATCGGTCGTTGCTCTTAAGTCGTTGGTCGTTGGCAGGGGCCGGCTACCCAGCGTTTTCGGGCGAACCACGAGCGACCGGCGCCGAACGACGGATTTCATATATTGAACCAGGGTGTTATCCACACGTACTTGATGTGCCATAACAAGCGCAACGACATCTTCATGGGCAACGCAACCATTGTCAGCAACAGAAACTGCATGATCGAAAACTGCAGTAGACTCATACGGTTGAAATCCTTGCCCCTGCGCCGGCGGAACAGCGAGTAGACAAGACCGCCGCCCAACAGGTAATATCCGCCGACCACAATCGCACCGAACACTCCTTTGCCCAGATTGGACGTGATGCCAAAAATATCCGGCAAATCGCGATTCACTTCATAGATCAACCGGTTGTGGTCCCACGTCTGCCCCGGCCAGAACCATTGCCAGCCGGGTCCGCGAATGAACGTTCCAATCAGGATCATCGCGACCCACAACACGATGAAGCCGAACAGAAACGTCGAAATCGAAAACTTGCGTTGCTTCCACGTGTAATATCCGCTGCCCAGGGGATTCGTATCGATGTAAGGAATCACCATCAGCCCGATGATGATCATGGTGGGCATCACAACGCCGGCAATCCACGGATCGAAATAGACGAGCATCTCCTGCAGTCCCAGGAAATACCACGGCGCTTTCGCCGGGTTCATGGTCAGATTGGGATTCGCCGGCTCCTCCAGCGGCGCGTTCAGCGAGATCGACCAGATCATCAGAATGATCGTGACGATAATGGCACCGAGAAATTCAATGCGCAGCAGAAATGGCCAGACATGCACTTCTTTCTGCCATCCCTGCTTGAACGGCCAGGTCTTGCGGTGGTGCGTCTTGGCCATTTCAGGATCGGCTTCGAGTTGCGCGATGAGCTGATCATTGGCTCGAGCCTGCTTCACCGCCAGATAAATGTAGAAGATGAGCAGAGGAATCAAGCCCACGATCGGAACATTGTCCGGAGCCGAACAGATTTCCCAGAGTTGTCGCCAATCCATAGTCTCTCCACGAATGCCGTGGCTAACTTTCCAAAATGCGAAAGTGAGAAGTCAAACTGCAAAATGGCAGCTTCGCCTCACTTCTGACTTCAACACTCTTCCTTACTGACTTCAGCAGTTACTCTCCGGCCGCCTTGGGGCCACGCCGCGGCTTGTCGGCCTCGGCCTCGAGCATCACCGGCGCCGGACCGGAAATTCCGCCGTCTTTCCTCACCCGCCAGAAGTGCACGATCATCAACACCGACGCCACAATCGGAATTCCGATGCAGTGCCAGATGTAGGACCGAAGCAACGCATTCGCATCCACGATCGATCCGCCCAGCAAGCCGAACCGCACATCGTTATATGGAGTCATGCCCAATTGCGCCCCGAATGGACCCTCATGCCCGAGCAGAGGAGTTGCCCGCGCCATGTTCGTGCCCACCGTCACCGCCCAGAATCCGAGCTGATCGTCGGGAAGCAGGTATCCGGTAAAGGAAAGAAGCAGCGTGAACACCAGCAACAGCACGCCAATATTCCAATTGAATTCTCGTGGCTTCTTATACGAGCCGGTGAGAAATACGCGGAACATGTGCAGCCAGACGGCGATGACCATCAAGTGAGCCGCCCATCGGTGCATGTTGCGCAAGATCTTCCCAAAGGGCACATCATGTTCCAGGTACAGCACGTCGCGGAACGCCTGCACCTTGGTCGGATGGTAATAGAACATCAGCAGCACGCCGGTGTAGGTGAGAATGATGAACAAATAGAACGTGATCCCGCCCATGCCCCACGTATAGCTGTAGCGCACCGCATCCCGATTAATCTTCGCCGGATGCAGGTGCAGGAACACGTTTGACAGCACGCCCAGCGCGCGGTTTCGCGGCGTGTCGTCATGCTTATGACGAAAGATCGACGTGTAGACCTGGGTCTTCGTCGGATCTTTCAGGCCCTCGATCTGTTCCTTCGCCTTGGCTGGAATGTCGGTCTTGAGGGCCTGGATGTCGTCTTTGACGCCGGTAGTTACCTTTTCGAGCAAACCGGTTTTGGCGCCGTTCTTGCCGTTCGAGTTGTTTTCGTCAGCCATGATTTCGAAGCTACTTTCTCGTTAGTCAATTCCGAGCCGCGGGAAGGCCCGGCGAAGAATCTGCTTTTCTCTTCCTACACTCCCGTCAAGAATGCTCCCGGATCGTTAAAGTGAGTCGGTTGCCCCTTCGGCCACTGGTAGAGCTTTGCGGTGTCGACCAGGATCTGTCCGTCGGGCGCAAGTTCAATATGCGCGCGATCCATTGGACGCGGCGCCGGACCCTCGAAGTTGATTCCTTCGCTGTCGTAGCCGCTTCCATGACACGGACATTTGAATTTGTTTTCGCTGGGTTTCCAGTCCGGCGTGCACCCCAGGTGTGTGCAACGGGCGTAGATCACGAACAGGCGATCGGGTGTGCGATCGACCCAGATTCGATATTTTTGCTGGAACTTGGTGTCCACGCCGAGCGCGAACTCAGAGGGATAGCCAATTTTGAAGACAGTGTTGGGTTCGAAAAGAGTGCGCGGCAGGAAGAAGCGGAAGAATGCGAGGAACCACGCAGTCAGAAAGCCCGTCACCAACGTCCACACAAACCGCCGGCGCCGGCGGTCGACTTCCGTCGACGGCGCGGTTCCGGACACACCCGCCGCTGCCGCTGCTTTCGAGGTCCCCACCGCTGGCGTGCCCACATACTTGGTGGCATCCACCGTCCCTTTGGGTGCGGGTTTCGGTGCGTCGGGATTCGGATTGACCTTGCCGGTCTCCGGCTCCGCCATGAATTTGCCTCCTGTAACTTGATTGCTGGCTTAATCCAAACCGGCGGCTGACGCGTACTCAGGCGCCGCCAACTGCCTCCCTGTGGTGTAAGTCGAAATCAAGGAATGTACTTCCTGCCTCAGCGCCTGCTGCACGATCTGGCTCAGCGCTTCGATGAACTTCGGCGAATCATTCAGGCCGGCGCTCATTTCAAATTGATTGATCCCCAGCCGGCGTGCCTGCTCGCGCGCCTCGTGATCAATCTCCCCCAGCGTCTCAACGTGATCGGAGACGAACGCGACCGGGACTACGCAAACCTCGCGTGTCCGTTCAGCGGACAGCTGTTTAATGGTTTGATGCAGCGAAGGCTGCAGCCAGTGGCTTGCTCCGACCTTGCTTTGATAGCAAAGCCGGTGAGCATTGCTCCAACCGCCGCGCTCCATCAGGAGGTGCACGGTTTCTTCGATCTGCCGCCGGTAGGGGTCGCCTTTCTCGATCACCGACATAGGAATGCTGTGTGCGCTGAAGACAAGCTCAGGTCTGTGCGGAGCGGGGAAGCGCGAAAGGGCCTCGTCTATCTTCTCGACCAGGGCGTCAAGATATATCGTATTCCGATAGAATGCCTCGACGCAATGCACCGGCACCTCATCGCTGAAAAGCCGCCGCCATTCGTTCAGACTCGACCCGGTCGTGGTTGACGAATACTGGGGATAGAGCGGCAGCAAAACTACCTCATCACACTCCGCGGCCCGAAGCTTCCCGACGGCTTCACGAGTGAATGGATGCCAATACCGCATGGCGACGAAGCATTGCGCATCGATTCCCTGGGCGCACAACTCGGCTTCGAGTGCCCGGGCCTGGCTTTCCGTATGCTTCCGAATGGGAGATCCGCCGCCAATGGTGGCGTAATGGTGCTGTACCTTGCGCGCGCGCGTGGTTGAGATCAGCTTGGCTAAGGCTTTTCGTCCAATCCGAGCGAAAGGAAAATCAATAATGTCGGGGTCACAGAAAAGGTTGTAAAGAAATGGCTCGATCGCTTCCAGGGTGTCGGGTCCACCAAGCTGAAAGAGAACTATCCCCACACGCCGTGTTTTGCGCGTCATTTTCCCCCAGAATCCCCAGAACGGAAGGCACTTTACTCCCAATTGAGTCAGCGAGTCAATGGTGGTCTGTGTAAAAAATTTCCGCGGAATCCTGCCAACGATAAAGTGAATTTGCAAACCTCCGAGCTGCCATGCAAGCTGATAGCTATCTATGCCGGAGTTACCGGACATCTCGGCCTATCTCAGCGCGCTCGAAGCGCGCATCGTCGGTCAACCGCTGAAGCAGGTACGCCTGGCGAGCCCTTTTTTGCTGCGAACAGTCCAACCGCCCTTAGCCAGCGCAGAGGGGCGCGTAGTGCAGAGAGTGCGGCGAGTCGGCAAGCGCATCGCCATCGGCTTGGAAGGCGATCTGTGGCTGGTGCTGCATCTGATGATTGCCGGCCGGTTGCACTGGCGTGCCGCGGAGGCCAAGTTGGCTGGACGCCAGAATCTGGCTGCCTTCGATTTTCCCGGCGGGTCGCTCGTTCTCACCGAGGCCGGCGCCAGGCGCAGAGCGTCGTTGCACCTGGTAAGCGGCGAGGAAAATTTGCAAGGCTTCGATGCTGGAGGAATCGATGTCTTCGCCGCCGACCTGGACTCGTTTCGGGCGGTGCTTTCAGCCGAGAACCACACTCTGAAACGCGCGCTGACCGATCCGCGCCTGCTCAGCGGTATTGGCAACGCTTACTCCGATGAGATTCTGCATGCGGCGCAACTCTCTCCCGTCACCCTCACGCAGAAGCTCAAGCCGGAAGAGTGGGAGCGGCTCTTCGCCGCCACACGGCACACTCTGCAGTGGTGGATTGACCGTCTCCGGACGGACGCGGAATCACGCTTCCCCGAAAAAGTTACGGCCTTCCGCAAGGAGATGGCAGTCCACGGTCGCTACGGTCAGCCGTGCCCCAGATGTGGCGATAAGGTTTTGCGTATTCGCTACGCCGACAAAGAAACTAATTACTGTGCTCGCTGCCAGACGGGCGGAAAAGTTCTGGCGGATCGAAGCCTCTCCCGATTGTTGGGATCGGACTGGCCCCGAACGTTAGAGGAGCTGGAAGCGCTGAAGCGTCGCTGACCGAAACCGCCCGCCGAGCTTTGCCGGCCCTAAGCAGGAGCTTTGGCCTTCGACATCTCTTCAATCACAGCATCGGCAAACTCAGACGTCCCCGCCTGTCCGCCGATATCCCGCGTCAGCTTCTCGGGATGCCGGTACACGCGCTCCAGGGCATTTCGAATCTGGGTTGAGGCGGCATGCTCGCCGAGATGCCGGACCATCAGCAGGGCAGAACGCAGCAAAGCGGTCGGATTCGCCAGGTTTTTTCCGGCGATATCGGGGGCGGACCCATGCACGGCCTCGAAAATCGCGCACTCATCCCCCAAATTCGCACTCGGCACAAATCCCAAGCCTCCCACGAATGCCGCGCACAGATCGGAGAGAATGTCGCCGTACAAGTTCTCCATCACCAGCATGTCGTACTGATACGGGTTCAGCACGAGTTGCATGCACGTGTTGTCGACGATATGTTCACCGTACGTGATTTCTGGATAATCCTTGGCCACGCTCCGGCAGCATCGCAAGAACAGCCCATCCGACAACTTCATGATGTTCGCCTTGTGGATGGCGTGGATCTTCTTGCGCTGGTTCTTGCGGGCGTACGCGAAAGCGAATTTCGCGATCCGCGTCGATGCCTTCTCCGTAATGATCTTCAGGCTCTCGACCACGCCGGGCACGACTTCGTGTTCCAGCCCCGAGTAAAGGCTCTCGGTATTCTCCCGCACGATGATCAAGTCGACATCCGGATAGCGAGTGGGAATGTGAGGAAGATTCCGAATCGGCCGGAAATTCGCATACAAATCAAATTGTTTGCGCAGCGCGACGTTGATGCTCGCAAATCCCCCGCCCACCGGCGTCGTCACCGGTCCCTTAAGAGCGACCCGCGTGCGTTCGATCGACTCGGTCAATTCCTTGGGGATATACTCACCCAATCTCTCGTAGGCTTCCGCCCCAACCGCGAATGTTTCCCACTCAAACTTCACTCCCGTCGCTTCCAGAATTCGGACGGTCGCCTGAGTAACCTCCGGTCCAATCCCGTCCCCTGGAATCAACGTTACTTTATGACTCATGAATTCATTGCCCCATTAAGAAGTAATCTTGTGGCCTAGGAAGTCTTCACTTTCACCAGATCTTTCAACTCATTCATGAACTCTTTTACATCCTTAAAATCCAGGTAAACCGAGGCAAACCGCACATACGCGACTTTGTCGTGGCGCCGCAAGCGGTTCATGATCAACTCCCCGAGTTCGCTGGTCTTCCGTTCGCGCTCCGGAGACTCGATCACAAACGACTCTGCCTCGTTCACAATCTGCTCCAGCTTGCTGATCGGCACGGGACGCTTTTCGCAGGCTCGCAGCAATCCATTAAGGACCTTCTGCCGGTCAAATTTTTCCCGCCGCCCGTCTTTCTTCACCACCATGTACGGAATCTCATCAATACGTTCGTAAGTCGTAAACCGCTTGCCGCACTTCAAGCACTCGCGCCGGCGGCGGATCGACTCTGCTTCCTTGCTTTCCCGCGAGTCGACGACTTTATCGTTGGCAAATCCGCAAAAAGGACATTTCATGGCGCTTGTTCGATCAGCCGTAGGCTTTCCCTCCGTGATTCCCAGACGCGACACTGATTCGCGACTGCGCGGAAAAAGGGAAGAGTTCGCAGTGCTGATGGATAACCTGAAATTGTAACAGTTGCGCCAGATGGGCAGGCGTCGGTGCGCCGAGTTCGTGGCCAAGCGCGGTTCAATAAAACGGCGCCCGCACCCCCTGCGGTGTGAGCGCCTGTTTTCCCTCATACCCTCCCGGTGACGAAGGGCGTGAAGCTCCCGATCCTGGGCCGCAGACGGGCGCGAGGCGCCGCCCGCGAAAGGATCTGCTAAGAAATTGCCCGATAGCGGGCCTCAGGTTGTCAAAGTTGTGTTTGTAATTTGTAAAAACCATGTAAGGGCACTGGAGTGCCCGGAGGCTGAAAAATGAACCGAGGAACTCTCTGTGACTGGCTTGTCCGCGTGGAAGTACTTGCGATAGGCCGCGATCCAGTCGGTCGAAATATCGCGTTGTGCGGTCGCTAGGTCCACATCGCCGTGGCACACCATGCGATGCAGCCGATCCTCCAACTGATCCTTTACATGGGCGTTCCACACTGTGTCCTGGTAGGGCTCTGGCCAGAGGTTACGGATGTCTGTCGCGCCCCCGAGTTCCGGCGTGATCAGGTAATCGACCTCAAATGCATCCGGCTGCGGAGACGTGACGCCGTATTCTTCAAACACCTTGCGCTTCAAAGAGGCCGGAATCGTCTGGATCTCGGCAGCGTTGGCCGCGCAGACTTGATTTTGTGTCACCGGCAGCGTTGCTCCAGGAGTCAGATGCAAATCAGGTTCATCCCAATGTCCAAGCGCCGACATCGCCGGCGGTTTCTCATGCCGCCTGCCAAGCCAAATGCCCAAGAGCAGACACGCGGCCATGACACCAGCCGCAAACATCGCCGCTGGGCGACGCCGAGCCAGGGCATTGAAGGCGAAGCGCAAAGATCGATTCCCATGTGCGGGATGGATGTTTTGTGGATCCAGTTCTGCAAGCCTGGCTTTGAGTCGCGCCTGCGGGTCGTCTGAGGGCGACAAGTGCGGAGCACGCGTTTCGATATGGGTTCTTGCAAACTCAACAAGAGCATTCTCCAGCTCCAGTAGGCGAGCACGACATTCGGAGCAGCCTTCAAGATGACACCCAATCTGGGCGCTTGAACTCCAGGGCATTTCTCCGCTGGCGTGCAACAGCAGCTGGTCATCCGGCACGTGAAGATGTTTCTCAGTCATCTTCCAACCTCCAAACCTGCATCAGCGCGCGCCAGTCTTGCCAGAGATCGTGCCAGCGATGCCGCCACCGAGCCCACAGAAATTCCCAGAACTTCCGCAATTTCGCGGTAACGCAAACCTTCGGCACGCAGACAAAGGCAGGATTGGTCTCCTTCGGGCAGGGCGTGCAATACGGCCAGCAATCGCTCTTGCCTTGCTTTGTCCTGCAATTGTTCCTCCGGATTCTGACCAAGGTCCCGATGTTGCGTCAAAACAGCTTCATCCAATTCAACGTATCTCCCCAAGCGTTGCCGATTCAAGGAGCGCTGTTTCAATGCCAGGTTGCGGGCTACACGAAACACCCAGCCGCGAAGATTTTGCCGCGACTTTCCTCGACGCAGATGTTGGAACAGCAGCAGGAACGATTCCTGGACGATTTCCTCGCCGTCGTGAGCTGATAGGCCCAGAACCAGCACATACCGCAAGAGCCGCTCGCGAAGCTCCCCAAATAATTCGACAACCTCCACTTCCGGCGGCGAGGGACATTGCTCCCCGGCATCAGCCGGCGCTGAGAGGGGCCACGAGAGAACGGAATCAGAGGGGAACGACAAGCCATGCTCCTTTGCCTGAGTTATGCGGGGAAGACGTCGAGCTTAGCACAATTCTGTCGAAACTCTGTTCATCTCGGGCGTTGCCCCAGCGAAAAATATTGTCTGAACAAACGGAGGCCCAAAGGAATATTCAACAGTTAGATCCCCCTTCCTGACTGGGACGCAAATCGGCCTGCCCAGGCCAAGAAACAATCGTATGAACGGCACAGTACGAGGGTAACTTCTGTCGATTACCCCTTTGCAGGAAACTGGGGAAGCCTCAAAGCTGGGCGACTGCCCTATGCACGGCATGAGAACAACGATTCGTACTCTTACCGCCTACTTTGCGCTGGCTCTGCCTCTCCTCGCGCAGAGCAACACGGGAGAACTCCGGCTCAAAGTCGCCGACCCCTCCAGCCTTGGCACAAAGGCCATAGTCACCCTCTCGAGCGACGCCGCACAACTTCATCGCACTCTAACCACCGACGACGACGGACAGCTGATCGCCCGCAACCTTCCCTTTGGCCGCTATGAATTGCGAGTCGAAAGCGACGGCTTTTCCCCGTACAACGGCATGATCGAAATTCGCTCGGCGCTCCCTACCGAATATGTTGTCAGGCTGAGTATTGCTGCGTTGAGTACGGCGGTTCAGGTGACCGCGGAAGCCACTCTTCTCGACCCTGAACATGCCGGGACTACGAACCATCTGGATCAGCAGGCTATCGCCGATCGCCCGGCGTCGCTGCCCGGGCGTTCACTGCAGGATCTGGTGAACTCGCAGCCCGGTTGGTTGTATGAAGGCAACGCGGTATTGCATCCCCGCGGCTCCGAGTATCAAACTCAGTTCGTCGTCGATGGCATTCCGCTGACGGATAATCGTTCGCCGAGCTTCGGCCCGGAAATCGAGGCCGACGACGTTGACTCACTCACGATCTATACCGCCGGAATCCCCGCCGAGTACGGACGCAAAATGGGGGGCGTTGTTGAAGTGAATACTCTGAACGATGCCCAGTCAGGTTTCCACGGGCAGGCCGTTTTTGCCGGAGGCAGCTTCGACACAGCCGGAGCTTTTCTGCGGGTTCAAGAAACCTGGGACAAAAATACTCTTGGTGCCAGCGCTGCCGGCAATATGACAGCCCATTATTTGAATCCGGTCGTCCCGGAGAATTTCACCAACCGCGGAACGACCGGCGACTTCTCGCTGAGCTTCGAACGCGACTTCACTCCGAAAGATCACCTCACTCTTAGCGTTCGTCACGAGCTGTCTCGCTTCGAGATCCCGAACGAGGAAGTCCAGGAAGACCCGCAGCTGCAAACGCCGGCGCCTCCCGCCGCAACCCCGGCCCAACTTCAGACCTCCGACAACTTCGAAACGATGGGCATCGCGTCCTATCAGCACATCTTTTCTCCCAATGTCCTGGCTGACATTCGCGGCATGGTGCGCGACAACTCCAATGATCTCTACTCCGACCCGTTTTCCTGGCCCCTGATTGCATTTCAGCATAACGATTTCAAGGAGGGATACTTCAATTCCGACATCTCCGTACACCACGGCAATCACGAGTGGAAGGCGGGAATCGAATCCGACAACCTATTTCTGAACGAAAACTTCAGCGACGTCATCACCGCGAACCCCGACCCCAATCTCGACCCGCTCTATCCCTTCGATCCGGGCACGCCGTTGACCTTCGCATTCACCGGAAATCGTCCCGATCTTGAGCAATCTGCCTTTGTTCAGGATCTGATTCATTTTGGAAAATGGACCATCGATGCCGGCCTTCGCTGGGATCACTATCAGTTGCTGGTGAACCAAAACGCCGTCAGTCCGCGGTTTTCGGCGTCGCGTTATTTCCCCTCCGCCGGTTTGATCGTCCACGCCTCGTACGATCGTGTCTTTCAGACGCCATCATTTGAGAACGTGCTGCTGTCGAGTTCGCAGCAGGTTACCTCTTTGAATCCCAACGTCCTGCGGCTGCCCGTCGAACCTTCGCATGGCAATTACTTTGAGTTCGGTGCCAGCAAGAGCATTTTCGGCAAGATGCGGCTGGATGCGAATTACTTCCGCCGATACGTCAACAATTACGCGGATGATGATCAGATTTTGAGCACTGCCGTCAGCTTTCCCATCGCATTCCGCAAGGCCATTCTTTACGGTGCTGAGGGCAAACTCGAAGCGCCCCACTGGGGCCGATTCTCCGGCTTCCTGAGTTATTCCTATATCGTCGGGAATGCGTGGTTTCCGGTGACGGGTGGCCTGTTTCTCGGCGACGATGCCGTCAGCGCCACCACGCAGCTCACCGGCCATTTTCCCGATTCGCAGGACCAGCGCAACAGCGCCAGAGCCCGCGTTCGCTATCAGGTTGCATCCCGTTTCTGGCTGGCGACCGGAGCGGAATACGGCAGCGGTCTACCTTTCGATTTTCAGGGAACCTACGACCAGGCTCTCGAGGAATATGGCCAGGCCGTGGTGGACCGCATCAACATCAACACGGGCCGCATCAAGCCCACGCTCGCCGTCGATGTTTCCGCGGGCGCCGACATCTATAAGACCGAAAAATTGGCGGTGCGTCTCCAGGCCGATGGAGAGAACCTCAACAACCGCCTGAACGTGATCGACTTCGGTGGGTTGTTTTCCGGAAACGCGATCGGTCCTCCCCGCAGCTATGCGCTTCGATTGTCGTCAACCTTCTGAACGAATTCCTGCGAAGAACAGCTGGAGCCAGTCTCGCCCATGTTGGGGCCGTGTGCGCGGGCCGTCTTATACCACGAAGTACTTCGCCGCCGGATGATGTACCACGATCGCCGAAGTCGATTGCTCCGGCTCGAGAAGGAATCCCGAGGTCAAACGCACACCGACGTTCTCCTCGGGTTTCAGCAGCGCGAACAGCTTCGTCTGATCCTCAAGATTCGGACACGCGGGATACCCAAACGAATAGCGCGATCCACGGTATTTCTGGTGGAACAGATCGCGAATCTCCGGCGCATCCTCGCCTGCGATCCCCAACTCTTCCCGCATTTTCTTGTGATGCAGTTCCGCGAGCGCTTCCGCCGTCTCCACGCTCAACCCGTGCAGATATAGATATTTTGTGTATTCCCCACCCTCAAACAAGCGCTGCGTTTCGACCGTGGCTTTGGCGCCAATCGTCACCAGTGAAAGGCCAATCACATCCATCCTCCCGGAACTCTTCGGCGCGAAGAAATCGGATATGCACAACCGCCGCCCTTCGCGCTGCCGCGGAAAAGTAAAGCGCAAGAGTTCGCTTGCGGGGGCAGCGGCATCCGCCTGATTCGAAGCCTCATAGATCACCACATCGTTTCCTTCGCCCTGCGCGGGGAAATAGCCATACACGACTTTGGGCTCAAACCACCCCGCGGCGGCTACCTCGTCCTCAAGATTCCTTAGAATTGGCCGGAACTTTTCTTCGACGAGCCGCAGATAATCCGATTGCGAAGCAGTTTTCAACTGCCATTGGTTTTTGAACAATGCTGTCTCATTGATGTATCGAAATACCTCGCGCAGGTCGTAGTCTCTGCGCACCCGCACGCCCCAGAACGGGGGCTGCGGAATATTCGGCGCATCTCCCACGACCGGGCTCCGCTCCGCGAAGACCGGGCCAGTCTCTTCGTCGACAGCCGCGGCTTTCGCATATTCCTTGACGGTTCGTCCCTCGGCTAAACGCACGTTGCGCGCGCCGTCTTCGGTCGCCAAGTCCTCCATGATGTGCAGCCCCGCGAACGCGTCGTCGGCGTAGAAAACGCCCTTCGCATACTCTCGCCGCAAATCGTCCTCGACATATTTGCGCGTCAAAGCTGCGCCGCCGCAAATGACCGGGAATTCCAGTTTCTGCCGTTCCAGGTCCTGGATCACGTACTTCATTTCCAGCGTCGACTTCACCAGCAGCCCGCTCAGACCGATTGCGTCGGCCTGATGCTCCTGCGCAGCGCGAATAATCGTGTCACCAGGTTGCTTGATCCCAAGATTGATGACCTTGAATCCGTTATTCGACAAAATGATGTCGACCAGATTCTTGCCGATATCGTGTACATCGCCCTTCACGGTCGCCAGCACAATCGTGCCTTTCTGCGACCCGGATTTCTTCTCCAGCTTCGGCTCGAGGTAGGCGACCGCCGCTTTCATTACCCCCGCCGAATCCAGCACCGACGGCAACTGCATCTTTCGCGCGCCGAACAGATCGCCGACGGTCTTCATCCCATCCAGCAGCACCGTGTTGATCAAGTCCAATGCTGAGTACGTCGCCAGAGCTTCTTCCAGCAAAGTCTCCAATGACTTCTTGTTGGCTCCCTCGCCCACCGACTTCTCGCCGTTAATAATGGCGAACTTCAACTTGTCTTCAACCGAGAGCGCATCGACGTGGGCCGTGGTCGAAGCTGCCGGCTTGCCCTTCATTCCGGCAAAGTGCGCCATGTAAACCTGCAGCGGATCGCCGGCGCTTTCATCGCGGAAAATGAGTCTTCGCGCCAGTTCAACTTCTTCTTGAGGAATCTTGTATAGCGGATAGATTTTAGAATAGTTGACAATCGCCATGTCGAGACCAAGATCCACCGCCTCGTGCATGAACACCGAATTCAGAACCCGCCGCGGATAGGCGTCGAGCCCGAAAGAAATATTGCTGACGCCGAGAATCGTTCTGACGGACGGCAGCTCTTTCTTGATGCGCCCTACCGCCTTGATCGTCTCCATACCCGCCGTCCGATACTCTTCCTGGCCGGTCGAAATCGGCAGAGTCAGCGCGTCAAAAATCAGATCCGTGCCGTCGAGTCCATACTTCTTGGTCGCAAGATCATAAATGCGGCGTGCGATCGCGACTTTTTTCTCTGCCGTCAGCGCCATGCCGTCTTCATCGATCGTCAACGCGATTACCGCTGCGCCGTATCTCTTCGCCATCGGCAGAACTTTCGACGTGCGCTTCTCGCCATCCTCCAGATTGATCGAGTTGATGATGGCTCGACCGGGAATGCGCTTAAGAGCTTCTTCCACCACGTCGGCTTCCGTGGAGTCGACCAGGATCGGCGCCGGAACACGCGTGGCGATTTTTTCCAGAATCGAAGTGATGTATCCCTTTTCGTCCTCGCCCACAATGGCGCAGCACAAGTCCAGCATGTGGGAACCGTCGTTCACCAGCCGCTTCGCCAGCGCGAGGATGTCGTCATATTTCTTGCCTTGCACCAGCTTCCGGAAATGCTCAACCCGCGTCGTCGTGTTCATTTCTTCCGCGACAATCAGCGGCTTGGGTTCCAGATCGAGCGGCACCGTGGTATACGCACTGGAAGCGGCGCCCACGCGCTTGACTTCGCGCCGGGCTGGTTCCACTCCAGAAACCGCATCCACCACCGCTTTCAGATGTTCCGGTGCGGTACCGCAGCAGCCCCCGACAATGCGCACTCCGTAATCAACGACGAAGTGCTTGTGATATTCCGCCAGTTCCTGCGGAGTGAGTTTGTACACCGCATGACCGCCCACATTCTGCGGAAGACCGGCGTTGGGCAGCACCGAAACATACTTCGTAGAATTGAGGCCCAGGTAGCGGACCGCATCATTCATTTCCTTCGGCCCGGTCGCGCAGTTCATCCCGATCGCGTCGACATCGAACGGCTCCAGCGCAGTCAGGGCCGCGCCGATCTCGGTGCCTAGCAACATCGTCCCCGATTCCTGCAGCGTGACCTGCACCTGCACCGGCAGCCGTTTGCCCGCCTTCCGCATGGCTTCCAGCACGCCGATCGTCGCAATCTTGACCTGCAACAGGTCCTGCGCCGTTTCGATCAGCAGTATGTCGACCTCGCCTTCAATCAGCGCCGCAGCCTGCTCTTCGTAAGCCTCGACCATCGCGTCGAAGCCGATGTGCCCCAGCGACGGCAGCTTGGTGGTTGGCCCCATCGATCCGGCCACGAACCGCGGCCGGTCTTTGGTGGAAAATTGCTGGGCCACTTCTTTGGCGAGCTGCGCGGCCTTCACGTTGATCTCGTGGACCCGGTCGCGCAGATCAAACTCCCCCAGCACGATCCCCGTACCGCCAAACGTATTTGTCTCGACGACGTCGCAGCCTACGCGGAAAAAGTCCGCATGAATGTCGCGAATGATGTCGGGACGGCTCAACACCAGCACTTCACTGCAATTCTCCTTGCCCCAGTAATCGTCGAGGGTTGGATTGCGCTTCTGAATGTTGGTGCCCATCGCGCCGTCGTAGACCACAACGCGCTCTTGCACGGTCTGTAAAAAGTCAGCCATAGTAAATCGTCGTTAGTCGTTGGTCGCTACTTCTTCAAAATCGGTTTCCACGATCGTTTCTGCTTCGCGAAGAAGCGAACGACAAAGCCCATCCGCCGCTCCCATGCACGAACGCCGGTCTCAAGGACCGGCGTCGGCGGAACTCGAAACCTGTTCGGTTGTCAGCTGCCCGGCACCATTTGTACCGGCGCCCCACCGTCCACGTCGGCCTGATTGAACACGATGTTGGCTCCCATATGTGCTGGCCGGGGGGCCAGCATTTGCTCCTTGCGATAGACGAGGTTGGAAGCGTTGAACGTGGCTAACTCAAATCCATGTCCGTGCGTGATGGCGTCGGTAGGGCACGCTTCGACACAGTACCCGCAGAAAATGCAGCGGTTGTAGTCGATGTTGTATACCTTGGCGTACCGCTCGGCCCCGCTGACCCGGTTGCCTGCCGTGTTTTCCGCCGCCTCAATGTAGATGCAATTCGACGGACAGGCCGCCGCGCACAGGAAGCAGGCTACGCACTTCTCCAGTCCATTTTCGTCACGCTGCAACACGTGGGCCCCGCGGAAGCGGGCTTCCAGGCGTGCGCCGCGCAGCGGACCCTTGCCGTCTGGATAGTTTTCCACCGTGGTCGGCTGAAACATCTCCATAAAGGTGATGCTCATACCCTTGGCGATGGCGGCGATATTCTTCAGAACCGGCATACCCATTCAGTATACCGAAAGGCCCGGTGAGCCGTCTCTGCCCCCATTCGAAGCTGCGCGCTTATCCTGTATAGCGTGAGCAATACGATCGAGAACGAAACACCGCGCATTGGTCTGTGCGCCCGTTGCCGTTTCATGCGGTTGATGAACTCCGATCGCGGGTCAACTTTCTACCTGTGCGAGCGTTCTGCAACCGATGCAAGGTTTCCCAAATATCCGCGCCTGCCGGTGCTGCACTGCGTGGGATATGAGCCGCTGAAAAGCGAAGTTCAGGATCGCTGATTCTTTCATCTTCGCGGGAATAGATTAACTTCGGTGTCCCTCCAGATTCACGATCCCGGTGACTGCGGTCACTGCGCCATCATCCGTCTAAGCCGCACAATCGACTCGAACCGCAGGCGTCGATTGACTCCTGATCAAGAGAAACAGATTATGCTGCTGAAGATTCTTGCCGTAGGCGCGATCGTCATATTTTTCGTTTGACTGGTCGCCGTGCTCCAGGGTTGGAGCAAGAGTGCACTCTCGGACAGGCTCGTCGGCTTGTCGTTCGTGCTTGCTTTCGGAGTTGCAGCGGCGTGGGGCGCGCGGACTTTGGGATTGTTTCACTAAAGCGTCGCGCAACATCTGTCATCAAGCCTGGTCGACCCCCAACTCCTTTGCGAGCGCCTTCCACTTGCTGTCGACCAGTGCTTTCGTCTTCGTGTCCATCACTACTTCGTCAGGCCAGGGTCGCGTGAATCCCTCGGCCGCCCACTTGCGCGTGGCGTCGATGCCCATCTTCGATCCGTAGTTTGGCAGACGTGAAGCATGGTCGAGCGAGTCAATTGGACCCAGGGTGAACTGAAGATCGCGCTCGGGGTCGATGTGGTTCAGGGCCTTGAGCGTAACGTCGCCCAGATCCTGCACATTCACGTCGTGATCCACAACCACAATGCACTTGGTAAACATAGCCTGGCCCAGCGACCATACCGCATTCATGACTTTGCGCGCCTGCCCCGGATAAGACTTCTTGATCGAAACAATCATCAGGTTGTGAAAGACGCCCTCAATGGGCAGATTGATATCGACCAGCTCTGGAATGGTAAGCCTCATCAGCGGCAGAAAGACGCGCTCCACCGCCTTGCCCATATAGGCGTCTTCCTGAGGCGGCTTGCCGACAATCGTAGTCGCGTAGATGGGGTCTTTTCGATGCGTAATGCAGGTCAGATGGAAGACTGGATAGAGATCCTCGAGTGAGTAGAAGCCTGTGTGGTCGCCAAACGGCCCCTCGGTGCGAAGTTCATCGAGATTTACGTACCCTTCAAGAACGATTTCACTCGAAGCCGGCACCTCGAGATCGACGGTTTCGCATTTCACCAGATCGACGCCGGCTCCGCGCAGAAAGCCGGCAATCAGATATTCCTCGATATCAGGTGGCGCGGGAACGATGGCAGAAAAAGTTACAGCAGGATCGGTACCGATCGCGACTGCAACCTCCATTTTTCCGGAAGGACGATCGCCATCGGCCAGTACGCTGCCGCCGGAACTTCGCGCCATGATGTCGACGGCCGCGGACTTCCCCTCAACCGCCGCGCGCATGTGTTCGCGGGCATGTTCGGCAGCCACCTTTTGCCGCTGCCAGTGCATTCCGGTCGTGCGTTCGTCATAAACCTGCATCCGGTACATGCCGAGATTGCGCTTGCCCGACCGGGGATCGCGCGTCGTCACACAAGGCAGCGTGATGAAGCGGCCGCCATCCTTCGGCCAGCAGTGCAGGATCGGAAAGTCGAGAAGCGAAAAGTTGTCCCGCTTGATTACTTCTTTGCAAGGTCCAGTCGGCACCGTGCGCGGAAAAAACTTGCCCGCTTCCGTCAGCAGCGGAAGCATCTTCAGTTTGTCCAGGAAGCCCTGCGGCGTTTTGACATCCATGAACATGCGGATGCGCCCAGCGATCTCCTCGAACGAACTCACGCCCAGGGCAAGCTTCATTCGCGCTTCGGACCCGAACTGATTGATCAGAACCTGCGAACCGGCGCGGCCTTTCACGTTTTGGAAGAGAAGGGCAGCGCCGCCGCGAACACCCTTATCGTCGCTGCTTTTCGAAACACGATCGGTGATTTCGGCAATCTCGAGAACGGGGTCGACTTCGGTCTGAATACGCTTGAGTTCGCCGGCGCGGTCGAGCGCGGCGATCCACTGGCGGAGGTCGTCGAAGGGCAAGGGTTTCCTCTCTGTGACCGACGATTATAAGGGAATAAACCCGGAACTTCCTGGCCACCGATCCGCCGCCGCCGATTCACGCGGATCCGCGTCGCGGCTATTTTCGCTGCTCGAGCTTTACGCTGGCGCTGACCGCCTGGCCATCCCGCAGAACCTTCACTTCGACAACGTCGCCCACTTTGCTTCGCCGCAACGCGTCAGTGAAATCGTAGAGATTCTTGACGGGTTTATCCCCGAATTGGACGAGAACATCGCCGGCCTTTAATCCAGCCTTCGCCGCGGGTGAGTTCGGTTTCACGTCGGAAAACTTCACGCCGTTCTCCGTCTGACCGAAGTCGGGGATCGATCCGAAATACGGGCCGTAGCCACCACCGCCGCCTCCTGCTGGAGGCTTGTCTTCCGCCACTACTTGGAACGAAGGTGCGTCCTGCGCATTCGTCAGCTGTACTGCAACGTCGCCCACCATATCGAGCAAGCGGGCGGCCGACGGCGCGTTGATCTTGTCCCAGGTGTCGGAGGGCTTGTGATAATCCGAATGCAATCCGGAGAAGAAGAAGAGCACCGGAATCTTCTTCGACACAAACGATGTGTGGTCGCTCGACGAATAGCCTCCTGCCGAGTATTCGATCTTGAATGGCGTGTCCTTCTGCGCCTGTTCCAGCACTGCCTTGAATGTCGAACCAGTCCCAACTCCTCCGATGTAAACCTTGTCATCCTTGATGCGGCCGATCATGTCCATGTTGATCATGGCGACCGCCTTGGCGAGGGGTCGCGTCGGATTCTGCACCCAGGCGGCTGAACCAAGCAGTCCGAGTTCCTCCCCCGCAAAATTCATAAACAGAATGCTGCGCCTCAGTTGCCCGCCTCGCGGGGCGAGCAACCGCGCCAGTTCCAGAACGCCCGCCGTGCCGCTGGCATTGTCGTCTGCACCAGGATGAATCTGGCCGATCTGCGAGGGGGCGAGGGAGTCGAAATTGCCGCGGCCGAGGTGATCATAATGCGCACCGATGATCACATACTCGTCGCTTTGCCCCGGCAGCCATGCGACAACGTTGTTGACCGTGGCCCGCGTCGTTTCGATGTCGATATGCAACGAGGCGCGTACGGATTCCGGAAACGCGAACGAAGCCGGCTTCGTTCCTGAGTTGATCTGCTCCTGAACGTCCTTCAGAGATTTGCCGGCCGACTGGAACCAGGAATCCGCCACGCCATTCTTCACCTGCACAAATACAATGCCGACGTTCTCTGGTCCGCTCACGCTGCCAAAACGCGTGAGCAGATCTTCTTCGCCATCGCCAAGCTTGCCGTTCACCACGACAACGCCCTTCGCTCCGTGATTGCGCGCGTTGATCGCCTTGGTGATCAGCTGAGAATGCTGCGTGAGTCCGTGATTCCCGCTTTTTCCTGCGAATCCCGATGGCTCGTAGCGCAGCACAACTACGATCTTGTCTTTGACGTCGACATCCGCGTAGTCGTCGTAATGGAACTCGTCGGCGGTCGCGCCATATCCCACGAAAACGAGTGGCCCTGAGACTTGCCCGGAAGAAGAGAAGCTGAAGGGAACGAAGTCCTGATCAATCTTCAGATTTTTCTTAAGCCCGTTCGTTTGAACGGAGAAGTCGTTGTCCGACTTGAGCCGAGCGCCTGTGACGACCGTGAAGGGCTGAAGATAGCCGCGGACTCCGGCCGGTTGAAGGCCGAGTTCCTTATAGCGCTTTTCAATCAGATGCTCGGCGCGAGTCAGGCCCTTGGTGCCGGCGCCACGGCCCTCCATCTCCGGAGAGGCGAGCGACTTGATGTCATTCAGATATCGCCCGGGATCGGCCGGCTGGACTGTCGTCGATGCTGCAACCAGCAGCAACGCCGCAGCCGCCAGCAGGAAACGACGAAAGCTTTGTTGACTTGTCATAATTGAATGGCCGGTGAAGCCAGAATCGTAGGGCGTTGCGTAGATGGTGTCAACGAAACACCATCACTCGCGAACGCTATCGGGGTACAACCTCGCGCGACACTCCGGGCAGATTCCGTGGCTGAAGTCAGCCTCGGTGTGATTCCGAATATAGGTCTCCAGATTCTGCCAGCTGCCTTGCTTGTCGCGAATCTTTCGGCAGGAAGCGCAAATCGGGAGCAAACCGCTCAGCGTCTTGACTCGCCCGAGAGCTTCCTGCAGTTCGCGGATCAACCGTTCCCGTTCGGCGTCAGCGGTCTTGCGCTCGGTGATGTCGCGGATGATGATGCACGTCCTGGAATTTCCGTCCGGAGCTTCGAAGACCACCGACGAAAACTCGACCGGGAACAGGGTGCCGTCTTTCCGTCTGGCGCGCAGCTCCCCGTGGGCTCGTCCGGTACGGCGCCGTTCGGCTATCAGCACGGAAAGCTGCGGGTCCGACGAATCGATCATCCCCTGGCGGCCCTCCTGCAGAATTTCTTCCCGCGTGCGTCCAAAGATTCGGCATGCCGCGGGATTGGCATCGAGAATCGAGCCATCGGGTGCGGTTAGCATCAGTCCATCAAGGCTGTTTTGAAAGAGCAGGCGATACAACGCCTCGCCGCCGGAGTGCGTATCACGCATCCTTGATTCAGGAGGTTGGATCGATGTCATGAGATATCGAAAATCTTCCAGGTTTCGCGGCGCCCGAGAGCCTCGAGATTGCGCCAGAGGGACCGGCGCAAGTTAAGTGGAATTTTACGGGATATGCTCCCCCGAGGCAACTAGCCGCGATAGTCGTGCGTGTCGTCTATGACCGTCCCATCAAATCGAGAGTTACCTTCTCCACTGCTTTCCACGCCTCGCTCCGGGGATCAATTACATCGAAATGGCCGGCTCCGCGAATTTCCACCAGCTGCGCATCTTCCTTATCCTTTCCGCTTCTCTGGTGCTTGGCATCCACGTAATTGCGGCTGAATGCGGGAGGAACCACGTCATCGGCCAAACCGTGGATCAGACACTGGCGGGCCTTGGGCACAGAAAGCTGCATCGGATCGGCTTCGCGATAGTGATCGGGCACATCAGCCGGTGTGCCGCCGAGGAACTCGACCACGGCATCGTTACTGAGATGAAGCTGATAGGCCCGCTGAAGATCGATCACGCCGGCCAGTGAGACGACGCGAGTGACAGCCCGTTCGTGGCTCGCCAGGCACAGCGCGAGCTGCGCTCCAGCCGAGTGCCCCATCACGAGGAGTCGCTCGACGTCGAATTTGTGCCGATCCGCGCTCTGGACAAGGAAATCCTGCGCGGAGCGAATATCTGCGAAAGTGCCCGGCCAGCCCCCTCCTTCGTTGCCCACGCGCCGGTATTCGACATTGGCGGTAGCTAATCCTTTCGCCGTAAGTGCCGCGCAAAGATGGCTGGCATGATCAAGATTGTATCGGGCTCGCCAATAGCCGCCGTGGATGTTGATGACAAGAGGATACGAATTTCTGTCCTTCTCTCGTGGCAGTCGCAAATCGAAAAACTGGTTGGGGTCCGAGCCGTAGGCGATGCGGGCATCAGCAGGTTTGGGCGCCAGGGTGAGGATGTCGCCAGACATGGTCGGACGTCGTTGTTAATTGTAGTCCAGTAGTTTCCTGCGGCGATGCGGCATCCCGCCCATCATTCGTAGCGCAGAGCCTCGATAGGATCGAGATTCGCCGCGCGCATCGCCGGAACCATGCCGCTGATCACCCCCACCACCGCCAGGATCGATGTTGCCACCAGCAGAATCATGGGCGAGACGATCAGGCGGATGTCGCCCGCTTCCGCATGCTTCGCCATGGCGCTGTACAGGGTCAGCCTTCCTACAGAAAGCGACACTGCATAGGACAGCAGAATTCCCAGCAGTCCTCCCAGCGCCGTGATCACCATCGCTTCGGCTAGAAACTGGATCAGGATGTCGTGGCGGCGCGCACCCAAGGCCTTCTCCACGCCGATTTCTCGAGTACGCTGCGTCACCGATACCAGCATGATGTTCATCAGGCCGACCCCGCCAATCCCCAATGTGACCGTGCCGATAAAGGCGAGCAGAACTTTCAGCGCCATCGTGATGATGCCGAACTGCGAGAGCTGTTTTTGTGCATCAAAGACAAAAATCGCACGCGGATCGTCGGATTTGAAGTTGTGCGCCGTGGCGAGCGTGTCGCGGATCGTCTTCGCCATTTTGTCGTGGTCCAGTCCGATCGAGTCGAGCCAGATTCCGTCCAGATAGTGATTGTCCTTCAGCGCGTCCATCGAGTTAAACGGGATATAGATCACCCGGTTGTCGTCGCTGTCGCCCTCCTGCATACGCGGTTTGCCGACTCCAATCACCTCGAAGCTGACGCCGTCAACGCGTATCGACTCACCCAGCGCCGGCATTCCCGAAAAAAGCTTGTCGCGCGCTTCCGAGGCGATCACGGCGTAGAGTCCGTGCTGATTGTTGTCGGCATCGTTGATGAAACGTCCCTCCGACAGATCGAGACTCCAGATATCCGCAACGGACGGATCGACGCCCATCACGGGAAAAGTGAATGAGCGATTCCCATTCTGCACGGTGGATTGTTTGTCCGCCTCACGCGCGATGTGGCGGCACAGCGGCACGTTGTTCCGCAATAATTCGATATCGTCGTTGGTAAACCGCACCAGCACGCCTGCCTTGTTACCGCCCGCCTGCTGCGAAGTGCGGCCCGGGAACACGCCAACCGCTGTCGCCCCAAAACTCTCGAAAATGTTCTCAATGGCGCGCCCGAAGCCATTGCCGTAGGACAGCAGGAGCACCACCGTGGCAATTCCCCATGCCATGCCAGCCATCGTGAGCAAAGTTCGGCGCACGTCGTGACGCATGGCGGAATACGCTTGATGAAGTAGATCCCGATAGATGGAAAACGCAGACGGTCCGGCAACGGCTTTGTGAGCTTCTTCCGCTCCTGTGCGTTGCGCGGAACCAGCGATGTCAGTTCCGCACAGCGCAGGGAAATCCCCAGATTCGTTTGGCGATCGTTCCATGCGATTCACTATTCTTTTCGCAGAGCCTCCACCGGTTCGAGCAAAGCTGCTCGACGCGCGGGGTACAAACCAGCGGCCACGCCTGCTACCGCTAGCGAAATCACTGCGAGAGCGGCGGTGGAGGCAACCAGCTTCGGCGGATCGAATCCCTCGCCCAGGCTGACATTGGAAAGCAGACCCATGAGCCCAGCCGCGCCGCCAATTCCGATCGCTCCACTCATGACAGTAAGAAAGGCGCCTTCCACGAAAAACTGAAACATGATGCTCTTGTTCGTCGCGCCCACTGCCTTGCGCAACCCGATCTCGCGAGTTCGGTCGGCCACCGCGACCAGCATGATGTTGATAATCCCGATGGCTCCCAGCGCAAGAGTCACCAGTCCCACGCTGCCCAGAAAAAAATTCATCGCGTCAAAAATCTTCCCCACCTGGTCGACGGTGCTGACCGTATCCCATTCGTCGAACGAGTCCGGATTGCTCGGGTCAAAGCCGTGGTTGCGAGCGATGACTTCGTGGACTTCTTCCTTCGCCTTCTCGTGCAGGGCGCGCGACTTAGGCTGGTAGTCGATGACGGAAATCACGTCCGGATCGATGCCCACGTTGGTCAGCCGGAAAAATTCCTGCATCGTGTTGAACGGAACAATGCTCTTCAGGTTCAGGTTGGCATTGTCTCCATGGCCGATACGCTGCAGCGTGCCAATCACCGTAAAGCGAATGCCGTTGAGAAGAATGGTGCTGCCGACCGCCGGGCGGCCCAGAAAAAGCGTGCGCCGGGTTTCATCGCCGATGACGATCACGGGTCGCTTCTGCTGGTCATCCATGTCGTTGATCCAGCGGCCCTCGCTGATCGGCATATAGCGAATTTTGTTGAACATCGCCCGCACGCCAATGATTTGCCCGGCCGACTGGTAGAAGTCGCTGACCGCGCGGATGTCACTGCGCTGAATCACCGGCGTCGCCAGCCCAACGCTGTGGCAGTCGCGCAAGATGTCCTCGTAATCCCGGTAGGTCAGGTAATACTGCCGCAGCGCCGTGAAACTGCCCTGCATCACGGGAGCCCGGGACGACCAGATGAACATCACATTTTCGCCGAGGGAATCGAACTGTTTCTTGTTGCCCGACCTGAAACCCTCGCCCAGCCCCACCAGCAGGAGCAGGGAACCAACCCCCCAGGCAATCCCAAACATAGTCAGGAACGACCGCAGTTTATGGGCCCACAGCGTGCGGATCGTCTGGCCGAAAATGTCGAGAATCAGGCGCACACCTCAAATTATACGGGGTGCGCTCGATTTCCTTTGATTCTGGCCGAACAGCGAATCTCCGGAAACAATCTCCGCCTCTTCGACATCCGCAAAGCGGAAGCTGTTGATTGTGGGCCAACGGGCCGTCCTGCACGAGAATTTTTCGCAGAAAGTCGTACCGATTCGTCCCCGAGTTCGCTATTCTCTAGCGGGATGATCACTCTTGCTCTCAGCGAATTGCTGGGCGCCACGGTATATGACCCGTCTGGCGCGGCGGGACGCGTCCGCGAAGTTACGCTCGCCCCGCAGGAGGATCGCTCCCGCATCACTTCTCTGATCGTTCGAACCAAGTCGGGCAATCGGTTGCTCCCCTTCTCCGCCGTCTCAGCCATCAATGGCGGCGTCCAGACCACCACCGTGTCAGCCGAATGGCCCGCCGCGAGCGGCACGGAGGGATTGTTTCTGCTCGAGCGCGACCTGCTCGACCAGCAGGTGATCGACATCAACGGACGAAAGGTCGTCCGCGTCAATGATGTGGATCTGCAACTGGACGCTCAGAAGGACGCCAACCGGACTCATCCCGTGCTGCGCGTGCTCGCCGTCGACGTAGGAGCCCGCGGCGCCGTCCGGCGGCTGCTGCGCGGGGTCGCCCCGAAAGGTGCTCTGCATGCGCTGCTGGGCAGAATTCCGCCCCGCAATATTCCGTGGAATTTTGTTGATGTCATCGAGACCGATCCGGCGCGGCGCGTGAAGCTCAAGATCTCGCACGATGGTCTCGCCAAGCTGCATCCTGCCGATATCGCAGATATTGTCGAGGATCTGGCTCCCGACGAGCGGCAGGCGGTCTTTCAGACTCTGGACGAGGAAACCGCAGCCGAGGCTCTTGAGGAAGTGGAACCCAGGGTCCAGAAGTCCATCGTCGAATCGCTGGATTCCGGACGCGCCGCCGACATTGTTGAGGAGATGAATCCGGACGCTGCCGCCGACTTGCTGGCCGATCTCCCCGAAGAACGCACCGAGCAAATCCTGGTTCAAATGGAACCGGAAGCGCAGCAGGATGTCGTCGAACTGCTCGAGCACAAGGAAGAAACCGCCGCCGGCCGCATGACGACCGAGTTCCTCGCTCTGCCAGTGGCGGCGACAGCCCAGAATGCGATCGATTCCATGCGGGAATTTGAAGGCGGCGTCGAAGCAGTCAGCACGATCTACCTCGTCGATTCCCACGGTACCTTAGTCGGCGCGGTCCCGTTGGCCCGAGTCGCCTTGGCGCAGCCCCCGACACCGATGCTCTCGCTGATCCAGGAACCTCTCATCCTCGCGCACGAAGGAGTTGCCGACAACGAAGTCGCCGAATTATTCGACAAGTACAATCTCATGACTCTGCCCGTTGTCGATGAACGCAACAAGCTGACCGGCATTATCACTTCCGACGACGTGATCAGCATGTTGCGGGCGAAGCTGTAGACGGCGCCGCGCATTCGCCCCGCCATCCCCAATTACCGCGATTGAGCACTTTTCGGTTGGCCAGACTCGCCGCGTGCATTTATTCTGTTCCATCGTTTGTACCTGCAGTTTGCTCCATCCACATGTCAGCGAAAAACGCGCATGAGCTTTCTGAGGCGTTGGAAGATCCGGATCCTGCTCTTCTTTGCCGTAGTCGGACCCGGCTTTATTACCGCGAACGTCGACAATGATGCCGGCGGCATCCTGACCTATTCCCAGGCCGGGGCACAATTTGGACACCTCCTCCTCTGGACCATGATCCCGATCACGCTGGCCCTGATCGTGGTACAGGAAATGTGCGCCCGCATGGGCGCGGTTACCGGCAAGGGCCTCAGCGACTTGATCCGCGAGGAATTCGGGCTGCGCATCACGTTCCTGATGATGCTCGGAATCCTCATCACCAACTTTGGCAATATTGTCACCGAGTTCATCGGCATCGCCACCAGCCTCGAACTCTTCGGCCTTCCGCGCTACGCGACGGTCCCGGTGTGCGGCGTGATTGTTTGGTTGATCGTCGTGAAGGGCCAGTACAAGAGCGTCGAAAAGGTTTTCCTCGCTGCGTCGTTCTTCTACATCACGTACATTTTTGCCGGCGTGCTGGCTCACCCGCTTTGGAAGGACGCGACCATCGCAACCTTCAAACCGCCCGCTCTGCAGGCCTTCCGCGATCAAGCCTACCTTTACATGGTCATCGGCGTCGTCGGAACCACGATCGCGCCCTGGATGCAGTTCTACCTGCAATCCTCCATTGTGGAGAAAGGCGTGACGAAGCGTGGATTTCAGGCTTCGCGTCTGGACGTGGTGACCGGCTGCATATTTACCGACGTCGTGGCTTGGTTCATCATCGTGGCTTGCGCTGCCACGCTTTACGTCCATGGATATCGCGACATCAAGTATGCCGCCGATGCCGCTCAGGCTCTCAAACCGCTCGCGGGAGATTACGCCTACATTCTTTTTGCCGTGGGTCTGTTTAACGCGTCGTTATTTGCCGCTTCGATTCTGCCGCTCTCGACTGCGTACACGGTCTGCGAAGGCCTGGGATTCGAGTCGGGCGTGGGAATGAGGTTCGGGGAAGCGCCGCTGTTCTACTGGCTCTATACCTTGCTGATCGCGGCCGGCGGAGCTGTCGTGCTCATTCCAAACCTGCCGCTTCTGAAGATTGCCGTGTTATCCCAGGTGGTCAACGGTGTAGTCCTGCCGTTTGTTCTGATCTTCATGCTCCTGCTGATCAACAAAAAGGACCTTATGGGCGAATACGTGAATTCGCGCCTGTTCAACGTCGTGGCCTGGGCCACCACCGTACTCATGATCGTGCTGACGGTAGCCTGGTTCTGGACGTTGCGGTCGGGTTAGATCAATTTGCCCGCGGCGAGATCGCGAACCAGCGTCAGGTCGGCTTCGAGAAAGTCAAACTGCGGAAGATCCTTCGGCAGCGCCCACCGGATATCTTTGAAGATTCGGTTTTCGATTTCTCCGCGATATTCGCGCACTACGAAGAACCGGAGTTCCACCATCCCGCCATTCGGATATTCGTGCTGGATTCGGGCCACCTCGTCGCCGATGGTCGCGAAGATCCCCAGTTCTTCTTCCAGTTCGCGCCGTAGCGCGTCGCGGGGCTGCTCTCTCTCTTCAATCTTTCCGCCCGGAAACTCCCACTTGAGCGGCATGGTTTGATGGCGGGTGCGCTGGCACACCAGCAGCTTTCCCTCTTTCGCAATGATGCCTGCGACGACTCGCTTCATTGACTGGACGCTTCGAGTTTCCTGCCTACCAGTTTCGCGCAGTGCTGGACCAGGGTCTGGTGTTCCAGCGTGAAGGCCGCGGCGAAATGGCTATCGATGTCGAGCTCCCCGACGACCTTGCCATGAGCGAAGATCGGAACGACGATTTCAGATTTCGTCTCGAGCGAACAGGCCAGATACCGGGGATCGCTGCTGACATCGTCCACCACCACCGTCTGCCCGCTCGACGCCGCGGCGCCGCATATCCCTTGATTCAGCGGGATCCGCGTGTGCGGTGTCATGGCTCCTTCAAACGCCCCCAGGACAAGCACAGGCGGTTGCGCCCCCGGTTCGAGCATGTAAAAACCTACCCAGTTGTATTTCAGCATGCGCTGGTGCAACAGCCGAACCATCCTTTGCATGAGATCCTGGGCGGTGGGAGCTGCTTTAGCCAGTTCGCTCACTTCGTTGGTGACTTCTTCGATTTTGCTGGTAACGGGCATGAGTGAATCTTAACTCACCGTGCTGAATCCGGCACCGGCTCCGAGTGAACGGCAGTAATCTGGCAGATTCCTTTCGTGCGGCGGAATCGCCCGGGATGAATCGCAAATGCTAACGCGTCGAGACCATGCATCAGAGTCGCCGCTGGAGTATTGAGAAATTCGTCGCGAATGCAGAAAACCCGGCCCTTGCGCGCCGCCGACGTCTGCCGCCAGCCGCGTTCGGAGACAATTTTCTCCAGGGGCACCCGATCTCCGGCTCCGCACCACGCCGCAATTACGACCTCCGGATCGAGTTGCGCAACTTCTTCCGCTGACGTTTGGCCGCCCGGAACTCCCACGAACTCCCCTCCCGACGCTTCAACAAGCTCAGCGACCCATCTTTGTGAAGTGATGATGGGCTTGCCCCATTCTTCGCAGAAAACCCGGGGGCGAATTGCTCCAGCGCTTTGAGACTGCACCTGTTCGATGTGACGCTGCATTCCCGCGATTACCTCCTGCCCGCGCTCCGCCGCGCCCACGGCGCCGGCGATCGTCGCGATATCCGTATAGATATCCGCCAGAGTCTTCGGAGCGAGCCCCAGAAACCGGGCTCCCGCCTTCAGAATTTCACTCACCGCTTTTTCCTGGTACGGAACCGCGGCGATAACTAGGTCGGGCCGCGCGGCAATGATCTCCGCGGCGTCGGCAGTCCACGAATCGGCCAGAATGACGCGTGATCCGTCGGCGACCTCAGGAACCATATCGGCACAATATCGCGTGCACGCCACCACCCGGCCAAGTTCCCCCACCGACTCGAGGATGACCGTGGCGCTTGGTTGCAGGCAAGCGATGCGGCGAGGAATGAACGAGCCAACCATGATCCGGCTACTGCTTGAAACCGCTGATCGCCGCAGACAAGGCGTCCAAAGCCAATTGCGCCGCATGAGTTGAGGCTTGCGGCAGTCCGCCGACGGCGGCAATCAGATGTTCTCGTCGCAATGCGCTCGCTTCCTCCAGAGCCTTTCCCCGTACCAATTCGGTGAGCGCGGAAGCGCACGCCATCGAGGGAACACATCCCTTGGCTTTGAATCGGATCTCTGCAATCGATCCGGAGTTGACTTTCAAGCTCAGGCGAAGCACGTCCCCGCACGCCGGATTTTCGACCTCTGCCACCGCATCCGCATCGGAAATCTCACCCGCATTGCGCGGGTTCTGAAAGTGATCGAGTACTTCGGCCGAGTACATACTCCCATTGTAGTCGCAGAAAATGCGCGCCGCGCTCGACCCGCGCGACGTCGGCTAACCCGCTTTCTTGCCCTCGGGAAAGTAAACGACCCATCCGTGCTGTCTCGCCGCCGCTTCCAGATCTGGATTCGGGTTGATGGCGAAAGCATGCTTTGCCATCGCCAGCATTTCGCTGTCCCAGCGAGAATTGCCGAACGCCGCGTCAATCTCCTTTTTCACGACTTCTCGTAACGCTTCCGGCTTGCCCGGTCCTGAAGGAACGCGAACCAGTTGGCCGGTAATCACGCCGCCGTTGAGATAAACCTTCGCCGCCAGGATCCGGTCTTCTGCAATGCCGAACGGTTTCATCCCTGCTCGGATCACCCATTCATTCGAAGACGACACCGCCCATACTTCGCATCCGTTCTCGTTCAGACGGCGGACCAGTTCCTGCATTTCAGGGAAAATGTGTCCGGGAAACCACCGAGTCATGAATTCCGTCGCCGCCTCCATCAACGCGGCATCGGTCATACCGTGGTGCATGGCCACCATTTCACCGCACATGTCCTCTTCGCTAACCTGGCCGGCCTTATATTCGGCGTAGCGGGCCCGCATCGCGCGGCCAGTCTCGGCAGATACGAATCCGGTTTTGATTTCCCAATCGAAAAACGTTTCGCCCGCGTCGCCCGACCACAAAGTGCCGTCGCAATCGAATGCGGCAACCCCGGGCTTGAGCTGCAGCACGTATTCCACGAATTCTTGCCGCGTGAAGTGCTGGGCGTGCGCTCGCAGAGTTTCCATGTATTTTGACGATAACTTGCTGAGCGCGAACTGTGCAATTGTCAGCTGGAGGACTTCGCCACCAGATCAGCATAATCCGCCGGCGTATTGATGTTCAGCGCGACGAAGGGATCGTCCACCAACACGTAACGGATGTGATCCTGATACGAGCGCTCGATATCGCGCGCGTTGGCCGTTGGTGGCGCCTGCAGGAAAGCTTCGATCAATTCGCGCCCGGCCACGAACGGATGCCCGTGCTGGCCGGAAAACTCAGGCACCACGGCCCATATGCTCTGCGGCGCAGACTGGAAGGCGTCTCGCAACATCTCCACTGTGGCGGGGCGCACTGGCGGCCGGTCGACCAATGTAATCATCGCAGCGTCGCGGCCGCGATTCAGCACCTCATGCAAGCCCACTTGCAGGGAACTGAATTGTCCGCGGCTGATGTCCGCATTGATCGCGATCGATGCCCCATTCGCGTAGGCAATCGGCGCCAGTTCTGCCTGGTTCTTTCCCGCGACGATGACCACAAAATCGGTCGAGAGCATCAACGAGCGAATCGCCGAGGAAAGGAAAGTGTCATTCGCGACAGGCTCCCCGGTCGTGCGCGGAGGCCACGGCAACAACGCTTTGTCCGTCCCCATCCGCGAAGATTCCCCCGCCGCAAGAATTACGCCAGCGAAGCTCGGGGAGCGGGACATGCTGCGGAAGATAGCAGAAAGTGCACAGAAAGTCAGTGAGCTCGAACGTGATTAGAGGCCCTGTTCATCTTCCTTGAGCGCTTCGTCTCTGGTTGCGTCTGCTGCGGAATCCGCGCTCTCCTGGTGCCGCGTTTGGAACCAGCTCAGCTGCGGTAGCGCCGCGCTGGCGTGCCGCCGGATGGCGATCAATTCCGCCGTGATCGCGACCGCAATTTCTTCTGGAGTGATGGCACCGATATCGAGTCCGATCGGCGCATGGACGTGCTCGAACAAATGCGCCGGCAAACCCTCATCCTGAAGCGTTTTAAAGATTCCGATCACTTTCCGCTTCGATCCGATCATGCCCACATACCGCGCTCGCGTTTGCACTGCCCAGCGCAGCAGGCGCATATCGTCGCGGTGCCCGCGCGTCACGATCACAATGTAGGCAGACTCGTTGGGATCAAGACTCCGGGTGGCTTCGTCGAAATCCATGGATCTCACTTCTCGCGCGGAAGGGAAGCGCTCTTGCGTTGCATAAGAAGACCGATCGTCGGTCACTATCACGTCGAATCCGGCGCTGCTCGCCGTCGCGCAAAGGTTCAGCGCCACGTGGCCTGCACCAAAAACATAAAGTAATGCTGGAGGCAGAACCGGCTCGATGAAAATCTCCAGCGTCCCGCCGCAAACCAGTCCCGTGTCATATTTCGGATCCTGATTCAGGTCGAACGTCAAAGTGCGGGGTTTCTCCGACTCCATGACTTCTCGCGCGGCCTGCCAAACGTCGGCTTCTACGCAGCCCCCGCCAATCGTTCCTACGATCGAGCCGTCGTCGCGTATCAGCATTTTGGCTGTGCGGAACGAGGGAATCGATCCTCGCACGTTGACGATGGTTGCGATCGCTCCTCGCCGCCCTTCGCGGCGGAGTTGCACGATTTGTTCGTAAATATCCATGCCCGGCCAAACGCCCGTCTTCGTGATTATCAATCGGTTAACACCCGGAGTCAAACAACTGCGCCGAAAAAAACCTGGCTCCCGATCTGCCCCGCGTCTATGTTAGCGTCTCTCCTGATAGGAGAAAGTCCTTATGAAGGCCGTTCGCATTCATCAATTTGGCGGACCTGAAGTCCTCACCTATGAAGACATACCCGATCCCCAGCCGCGTAAAGATCAGATTCTGATACGCGTGAAGGCATGTTCGCTCAACCATCTTGATATCTGGGTGCGCCAAGGTTTGCCCGGGGTGAAATTGCCTCACATCCTGGGCAGCGACATCGCGGGCGAAATTGCCGGGATCGGCGAATACGTTTCCGGCTTCACCGTTGGTCAGCGTGTCTTGGTCGCTCCTATGCAATTTTGCCGGCATTGCGCAAAATGCCTCGCCGGGCTGCAGAATCAGTGCCGCGAGTTTACGGTTCTTGGCAACGGCGTCGACGGCGGCGACTGCGAGCTCATCGCCGTTCCTCCATCGAGTGTGATTCCGATTCCTGACTCGCTGGCATTCGAGCAGGCCGCCAGCGTGCCGCTCGTGTTTCTCACGGCCTGGCACATGCTGGTCGGACGCGCCGGTGTTCGTCCCGGGCAGACCGTGCTCGTACTGGGAGCGAGTTCGGGCGTGGGCGTTGCCGCCATCCAGATCGCCAGGTTGTTTCACTGCCGCGTGATCACGACGGCGGGTGACGAAACCAAACTCGAGAAGGGCCGCGCTCTCGGGGCCGACTACGGCATCAATCACCACACGCAAAAGATTTCCGAAGAAGTCCGCAAGATTACCAATAAAGCCGGCGTCGATATCGTCATTGAGCACGTCGGTGCCGCCACTTGGGACGAGAGTGTCAAATCGCTCACGTCCGGAGGCACACTGGTGACTTGCGGGGCCACCACTGGACCCAACGTGGGAGTCGATCTGCGCCATCTTTTCGCCCGCCAATTGTCTTTGCTCGGCTCCTACATGGGGACCATGGGGGAACTCCACGAGGTGCTGGCGCATGTATTCGCCGGCCGGCTGAAGCCGGTGGTCGACCGGGTCTTCCCGCTCAGCGAAATTCGTGCCGCCCACGAATATCTCGCCGCTAGCCAGATGTTCGGCAAGATCGTCGTGAACCCGTAAGCGCGCGCGAGGAACGTCATCCGTTAGTGAAGGAATTTGAGTGTTATAACCAGATCACACTCAAGCTCCCTCCGCCCCCTCCGTGGTTTAAAATAGTCCTATGTCTCGCGAACTCAACTTTGGCCCGTACGTCGATTTCGAGAACGGCAAGAAGGTCGTGAAAGACCTGACCTTCGGCAATCCCACACCCGAGGGGGTTGTGCTCACCACTCTCGACTCCGCCGTCAACTGGATGCGCAAGAGCTCGATCTGGCCCATGACCTTCGGCCTGGCCTGCTGCGCCATTGAGATGATGTCGATGGGCGCCTCCCGTTTCGATATCGCCCGCTTCGGCGCCGAAGTCTTCCGCCCCTCTCCCCGGCAGAGCGACTTGATGATCATTGCCGGCCGCGTTTCCAACAAGATGGCGCCGGTGATCCGCCAATTATGGGAACAGATGCCCGAGCCCAAGTGGGTCCTGTCGATGGGCGCCTGCGCGACCTCCGGCGGCGTTTTCAATAACTACGCACTGGTGCAGAGCGTCAACCAGGTCATCCCCGTGGACATCTACGTTCCCGGCTGCCCGCCCCGCCCCGAGCAGCTGATCTATGCCATCACCCTTCTGCAGGAAAAAATCCAGAAGGAGCGCGGAACCGTCAAGAAGGCCCTGAATCTGGTTTAGCGAGATCCGCGAGCGCGCCGAGTGAACGAAGCGCCACCCGCTGCCTGCCCCGGCATTTGCCCGATCTCGGTCGTTTGCCGCTTGTCCTAAGGCTTATAATGAAGTTCAAGTTGGCCTGGGGTGTCTTATGGAACGTCTTCGCGGCCCTTACTTTCTGTTCCTTGCCTTCCTGCTGATCCCCTGGGTTCTTCTGTTCGGACAAACCACTGCTCCGCCCGCGTCCGAATCTCAACCGACACCGGCCATGCCCGCCGGCGAGTCGGTGCCGAAGACTTCCGGCCCGGCGATCTCCTCCGACGCTCCCCACATGTCCAAGCAGACGCATTACGAAATTATTCGCGACTTCGAAACTCAGCTCGTCTATTCGCGGACTGCATTTCCCATGGGCTCGAAGGGCCTCGTTCTCAAAGACGGAGCAGTCACGCCAAACGGTCTGGAACTGCAGCAGGCCCTCGCGCTCTGGGGACCGGCCATAAAGCCTGGCGATCCCGCCCATATTTCCTACGTCCAGATCAAGAATGATCACATTCGCTTTGAGATCAATGGCGGTCCGATCCGGCGCAAGAAGTGGTACCAGCATATCGAGATTACCGGGGCCAACGATACGCCCTTGCAGACGTCGGGCAACGATTCAACGGCAAATCCGCATGGCAGCTATCTCGATCTCTACTTCGACAAATATGTTCCCGAGATGACGGCGCAGCAGTTGCGCGACTTATTGTTTCCCGTGCTCGATTTCAATGCGAGAAATAAGGAACAGGCTTACCTCGACACTCTCCCTCCCAAGGTGAAGCAGGCGATCCAGGCGCATCACGTCTTGGTGGGAATGAACTCGGAAATGGTGCTGCACGCCAAAGGAAAGCCGCCCAAGAAAGTGCGGGAGAAGGACGGCGAAACCGAGTACGAAGAATGGATCTACGGCGATCCGCCCCAGGACGTCGACTTCGTTCGCCTGGTGGGCGACGAAGTGGTTCGCGTGGAGACGATGAAGGTGGGCGGTGAGAAAATCGTGCGCACCGAGAAAGAAGTCATCCTCGACAAAACCGACAAGAACACCGAGGCCAAAAAAGACGAGGAAGATCGTCCTTCAAATGCGCCCAGCCTGCGCCGTCCGGGGGAAGATCCCCAAAACGTGCCCAAGCCAACGGATCGAATGTCGCCCGCACCTCCCGCGGTTCCTCCCGGCATGCCAACGCCGACCGGAGATCCGGGGCCGGGCGAGATCATTCCTACCCGGGGATGATCGCTTTCGTTACCAGGAAATGCGAGAGGCCGATCCGCTATCTCACCGCAACGGTCGCCCCCTCATCGGCGAACGTGAACGCCTGGGAGACGTTCGGGTATTCCTGACCATCCACTTCCACATAGGGATACACGAAATAGTTGAGCGGCTTGCCCGCCTGCGCGGGATTTAGCTTCAGATCGCGCCCCATCGTGAACTGCACGCGATTTACATCGTGCGATCCGAAAAAGTAGTCATGCTTCTCCGGATGCTTCCACGCTTCGGAGATATCGACCGGAATCCATCCCTTGCCCTCGATGTAAAAATCGGACCAGCAGTGATAACCGGCAATCTCGGCAGAGTGCTTGTCGGCGGGTAAAGGGAATCCGATTTCAAATCGCGCCGGAATACCCTGCGCTCGCGCCATGGCAATGAACAGCGAATGGAAATCGGTGCAGTTCCCCTTCTTCGCGTCGCAGGCGTAGAGAACATCGCCGCGTCCCCAGCCCGTACCGGTCTTGTCGTAACGCATCGTCGAAAAAACGTAGTCGTAAATAGCGCGTGCCTTGTCGAGCGGATCGGTCTTGCCTGCCGTGACTTTAGCGGCAAGCTCAGCCGGCAGCCCGCTGATGGGAACCAGAGCATCGGGCTGCAGATCCTCTACTCTTTCTTTTTTCGAAAGCCAAGCAGCCACCAGGTGTGGGGTCTGATTGAGCGCGATCCGCTCGTGCCGGACTACGTCGTACTCTACGTCGAAGTGCAATTCCGGCTGTGCCAGCGTAGCTGCCTCGGCAAAATAGATCTCATTTCCGTATTTCTGTTCTCGAGTCTTCTTGAGCGGCAGGTCACCCTTGACGGAAACCACTTTCACTTCTTGAAATGCATCCGAGTGGGCCTCCGGAATCCAGACGCGTATCTTTTTGCCGGCTGGCAGGTTCCTTACAGTGAAGGCATAGTGAAACGTGAAATGACGCGACTCCTGCGCGAAAGCGGAGAAAGAAAAGGCGGCAAGCAGACACAACGACGCAAACATCCTGCGCGGCATAGCGGCTTCCTTTCAAGTTCCAGAAAATGGCAACTGAGCGTGGATTGTTGGGATTTCGGTTTCAACGACACACGGGCGTCTTAGAGGGAACGCCGTCAAGTGAAACCGCGCTTTGGAAGACTCCCGATGCCGCGCATGAGAAAAAAGATGCCGGTAGGATTTCCGGCGATGCGGTATTTTAGCAGGCCGAGTCAGTTCCGGTCTCCGGTCAGCAGAGCTTAATCCTGATCCGGTAGAATCACTCAATGCCCGCCGCTATCCAATGTCGCGATCTCCGCAAGACCTACGATGGCAAGGTCGAAGCCGTGCGCGGCTTGAATCTTGAAATTCAGACGGGCGAATGTTTCGGCCTGCTCGGGCCGAACGGCGCTGGCAAGACCACCACCATCGAAATTCTCGAGGGTCTGCTCCCGCCGACTTCCGGGCAAGTTTTCATACTGGGCCATACCTGGCAGGAAAATGAACGTGAAATGCGCGAATGGCTCGGCATTTCGCTGCAGGAGACGCGACTCTCGGACAAACTCACTGTGCGCGAGACAATCGAACTTTTCGCCAGCTTCTACCGCGAGCCTCGATCCGGGGACGAAGTGCTCGAACAGCTGCAACTTACCGAGAAAGCCGATTCTTGGGTCGGCAAGCTTTCTGGAGGCCAGCGCCAGCGGCTGGCGGTGGCAACGGCGCTGGTGTGCAATCCGAAGATTCTGTTTCTTGACGAGCCGACCACCGGCCTTGACCCGCAGAGCCGGCGCCAGTTGTGGGACATCATTCGCGCATTCCAGCGCAACGGCGGCACGGTTCTCTTGACCACGCATTACATGGACGAAGCGGAGCGTCTCTGCGATCGCCTGGCGATTGTCGATCACGGACAGATCATCGCCGAGGGCTCGCCCGCCGACTTGATCGAGCGGCTCGGCGGGCACCACGTCGTGGAGTTTTCGGTCAGCGGAAACGGCACGTCCGAGCAGGTGAGAAATGATGCCTGGCGCGTGCTGCCCAGCGTGGAATCCGTACGCGCCGATGACGGAATGGTCGCTTTGAATGTGAAGCAGCCGCACCTGACGATTCCCGCATTGCTGGAGGCGATCGACAGGCAGGGGAGTGAATTGCGCCATCTGACCACCCGCCAGGCGAGTCTCGAGGATGTGTTCGTGCGCCTGACGGGACGCCATCTCAGGGAAGACTAGCTGCATGGTGGAGAGGAAAATGAAGATCCAATCGGAGCGCAGCTGAAACCATAAGCGGTTAAAGATGAGCGTGCAAGCATGAGCGTCGCACAAGAAACACCGATTACTTCCGAGAGAGTTTCGCCGCGCCCGCCTAGCCCTAATGGCCGCTGGTCCGGCTACCGGCATCTTCTGATGGCGCGCATGCTCGAACTGAAGCGCGAGCCGGAGGTCGTCTTCTGGGTTTTCGTCTTCCCGCTCCTGCTTGCGCTCGGGCTGGGCATTGCCTTCCGGAATAAGCCGGGAGACGCTGCCTCCATCGCCATTGTCGCCGAATCCGGTTCCCAGGATGCGCAGGCCCTGCTTGCTCGTTCACCGCAGCACGCGCTATTCAAGACTCAAGTTGTGAACGCCGACGAAGCGCGAAAGGGTTTTCGCCTCGGCAAGTTTGATCTCGTCATCGCAGCCGACGGCAACGGGGGATTCCGCTACCGCTACGATCCAGCGCGTCCCGAAAGCGTCCTCGCCAAGGCCGAAGCCGACGATGCATTGCAATCGGCCGCCGGACGAAGAGAGGTTGTGCCCACATCGGCGGTCACGTCGTCGGAGCCCGGCTCCCGCTACATCGACTTCCTGATTCCCGGCCTGCTCGGCATGAACCTGATGAACTCGGGTATGTGGGGTATCGGATTCGCCCTCGTCGATATGCGCCAGCGCAAGCTGCTCAAGCGCTTCGTTGGTACTCCGATGCGCCGTAGTGACTTTCTGCTCGCCATTCTTACCAGCCGCCTGGTGCTGATGGTCATCGAAATCGGCTTGCTCCTGCTCTTCGGCGTTCTCTTCTTCCACATGCGGGTTTTGGGCTCGGTATTCTCGATTGCTCTGCTCGGCGGCATCGGAGCATTGACGTTCGGTGGCGTCGGTCTGTTGACCGCCAGCCGCGCCCAGAAAATCGAGAGCATCAGCGGACTGATCAACCTGGTGATGATGCCCATGTGGATCTTCTCCGGCGTTTTCTTTTCCTACGAAAGGTTCCCGGCAGTCATTCATCCTCTCATTAAGGCTTTGCCTCTTACCGCGCTCAACGACGCGCTGCGCGCCTGCATTCTCGAAGGCACGCCGCTCCTTCATCAGTGGTCGCGCCTGCTGGTGATGGGCCTTTGGGGTGGGATCTCGTTCGTGCTGGCTCTGAAATGGTTCCGCTGGACCTAACTTGACGGGGGAAGACTCGAGTCGAGCAACCGGGATACTGCTTGGGATCTTACTGGTGACTGCCCCCTGGTGACTGCCCCGCTGGGCCTCGCGCGTAATCTTTGGGGGAAGATCCGAACGAGGCCGTCCGCGGTGCTTGCGAAGATACTACTATTACGACTTGACCAGCTTGGCTGCTTGCTTCCGCACTCTTGCCCAGCGTAGTCTTTGCGCTTCAGCGATACGTCGGCGAGCTTCTTTGCTCAAGGTACGTCCCGTCCCCTTGAGAGTTTTCCCGCCGGCGTGGCCTAACGCATTTAGTGCCTTCCCTACACGTCCCATCTCCTTTTCGAGACGGGAGTACTCAGACCGTAGAGAAGTGACTACCTTATTCAGGTTGGTCATTCAATACCCCCTAATTTCTCAAGGCTAACATGAGAGAATTAATCGTAGAAGAAAGATTAGAAGAATTAAGAGGGTCGGGCTATTGTGGGGTAACTGTCAATAAGAGCATTCCTTTGACCTTGTCAAAATCATCAGTATCCCGGTTGAACGCAACCTCCCGCCGGGAATCGGAGTAGCGCGTATCGAGAAACATCAACTTGTGGATCACGTCCATCCGTGTCCCATCCGTGTAAAGAGTTTCATCGAAGGTTGCGCCGTAGAGAACATACAAGTGCGACTTCCACACCGTGAGCAGGGCGTGCTTGTCAATCAAGGCGCTGATGATTCGGTAGGCATCTACCGTAGAGGGCGACAGATAGTCCGCCGTAATCTGGATGGGCCGCCCGTCGCTCAACAGATGCCTTCCTTGCAGCTTGGAAGCGACCTCCTTCAAAGACAGGGGATCGGCGGCCGCCGCACTGTCTTCCAGCGCGGAATCCTTCCCGCAACAGATACTGCGGTTGTTAAATACCGTGTCCAGAGAGGTAAGCAACACTTCCGTTAAGTCGTCAGACCGGGCCATCAATGACGGCAGCTGACGAACTCGGATTTCCTGATTGGGATGAAACACGTAACCGGGACCGGGAAAGTCCTGGCTGTAGGCAATCGAGACTAAGACAAGCACTGCGAATCCGCAAGATATCGACTTCGTCATAAACACCGAGAACTCTATCTGATTCTATCTCCGGCTGGTCATTACCTTGGGTTCATCGCTAACGTAGACCGATCGTCGGCAGAAAGCGTGGAGCCTGCCGGGCTTTTGTGGCCTGCTCAAACGAATAAGCCAGCTTGATCAGGGTAGGCTCGCTCCATGCGCGGCCGAAAAACGAAATTCCCACCGGCAGGCCAAAAATGAATCCCGCTGTTACGTTGATATTCGGATAGCCTGCGACGGCGGCAGCATTCGAACTCCCTCCCGCCGCGTGGTCGCCATTGACCAGGTCTGTGACCCACGCCGGGCTCCCCGTCGGAGCTACAATCGCGTCAAGCTGGTGCTTGTCCATGAGGGCATCGATGCCTTCCGTGCGCGCCAACCTGTGATTCTTCGCCACGGCTTCGAGATATTCCTTCTCGGTAAGTGGTCCCTTGGCCTCCGCTTTCAGGAATAAGTCCTGTCCGAAATACGGCATCTCGCTTTGCCGGTTACGTTCGTTGAAGTCGATAATCTCTTTCAACGTGTGGACCGGAGCGCCGGGCCCGAGACGCGCCAGGTAAGCATTCAGGTCGGCCTTCAGTTCATACATAAAGACCAACAGTTCACTCTCGTCGAACTTGCCGAGAGTCTCGAGGTCAGCCGGATCGACCAGCGTCGCGCCCTGCTTTTTCATCACGTCGAGCGCCTGTTCCATCTGCCCGTCGACGGCCTCGCTGAAGCCGAAATATTTTCTGGCAACACCAATTCGGGCGCCTTTGAGCCCGTTCGGGTCGCAGAAACCTGCGTAGTCCGCCTGCCCCTTGCCGGCGCTCGCCGACGTCGCTGAATCGTCCGGGTCGATGCCGGTCAATGCCCCCAGAAGAATGGCGGCGTCACGCACAGTCCGGCACATCGGGCCGGCGCTATCCTGACTGTGAGAAATGGGAACGATCCCGCTGCGGCTGATCAGTCCGACGGTCGGTTTAATGCCGACAATCCCATTGGACGACGACGGGCACACGATCGAGCCATCGGTTTCCGTCCCAATCGCCGCCGCACAAAGATTCGCGGAAACCCCGGCTCCCGAGCCTGAACTAGAACCGCAGGGATTTCTGTCGAGCGCATACGGATTTTTGGTCAACCCGCCACGCCCGCTCCATCCGCTGGTCGAGTGGCTGGAGCGTATGTTCGCCCATTCGCTGAGATTGGTCTTGCCGAGAATCACCGCTCCTGCCGCTCTCAGTTTTTGGGCGACGAACGAATCTTTCGGCGACTTCGACCCCACCAGCGCCAGTGATCCTGCGGTCGTCATCATGCGATCGGCCGTGGCGATGTTGTCTTTGATCAGCACCGGGATGCCATGCATCGGCCCGCGCGGCCCCTTCGCCTTGCGCTCCTGATCCAGAGCTTCCGCAGTCGCAATCGCCTCCGGATTCAACTCGATTACCGCGTTCACGCCGGGACCAGACTTGTCGACTTCCTCAATCCGCGCCGTATATTTCTCGACCAGCGATCGCGCCGTGAACCGGCCCGACTTCGTTCCGTCTTGCAGATCGGCGATCGTGATCTCATCCAGTTCGAAGGGTTTGACTTCCGGCGTCACCCCGTCGCGCAGAGAAACTTCTCGCGCCGCAGCTTCTCGGGCCGAAGCCGGCGCCGGATAAATGGTTGCGGCCGCGCTGGCCGTCAGGGCATTTCGCAGGAAGGCACGACGAGACTGGTCCGATTCAGATTGGCTCATAGCTCCCACACGCGGAATAGGAATCAACCGCAGGTGGATCATTTAAGCACGAAACGCCGCCTCGATTCCCGGCGCTCGCGGTCTTGTGACCGCTTGCTGCCGGTGATAAGCTTAGTCACGTTCCTCCGGCTGAGCGGGAGTAGTTCAGCGGTAGAACGCCAGCTTCCCAAGCTGGATGTCGCCGGTTCGATCCCGGTCTCCCGCTCCATTCTTTTCGCCTCGCTTACATTTTCTTTGCTTCTTCTTCGCGTACGTCCGGGCGCCTCCGAAGGCTGCTTTCTGGCCTCCAGGGCCATTTCATCTCTCGCCGTTACTTCGGTTTGCAAGGAATTTCAAAATCGTGATTGCGATCACCAAGAACCGTGATGTCGGCCATTTGCCCACCAGCAGCCTTCGCGCAAGATGAGTACGGATAGCGCGAGATGTGGCCAGTCCGGTCACACCTCTCCGCCGGCACCCGTCACAGGCCGGCGGGAATGAGCTGTGGAGGCTGCGATGAAGGGCACAATGGAAGTTCACGAACCAGAGATAAGAGACGTCAGGCCGGAAACCCGTGCGACGGCTGCAGTCCTGCCACGGAAAGACCTTGTCTTGGGACCGGCCGTTCCTCAGAGAACCATGTTCTCTGACAGTCTGCTCGAGTTCGGAGTACAGCGAAAACGCAAGCTCTTTGCCACGACCACCTCATTCATCTTGAACAGTCTGGCCATTGGAGTTCTGCTGGTTCTGCCCCTGGCCTTTACCGAGGAATTGCCGAAGGCGCAGTTGCTGACCTTCCTGGTCGCGCCGCCTCCGCCACCTCCCCCGCCTCCCCCGGCTGCGGCGCAGGTGCAACGGATCGTGCATCAGATTCAAACCGATCTGCTCTCCACCGGCCAGCTGCGCACGCCGTCGAAGATTCCACAGAAGATTGAAATGATTAAGGAAGAAGAGGCGCCGCCGCCGATGCCAGCTGCCGGTGGTGTGGTGGGTGGAGTGCCAGGAGGCATTCCGGGTGGTCAAGTTGGAGGCGTGATCGGAGGCATCATCAATTCGACTTCCAACCTGTCCATGGTTCCAAAACTAGTCACCGCCACGCCGCAACGAGTACGGATTTCTCAAGGCGTGACCAGAGGACTTCTGATTCACCGAGTGGAGCCTCCTTATCCGCCTCTGGCCAAAGCGGCTCGAGTTCAGGGTGAGGTCGTATTGACTGCCATCATCAGCACGGGCGGCGAGATCCAGAACCTGCAGTTGGTCAGCGGACACCCCATGCTGGTGCCAGGTGCAATTGCCGCCGTCAAGGAATGGCGTTACAAACCGTATCTGTTGAACGGGCAACCGGTGGAGGTTGAGACCACGATCACCGTGATCTTCTCGCTCACCCAATAGGAGTGGGGCAAGGCGCCTTCGGGAAGCGCCAGGAGTCCAAATATGGCTGCAGAATACACGTATCGCGTTTCGGCCTGGTGGACCTCGGGCCGCACCGGACTGGCCAAGTGCGAGTCCTCCCCTAACACGATCCATTTCTCCGAGGCGGCGGAAGTGGGTGGCCTGGAGGGTCGGTGGAGTCCGGAGCAGTTGCTGCTCTGTGCCCTCGCCGGCTGCTTCACGACCACCTTCCACGAAACCGCCCGCAGCGCCAAGTTCGAGTACACCGACCTCGAAGTGGAGATCGAAGGCAGCGTGCGCCGGAGCCGGACCACCGGGTCCAGTTTCAGCGAAATTCTGATTCGGCCCCGCTTGACGGTCCCGTCCGAAGACCAGTGTGAGGCCGGACTTGCGCTGCTGCGTCGAACCAAGGCCGTGTGCCTGATCTCGCGCGCCATCACGGTTCCGCAGACGCTCGAGCCCGTCGTCGAACCCGGCAAAGTGCCGGTCGAAGGGTGGAGCGGTCAGGACGCGGGCGTGAAAGTTGGTGCCTGACGCAAGGCAGTAAGACGATGAGGAGGTACTTATGATGTTCTCCTACAGGCTGGTGCGTCTCATTGAATCTCATGCCGATTCGCTCGCGGAGGGACTGGAAGAGAAAGTGCAGTCCAGCACCCAGGTCAGCCACTTCCGCACCATTCCCGCCCATGAACTCAGAGAGCGTGTTTACGAAATTTACCGCCATCTCGGAGAGTGGCTTCTCGGCAAGAACGAACTGGACATTGAACACCGTTATCTGGAAATCGGCGCGCGTCGCGCCCGTCAGCGCGTGCCGCTCAGCGAGGTCATCCAGGCCATCGTTCTCACCAAAGAAAACCTTTGGGAGTTTCTCAAGAGCGAAGCCGTGATGGACCGCGCGGTCGAGATCATGGGCGAACTGGAACTCCTGCAGATGCTCGAGATGTTTTTTGACCGGGCGATATACTATGCCGCCGTGGGGTACGAAGAGGAACTTACGCGCAGAGTACCGGATGACGGCGCGCTGCGCGCAAGCTAAGGGGCGGAAATGTCGATGTCGTGGGAGATGGACTACAAGAAGCGGCTGAAAACTGCCGACGAGGCGCTGCGCTGCGTCGAATCCGGCATGCGCGTCTACATTCAGCCGGGCTGTGCCGAGCCCGAAACGCTGGTCGAAGCGCTGATGCGGCGCGGCCCCCAGCTCCAGGACGTCGAAATCGTCCACATGATGACGATGGGTTGCGCGCCCTACGTCGCGCCCGAAATGGCGGGGCACTTTCGTCACAATGCCATGTTTATCGGCGCCAATGTACGCGACGCCATCAACGACGGCCGCGCCGACTACACCCCCATTTATCTGAGCGAAATTGAGGGTCTGTTCGAGAGCGGCGCCATGCCCATCGACGCCGCCCTGATCGAGGTCTCCCCGCCCGATTCCCACGGTTTTTGCAGCTTCGGCGTAGGAGTCGACACCACCCTGACGGCCGCCAAGTGTGCTCGCCACGTTGTGGCGCAGATCAACGACAACATGCCGCGCACTTACGGCGACAGCTTCATTCACGTGAATGACATTGACGCCTTTGTCGAATCTTCGCGCCCGCTGTGTGCGTTGCCGAAGCCGGTGGTGACCGATCTGCAGGTCGCCATCGCCCGCAACGTGGCCACCCTGATTGAAGATGGTGCGGTCCTGCAGACCGGCATCGGCGGAATTCCCGATGCGGTGCTGCCCCTGCTGATGGACCGCAAGGATCTCGCGGTGCACAGCGAACTGGTGTCGGACGGCGTCATCCCCCTGATCGAGGCCGGCGTGCTGACCGGCGCGAGGAAGAACTTCAAACCGCGCAAGGTCATTCTCGGTTTCGCTTTGGGCACCAAGCGCTTGTTTGAGTTTGTCGACAATAATCCGATTTTCGAGTTCCATCCCACGGCCTATACCAACGATCCCGCGCTGATTGCCCGCAACGACAACATGGTGGCCGTCAATTCCGCGCTCCAGGTCGATCTGACCGGCCAGGTCTGCTCGGACTCGATTGGCAACCGCTTCTATAGCGGGATCGGCGGGCAGGTCGACTTCCTGCGCGGCGCATCGCGGTCCAAAGGTGGCAAGCCGATCATCGCAATTTCCTCCACTGCGAAAAATGGAACGATTTCACGGATCGTGCCTATGCTCGATCCTGGGGCGGGAGTGGTAACTTCGCGCGGTCTCATCCGCTACATCGTAACCGAGTATGGGGTCGCGTATCTGCATGGCAAATCGATTCGCGAACGGGCGAAGGCGCTGATTGAGATTGCGCATCCCTCGTTCCGCGAAGGGTTGTACGCGTATTGCGAGAAGACCAGGTGGTTGCAGCATCCTCAGGCACAGACGGCTGTGTCGAGATGACTGAACGAGGTGAAACACAATGTCGGGTCCGGCACGCGGCAATGTCACCATCGATGTCGAAGAGTGCAAAGGATGCGGGCTCTGCGTCGAGTCCTGCCCGCCGAAGTGTCTGGAACTTGCTCCTGAACTGAGTTCGTACGGCGTCCATCCGGCGCGTTATACCGGTCACGACTGCACGGGGTGCGGCATTTGTTTCTACTGCTGCCCGGAGCCCGGCGCCATCATCGTCTACCGCTTGACCCGGCCACCCAAAGCGGTTCCATCAACGGCCCCGGCTGGAGGCGAACATGCGGCAACTCTGTAAGGGCAACGTGGCAATCATCAAGGGCGCGGTGCTGGCCGGCTGCCGGGCTTACTACGGATATCCCATTACTCCCGCCAGCGAAATCGCCGAAGCTGCCGCGCTCTATCTTCCGGAAGTCGGCGGCACCTTCGTGCAGGCTGAAAGCGAAACCGCTTCCATCAACATGGTGTACGGTGCGGCCTCCGCCGGGGTGCGGGTGATGAGCGCATCTTCCGGTCCCGGCCTCAGCCTGATGCAGGAAGGCATCTCGTATCTCGCCGGCGCCGAACTGCCCTGCGTCATCGTCGACGTCATGCGCGGCGGTCCCGGTCTGGGCAATATCGCTCCCGAGCAGAGCGATTACTTCGCCATGGTGAAAGGCGGCGGGCATGGCAACTATCGCAACCTGGTCGTTGCCCCCGCATCGGTGCAGGAAATGGCTGATTTGACCATTCTCGCCTTCGAACTGGCCGACAAATACCGCAATCCGGCCATTGTGCTCACCGACGGTTTCGTCGGACAAATGATGGAATCGCTCGACCTCGAATATCGCGAGATTCGCGCGCCCGAGAAACCCTGGGCAGTGAAGGGAACCGCGGCGACACGCAAGAACATGGTCAGTTCCATCTACCTCGAAATCGACGACCTCGAAGAACACCAGCGGCAAATGGAGGCAAAGTACATCCGCGCGCAGCAAACCGAAACGCGCTGTGAGGCCTATCGCACGGAAGACGCCGACCTGATCGTCGTCGGCTACGGAATCATCTCGCGCGTGCTGCGCTCCGCCGTCGATGAAGCCCGCAAGATCGGCATCAAGGCCGGATTGTTCCGGCCCATCACCTTGTGGCCCTTCCCGTCGAACGAACTCGCGAAGGCGGCGTCGCGGAAAGAGCGGGTTCTCGTCGTCGAACTGAGTAATGGCCAAATGGTTGAGGACGTTCGTATCGCCCTCGAAGGCGCGCTTCCCGTCGAATTCTATGGCCGCGTCGGCGGCAACGTGCCGACGGTCGAAGAGCTCGTGGCCAAGATCGAGGAGCAGATGCCGGCTGCGGTGTGAGTATGGGAAACAGGGAATCACTTATGGCAGTGCATGAAGCAGTCCAGGTAGCCGAAAATCCGGAGGATCCGAAAGTGAGCACCGACAAATACGAAGTCGTCCACTCCAAGTCGGAAGTGTTCTATCCGGAGTACGAACGAAAGTCTGACCTGAAACATCAGACGCATTATTGCCCCGGATGTGGCCACGGAGTCGCCCACAAGTTGATCGCCGAGGCGCTGGAAGAGTTAGGCGTGCAGGATCAGACGATTCTGGTCAGCCCGGTCGGCTGCTCCGTTTTTGCCTATTACTACTTCGACGTGGGCAACGTGCAGGTCGCCCACGGCCGTGCCCCCGCCGCGGCTACCGGATTGAAACGGGCCTGTCCCGACAAGATGGTGATCGCCTATCAGGGAGACGGCGATTTGGCCGCCATCGGCACAGCCGAAATCATCCACGCCGCCAATCGCGGCGAAAAGATCACGGTTTTCTTCGTCAATAACGCCATCTATGGCATGACCGGTGGCCAGATGGCTCCCACCACGCTGGTCGGCCAACGCAGTACCACTTCGCCCTGGGGACGCCGACCCATCAACGAAGGCTTCCCCCTGCACATGGCCGAACTGCTGGCTTCGCTGGAAGCTCCTGTCTACATCGAGCGCGTCGCCTTGTCCGACAACAAGAACATCATGAGGGCTCGCCGCGCCGTTCGCAAAGCCCTCGAGCTGCAACGCGATGGCGCCGGCTTTACTTTCGTCGAGATTCTTTCCCCTTGCCCGACCATCTGGGGTAAGGATCCCGTCGAGGCCCGGAAATGGGTCGCCGAGAAAATGATTCCCAGCTTCCCGCTCAACGTTTTTCGCGACCGCAAAGTCGAAATTCCCAACAACAATGTTCCTCCTCATAAGACCGTTGCCGAGCTGGTCGAAGGAGAACGAAAAGCTGCGGCGGAGACGGCTGTGCCCCGCCGTCATCATCACTTCCGCGAGTTAGGCATCAAGATCGCCGGCTTCGGCGGGCAAGGCGTGCTCTTGCTCGGCCAGCTTCTGGCCGAAACGGGGATGCGCGAAGGCCTGGAAGTCAGCTGGCTTCCCTCGTATGGCCCGGAAATGCGCTCGGGCAGCGCGCACTGCCACGTATGTCTGTCGAAGGATTCCATTGGATCGCCCCTGGTGTCGCATCCGGACGTTCTGATCGCGATGAATGAGATGTCGCTGCGCAAGTTTGCCCCACAGGTTGCGCCCGGCGGAACGGTTATTTACGGATGGGATCACCTTCCTGCAGACTTCTCGGCTCCGCAGGCGCAGGTCGTCTGCATACCGGCCGCCGAAATCGCTGAGAAGGTGGGATCGGCGAAGGTGGCAAACGTCGTCATCATGGGCGCGCTGCTGGAAGAAACCGAATGCCTGCTGCCCGCGACGGCCATGAAGGTTTTGGAGGCAAAGGTAAAGAATCCAACCCTGCTCGAGCTCGACCGCAAGGCCCTCGACGCCGGCCGAATCTATATCGACCATACCGTCGCCATTGGAGCTGTGACCCAGGCCGACGGCTTCGCGCAGTAGAGCGCGTTGCCGCATCCGCCTGAAAACACGGTTCCCACGTCCTACGTGTGATCTCGATCACAATCGCTGGTGACACCCGCCATATCGAAAAACCTCCCCTGCTGTCATCCTTTGCTAGGGTGTGGGAGGTGTCCTATGGCGCCGATCGAAGAAAACAAAGGCACACTTGCAGTTGAAAAGCCGCTGGCGGCCTTCCCGTTGAAAAATGTGTTGTTTGCTACCGACTTTTCCGATACTTCGGAAGCCGCGTTGCCCTACGCGGCCGCCATCTGCCGGCGCTTCGGCAGCACCCTTCACGTGGTTCACGTTCTTTCCGATGCCAGCTTGCTGTTCATGAGCGGTGGCGTCGACTACGTCAGCATGAGCACGCTGTACGACGATGCCAACAACGAAGCCAAACAGAAAATTGAACAGATAGCGGAGCGTTTGGAAGGCATCCCGTACCACAGCTATGTCCGCCACGGCCGGGTATGGTCGAATCTGGCCAGCATTATTGACGAAAACGAGATTGAGCTGATCGTGGTCGGCACCCATGGCCGCACGGGCCTCGGCAAGCTACTGCTCGGCTCGGTGGCGGAAGACATCCTGCGCCACGCGAGGTGCCCGGTCTTGACTGTCGGTCCAAAGGTCTCCGGCAGGAACAAGCTGCCCGCGTTGCCGGCTCGCGGACGAGACATCGTTCCCGCCGAACTCGATCTTCGCCAGATCGTCGTCGCCACCAATTTTGCGGAAAATTCGCCGGCCATCGCGCAGGCGGCCGCGTCGCTGGCACAACAATTTTGCGCCCGGCTCACCCTGCTTCACGTCATCGAGGATTACAGCCATCTGGGAAGCCAGCCCGAACCAATGGATGAGGGCGTCCGCCAGTTGCAGGCTCTGATTCCAAAGGACGCGACCCTGCAACAGACTCCGGAAACCGTGATCGAATTTGGCGCGGCCGGCGAGGGCATCCTCAAGGTCGCCTCTCAGCGTGAATCGGATCTCATCGTTCTCGGCGCCCGTACCGCGGAGCAAGTCGGTTCAACCCATCTTCCCTGGTCGACGGCAAACCACGTCATCGCAAACGCGAATTGCCCGGTCCTGACCGTTCGCGGCTGAATGGTCGAAGCCGAAGTCGTGAATCCGGGCTGTCGAAGCGTTAGCGCCGCAAGCAGGTTGTGCCCCGCCGTTTCGTCCAGCCCGTGTGTGGCATCGCCGGTTGAAGAAGCCTTAGAATCGCATCGGGGATTTCGCTCGCTGGGCATGACACTCGCCGTCAATTCGTCCAGGCAACGTCTGCGCATCACTCTGCGCGGAGCCGTGCAGGGCGTCGGCTTCCGTCCCTTTGTCTATCGTCTCGCCACAGAATTGTCGCTCTCGGGTTGGGTGTTGAATTCCTCGGCCGGCCTCGTTGTCGAAGTCGAAGGCCCTACCGATCGCCTGAACTCTTTCGAACAACGGATCGAACTGGAACGCCCGAAAGCCTCGGTCGTAACCGTGTGCGAATCCGCATGGCTCGCCACCCAGGGCTCGACCCACTTCGAAATTCTCGCCAGCGACAGCGACTCCGGAAAGTCCGTGAACGTTCTTCCCGACCTGGCTACGTGCGCCGACTGCCGCGAAGAGCTCTTCGATCCTGACAATCGCCGCTTCGAGTATCCGTTTACCAACTGTACCCATTGCGGACCGCGCTACACCATCGTCGTCGACATTCCCTACGACCGGCCCAACACGACGATGCGCGAGTTCCACCTCTGCCCGGCTTGCCGCGAAGAATATGAAAATCCTGCCAACCGCCGTTTTCACGCCCAGCCCAATGCTTGCCCGGTTTGCGGTCCGAAACTCGACGGAACCATCGAAGATGCCGTCGAAGCCCTGCGTCAGGGGGAAATAGTCGCGCTCAAAGGCATCGGAGGATTTCAGCTGCTGGTCGACGCCCGCCAAGCGGCCGCAGTCGCGCGCCTGCGCGAGCGCAAGCATCGTGAGGAGAAGCCGTTCGCGCTGATGATGCCGTCGCCCGAAATCGCCCGCGAGTACTGCCAGATTTCGCCCGCCGAAGCGCAACTGCTTCAGTCCCAGGCTGCGCCCATTGTTCTGCTTCAGCCCAAGCCTGGCACCGACATCGCGGGGAATGTCGCGCACTGTTCGCCGTATCTCGGCGTGATGCTGCCGTACTCGCCCTTGCATCACCTCCTCATGGAAGAATGCCGTTTTCCGTTGATCGCCACCAGCGGCAATCGGAGCGATGAGCCGATCGCCATCGCGAACGACGAAGCCACGACTCGCCTGAAAGACATTGCCGATTATTTTCTGATGCACGACCGCCCCATCGTGCGGGCCTGCGACGACTCCGTCGTTCGCCTCACACGCGGACGCGCCGGGGTCTTGCGCCGCGCCCGCGGTTTCGCCCCGCTGGGGATTCATGTCCCGCACAGCCTGCCGGGTGTACTCGCCGTCGGAGGCCATCTCAAAAACACTGTCGCTATCGCCGTCGGGCAAGATGTCTTCCTCAGCCAGCACATCGGCGATCTCGAAACCGTCGAAGCCCGCGGAGCATTTGAAAAGGCGATTGCCGATCTTTGCCGCCTCTACAGCTTCAAGCCCGAGGTCGTCGCCTGCGATCTCCATCCTGACTATGCTTCGACGCAGTGGGCCGAGAGATCGGGATTGCCGCTCGTCCGCGTGCAGCATCATCAGGCGCATGTCGCGGCGTGCGCGGCGGAAAACGGAGTCGAAGGCGAATATCTCGGTGTCTCCTGGGATGGCACCGGATACGGCCTCGATGGCTCCATCTGGGGCGGCGAATTTTTCCGCGTGGACAATCAGCGCGTGGACGGGAACCGATACGAGCGCATCGCGCACCTGCGTCCCTTCGGCCTTCCCGGAGGAGATGCCGCCGTCCGCGAAGGCTGGCGATCGGCCGCAAGCCTCGCTTTTGAGGTTCTTGGTCCGGACTCGGCCTACCCTGACGCGAACCAGCAATCGACAGGGAAACCCCGATTGGATCAGGCCCAGGTTCGCTATATGCTCAAGCACGGAATCAACGTCGTCCCAACCACCAGTGTTGGCCGGCTGTTTGACGCCGTCGCCTCCATCAGCGGGGTCGCCGGCGAGAACCGCTTTGAGGGACAGGCTGCCATGCTCCTCGAAAATGAAATCGGCACGCTGCGTACTGAAGAGGCGTATCCTTTACCGGGTGGAGACTGGGCTCCCTTGATTCTGGCGGTCATGGCCGATCAGCGTGCCGGAGTTGCCGTGCCCCTGATCGCCGCGCGCTTTCACAATGCCTTGGTGGCGTGGATTCTGGAAGTCGCCGCGCACGCGGGTCCGAAAAAGATCGTGCTCAGCGGCGGAGTCTTTCAGAATCGCTACTTGACCGAGCGTGCCGCCGGCGTCCTGGAGTCGCGTGGCTTCGAGGTATTTACGCACCGGCAGGTTCCGCCCAACGATGGCGGCATCGCGTTGGGCCAGGCAGTGATGGCTGTGTAGGGGCGCCGCGCGGATTTGAAAGGGCATGGCTTTAGCCATGCCGTACAAGCGCCGATCATGAGCGGCTTTAGCCGCCGAGAGCAGCAACGATATGTGGCGGATAGTCCTAGGTTCGATCTGTGCTGTGGTGGTTGTGGTTGCGGTGACTATAAACGCTGCGTTTATGCTCATTTCTCCGCAAGCCTGGTTCCGTTTGCCCGGCTGGATTCGCGCAAATGGGACGCTCACCGAGAAAAGGTATGGAAACGGATGGGGTGCGGTGCAGTTGCGATTGCTGGGAGCCATCATGCTCGCGGCTATCGCGTGGGTTGCGCATCACGCGCTCTCGAAATGAAATGCTGAGAGACCCGGCAGATCGAAGGAGGGCCTAACTCATGTGTCTCGCAGTTCCAGGCCGCGTGGTTGAGATCATCGACGGCGGCGACATTGCCTTCCGCGTCGGCAAGGTCGATTTCGGCGGCATCCGCAAAGACATCAACCTGGCTTACACGCCCGAAGCCGAAGTCGGCAAATACGTTCTGGTCCACGTCGGATTCGCCATCAGCGTGATCGACGAGGACGAAGCCAACCGCGTCTTCCGCTACCTGGAGGAGATGGGCGGTCTGAAAGAGGAACTCGGTGAAATTCCTCAGTGAATATCGCGACCAGAAAGCCGCCGAACAACTGGCGACTGCGATCCGGCAAAAGGTCACCGGCCCGTGGACGATCATGGAAATCTGCGGCGGCCAGACTCACACCATCGTCAAGAGCGGACTGGAAGACCTGCTGCCGCGCGAAATCACCCTCGTCCACGGCCCGGGCTGCCCCGTCTGTGTCACGCCGATCGAATTGATCGACAAAGCGGTCGCGATCGCCCAGCGTCCGGACACGATCTTCTGCTCGTTTGGCGACATGCTGCGCGTGCCGGGCTCAGCGAAGAGCTTGTTCGACGTCAAAGCCGAAGGCGCTGACGTGCGCATCGTCTACTCGCCGCTCGACGCGCTGAAACTTGCCAAGGCCCACCCGGAAAAACAAGTGATCTTCTTCGCCGTCGGCTTCGAAACCACCGCTCCCGCCAACGCCATGGCCGCGTGGCAGGCCGATCATGATGGCGTCGAGAATTTTTCCCTTCTCGTCTCGCATGTGCTGGTTCCTCCCGCCATGGAAGCGCTGCTCTCCTCCTCGAACTGCGTGGTGCAGGGATTTCTCGCCGCCGGCCATGTTTGCACCATCATGGGCTTCGAAGAATATTTCCCCATCGCCGAGCGCTACAAGGTTCCCATCGTCGTCACCGGCTTCGAGCCGCTCGACCTTCTGGAAGGCATTCTGATGACGGTGAGCCAGCTGGAAGAAGGACGCCACGAGGTCGAAAACCAATACAGCCGCGCGGTGCGCCGGGAAGGGAATCGCCCGGCTCAGAAGACCATCGCGGAAGTATTTGAGGTGACCCCGCGCCAGTGGCGCGGACTGGGAGAGATTCCCGCCAGCGGATTTCAACTCCGCGGGCGCTTTCAGAAACACGACGCCAACCGCCGCTTCCCCTTTACCGGCGAGCCGGCCCACGAATCGCCCGAATGCATCAGCGGCCTGATCCTGCAGGGCATCAAGAAACCGCACGACTGCCCGGCGTTTGCCGTGAAGTGCACGCCGGAAAATCCGCTCGGCGCTCCCATGGTATCGTCGGAAGGCGCGTGCGCGGCCTACTATCACTATGGCAGACGCCAAAATCACCTCGTTCAACCTGAGTTGTCCAGTCCCGCGAGTCGCTGACGATCGCATCGTTCTGGCCCACGGCGGCGGCGGACGGCTCACCCATCAACTCATCGAAAAGATCTTTATCCCTGCGTTTTCCAACGCCATGCTCGAACAGCGCCACGACGGCGCGGTCGTCGCCGTCAACGGATCGCGCCTGGCCTTCACCACCGACTCTTTCGTCGTGCGCCCGCTCATCTTCCCCGGCGGCAATATCGGCGATCTCGCCATCAACGGCACGGTCAACGATCTCGCCATGTGCGGCGCGCGGCCGCTTTATTTGAGCAGTGGATTCATTCTCGAAGAAGGCCTGGAGATGGAAACGCTGCGCACCGTCGTGAATTCCATGCACGAGGCTGCGGCCAAGGCGCACGTGGCGCTCGTCACCGGCGACACGAAGGTCGTCGATAAGGGCAAGGGCGATGGAATATTCGTCAACACATCGGGCATCGGGATCCTCGAAGCCAACGTGAAAACGCCGATTAGTCCCGCGTCCGTTCAAGTCGGTGACGCTGTCCTCGTCAGCGGCGATCTCGGCCGCCACGGCATTGCCATTCTTTCTGTCCGTGAAGGACTGGAATTCGAATCGCCCATCCTCAGCGACACGGCTTCCGTCTGGCCCGCGGTCGAAGCCTTGCTGAATGCTGGCATCCAGATTCACTGCATGCGCGACCTCACTCGCGGCGGCCTGGCGACCACATTGAACGAGATTGCATCCGACCGCAATATCTGTATCCAGCTGGAAGAGGCGCTCATTCCAGTCGACGAGGTCGTGCAGGGCGCCTGCGAAATCCTCGGCCTCGATCCTTTATATGTCGCGAACGAAGGCCGCTTCGCGGCATTCGTACCTGCCGCGCAGGCCGACGCTGCACTTGAAGTGATGAAAAAAGTCGAAGTCTCCCAAGCCGCTGTGCGAGTGGGCAATGTAGAAGAGGCTCCGGGCCGCACGGTCGTGCTGCAAAGCCGCATCGGCGGTAACCGCGTCGTCGACATGCTAAGCGGGGAACAGCTGCCAAGAATCTGCTGAACTTATGGGCGCTATTCAGAGCTTCTTCGTCCGGTCCAAGCACTGGCAAGTCTTCGCGATCGTCTTCGGATTGTTTTGCTGCGCGAACGCCGTTCTGCTGCTGCCTGCCTTCAACGGCCCAAAGAAAAGCGGATTGTCAATGCTCGACGTGATTGGGGTCCTGACATTTTACGCTTGTTTTACCATGTGGTATTGGTCGATGGGTTCGTTTATTTGCTCGATTGTGGAACCGACGCTGAGGCCGAAGTTGCGCTTCTTCTGCTTCGCGATTGTTTACCCGCTGGCGTACCTGCTAGTGTTCAACCTGTTTTTCGACCACTTGACTCCCATCGTATTCCTCGCCATCTTTCCGTTCCATCTGCTTGCCATGTTCTGCCTCTTGTACACGCCGGCTTTCATCGCGAGAAATCTGGCCGTGGCAGAAACAGGACGGGCGCTACGGTTTCGTGACTATGCGGGGACGGTTTTTCTGGTGTGGTTTTTTCCGATAGGGATCTGGTTTGTCCAGCCGCGAATCAATCGCCTCTATGCCAACCCTGTTCCGGTTTTGTCGTGCTGAGCGGCGGCGAAGCCGGCGCGAGGGACGTACGTCAGCGGAAGGTTTATGTGCTGCAAGCGGGAGCGCTCCAGGATTGGCAGGTAGCAGCATCGGTTACTTCACGAAACCTGACAAAGCCGTCAGGTTCCTCGGACGGCTGTCGCCTTTCTCAGATTGACGTCTGTATGAGGAATGAGACTCTCACCCCTCCCACGGATTCACCAGCCTGACCCCACATCCATGAAAATCGCCAGTGTCGCGGGTTGCCAGTGAAGCGTTGTGGGACCTGGCGATCGCAGCAATCTGAGCATCCTGCACGCTAATGGGTCGCCCACGAGCCCGGCGCGCTGCCGAAATCACCGCATACAGCCGAGCTGGCGATTCTTCAAACGTCAAGATGCGCCCGGCAAAATCCTCGGTGAATGTCGCTTGAGCGACCCGACGCAGACCGTCCCGGCGCTTGCCCGCCGGTAGTAGTTCAATTCCGTACAAGACTTCGGCCATTGTGATCGTCGTCGTGAAGAGATCCTCGCGCGCTTGAGACGACAACCACGCAATCACAGCCGGAGACCGGGTGGGTTTCATCAACTCCGACACCACGTTGGTATCGAGGATGATCATTTCGGAAACGAATCCTTCACTTCTTCCAATCCTTTAACCAGTCCGGGTCGCGTATGGGCTCGCGTGGTGGGATCTCCAGTTCGACTCCGCCGAAGGGTGCAAATCGTTTTCGGATCGCTTCGGCAAGGTCACCGCCGGTCTGTGGGCGCTTCGCAAGTTCACCCTTTAGAATTTCCCGCGCTTCCTGCTCCATCGAACGACCGTTCAGCGCCGCTCGAACTTTGAGTTTGCGTTTAGTCGCTTCCTCTAATTTGCGGATAGTAATGCTCGCCATGCCATCAATGATATCATTGCAATCGATGATTGCAACCCAAAACCCTCTCATCCTGAGCGGTAGCTTTGGCCGCGAAGGATCTATGCAAAATTCCCAGAAATACATGGATCCTTGACTTCGTTCAGGATGACAAGATAGGAGCCACTCGCTCCAGGGTTCGCTTCACCGTTCGCATCGGCGATTCCAATCCGACGCCCTTGCCTGCGCCGGGCCGCCATCAAAGACGACGTACCCCTGCAATCACTAGCCACCCATTTTGGCACGCGCCGCATCCCATTGATTCCACGGCATCTATACCCGAGTGACTCCAATCACCCCCGCCCGTGAGAATTATCACTGCCGCTTTCTTATGGAAGCCGACAATGAAGAACGGCATTATGTTTACGCTGTACCTACGGAGGTAGGACTATGTCTGTGTTGACGCACCCTGGAGTCAAGGCTCCCGGGGACTACATTGAATCCGTGATGATCAGTGTGAAGGCGAAAAACCCTGCTGAGCCCGAGTTCCATCAGGCCGTGGCGGAAGTGTTCGATTCTCTCAGGTTAGTGTTGGCGAAGCATCCCGAGTATCAATCCGCGCGTCTGCTCGAAAGAGTTGTGGAGCCCGAGCGCGTCCTCATGTTCCGCGTGCCGTGGTTCGACGACCAGGGCAACATTCAGGTCAACCGTGGATTCCGCATCGAGATGAACAGCGCCATCGGCCCCTACAAGGGCGGACTGCGTTTCCATCCCTCGGTCAATCTCGGTATCCTGAAGTTCCTGGCATTCGAACAGGTTTTCAAGAATTCGCTCACCACGCTGCCCATGGGCGGCGGCAAGGGCGGGTCGGATTTCGATCCCAAGGGCAAGAGTGACAACGAAGTGATGCGTTTCTGCCAGAGCTTCATGACTGAGCTCTGCCGCCACATCGGCCCGGACACCGACGTTCCGGCCGGCGATATTGGCGTAGGCGGACGCGAAATCGGATTCCTGTTCGGCCAGTACAAGCGGCTGCGCAACGAGTTCACCGGCGTGCTGACCGGCAAGGGCCTGGGCTGGGGCGGCTCGCTGATTCGTCCCGAAGCCACCGGCTATGGCTGCGTCTACTTCGCCAGCGAAATGCTGAAGAGCAGGAAGGACTCGCTCGAAGGCAAGCTCTGCCTGGTTTCCGGCAGCGGCAACGTTTCGCAATACACCATCGAGAAGCTGCTCGATCTCGGCGCCAAGCCGGTGACGGTGTCCGACTCCAACGGCGTCATCTACGATCCCGATGGCATCGATCGCGAGAAGCTGGCCTGGGTCATGGAGCAGAAGAACGTGAAGCGTGGACGCATCCGCGACTACGCCGACAAGTTCAAGAAAGCCATCTTCATGCCCACCGATATCAAGCTGGAGCACAATCCGCTGTGGAACGTGAAGGCCGATTGCGCCTTCCCGAGCGCCACGCAAAACGAAATCACCGCGAAGGATGCGGCGAATCTGTTGAAGAATGGCATCAAGCTGGTTGCCGAGGGCGCGAACATGCCGTCCACGCTCGAAGCCACCAAGCTGTTCCTCGATGCCAAGATCCTGTACGGACCGGCCAAGGCGGCCAACGCCGGCGGCGTGGCTACGTCTGGCCTCGAAATGGCCCAGAACAGCGCACGGCTGAGCTGGACTCGCGAGGAAGTCGACGACCGTCTGCACAAGATCATGATCGCCATCCACCGGAACTGCTTCGAAACGGCCGACAAATACGGCACGCCCGGCAATCTGGTGAACGGCGCCAACATCGGCGGCTTCCTGAAAGTCGCCAACGCCATGCTCGATCAGGGCCTGGTGTAGTTGAATGAAATAGGGACACCTGCCCTCGGCTGTCCAGTCGAGCGAAGCTCGACAGCAGTACGTCGGTTTGGTTGGAGTTGGACAGCTTGATGTGGTTGGCTTTGTGGCGCGGGCACCCACGCCCGCGCGTTGGGGCGGACACATTCGTCCGCCCCTTTATCTATGTAAAGACCGCCCGGCCCCGTAAGCCTGCCCGAGACACCCCGAGCATGCGAGGGGTGTCGAATGGGTCCGGTCGAGCCAATCTCGACAGTAGTTGTCGGGAAGTCAACAAACGCAGTTGCTGGAAGTGAAAACGAAGTGGGTGCCCCAAGTCTCGCTGAAGTTGCGAGACCTGCTGAGCCCGAAGATGTCAAGACCTCGAACGGCTACCGGGTGCATCAACCTGGGTGCACAGAGACGCTAAGCTAGAGGGAACAGGCGACTTCGAGTGATAATGTACTGTGTAAATAATGTCTCGCATCTCATTGATAAAAAGGTAGATAGTTATCTCAGTTAAATCGGTTTAACTTGACGCTGCAGCGTCCTCTGGAGCCGTGGTACCTGGCCTCAGTCGAGCTTCCGATTTGGTCGCTATCGCGCTCGGAACCTCGGCGCGCGGCATTTCTGCGAGCGAGCAGCGCGTGCATTTTCCCGGTGCTCGCGATCCTCTCGCGAGGTTTTGATCCGGTTGCGAGTTTTGACCGTGCGCCGGTATCTGGCCCGCGCCCGCGAGTATGATTAGCCGTTAACTATCTCCTGCCATGATCGTTCGTCCCATCGCCGAGCCGATTCTCGACGCCGAAGAGCGCTTCGAAGGCTTCGAGAACCTCATGCCGTTCCGGGTGCAGAATATTCTGCTCGTGTCGAGCCTTTACGATTCGTTCATCCTGCGCGAAGACGGACGGCTGAACGAACTGCTCATCGACGAATCGCTCGAGCTGAACCTGCGGCAGATTCCCGGCATTACGCACGTTTCAAGCTGCGCGGAAGCGGTCACGCTGGCGAAGTCGAATCCGCAGTTCAACTTGATTGTCACCAACCTCGCCGTCGGCGACATGGACGCGGCGCAACTGGCCCGCGAAGTCCGGCGCGCCGGGCTCGACGTGCCCGTGGTCGTGCTGGGCTACGATTATCGCGAGATCAAGAATTTTGTCGCGCGCAATCCAGTCACCGACATTGACCGGGTTTTTCTCTGGCAAGGAACCGCGCGCATCCTGATCGCCATCGTCAAATACGTGGAAGACAAGCGCAACGTGTTGCACGACACGCGGGCCATGGGCGTGCCCGTGCTGCTCGTAGTAGAAGACAACATTCGCTATTACTCGTCGTTCTTGCCGGTCATCTACACCGAACTGATCAAGCAGTCGCGCCGTGTGATTCAGGAAGGCATCAACGTGGCGCACAAGCTGGTGCGCATGCAGGCGCGGCCCAAAATCCTGCTGGCTTCGAATTTCGAAGAAGCTGCCGAGCTCGTACAGCAATATCGCGACTACATCTTCGGGCTGGTTTCCGACGTTGAGTTTCCGTGGGACGGCAAACTCAGCCCCGAAGCCGGCTTTGAACTGGCGCGCATGGTGAAGAGTCTCACCCCTGATGTGCCGGTGGTGTTGCAGACCAGCCGCCCCGAGTTTCGTCCGCGTGCTCACGCCGAGGGCTATTCGTTTCTGCGCAAGCGCTCGCCCACGCTGCTGAAGGATCTGCGCCGCATCCTGACAGACTCATTCGGCTTCGGCGACTTCGTTTTCCGCATGCCCGACCAGCGCGAGGTGGGGCGCGCCAAAGATCTCAACGAGCTCGAAGAGATGCTGCAGACTGTGCCCACCGACAGCCTGATGTACCACGCGCAGCGCAATCACTTCTCGCACTGGCTGATGGCGCGCACGGAATTTGCCCTGGCGGCCAAGCTGCGCCCGCGCAAGGTTTCCGATTTCAACGGTCCTGAGCATCTGCGCCGCGATCTGATCGAGTCCATCAACGACTACCGCCGTGAGCAGAATGAGGTCCTGATCGGCGACTTCAAGCCGGATACCTTCAAGCCGTCGGAATCCAGCTTCCTGAGAATCGGCTCCGGTTCGCTCGGCGGCAAGGCGCGGGGATTGGCTTTCGTCCGCCATTTGCTGCGCACACGCCGCATCGGGCGGCGTTTTCCCGGAGTGCGCATCGCCGTTCCGCCCGCCGTCGTACTCGCCACCGACATGTTCGACCAGTTCCTCGCCGAAAATAACTTGAGCGACTTCGCGCTGCATTGCGACGACGACAGCGAGATCCAGCAGCGGTTCCTCGATTCACCTCTGCCCAGCCCGTTGCAGCAGGACCTGAGGGCGTACCTGGAAGAAGTGCGCTACCCGCTGGCCGTGCGCTCCTCCAGCCTGCTGGAGGATTCGCAATACCAGCCATTTACCGGCGTCTATGAAACCTTCATGCTGGGCAACCAGCAAGCCGATCTGCAGGGTCGTCTCGACGAACTCTGCGAGGCGATCAAGCGGGTTTACGCTTCAACGTTCAGCCAGCACGCCAAAGCATATGTTCGCGCCACCCCTTATCGTCTGGAAGAAGAAAAGATGGCGGTGATCCTGCAGCAGGTCGTGGGCACGCTGCACGGTCCGCGATTCTATCCCGATTTTTCCGGCGTGGTGCGCTCACACAATTTCTATCCCGTCGCGCCCATGACTTTTTCCGACGGGATCGCCGCGGTCGCGCTCGGCCTGGGCCGCACGGTGGTTGACGGCGGCAAGTGCCTGATGTTCTGCCCGCGCTATCCGCGAAATCTGTTGCAGTTCTCCTGCGTGGAAGACATTCTCGCCAATACGCAAACCGAGTTCTGCGCGCTGGAACTCGACGGCGTTCCCCACGGCGGGGGCCCGGGCCATCTGCATGAGCTGCGATACGGACTCGATGTCGCCGAGGCAGACGGCACGCTGGACGCCGTGGGATCCACTTACTCCGCCGACAACCATGCGGTCTATGACGGCCTGAGCCGTGCCGGGGCGCGCATCGTGACCTTCGCTCCCATGCTCAAGCATGGGATTTTTCCCCTGGCGACGATTCTCGAAGTGCTGGTGCGCTCCGGCGAAGATGCCTTGGGCAATCCGGTGGAAGTTGAGTTTGCGGTGCGGCTGCCGCGCGGCAAGGAGCCGGCAGAATTCGGATTCCTGCAGATTCGCCCGCTGACGCTGTCGCGCGACCACCAGGACCTGAGCATCGGCGACGTGGACCAGTCTCAGGTGATCTGTCAGAGCACGAAGGTTCTCGGCAACGGCCGCATCGACAACTTACACGATGTTGTCGTGGTCGACTCGCAACGCTTCGAGCGCAGCCGCAGCCAGGAAGTCGCGCGAGCTGTGGCTCAGTTCAACGCGACACTCA
>Ga0335073_10000323_pt1 | contig 62351 bp, 66 predicted proteins | sample Lox_Sample_22_FD_207093 | JGI IMG/M metagenome (GOLD analysis project Ga0335073, IMG submission 207093) | Soil microbial communities from Loxahatchee National Wildlife Refuge, Florida, United States - Lox_Sample_2.2 | ecosystem: Environmental > Terrestrial > Soil > Wetlands | place: USA... | reverse complement strand
ACCTGGCCAACCCAACCTCTAGTACTAGTAAATGACTCAGCCAAAAGTACGGCTGATCTACTGAAATTTAGAGACAAGATTAAAGCTAGCGTCAAAGAAAAGTTCGATATAGACCTTATTCAAGAACCAGAACTACTCCCCTAATTACTTTTTATCACTAGGCAGAGGGAAGGTAGTGGCGTAAGAACGAACCTCTTCTCTTAGTTTAGCTAGCGCCTGCTCATCACTTCGTGCATCGACTGCTTGTTTCATCCACTTAGCTATTTTTTCCATATCTTGCTCTTTCAGTCCTCTGGTTGTTATAGCTGGCGTACCAAGCCTTACGCCGCTTGGCCTAAAAGGTGGCAGGGGATCATCAGGGATAGCATTCTTATTAAGCGTTAAGTTGATTTTATCCAGTGCTTCTTCCACCTCACCGCCGTGCAAACCAAAGCTAGAATAAACATCGGCTACCATAAGATGGTTGCTAGTGCCATTAGTTATTAACTTAAAACCTAAGGCTTTTAAAGCCTCGGCTAGAGCAGAAGCATTCTTAACAATTTGTTGGGCATACTCCTTAAACTCCGGCTGCAGCGCCTCATAAAAAGCTACGGCTTTTGCAGCAATAATATGCTCATGTGGTCCACCTTGCATACCAGGGAAGACAGCTCTGTCTATAAGAGTTGGTATATTCTCGATCGTTTTCTCAGGCGCCTTAAGTGGATTCGAAACAGTCCCCTTAGTTAGAACCATACCCCCTCTTGGTCCTCTAAGAGTCTTATGGGTAGTGCAAGTAATAACATGAAAGCCGTAATCGAAAGGATTAGCTGCTACACCCCCAGCTATTAGCCCAGCAATATGAGCCATATCCGCCATCAGTAGTGCTCCAACTTCGTTACCGATCTCAGCAAACTTGGCATAGTCTAGTTCTCTTGGGTAAGAACTAAAGCCAGCTAGGATAATCTTAGGCTGATGTTTTTTGGCTAACTCTCTAAGCTCGGCATAATCTATCTCGCCAGTTTCAACATCTTTCATCTTGTACCGAACAAAGTTATATAGATGAGCAGAGCGGGTGACTGGCGCACCATGAGTTAAATGTCCGCCGTGACCCAGATCCATAGCTAGAACACTATCTCCTGGCTCCAACCAAGCGCTATAGACAGCCTCATTAGCTGGTGCACCAGAATGTGGCTGGACATTGGCATGATCAGCCTTAAACAGCTCCCTAGCCCTATCTATAGCCAGCTGTTCAACTTTATCGGTATTTTCCTGACCACCGTAGTAGCGTTTACCCGGATAACCCTCAGAATACTTATTAGTTAGCACGCTACCCATAGCATCCAAAACCTCGCGGCTAACATAGTTCTCGGAAGGAATTAACTCCAAACCATCCCTTTGTCTCTGTTCCTCGGCCTTAATTAAATCAGCAATAGCAGTGTCATTCATAAGCTAGTCCTTAGTTGTAGTTAACTCTTTTGTCACTTAAATTGTATCAGAAAGTAAAATAAATAAAGTTATTGCCCAATAAACACCACTTATGATATTATTATTCACCTATGGCCTCCACTAACACTAAGATCGGTCAACTTATTGCTCAAATACGAGTTGACAAAGGTCTTACCCAAGCCGAGTTTGCTCGCAGACTAAATACCTCCCAATCTGCCGTTAATAGAATGGAGCATGGTCGACAAAACCTAAGTCTAGAAACTTTAGGTAGAGTCAGCGATGTGCTAAACAAACCCCTAATAAGCCTCAATAACGGGGCAGTTAGTCTACTAATTGAAGGCGGACATGAACTAAAAGGAGAGATTACCCTTAAAACTTCCAAAAATGCTACCGTTGCTTTGCTTTGTGCAAGCTTACTCAATAAAGGTACAACCAGACTAAAAAACGTTACTAAAATAGAGGAAGTTAACCGTATTATCGAAGTGCTAACCAGCATTGGCGTTCAGGTTAAATGGGTTGGCGCAAACGACCTAGAAATTAAACCTCCTGCAAAACTTGACCTAACTAGCATGAATAAAGAAGCTGCTAAAAAAACACGCTCCGTTATCATGCTAATGGGGCCACTCGTACATCAACTAAGAGAATTTAAAATCCCTTACGCCGGCGGCTGCGACCTAGGTAGAAGAACGGTTCTACCTCACTTATACGGCCTAGAAGAGTTTGGAGTTAGTGTCCAAACTCAATCCGGTCACTACGAAATAAAGTCCCAACCTAAAATCCCGGCTCGCGCAGTAGTTCTTTATGAATCTGGCGACACTACTACCGAAAACATTCTAATGGCTGCTGCAGCCACACCAGCTAGGACAGTTATTAAGATGGCCAGCGCGAACTACATGGTCCAAGACCTCTGCTATTACTTACAAAAACTAGGGGTAAAAATTGAAGGGATCGGCACCAGTACCCTAACTGTCACGGGCCTTAAGAACATTAAGAAAAATGTGACATATTCTCCGAGTGAAGACCCAATTGAAGCCATGACCTTCATTTCCGCAGCTATTACTACCGACTCAACAATAACTATTAGAAGAGCACCCATAGAATTTCTCGAACTAGAACTACTCAAACTAGAAAAAATGGGCCTTAAGTATAAGTTAAGTGAATATTACAAAGCAGATAACGGCTTTACCGATCTGACTGACATAACCATACATAAGCACAATGGCACACTTGTAGCTCCTAAAGAAAAGATCCATCCCAATATTTTCCCTGGACTTAACATTGACCACTTGCCGTACTTTGTTCCAATTGCCGCTGTTGCTAAAGGCAGAACTCTAATTCACGACTGGGTCTATGAAGACAGAGCACTTATGTACACGGAAATGAAAAAGATAGGTGTAAATCTGGAACTGGCTGATCCTCATAGAATATATATAGAAGGACCAACCAAATTTAAACCGGCTGACCTTGTCTGCCCATCCGGCATTAGACCAGCAGTTATGCTTCTAATTGGCATGCTAGCTGCACCCGGCCAATCTATTCTTAGAAACGTTTACACCATTAACAGAGGTTACGAGGACTTAGCAGACAGACTAAATAGCCTTGGTGCAAAGATCAACGTCCTCCACGACATCTAACCATTTGTGGTATAATCTCACCCGTTAGAACAGATAAGAACGCGGGTGTAGTGAAACGGCTCTCACGTTTGCCTTCCAAGCAAGAGTTGCGGGTTCGATTCCCGCCACCCGCACCATTTACCCATGCCCCGGTAGCTCAGTTGGATAGAGCAGGAGACTTCTAAGCTCAAGGTCGGGGGTTCGAATCCCTCCCGGGGTACCAATATACTCATGCTTGCTTGTATGCTGGCCAACAATTAAAATCTCAGTATGCCTGAACGGACTATAGAAGGACTGGAAACCTCAAGGATACGTAGAGACACTGAATTATTACGAAGAAGTGCTCGTGTTGCAGGATTAGCATTAACTGCTGCAGAGCTGAGCATGTCGTCGCTCACTGAGGAGTTAGGTGATTTGAACGAAACATATAAACATATGGTTGGTACTGTTATCACTGTAGATCCACAAGAGGTAATAACTCTGTGGGAAGAAAGCTGTGCGGTTGAATCCTCATTTTCATCTGGAGGCGAGCGCGGTACGTTTGGAGGCTTTGAATTATTCGATCGAGAGGGTCTTGCATATGACCATGAACATTTCTTACGCGAAGATAAAAATAGGCTAGAGGTTTGCTTAATACTTCTTCCTACAGATACAGTTGACCCAGAACAGCCAGCCAACATAAATATAGAAACTAAGACGCTTATACCGCTAAGCCAACTGCGAGGCCCCTTAAAAGTTAGCTAAACTGTAATTTTACACAACTTTTTAAGATTCACTCATGAAGTAGCCATCGAAGCTACAGCTAACTTTTCTTCCACTACATCTTCTGCTAAGGATCTTTTTGGAGCATAAGGTTTCAATGCAGTAAAACCCGTATGCTGAGCTATAGTTTTCTTTGATGCGAGTGCAGACGGATGAAATATCTCACCATCTCTTATTCTAGCGACATGTTCTAGGACGTCTCGGATTGCACGTTTTTTCTTAGATTTGGTCGCAGCAATTGCTTCAAGTACTTCATCGCTACCGACTAGGTTCGCCAGATAATCCAATGTTGAAGACAAGGTTTCACCAACTAATGGTATATCCCGTAATAATCTACCCTGACGGTCCGTACCGAAATAAGTTCCTTCAATATGTCCCTCAGAGACATCCACCTGCCAAACTCTTTGCTGACCTTCATTGCCATGACATATTTGCCAGGAGTAATGTCCTTCTGAGTGACCACGTCCGTCAAAGTGCAAACTCTCGATGGGCGGTATAGAGTCTAGAGGGCTGTCACTCGGTTGACCAAAACTAGCGACCACGCCAAAACCCTCAGGCATCAAAAACTTAGTATCCAGATAAAATCCCCTAGAAAAATCAAACATATAACTTGCAGTGGGTTCAAAAAAAGCGGCCTCAGGCCGCCTATCCAGCACCGGTTCAATTGCTTCTGGTATATTTGTTTTCACTTCAAAAACATATTATACCACACACGCTTGTGCTTGAACGAAAACTAGCAATAACTAGTCGAGTAACTTTGCAGCTTCTCTACTAGGTTTTCTTTAGGCCGGCAGTAATGTCTTTTGCGTAAGCCAATGCTTGTTGGTTGTCCTGACGAGCAGTCTTCAGCTGAGTGTTATACCCTTCTAACACAGAGTGGTTCAAATCGTAATCGCTAGGAGTTAGGTAAATAACGCTTGATTCAACACTGCTTGAGATCGACTGAGCTGAGCTAATTTCGCTTTGCATTGAGGTTAGGTCAGACTGCAATTGAGAAAGATTTGGTACACCCGAGCCTGCATTAGTTAGTCTAGTTTGCAAATCACCAGCAAGAGTAGAAAGCTTAGCCTCAGCTACCTGCTGATCGTCAGCTTCTTTTACTAACCAAACCTTAGGAACAACTAGTGCGTAGACTCGATACTCACTGAATATGTTTTGAGCATCAGTCCTAGCAGTACAAACAGTCGTTGCGCTATCTAGTTGAGTCTGAAGCGTCTGCAGTCCACTTACTGTACTACTAACCTCATTTTGTAGATATGTCTGATCACTCGGAGTAAGCTTGCTAGCAGAACTAATAAGAGTCGATAGCTTAGATAGACTAGCTAGGCGTCTATTAATCTCCTGATTCCCCCTAGTAATAATTGTCTGAAGCTCCTGGGTACTATTATTATTGCAGGTACTAACGTTAGGGTTAGGATTACTAGCTATACCGATAGAGCCGGTATTGCCAGCTGTGCCAATAGTATTAGTTGCGTCTGAAGTTACGCTATTCGCGAGTTTAGTTAGCTTATCTGCACTAACTAGGCTAGTTGCCAGAGTACTACCCAAGATGATTGCCACTGCAAATAGTGCCACTAGTTTAAAAACTGTTGATACTTTATTCATTTAGTTTTAGCTCCTTTTACTAATAGTTATATGCACTGAACTGCTAAAAAGTTTCACTGATTTTGATATGTCGGTATTGAAACTTCGTAAGCCATATCGTTTAGGCCTGTATTTACGCCGTTCTGATCATAGTTCTGCTCATTTATTGAGGCAGAGATGCTGTTAATGTCGCTAGTTAGGTTTGCGTTACTATCCCCAGCCGGAATTGTCGCAGGAACGTTTTTAGGCGGTGAGCCTAAAGCTGGGCTGGTACCAGAGCTAGCGCTGCTGTTAGAGTTAGATGCATACAAATTAGCCTTATTACTTGGCTTAGAAGAGAAGGGAGCTACCAAGACTAGCGCTATAAGTACAGCAGCAAATGCTCCGACTCCGACTGGCAGCCAAAAACGAAACCTAATACGGCTCTTTTCCTCTTCGTGATCAATCCTATTCATAGTTCTACTGACAAAATTACTGTTAGGCTGAATTGTAGTTTTGGCTTGTTTAATAATTTGATCAAACTTGTCCATACAGCTCCTTTCTTAATATTTTCTTGGCTCTAAACAACCAAGTCTTTATGGTTCCTTCCGGGCTACCTAGAGCCTCAGATATTTCCTTCAGGCTTAGGTCGTCCCAATAGTACATGGTAATAACGAACCGATATTTAGTTGGCAGCTTATCTATCGCCGTGACCACTGTTTCTTTGGTTAGCTGTGCATCCAGCTTCTCATCCGGCGGTGGTGCCTTATCAGCATTTAGGACTGAATCCTCATTGAGCGGCACAAATCTGGAATTTTGCTTTAGAAACCTGAGCGCAATGTTACTCGCTATCTTATATAGCCAAGTAGAGAAGGCATACTCAGGATTGTATTTAGAGAGATTATCGTAAGCCCTAATAAACGCTTCCTGAGCTACATCCTCTGCCGTCGCCTCGTCACCAACTATGTTATAAATGTGCTGAATTAGTCCCTTGTGGTAACGCTCAATGAAATATCTGTAGCCCCCTACATCCCCGTCCAACACTTTACCAACAAGCGCCGCTTCATCGTTTTGATCCATATATATGTATCTTAACAATAGTTATATGCATCTAACACCAAAAAAGTTTCACTTTTTAGATAATATTTTTTCTTTTGGCTTTTCTATACTCTCTACGAGCTACGTTATGCCTAATTAGAACGTTGATAAAACTGCCAATAATAGCTATGCCGACAAATAGATAGAATATGGTAAATAGCTTAGATGAGTCATTATCCGGATGAATATCTCCATATCCAACTGTAGTTAGAGTGACTGTACAGAAGTACACGGCATTCAGCCAGGACAAATGCATTAAATGTTTGTATACCAAGGCTCCGCCAAACAGCGCAATGAGTGCTGCAGCCAGAGATAAAAGATACTGCCTATGTATAGCTCTATACTCAGATTTTATCTCTTCAAAATCTTTTTGGTTTTTAGGATCAGCCATAAGCTTCTTTCACTCTAAATACTAAGATGCTAGTGCACTAAAGTCAATCAAGACTATCCAAGTTGTTATATAAACGCTAATATTATATAATATACTTATGATTAACTCCGAGTTTGACGGGGGTTACCAAGGTCTTGGAACCTCTCCTGGCAAAGAATTGCCTCATACAATTGACGGTCTCTTCTACCGAGGCGATATTGAAATTGATAGAGAAGCTCTGGTGGCTAGGCTTACGTCCTCACCTGATGCAACCGTTTTAGACTATCAGAACTGGGTTGATGGTGCTTGGAAACAGGAGCAGGGCACACTAGGCGCCCTTGAAAGGTTTACTAGTAAACTCCATGAGGAGACGGCGGAGTTAAGAACTGAGGTTCTTAGCGTATTCTTGGGCCAAGGAGATGGAGATCAAAATAGTGCTCGTCTTTTGGATGAAGCAGGTGACCTAATCTGGTCAATCTCAGCCCTAGCTTGTTGCGCCAGTGCCGATATAGACGCAGGCATTAAAGGTTTGCTTTATGATTACGTCCGAGGCAGTCGCTACATCACGGTTAGTAAGGATGGGGCAAAGACCGAGCCTCCCATCTGGAGGCCAACAGCAGGTTCCTTGGTAATAAAATGGGACCAGCTTACGCTAGATGACATCGATACTCTTATAGAATCGGGCTTTGAGCCAACAGCTTCTACCAAAATGTTTATTGAAAGAGACGAAGATGACGATACCCCGATTGGGCACATGATGCTTTTAGAAAATATTAACCTAACTATAGAAAATCTTATTCTGGCGCAGTACGGTGGCCCAGGTACACAGAATAGGCAGTATATGCTTGAAGAAAGTTTTAAAGATAAGTCAATAGAAATAGGTAAACTTGTAGCCTTTGGCTATCTAAGCTGCGCCTTTATTTTAAATAGAGCAATTCAGCGCACGCTTGCTGATGCGATCAAACATAACGTCGAAAAAGTATCTAAAAGGGTAGAAACCGGAACGGTAGATAAAAGTGACGGACCAAGAGAAGCCTAAAGGTTGGTTATCTAGCAAAGTCCTTCTCTATTTCAGCGTATCGGAAACAACTAGTTTCGTGGTCATTGATCATTCCAGTCGCCTGCATAAATGCGTAACATATTGTTGGTCCAACAAACCTAAAACCATGCCTTTTTAGGTCTTTACTCATACTCACGCCAATCTCTTCCGCTTTCGCTTGGTCCGAAGTATTCAGGTGCCTGCCTTTAACAAACCCCCAGAGGTATTTGTCTAAACTGCCATACTTTTTTTGGATATCTAAATAGGCCATCGCATTAGAGATAAAAGCTTCAACTTTTAGTCTGTTTCGTATAATCCCAGCATCGTTTAAGAGGACAGACTTTTTTACGTCCGAATACCTAGACATTTTCAATGGATTGAAGTTATCAAAAGCTTTACGGTAGTTAGCGCGCCGAGAAAGAATCGTTGACCAACTAAGGCCAGCTTGTGCGCCCTCTAAACATAAAAACTCAAACAAAACTCTGTCTTCATGTACAGGCACGCCCCACTCTATGTCATGGTAATCCCGCATGGCCAGGTCGTTTCCTGCCCATACACATCTCGTAATGCTATCCTCGTTTGGCATAGGTTAATAATATCAGTACCTAAAAAAGACAAGTCATTTTACTTGGTACAATAAAAGCTATGTCTCAAATAGCAAAAAAAGTAATAATGGTTGAACCTAGCCACTTCGGCTTTAATCCCCAAACCGCAGACAGTGATCCATTTCAGCACGACTTGTCTGGTCAAGGCGAGACAGAAAAGGAAATAAGAGAACAAGCTTTAAATGAATTTAACGGCGTGGTCTCAACCCTAAAACATAACGGCATAGAGGTTGAAATACTACCGAGTCCTAAAGATATAACTCCAGACGAAATATTTCCCAATAACTGGTTTACAACACACGAGGACGGCACCTTAGTCATTTATCCGATGCTAGCAGAAAACAGACGGGCTGAAAGGCAAGTAGATGTTCTTAAGGCAGCTCTGAGCAAATTAGACTTTGATGTCACTAACACGCTAGATTTAACAAACGAAGAAAATAGCGGTCAATTTCTAGAAGGAACCGGCAGTCTAGTTCTAGATAGAATAAACAAATTTGCTTTTGTCATAGCTTCACCAAGATCATCCAAACAAACCCTCGATCTCTGGTGCCAAAAGATGGGTTACCAAGCCATGTACTTTCATGCCGTAGATAAAGTTGGTAAACCAATTTATCATACAAATGTATCAATGAATCTTGGTAAAGACTTCGCAGTTATCTGCACCGAGTCCGTAACCGACCAGAACGAAAGAAATGACTTACTAAATAAGCTAAAAGAACTAAACAAAACCGTCGTAGACATTAGCTTGGATCAGGTTAGCTGCTTCTGCGGCAACATTTTGCAGCTGCAACCTTCGAACGACCAACCAGTAATTATTATGAGCGAAACCGCCTTTAGTGCTTACAACGAAGAACAAAAACAAATGCTAAGTAAATTCGGTAAATTAGTACATATACCCGTTCCAACCATCCAAGAAGTTGGAGGGGGCGGAGTTAGATGTATGCTGGCAGAGGTATTTTAGCTTCGCTTTTTGTGATCAGTAAAAAAGTAAACAATTGCCACAAAGGGATGGATAATAAGCATTCCTACTATCCACCAAACTTTTGCTTTATCGCTAATCTTTTTGTTTAGAGCCGCATCAACAATCATCCATATCTCAAAAGCAAAAAGAAGCAGAACAACGAATATAATAACCGGCAACCAAATTCCTAGATGTGCGTGCCAATCAGACATAATAAAAGTATAGCACTGGTGATAAGAATATTTTGATAGGTCACAGTAGTTAATACCAACGTCTAATATATTTTATAGACAAATTCGACGAGAGCTCAATTAGTTTATATAATATTGTTATGCCTGAAGGTGACATGTCTAATCCTCATGGTGAAGTAATTTCTCATGCCCACTATGCGTATTTAACGAGAAAAGCCATAGAGCTTTTTAATAGAGGTGAACTAGGTAATGTCGTTGAGCTTATAGTTGAGCCAGAGTATGGCTACACAACCAGATTAACGTACGATGACGGAAGTTTTAGGTTTACTTACGGCAATGACCCTGGGTTAAATAACTCTGCAGCAAGTGAACTGGCGGGAGATAAGGGACATGCCAAATTTATGCTAAAACAAATCGGTATAACTACGCCTGAAGGACGAGAATTTCTTCTGCCTTGGTGGGCAGAAACAATAGGCGAATCTCAGAGGCGACGAGGAAACACTGAGCTACGTACGTCAGATACCGCCATTGAATACATTGAGGGAGTGCTCGGCTTTCCCGCTTACATCAAACGTGTTGATGGGTCTAAAGGAATTGGTGTGATGCGTGTTGACAATGCCCAAGAAGCAGGTGAGGTTATTGCTTCTTTCGAAAGAGATAAGGTACGGGTAATGGTCGTCGAAGAGGCCGTGGCCATGCCCGACTATCGCCTAGTCATATTGGATGGAACACTAATAAGCTCATATCGTAGAATACCCCTTTCTGTAACAGGTGATGGTACAAGTACTATATGGGAGCTAATTGCTGAGGTTCAAAAAGAGTACCTCGAAGAAGGTCGTGATACAACCATCAACCCCAATGACACTAGAATAGCCAGACAAATTGGTCGTCAGGACTTAGACTTGCTTAGTATTCTACCGGAGGAACAATCCTTAGAGCTTATGACGATATCTAATTTATCGGCTGGCGGCAAGGCTGAGGACGTAACAAAATCAACCCATCGCCGGTGGAGGGACTTAGGCGCATACATAGCGGCAAATTTTGGTTTACGTCTTTGTGGTATAGATTTAGCGTGCGATGATATAGCTAGCCCTGAAGCGCACTACTCAGTTTTTGAAGTAAATGCTGCCCCTGGGCTGGACCATTATGCATCCACGGGAGATGCCCAAAAAAGAGTTGTAGACGATCTATATGCTCGAGTGTTGAGCGCATACCCGTCTATGAAGTAAGAGGATAAATCATTGCAAGTTATAGCCATCAAAACCGACAGAGTGCAAGCTAACTCCACGAGCCTTTTAAAGTTGCTTGACACTTTTGTTACTGATTTTTCGGAAGGAAGTATCTTACTTATTACATCCAAGGTTGTTTCCCTTTGTGAGGGCAGAGTCTTGCCAATAGAATCAAGCAATAAAAATGAACTTATCAAAAAAGAATCAGATTTTTATTTACCTGGCGAGCTGAGCAAATACGGTTATCATTTCAGCATTGTCAGGAATACTCTCATCGCAGCAGCAGGCATAGATGAATCGAATGGTGGAGGGAACTTTGTACTTTGGCCGAAGGATCCCCAGCAAACGGCCAATGACGTTAGAGTCTACTTAAAAGAGAGGTTTAATTTAAAAAAAGTCGGCGTAATCATTACCGATAGTACCTGTATGCCGCTTCGTCGAGGTACGCACGGTATTGCATTAGGCTACAGTGGGTTTCGAGCACTCAATGACTATATAGGAAAACCAGACTTATTTGGTAGGCCATTCGATGTCAGCCAAGCAAGTGTTGCCGAAGGACTTGCGGCCTCAGGTGTCCTCGCCATGGGCGAAGGAAAAGAACAGACCCCCGTTGCCATAATTAGTGATGTGCCATTTGTCCACTTTCAGGATAGAAATCCTACTGCCGACGAACTTGCCTACATAAACATGGATAGAAAAGATGATTTATTTGAACCCTTTTTAAGCAGCGTCGATTGGCAGCCCGGTAAGAGGACAAACAAATAGTATGATAATTATAATGTCGGCCGTGACCTCCATAAATGGCAAGATTACTGAAGGCACAAAGGTAGGTACGGGCAGCTGGATATCAAACGAAGACCAAGACCACCTATCCAAACTAGTTGCTAAACATAATTTAATTGTTTTTGGTCGAAAAACATATGAAAAAATACGCCCCAATATTAAATTGCACCCCGCTAAACTGCGAGTTGTATTAACTAGCAACCCCAGCCAATACAAGAACGACAGCAAAAAGGGTGTCCTAGAATTTACCAATGAATCACCAAAAGAACTAGTACTTCGCCTCGAAAAAGAGGGCTTTAAATCCATGCTGTTACTTGGAGGGGGATTCACCTACACATCTTTTCTAAGAGACGACTTAGTCAGTGAGATATACCTAACTATTGAACCACAAATATTTACTCAGGGGATCAACCTGTTTAGCGATGAACTAGTCAAGAAAAGACTGCGTTTACTTGATCATAAACTTCTTAACAAACAAGGTACCATATTAGTTCATTATAAGGTTGGCCTCTAGTTATGGCTATGGATCGTAAGTTAAGACTTATCCTAGTAATTAGTATCCTTGCATCATTCGTTGCATTTCTGGATGGTTCGGTAGTTAATGTAGCTCTGCCCTCAATTACACGTCACCTTGGTGGCGGACTAGCAGTACAACAGTGGATTGTAGATGCCTATCTTCTGACGCTTGGCTCATTAATTCTACTTGCCGGCTCATTATCTGACATTTTTGGTCGTAAGAAAATATTAGCTATTGGACTTCTAATTTTCGGTCTAGCTTCCATACTTTGCGCACTTGCTCCTACTCACACATTTTTAATTATTGCCCGTGCTCTTCAAGGAGCAGGTGGAGCATTACTGGTACCAAGTTCTCTCGCAATAATTATCTCTAATTTTGAAGGCGCAGCAAAAAGTAAAGCTATCGGTACTTGGACAGCTTGGACCGGCATCGCCTTTATTATTGGTCCTCTACTTGGTGGTTTTCTAGTCGACGATTTTACCTGGAGACTAATTTTCGCAATAAATGTTATTCCAATAATTCTTTGTCTCTGGCTACTGACTAAAGTAGAACTGAGTGAGAAAAGAACTAGAACTCGTCTTGACGGCATAGGGGCACTTCTATGTAGCTTAGGGCTCCTTGGAACAGTCTTTGCGTTAATAGAGCAACCAGATTACGGCTGGCACAGCTTGAAAATACTACTTCCATTTATACTTGGCGTACTACTTCTAATTGCTTTCATTACCTATGAATCAAAAATCAAGAACGCTATGCTACCAATATCTTTATTTAAAATACGCAACTTCACCGTCGGTAATATAGCAACTGTAGCAATCTACGGCGGCTTATCCGTCGCCACCTTTTTAATAGTTATATTCCTTCAAGAGGTGGGCGGTTATTCAGCTTTTGATGCAGGACTATCCCTACTGCCAGTTACTATCATTATGTTTTTACTATCACCTCAGTTTGGCAAATTGGCAGGCATTTATGGCCCAAGACTTTTTATGAGCCTAGGCCCACTAATTGCAGGTATCGGCTTCATATTAATATCTCGGGTTACGCTGCCAATAGACTACACAAGCAAACTGTTGCCCGGAATACTAGTTTTCTCTCTTGGGTTATCGATGACCGTTGCTCCATTAACCGCAGCTGTTCTTGGCAAAATAGAGCAAAGTCATTCCGGTATTGCCTCGGCTGTTAATAACGCTATCTCGAGAATCGCTGGTCTTATTGCCATAGCCGTAATAGGGGTTATTGTCGGACGTAGTATATCCCTTAGCGGTTTTCATGACGCCATAACTCTTACTGCAGGACTATTAATTATTGGTGGTGCGGTTTCTGCAGTAGGTATTGAAAATTGACTCTACGAATAACCAGGTGGTTGTAGGGTCACGCAGAAGCTCTAAATACTGACTAACTCTATAGGCTTTGACTATTTCAACCCAACAATGTATATATATAGAGTTATATAAAAAGGAGCTACTCATGAAGCAATTTATAACTAATAAAATAATGATCGCTAGTTTTATGGCTATTTCTACCATTACTGGAGCGGCGCTCATTACCGCCACTAGTTATGCATCAACTCCAAATCTGCAAAAGGTATACCAGGCGACCTGTACCATAGGCAATGTTCCTGCAACGCTAGCTATAGGCCAATCAATGACACCTACAATTACAGTAACAAATACTGGAAATTACACTATAGGTGCTCACTTTATTTCATTTGTAGATAATAACGATGGTCCTACTACATACTTTAAAGAGGTTAACGTGACAGGTATTAAACCAGGTGAAAGTAAGACAAAAAACCTAGGAAAGTACACAGTTCCCTCTGATGTTACAACCACGGGCACAGACAATGCATCGGTTTATGCCCACAGCGACCTGAACTACCCAAATACTAAAACATTCTTTCAGTGTTCAACCGAATTCACAATTATCCAATAGTCTGTCTTTTGGGGAGTGCCAGACGTTATCGTAACTGAGATTAGGACTTAATCGATTCTATAAAAGCATACCTAGGGTCATTAGGACCCTCTGGGCCACTATTTGTCATGACATAGTGAGTAAATGCGACCAAGTCATTTCTACTGAGTCGTCTGCCTAAAACTTCAGTTGTTGGCCCTGGATCATTAGGGTCATATACCAAAGGCTCGGTCAACGGACTGCCACCGAAACGTAGGACCGGCTCGTAAACTTCCTGCTCGTGATTATTTATGTCTAATTCCCAACGAGTGACTTTTAACTCAAATGTTGCTAACCAGCTTTTAAACCTGTTAAAGAATGGGTCGCTCTGAAGTTCTGGATTTTGGAAAGCAGCACCCAGTGCAAACATCGCATCCAACATGCTGTTACGTGACTGTTCACCACACAGGCCCTGAAAAGGGTTTACCTCATGGGCTAACTCTACGTAGTGTCGCTCAGACTGCGGGAGATGTCCTGCAAGAAAACTTGGCATATAGCCCGTCTTTGCTTCTATACCAGAAGGCAGAACCCTAGTCATATAATTAAGTATTGTTGAAGTATTTAAAGATAGCAAGCATAAACAAAAAGACTTCCTGAGAAGTCCTTCATAGTACTTATGCTTGGAGGGCCAGGAGGGACTCGAACCCTCGACACCCTGCTTAAGAGGCAGGTGCTCTAACCAGCTGAGCTACTGGCCCTTAGAAATAAGGACTAAAAAACTTTAGCAAATTACCTCTGTTTTGGCAAGCCGTAACAGATAAGATATAATGCACTACGTGAAATACCTCAACGGTCTGGAATTATCCGGGTACATTAAAGAACGCCAAGCGAAACAGGTTAGAGCTTTAAAACAAGCTAACGGCATTAACCCCAAGCTAGCTATTATCGTGACCATACATGACCCTGTCATTGAGATATATTTAAGACTAAAAAAGAAATACGGCGAAGAGATAGGAATTGAAGTAGAGCTTTTCAGAGTGGAAATAGAAGAAGTACCTGAGCTAATAAAAAAACTTAATTCAGACGATTCAATTCATGGAATAATTGTTCAATTGCCTATTGCTAACGAGGAAAGAACAGAAGAAATAGTTGATCTAGTCGCACCCAACAAAGATGTCGACGGACTGGCAAAGAAAACAGATTTTGATCCCGCTACACCACTAGCAATTCTATGGTTGCTAGCAGGCTACAACGTAAATCTTGATGGCAAAAACATCGTTATAGTAGGCAAGGGAAGGCTAGTTGGTGCACCTCTAGAGAAGGCTCTAAAAGCATCTGGCCAAAACCCAATAGTTCTCTCCAGGCAATCCAAAGACATTGCTGATGAAGTAAAGAACGCAGATGTTATTATCACCGCAACTGGTGTCCCTGGACTCATAAAATCCGACATGATCAAACAAGACGCTGTTGTGGTTGACGCTGGGGTTGCCAGTGAAAATGGCAAGACGGTTGGAGACGTTGATGAAGATGTCTATGACAACAGGCTCGATCTAACCATTACACCAACCAAGGGAGGGGTAGGTCCTTTAACGGTTTGCGCCCTATTTGATAACCTAATCAGATCAGCCAATAACTTTATCAAGCATTGAGTCGCCGTTTTAGGAAATTAAATATTTCCTCAGGCATAGCGTGCTCAGACCAAGCCCGAAAATCATAATCCTCAGGTATTTCAAAAACATATTTATTGAGTTCAGGATAAATCTTCTGACAGAACTTCATAGCTGCTCTAGATTCTTTAACTTCACCTACGCAGTCCAGCGGCTTATTCCCGGATATCCCAAGCAGCTGTCTATATGTTGGCTCTAAGCTAGGATCAAGCAGCAAATTCTTGCCGCCCCACAGTTTAACCAACTTCTCCTTATCCATAAAAGGCGTCAAAGCCATAAAAACAAACGCGCACTTAGGGCACTCTCCACACCAAAAAAGATGATGCTCACCGTGGCGAAAGGCCCTGTTACACGAGCTAAAAACACCAGCGTATTTATCGAAGTAAGCTTTCGCAAATATCTCAGCTATCCTAAGCTCACTTAATGGTCTAAGCAGGGAGTAGTACATTAGGCTATCCCCAAAGTAATTCTTTATAACACTCTGAAAAGACCTCTCGTATTCTATAGACTTAGAGTACTGGTGATTTATGTCCACACCCCGGTAGTTAAGACTAGGTTCGCTGGCTGAACTTTCGTTGGACACAACACTATCCCTGTTGCCTGTCAGAATACAAACCGCGAGTCCTACAGCGCTAAGAATTGCCGATATTGGTATGTGACCGTTTAGAGCATCCTGGGCATTTAATTCTAGTATTTGTGGATCTAGTTTTCTATCAACCCAGAAATGTTTTAGGCCAATAGTGTTAACTAGTGGCTCCAGCTGGTCTCTATGATTTAGGCTCCAGGTGCTCACGTCTTCCTGCTGGCGTAAAAGCTCCACACTGACAAGCGAATCCTTACCTCCGCCAATCCCGACCATTTTCCCAGAATTATTACTAACTTCTAAAACTTCACCAAGTGAACCATTAACAGGGAAGTTAATACTAAAATTTGGATCCAGGTTGTTTACATAGAAAAATTCTCCCAGTCCCTTCAGATATGTCTTATTGAGGTATTCAGACAGTTCTTTAGAAATCTGTCCCTTTTCAACTGTAATTTGGCTAGCCTGGTACATTTTGTAATAAGAAACTCCAGCTACAAAAAAAAGTAGTTGCATGGCTCGATCTAGAGCCTTCTTATCGTGAGACGCATACTCGAAATCGAACTTAAAAGTTTCCTTTAAGACAAGAGTATTGTCGTATGAGTATGTTAGGTTAAGCTCTTTGCTCTCCTCGCTGAATTGGTAGTCTTTGAATATAAAACTAGTGTATTTACTCATAGGCTGCTCACTGCCTGCTTAAACTGGTTGCCCCTATCCTCAAAGTTTTTAAACATATCAAAACTGGCAAAACCAGGAGAAAGCACCACGCTGTCCCCAGATGCAGCCAGCTCCTTAGCTCTCTTTACAATCTGAGTCATATCTCTCAAATCGCCACTGTAGTCATAATTATCAAACTTTACCCTATCAAATAGTTCCTTTAACTTCTGCCCAATCTCACCAATAACTAATATTTTCCTAAATTCATCTTGGTGATTCACAACATATTCACCAAATTCATCAATATTAAGTTTTCTATCAAATCCTCCAACTATCAGCACCTTCTTGCCCTCAATAGCTTCAACTGCCGCCTCAGTTGCTTTAAGGCTTGAGGCGAAGGAATCGTTATAGTATTTGACGCCGTCAACCTCCCGCACTAATTCAAGCCTATGCTCTAACCCCGTGAAGGAGGTAATAACTTGCCTGAAAGAGGATACATCCTGACTTACTTGCCAGACACTAGTGAGGGCTGCACAGATGTTTTGAAGATTGTGCTCACCAAGAAGCTTTACATCAGATACCGGGCATATCTCATTAGACTCAATAATAATGGTGCCATCTTTGACCTCTGCACCAGGTGCTTTGAAGTAGGGAATAAGCTTACCTGGGCTTTGCCTAGCAATATCCACCGAAGCTTTATTGTCCGCATAACAAATAGCAGTATCCTCGGCTGACTGATGAATAAATAACTGTGACTTAGCCTTGTAGTAATCCTCAACACTGTCATGCCAGTTAAGATGTTCTGGCACAACCATTAAACAGACTGCAATATGTGGCGACTTTTCCTTAAGATCGCACAGTTGAAAACTAGATAGCTCCAGCACCACATAAGTATCATCTTGGATATCGTCAAGAAGGCTTAAAAAAGGTATACCAATATTGCCACCTAAAACTGCTTTAACTCCAGCTTTAACCAACATTTTATATATTAGCGTTACGGTTGTACCCTTACCCTTGGTCCCAGTAACCCCAATAATATTTTTAGAAGGGCAAACACTCAAAAACTCGTTTAATTGAGTTGTAATCTTATCTTCTACTCCAGGGGTGGCGTCGAGGATAAGATTAGGATTTAAACCGGCAGTTCGGACGATTAAATCAAAATCCTCTAAATACTTAAGATAATCCTCACCAACATGCCTGTAGGTATCCGCCGGCGTATCTATAGATTCATCTTTGTCGCAGATAGTTATTACATTGGCTGGATCTTTAGAAAAGTAAGCGTAAGAAGACTTTCCTTCAAGCCCATAGCCTACAATAGCTATTTTCATATCTACATTATGCCATTAATTGTTAACCAAGCTCTTTTTTGACCAGATCAGCAACTTGGCGAGGTGTCATCTCGGCTTTAAGAATAATACCGCTAACACCTAGCTCTTTGACTTTAGGGGGTATCTCTTGCTCCCCGACGTTTGTCAGTATCATAACTTTAATATCTTTACCCCAAGGAGTTGCGCGCATTTTCTCAAGCATTTCATCACCTGACATCTCTGGCATCATAAGATCAAGCAAAATCATGTCAGGTTTATCTTTTTCCACCATCTCAAGTCCCAACCTGCCGTTCTCTGCCGTCTGAACATTAAAGCCCAATGCTTCAAACTTAAAGCGGTACATCTGAGAGATGGTCTGATCGTCTTCTATAATTGCTACCTTGGCCATATTCACCCCTATAGTAAAGTATACTCTTTTAGCTTGGCGCCTTAGTCCTTAATACTTCATTAACAATATCTACCACCTGTGACGGCGTATAGTGAGCCTTAATAATATATCTGTCGACATTAAGTAGTCTCATACTGGTAGGGGCCTCATCCCTACTAATATTGGTTAAAATAATGACCCTAATGTTCGCACCCCACTTCTTAGCTCTAAGAGCCTTTAACATCTCGCCCCCGTCCATCACTGGCATCATAAGATCTAACATTATTAGCTCAGGCTTAAAGTTCTCCGCAACCCTCAATCCATCGGCCCCATTAAAAGCAGTTTGTACTTCAAACCCAGATGTCTCAAGTTTAAGCTGATACATTTTTGCTATCTGTATTTCGTCTTCTACGATGAGTACTTTAGGCATAGCTAAAGATATTATACCAAGCACAAGTACTAATTGACATTCCAAGACGTTTATGCTATTATTCAACCAGTACTTTAGCAGATTAAACACCTGGTCAGATTATTGGCTAGGTGTTTATTTGTTTCAGTATTGTAATAATACAAAAAAATTGTGTAATATTAACAGATTAGGACTGCAATGAATATCCAGGTCGTAAAAGGTATCGGAACAGGCCCAACAAAGTTGGCTGCATTTGATGCTGCACTGAATAGTGCCGGTGTTGCAAACTATAACTTAATAAAATTAAGTTCCGTAATACCTGGCGGCTCGAAAATTATAAAAAAACAAAAGCCCCTTGCGGATAAAGAACTACCAGGCAAGTGGGGCGATCGTCTCTATGTTGTAATGGCCGAAGAGAGAGTAGATTCGCCCAACACAGAGGCGTGGGCAGGGATAGGCTGGGTACAGGATAAGAAAACTGGTAAAGGTCTATTCGTTGAGCATGAGGGAGCGAGCGAAAAGGCTGTACGCAGCGATATAACCCAGAGCCTTGAAGCCTTGATGGCCACTAGAAACGTAGATTTTGGAAATATTTCGATGGAAGTTATTGGTAGGACGTGTACTCACTTACCTGTATGCGCTTTAGTTGCCGCTGTCTACCAATCCGATGACTGGAAGGACGATTCTCCTTCGTCATCATAAGAAGTCACGACATCCCCTAGATAGTTAGTGGAGTAACCATATGAATACTGATCATAACAGTGAATCGCATTTACTGATCAAATCGCCTGAGGATGTTGTTCAAGTATCAGAACAAGGTAGATTTAGGCAGGCTCTTCAAGCTGCCAAATATAGCCTGGAAGGTGCCGTTGTGGCATTCGAATTATTGCCAATTACAAACGAGGGATCACGTTATGGAATGTTACTTGCAACAGAGGCTATTACCAATCAACCAATCGTTGGAGCAGCTGTGCTGGGAGGCTCAACACTATTAGTTGAGGGTGCAGGGGCAATCGCAGCTAGCGATTTGCTGACAACTGACAAGGCAACAAAGTCTATAGACTGGCTAAATGGCAGGATAGATAATATCGTTGGCCCAAACTGGCAAGTACCAAAAAGTTTGGAGGCGCTAACAGCTCTATATCTGGGTGTACCAGTTTCGCTTGCGCTAAGTCAAAGAGATAACACAGAGAGAACTCGACAAGAAACTAGAAGGAACGGCCTTTTTACGGCCGCGTGGGTAGCAGGGGTCTGTGCGGTAGAAGGCGCTGCAATATCAGAGGGGATTGGCAACATAACTAGCCCAGAAGTCGTAGCATCTGTGGTAACTTTTCTTGGCCTTAGCAGATTATTTCAAAAGTGGGCGCAAGCTAAAGTGGAAAGGGCAGCCTTAGACGAAGCACAAAAAGACGTAAAGTTTGTTTCTGGTGACAAGAACGATAATACCCCCAGGTATGACTTAAGCAAGGAAGAGCTAGCGGAGTTAGACCGTCAGCTTACGCAGCTAGCAATGGTGCAGTGCCCAGACGAAGATATAGTGGGCGTTTGGATAAGACCTTATAGTAAATATGCAAACTTCGTCAGGTCATACGAAGCATCATATTTCCCTGAAGTCGAAAATGTCTCCGATGAAGACGAAGATAGTACTTTGTTCTTTGCTTTAGTCGACACTAGGCCAGAGAGTTCAAGAGTGGTGCATGCCGCTACCATTACCGGCCTGCAGTACGACACGTCCGTAAATCAATTTACGTCCGCAGGCTCAACTAAAAAGGAGACGGGTTTTTATACAGTAGACGAACTAATCAAGCTTGGTAATTTTACAATTAAAGATTTTAGAAAATTCTATAAAGATCGTGGCATCGACGTATCTAAAAGCATGGCCGTGGAAACAAACTTTCGCATAGGCGAAAGAACGGAGCCGTATCATTATCTAAAAATGGCAGATATAGCATATGTACTTTTTTACCGAATGTTGGAAAAGAGGCTGCCTAAGAAGGAAACTGTGGTATTTGCTACTGTCAATCAAGCCTCTATAGATTCATTCAATAGATTTGGCATAGAATTTGAGCCACTTATGGGTCGAACAGACTTTGTTACCCCAGAGTCAGATGAGGTTAGGGACTCCATCCCTATAGCTTTAACCCGAGACGCTAATCGAGATTTATTTGGTAACATAGATCTCTCTATCCCTGAAATCGTGGTCTAAGTAGGTGTCTGCTTTTCTATTGTATATTTTTTGAGATAAAAGTCGGGCTTGTATGACTCTTTTAGTCTCCTTAAGCCAGGCATACCCAAATCTTGCTCCCAATTTATATGCTTACAACCAAAATGCTTCATTTCTTTCGCGGTTATGTTGGAGAGAAACACATCAATGTGCTTAAAAACGTAAAGGGCTTTTTGGAAGTGGCATATGGCATAGTCTTTTTGAACAGCTTCGTTAATTGAGAAACCGACCGCGGCACCCTCTATATATAGAATCACACCAGACAAATTAAGACTTTGGCTGTAGTCAAAGAGCCTTCTTATTGCTTCTAACTCTCTGGCACTTTCTTTACCTTGTACTTCTCTCTCCGTAGTCCATTGCTTTAATATACTCATCACGTCTGACCTAATAGACTTAGACCTAAAGTCTATTTTTTTAACTGCCATGTCGCCGCTTTGGTTTTTCATGAAGTGATTTAATTTATTTCTCTTCAATTTAAATGCACCACCAGTCAAATTTATCTGCTCGGGTATGTTATATACATAGTCAAACTGATCTCTATCTTCTTTAATAGCAAATAAATCAGGTTTATTTATATTCTTTATAACTACCTCAGGAACCAGATCAACTTTATTTGTCCTGCCAAACAGACTTAGCAATGTCTCGTCAATTTTATCCTGGCCTATAAGTGTATATATCGTCTTACTACTGCTGTAATCAGACATTTTAATAATCAGATTGTCGTATAGCAGTGAGATTTCAGTTGTCCCGTCATCCCAGGAAAACAAGCTCGTGAAATTAAAATCAGAGTATGGATCAAACTTTTCTACAATTTTTTCTATTGATTTTTTATCCTCAATCGTTAACCGAGAGAATAAAGGATATTTTTGTAACATTTACCTAATAATAGCAAAAAGTAATGTCTTTATTAAGCGTAACTGTTATTATAAAGGGGTTAAGCTTTCAACAAGAAATAGATGGGCTATCAAAGGTGTTACCAGATCTACTGATTCTTATAATTTGTAGTATAGCCATTACTACCCTTGGTTTGCTAATTGTAGTACGTAATCCTTCCCAAGCAATAAACAGAAACTTTGCGTACATGTCCCTGGCACTAGTGTCTTGGTCTATAGCAAACTACCTGTCCGATCATGTGAACACGAATGTGCTTTTTTACACTAGACTAACAATTCTAACGGGGATTGTTGCTATCTACTGTGTGTTAAATTTCGTGAATAACTTTCCTACACCAACTCACTTTAAAAGAAGATTTTTTCTTTTATTTCACACAAGTCTGACTATTGTTCTCATACCCTTAAGTTTAACCCCAGAGGTTATACAGTCTGTTACTATTTCGGGTAGCAGCTCAACGGTCACTACTTCGTTTATCTACTGGCTGTTCGTTTTCTACGTGGCATACTCCTTGGCATTATTGCTTGTCATTATATTTAAGAAGAGAAAAGAAACTCACCTAGTTTCACAGAAACGACAAGTATCCATAGTTTCCTGGGGCATCATTTTATATGCTGTGCTCGCTGTTATCTCAAATGTTTTATTGCCCCTAGTTATTAATAACTGGTCAAGTTCTAGACTTGGTCCTGCGTTTACCCTGATTTTGTCTGGCATGGTGGCATACGCTATTGTCCGCCATAGACTGTTTGACATTAGATTAATCATTGCTAGATCCATAGCCTACTTACTTGCTCTCGCTACTTTAGCTGGAGCATTCACTCTTATTGCCTCAAGTATTACTAATTACGCCTTTAAGAACCTGAACGACTCTCAAGCCAGAATTATCTATACAGCTTTAGCGATCGTACTAGCACTTTTTTACCCCGCAATAAAACACTACTTCGACGTTTTTACCAGGAAGATTTTCTATAGGGACGCTTACGATACCCAAGCCTTTTTAGATGAACTGAATAAAACAATAATAGACAATATAGAACTTGGTATTCTACTCAGACGCTCCGCCATGGTTATAGAGGACTACATCAAGTGCGAAAGAGCAGCTTTTATTATTAGGGACGAAGGCACGGACACTATAAGGGTAACAGGCTCGAAGGATTTGAAAGCAGATGACTTTAAGTCGCTATATAAAATTTTAGACAAACAGGATGAAAGCATGATTGTTTACGACAACCTAGAAGAGGGTGAAACGGACCTAAAAAAGACTCTGCGTAATAATCGGGTCGCGATAGCAATAAGACTTCAATCGAAGGAGCATTCTGCCACAGCTCATAAAAACTATATGATTTTTGGGTATAAAAAGAGCGGAAACATCTATAACAATACGGACATAAAAGTCATAGAGATACTAGCCAATGAGTTAGTAATCGCCATACAAAACGCATTACGATTCGAGGAAATTCAGGCCTTTAATGTGACACTTCAACAAAAAGTCAACGAAGCTACTTACAAGCTGCGTAAGGCTAACGAACGCCTTAAGGTTCTAGATGAAACTAAAGACGACTTCATCAGCATGGCCTCTCACCAACTAAGAACACCCCTAACAAGCATAAAAGGCTATCTCTCCATGATTCTTGAAGGTGACGCTGGCAAAGTAACCCACACCCAAAAGGATATGATAGGCCAGGCCTTCTTCTCCTCCCAAAAAATGGTTTACCTGATTGCCGACATGCTAAACGTTTCGCGACTAAAAACCGGCAAATTCTCCATTGAAAACACTAAGGTGAACTTAGCTCAACTAGTCGAACAAGAAATGCAGCAGCTAGAAGACACTGCGATGTCACATAATGTCCATCTAACGTATAACAGACCTAAAGAATTTCCAGACCTTATGATGGACGAAACCAAAATACGTCAGGTAGTTATGAACTTTGTAGACAACGCCATCTACTACACACCCAAGAATGGTCACATAAACGTCAACCTAAAAAACAAAGACACCAGCATTGAACTAACTGTCACAGATGATGGCATAGGGGTACCTAACAGTGAAAAACATCATCTTTTCAACAAGTTTTACCGGGCTGGCAATGCTAGAAAAGTCAGACCGGATGGCACCGGACTAGGCTTATATATGGCCAAAAAAGTAGTTGTTGCCCAAGGTGGATCACTAATATTTGAGAGCCAAGAAGGCAAGGGCAGTACCTTTGGCTTTAACTTCTCCAAAGAAAAGCTAGCCGTAAAACCGGGCGACAAAAAAGCAGCTCCAGCTAAAGAACTTCACGCTGCTCACTCCTAGCGTAAAAAATATGTAATAAAATCCACAGACAGTCCGTTTATCAAGGTATAGTTTGAAGAGCAGAAACCCGGAGGGAGGATATTTGTGTTGAGTTTGACCTACAACCTCAAAAACCGCAACTGGATGTTCGCTGCAGCACTGACTATTCTGTTGGCACTTTTCCTAATTAAACTGGACTCAGTACATGCTCAAAATATTGGTATAGGTGGACCATATAACTGTGACGCTAACGCAGTCCTTTACTGTGGCGCCAGCTCCGTAGACAACCTTATAGGCAAGTACAATAACGGCGACGGAGTTAACTCGGCTGCCAGTATCCATAATATATATAACTACTTCGGTATAAATTACTCAGATATTGAACTTATGAATAGTAGCGTGGCTCATGTCCAAGCTGGCGAAGTGACTAAATCTGGTGATGTCCTAAACTCGACCGGTGGAGTAATAGCTACAGGTGCTTTAACGGGCGGCAGACAGTATATAAGCGGCAGCTCCACTGTTAACTTTGACGGCACCACCTTCTACACTAGACCTCCGTCAATATCTTTCCTAAATAATGCTCTTTACGCTTACGTTGTAACTATAAACGGTCGCTTTGACTTCGCTATTCTCTCCAGCTGCGGCAACCCAATATCTGCAAGACCAATTTCTCCACCACCTGTCCCACCTAAGCCCGTTCCTCCTAAACCGGTACCAACTAAGACGACCACTCCAGCAGCCACTACCATAAGCAACTGCAACGGCAACACAACCAACTCGTCCAATACCAATAATGCTAGCGGCGGCAATTGCTCAACTAATACTACCGTCGTCCAGAACACCACTACCCAAGCCCCTCCCCAACAAACAGCCTCAACTCCGGCTGTCCAAGCAACTGTTACCCCATCTTCAACTACTTCCAGTCTAGTTAACACCGGACCAGGCGATGTTGCCCTAGTTTTCATTGGCGCCGCAGCCTCTGGAATAGTTATTTATCAGTTGGTACTGAGACGAAAATTCGCCAAAGAGCGTATAGAAGCTAACTCCAAAAGAGACAAATAAGTTTCTTATAAACAACCTTTGACTATTTAGCTAAAATAGTGTAAAATAATCGTATATGGATTCAGAGATTGCACTCGCTGTCGGTTTTGCTGCTGGCGCCACCGTAGGCGCTGTAGCTGATCGTTTTGCCATTGAAAGGCAAAGTAGAGTGGTAGAAGAAGAACACTTGCCAGTACTTGCTAGTGCACTGTCTCACGAACAAAATGAAGACGAAAAGGAAAACCAAGATGAGCGAAGTGCTTATGAAAGGGCTAGAGCCTTCCTTGGCAGGTACTCAGTTAAAGGTGCCGTTATCTTGTCTTTCGCAGTAAGCGGCAGTCTCTTTGCCTACTCATTCACAGGAGAATCGTCTCACACTAATCCCGAGGGTCTAGAAATTGTAGCTGATGGTGCCGCAGATGTTCAAAGTGTACTACCTCAAGAGGTGTCTATCATAAGCGACTTCTCTAAGACTAACCCAACCGTAGTAGATGAAAACCTAAGCGGAGTTCACTCAGACAACCAGCAAATCACTACAGCAAGAGAGTTTGCTAAGTTTGTAAATACAGCTGTCGGTGAGCCGCTTGGTGCTGCAGATATGAACGGTGGTATCGCAACCGCCCAAGACTTACTAGATAAGCAAGCCAAAAGCTCAACAAATACAGCGGGCGAGATACTGGTAATAACTAATGGCGATAGCCTGGGAGATACTGCTAGCTTGGCCCAAGCTGCCAACCAGCAGAAAACCAAAGTCAGCGTAGTTAACCTGGATCCGCGCGGTACCCCAAAACAGTTAGTAGATAGTTTCCAAGGTCTTGCAAGCTCTACTGGTGGACAGTACTTTAGTCGTACCACTGGCGGCATGAACCTAATTGCTGAGCGAGTCAACCAACCAACTACCACCGATGAGATGGGTATATCAAGTGAAACTTCATTAATTATGAAAGGACTTGCAGCCATTTTGTTTGGTACAGGATCTTTGATCCTAGCCAACAGACGCAGGTTCACAACAGGGAAAGGAATGAGAGGATAATCATGGAACAACCATCACACTTAAGAGAAGTATCAGCCTCTAGAGACGCTGTTGCAGCAGATCTCGTTAAGGCTGCAGAAAATATTCGAGAAGCTTTGGGCAGTGTCGTATCTCACGAAGATCCAGCTGTCGACGCTGCAATAGTTTCCCTAATGACACAGACCCCTTTTGGTCTGGGCGGTAGAGCAGCCACGGGTAAGACCTTGTTATCTAGAGCCTACTTCCAGGCAATTGAAGGCGTTGGCTATACTAACGAAACAGTAGCCTTTATCCCAGGCGACCATGATCTTAGCGCAAGGGCAATCAAAGGCGACACATACACTCAGAAAAAGACTACCAAAAGCGATATAGAAAGAACAGAAGAAGAAATTACTCAAGAAATTGCGGGCATATTTACAAATAAAACTCGCGGCATCCACTTCGAAGAAATGACTGCCGCCAACCCTGCAGCCCTAAGATCGGCAATGTCGTTAATGGCCAATGGAACGGTAGAAAGACGTGGTGAAATACAAGATATGCCAGGTATTCATTGGGTTGTTGCCTCAGCCAACACCATAAACAGAAGGGATGGAACCCATACAATTCCTCCTCAAATAGCATCTAGAATGGCTGTTGGCACCATAATGGGTCTAACAGATGGGACTGGCGATAAATCTACTCGTAGAGCCAGGCTATTAAATAGAAGTACTGACAAGAAAGAAGCTTGGAAAAAGGTTGATCCAGTAGTCTCTGCAAAAGAACTTCTCGAGTTTGGAAGGCACATTGGACAGGTGGCTATACCAGACGAAGCTAGAGACCATATAGTGGAACTGACTATCTCTACTATGGACGTTCTTGCCAGAGAGTTCGGCGTTCGAGAAGGCGACCATAGAATGTATGAACAGCTAAGCCTAGGAGCTAGGGCACAGTGTGCAATTCATGCTGGCAAAATGGCGGTAGCTAAAGAGGATGTAGTCCGAGCTTTGCCAGGTGTCTTTGCCGCTAGGATATTTGTCCATCCCAAAATAGATGCAGAAGATTTTCACCAAGGACAACTTAACGAATTCATAGAAACTGCCATAAGCGAAGCAGGAAAATAATATGTCTGGCGAGATTAAACTAGCGGCTACCACAGACGCCCTGGCTAACCTTGTCACTAATTCACCGATCTTATGGGGTGAGCACGATCATCCCAAAAGTTCGGTGGGTTTTTCTGACTTTCCTCTTTACCATCGTCCGTTTGATCCTGAGTTAGATGACCCAAGCAATATTGACCATAGCTCCTACGACAGCATAGTAATGGACGAACCCCACGTTGCAATTATTCATCCACCCAGACAGCTAGATATTAGAGTAGTTGCCGAACAGCGCGTACCAACTTCCCTAGACGAAAGATTCGGTTTGGGAGCCGCCAGAAACGGGCTTAACATCGCAATAGCCAGAGCTCTAGAAGAGTCTCTGCCTGGTGTGACGGACGAAGCCCTACTCTTCTCTGTCGGATCAGCAGCTGCGAGAGACCAGGACTTTGAAGTTCTAACTCATTCTGATGACCCAGAAGAACAAGCAGATTTAATCAGGGGCCTAAGCCATGACGGCCTAACCATTGTTCTTAGTAGCTTTCTAAGGCTTGATCCTAAAAAGCTAAAATCTAACCAGCCCATGATTGCCATCAAAACAAACGCTCCTTGGGATCTTGAACTCCCTAAAGCAGGACTAGTTATACGTTCCGGCAAAGGCCTTGGGGAAGTCGACTTAAGCGATGATAGACAACGTGGCGAGGCCAACAGGCTACTTATAAAAGAAGATCAAAGGGTTGTTGACTCCCTGTTAACCGCCAAAATAGCGGTTGCTCGGGCTGTATTCGATAAATCATCACCTGATGGTGTCAATTGGCCCAGAGTAGACGCCTCAATAGCCCAGGCAATAGAGAGGGCAGAGAACTGGCAAAATACATAAGCATAATCTAAAATATAGTTGACTAAATATGAAAAGAGTGATATATTAAGATAAAAGATCTAGAGGTCAAAATAACCCTGGTCATACTAACAGCCCTTAAAGGAGTTATTTAATGGGACAAGAAGATTTTCCAGCACAAGATCGACATTCAGTTGAGCACAGCAGCATTTTTGCCAACTTAAGAAGTAGAGGCGCAGTACTAGCTGCCTCAGCCGTAGCTATGTTTGGTGCAGGAGCTGTTATAGAAGGTTGTGGCACTCAAGCTACATCGGGACGTCCAGTGGCATCAGAAATTGCTACTAGCGTTAGCCCAAATCAAGCAAAAGAGAATTGTGGAAGTTTGTCGCTAGGTGAATCAGCCAATGACATGAGCCTCTATACACCGGATGCATTCTTCCCTAATTACTCAGCCGGATCAGATGTTGACGCTAAAAACTACTTCTGGAGTTTATTCGGAAACCAAGGCCCACTAGCTGGCGATGGTGCAGACGCTTATTCCTTGTCAGCAATTATGGCCCTAACAGTTAACCCGGCAACACAAGAAGGTGCTGTATCTACTAACTTTGACTACGAAGACTCATTTAATAAGACTTTAGCTAGATACAACACTAGTGATGCTGGCCAAAACGAAGCAAATGCTAAAGCAGATTGCCAAAAATCTCTAAGTGTCTTAAGTAACGATGTAAGCTACAACCCAGGTTTTGCCTACAAAGGTGCGGTACTTGTTGAAGCTGTTGCCGTAAGAAACGACCAATACAATATCACTGGAATTAGATTCCAAAAAGTTGTAGTCCAAGCTGGTCAAACTTACGCTGGCGTAGAGTTTTCCGTACAGTCTTCTGACTCTAATCAAACTGACTATCCTTCAGTCCTAATATCTACTAACAGCAGCAAGGGTATCGAAAACGGCACAGTATATATTGCCGGTTTAACACCTCAGCAAATTGCTGGTCTAACCAACAAATCCACTGGTAAAAAGCCTGAGAAAGCTAAGCCAGCACTTCGACCTGAGGGTCATGGCTCAGCCAACGCTTCTGGTGGTAACGAGGAACAATCCTCAGGTGGCGGCAGTATTACAAGCGGACCAACTCACGAATCACTTCCTGGACCGCTAAGCGGTAATAATGTTGGACCACATTCTGGACCACAAAAAGAGGCGACCCCAGCCCCAGGAAAGACTCCTGGTCATGGTAAGGCCACTCCACCAACCACAATCACTCCGCCTACACCTCCTACCCCTCCAACACCGCCTACCCCTCCTCCAACACCCCCAGTAACTAAAGGATCAGACCCAGACCAACCTGGAGCTTAAAGAAAGGATTCTAGGATAATAATATGAAGAGCTACAAGAGAATATTAACCGCAACTTTTGGACTAATGGCAGCTTCTGTAATAGCTACAGTGGTTGGAATTAGCGGTAATGCTAGTGCCCTAGCGTGTTATCAGTACAACCCTAGCGGTAACTTTACTACCTCTGCAACCCCTGTATTTAATAACATCTGTGGCATAACTAGCACACTTTCTTCTACCCAAGGTTCTTATCCCCTAGGCGATGAACCTAACTTTGTTCGTATTCGACAGAACACTAGCAATGGTAACCCTCTCGGCGCTGACAATCCACCTCTACAACTTAGTATGAATACTAGCTGTACAACAGGTGAAAAATTCGATATCTGGACTTACGTCCACAATGATGCTGAATCTTACTACAACACCAACGGCGGTTCTTCCATTGCCCAAGGCGCTTACCTGAATACCTCTGCTCCAATTAACTCTACTGGCAACAGCTTCAAGTTTACTAGCACAATCGGTGCATCAAATGCTGCTACAGTTACCGACAGCACTACCCTTAATTGTGCGGGTAAGCCAGTAAAGCTGACTCTAGTTCCAAACTCAGTCCACTACAACAACAATCTAGCCCAAACTACTTACTACGGCCTTTCAGACAATGTAGTTAACGGATCAACTCCACTTGGTAGCCCTGGTCCAATGAGCTCTGGCATTGAATGGGGCTGCTGGAACTACCGAATAGTAGTTGTTTACGAAGTCACAGTTACACCCGAAACAACTCCTCCAGTAACGCCACCGGTAACACCTCCAGTTACTCCTCCTACTACTACCACTCCTACGACTACCACACCAGCATCAGTTACTCAGTTAGTAAACACTGGCCCTGGTGACGTAATTGGACTATTTGCCGCTGCATCGATTCTAGGTATGATTGCTTACCGAAGAGTAATCAGCCGACACTTGAGCAAGCAATAAGCCTATCCCTTGTGGATAAGCACTAGCCAAAACACCAAAAATATGCTAACATTAGCCCCAGTTCGACAAGAGCAAAGACTGACCGCTCTAACAGAAAATAAAAATAGTTAAACGAAGGTAATCCCTCTGGTTTTGGTGTCCAGGGGGATTATTAATAACACCTCTCAATCTGATATAATACGGACTCACGGCCTCATCGTCTAACGGCTAGGACACCAGGTTTTCATCCTGGCAATCGGGGTTCGATTCCCCGTGAGGTCACCATTATCCCTATCGCTTTAGTGGTATTATTTTAAGTAGAATGGAAAACCAAGATCCAAAGCTAAATAATCCTCAGACTCCTCCTAAACCAAACCCACGTCCAGCCCAGAATCAGAGCCCTTACTCCTCAATTCCAAGTGCACCAAAAGTAACTGACGAGCAAGCAAAAAACCTACTGGTAATGAGTGGTCTAGCAACCGACAAATCTCTTAAGCACTCAAAATGGCCATTAATAATAATCGTTATCTTATTACTCATAAGTCTCATAGCTGGCCTATACGTAAACTCTCATCAAAGTAATAAAAAATCAGGCGGACCAAGCATCTCCCTGCCAGGCTCAAAGAATAGCCCTCTCGAAGGCAGTTCAGTTAATCAACAGACCAAGTATTGTTCTAATATAATTAACGCTAACACCGTTTGCTAGTAACCTAAGAAATCTTAAAAATTAATAAAAATTTAATATTCACGGGCGTATACTAGGAGTCATGGACAGGAAACTTGTAGATGAACTAAAGAGATTTATTGCCTTGGCAGTTTCTGAGCAAACCTCCGATCTTAGATTAGACCTCCGTAACCTGGAGGACAGGATAGATGCCAAGATAGATAACCTTTCCTCGTATATTGCTGATGCTCTTGACAGGATGAATGACAGTTTTGACAGACAATTTAAAAACCATGAGAAAAGAATAGTAAAGCTAGAGAAAAAAGCATTCTAGTTATTAAATAAGCTAAATATTATGAAAAACGCCATTATTCTGCATGGCCGCCCAAGCAAAGCTGAATACTACTCAGAAAAGTATCCCTCGATGAGCAATTCGCATTGGCTGCCATGGCTTCAGAAACAGCTACTCAATAGAGACATTGCAGCCGCAACTCCGGAAGTTCCGTTAGCTTACGAACCACTGTGGGATAGATGGGTGAAGGAAGTAGAAAGATACGATATCACCCCAGAAACTTTAATCGTTGGACATAGCTGTGGCGGCGGCTTCTGGGTTAGATACTTAAGCGAACACCCCGAAATAAGAACAGGCAAAGTGGTTCTGGTTGCTCCTTGGATAGATGTCGAGCAAGAAGACCCAAACCAGTTTTTTAAATTTGAATTAGACCCCACCGTTGCTTCAAGAACAAAAGAGCTAGTAATATTTAACTCGGCAGAAGACGCACCGGAAATCCAAACATCTGTTAAGAAACTAAGAGAGACTCTAAAAGATGTAAATTACCGGGAGTTTAAAGGCAAGGGGCATTTTACACACAAATACTTGCCCGACGATACTTTCCCTGAACTGCTCGAAGAACTTACCAAATAAGCATAAGCTTGACTTCGAAGCCCATCTATAGCATCCTAATAAGTGAGTATTGTAAAACAAAAATGACATATATTAATTTTGCTATAAAAGAGAACTAAATGGCCATTAATGACTCTCAGGATAACCCTGATACTACCCCCAAAGAATCAAATCCAGTAAGTAGTGTTCCCCCCAGTTCAGCGACAGTCGGAGAAGGCAAGGGCAGCCTAAACGATAAAATGCCCAACTTTATCTTTTCAAAAATTACCGCCACAGTTTTCGTAGCGGTATTTGCCGTAATTGGTGCCTACTTAATTCTAGGTGGACATGCTGCGACACCGTTTGCCGGTACTGTCACAGACTATACTGACCCGGCATACCTAACTAATCTAACTGCTAGCGACAGATCCTTCTACGATCAGCCCCAAAACGCTTACCTAGACACTGTCCCTGCCACGGACATGCTAAACGCTGTTGGTATTAACTTCAACGTTAACGCCAATGAAGCCAGTGACACCGCCCACCTACTAAAAGACACTGGCTTTACCCACGCTCGACTTGGAACCAACTGGGGCGGCTTTATGAGTTATGCTAATCCAACCCAGGTTAACCCAACTGCTGCAGGCGATCTCACAACTAAAATTGACGCCCTAAAAGCCAACGGCATCCGACCCTTAATTATTCTCTACGCCGGAGACACTAACCCAGTACCAAATTCTAGCTTCACTGGTTCGTATACAGTTACGCCGAAAGTCGGTGACACGACGGTCACAGTATCGAGTTCGACCGCCAAACAGATAGTGCCAGGAAAAACTGGCATAGAAGATAACGGAGTCATGGCCGGAATCCTGTTTACTGCCGTCAGTGGCAACACAGTTACTCTGTCCAAGCCAATAGACAGCACAGCCGATCTCTCGGGCAAAATGACCATTCTTACTTATGCCCCCTTCCAGAAACCCTTTCTAGCTGACGGTGTTACGCCCAACCCGGTTTACACAACTGACAGCAAGGGCTGGCTGGCTTATGTTAACGGAGTCGCTAGTACTGCTAAGGCCGCACTTGGTAATAACAACTTTGACCTGGAAGTTTGGAATGAGCTAAGCTTTGGCTCAAACTTTTTAGCTGCCGCTAATTACTACTCTTCACCACCCAACCCTACCCTAACCGGTAGTACCACTGCTCAGATATTAGCTGACACAGGTAACTTTATAGCTAACCCGGCTAATGGTTTCACCGGTGTCCAGATTACCAATGGTTTTGCTTCGCAGTCACCATTTCCCAGTGGCTCAACCCTTCCCAGCACTATTACAGCTCTAAGCAAGCACCCATACCAGAACGAGAAGGTTTATCCGGCTGACTTAAAATATGATCAGTCTTATCCTCTGAACGCCCTAATGCAGCGAGACTATACCACCAAGACTGTTGGAGGTAAGACTGTTAACGTAGACACCTTTACGCCAAGCTTTGTTGCTCACTATCCAGAACAGTCTCTGTCTGCCTTCACCGACCAGTCACTACTTAGAGACATGTCTCCAATATCCACGACTCTTGGTGGATCATTGCACGGCTCGAATGCAGCCAACCCTCAAGGCCACACCGCCCAAGTTTGGATAACCGAATATAACTACGGTTTAACTCCACCTAGAAACGGCGGCGACCCGAATAACGGCAAATATAACTACACTAATAATGACCGTGAATATATACAAGCCAAGGCTCAGATACGATACCTATCCGACTTTGTAAATAAGGGTGCCAAGCAAATAGACTTTTACGCAGCCAAGGATTCAAAGCAGGGGCCATACAGCCTTAATCTAGTAGATAGCAGTTTCATTAGTGCAGTTGACTCTAACCCCAATGTTTACCCAGGTGACTCTCAGGGCGGCTTCATTACCCAGACCATCCATAACTTCCTAAAGCCTTTCATGGCTGCCCAAACCATTACCAAACCGCAATCCCTGGCCCTCAACGAAATTGACGACTACTCCGGTAATATCCAGTTCAGCGGCAATGGCACTGCCCAGTACCCCGACCTATACAACCGAAACGTCTTTTCCTTCTATCCTTACCAGTTAACTAATTCCAGTTTCTTAGTACCAATATATGTTCAAACCTCTGATCTAGAGAAGATATACAACTCTAGCGCTCCCGGCGAAACCAAATTTGACTTGCCGGCTGAAACCTACCGCTTAACCATCGGTGGAGTTAATGGTAACAATATTAACTCTATGACTTTCTACGATCCTCTAACTGGCGCCACACCAAGCGTCAACGTTATTTCCAGAAGCTCAACCAACATTGTAATAGAAGTTCCCGTTACCGACTCTCCAAGACTCCTCTACATTAGCGAGACCGGTAATAACAACACACAGCCACTGGCACCGCCTACCGCTACGATAAACAGCCCAGCTAATAATGTAACCGTTTCAGGGACTGTAAACATTCAAGCTAGCGCCACAACTGACCCTAGAACAAGTGTCGCTGACGTTCAATTCTACCTAAACGGCGCTAAACTAGGCAAGCAAATCTCTTCGGCACCTTACACCTATGCCTGGAATACTAACTCTGTAGCAAACGGGTCGTACACTATTACAGCAGTCGTCCAGGACGGTACTGGTGCTATGGCTACCTCACCACCAGTTACTATTAAAGTAAGTAACTCTGGTGGTAATAAATCAAACGCTACGAGTCCCTTAAGTGCCACAATACTAAACCCCACTATCGGTGAAATTCTAACCGCTGACACCAAGCTGCAAGTTAACGCCACTCCTTCAACCGGCGCCAGTATAACCTCAGTCCAATATGTAGTAGACGGCGCAGACTATGGCTCAGCCGTAACTTCCTCGCCGTTTGAAGTGCAATTTAAGACATCCGGAGCGAAGGGTACTCACAGCGTTAGCGCTATAGTTAAAGATAGTTCAGGTCAAAGCGTAACCACGCCGGCGGTATCATTCACAGTCAACTGACACGATTTGCCTAACTATCCGCTACAATATTAATAGTAAAACTAACTGCTTTAGACTTTTTGACAGGGTGGGCTAGAGGATGTTCAGTAAAAAAACAGTTAAAGACATTAATCTAGAAAACAAAACGGTTCTTCTAAGAGCCGACTATAACGTTCCAATTAAAAACGGTGAAATAACTGACGACTACCGGATAAGACAATCCCTATTAACAGTAGACTACATCCTATCCCATGCTAAGAACTTAGTCATTATCTCTCACCTTGGCCGCCCTAAGGGCCAGGTAAATAAGGAGATGAGCCTAAAACCGATAGCCGCTAAACTAGCGAAACTAACGGGTAGAAGAGTGCATTTCCTTGACGATTGCATAGGCGAAAAGGCCACTCAAGCTAAAGCCAATCTGCCAAGACATGAAATACTGCTACTAGAAAACCTTCGCTTCCACCCGGAAGAAGAGTCTGACAACGAAGACTTTGCTCGGCAGCTCAGCGAAAACTGCCAAGTATTTGTAGAAGACGGCTTCGCTGTTGTCCATAGAAAGCATGCTAGTACTTATGCCATCACTAAGTTACTACCAAGTGTTGCCGGTCTACTGCTTGCTAAAGAAGTCGACAACATAACTAGCGTTATGCATGATCCCAAACGTCCCCTTGCCGCCATAATTGGTGGAGCTAAGATATCAGATAAGATTGAACTTATTGAGACGTTTATGCGGCATTCCGACTTCATGGCAGTCGGCGGTGCCCTAGCCAATACCTTTCTAGCTGCCAAGAGCATCCCGGTCGGCAGAAGCCTAATAGACTTAAAAGAAATAAAGCTAGCCAGAGAAATTATGGCAAGAAGCGAAATCGAATCTAAAAAACGTAAGTTCACTCTCGCTATCCCCTTTGATGTGGTTGTTTCTCAAGACATGGAGGGTAGACACAGTACACGAATTGTCGACTTTTCCGCCAATAACTATGCCGACATTGTCTCCTACCCACATAAACCAAGCGAAAAAGATATGCGTATTCTTGACCATGAGATGATCCTAGACATTGGCCCATTTAGCGCTGCCTTTATTGCTGGGGCTATCCAACTTTCAAGTACTGTCGTCTGGAATGGCACCATGGGAGTAACCGAGACCAAAGGGCTAAGGGGCCTAATAGGACCCTACACTCATGGCACCCAAACAGTTATTGAGGCCATAGTCGGGGACTTAGGCACTAGACCCTACTCTCTAGTTGGCGGCGGCGATACCGTCGGCTACATAGAGAGCAGAGGCCTAGTAGATAGCTTCGATCATGTCTCGACAGGCGGTGGTGCCTCTCTAGAGTTAATGAGTGGACACAAGCTACCCGGCGTAGAAGCTTTAGAGGACAAGCGCTAAGGTATAATAAGCATATGCGTAAAACCATCATCATCGGTAACTGGAAGATGAACCTCGACGTTAAAGAGGCTCTAGCCCTAGTTAAGAGACTTGATGAGAACATTCCTATACACCGAGAGATAGAGGTAGTTTTAGCTCCCAGTTTGCTAACGCTAACAACAGTAGCCGAAGCAATAGATAAGCGTAAATTTGGTCTGTGCGCTCAAAATGCCTACTTTAAAGATGAAGGAGCTTACACGGGTGAGGTCAGCTTCACCATGCTTAGAGACATCGTTGACTACGCACTAGTTGGACATTCAGAGCGGCGAATATATTTCCACGAATCACTAGAAACCATTAGAGATAAAGTCAGCGCAGCCATTAGAAATGGTATTAACCCAATTCTCTGCGTTGGTGAAACCAAAGAAGAAAGAAACGCCGGCGAAACCAAGCGAGTTATTCACGACCAGGTAGTTACTGCTCTAAGTAATCTTACGGCAGAAGATGTAAGCAGCGTCATAATTGCCTACGAGCCAATCTGGGCTATATCTACTTTTGACGGTGAACTAGCTAAACCATCTCTCGTTAAACCAGCTATCGACACTATTAGATTAAATGTCAGCGAACTTTACGGTAAGGCAACAGCTGAGAAAATACGAGTAATCTATGGCGGTAGCGTAGATGACCAAACAGCTTCAGGCTACTTAGAAATAGAAGGAGTTGACGGTTGTTTACCAGGAGCAGCTTCTCTTAACTACGCTAAATTCTCTAAAATTATATCTAGCGCATATAACCTAAAGAACAAATCTAAAAAATAGCTCACGAGCACTAGCGTTTTCTTACGCTTCTTTTTGGTGATATATTACAGTTACTATGGAGTTAATCGGAAAAAGGTTAGAAGATGACGACATACCTTCGACTGAAGATGGTGCTGTACTTAATGTAGTCAATTGGCAAGTCGAGTGCCGCGTACTTTTATCAAATGAGGAGCTTGACGATATCGTATTAGATAAAGTCAGCGCATCACTTGGACGTACTTTATTAAAAAATCTAGGCAACCCTCACTTAAATTGTTTCCCTCTTGGTCCTATGGTTATGAGACCTCACGAACCTGTATTTGAGGGCGACAGAGTAAGAATGCGTGCATACATATCTTCTCTGGCACATTCGGTAGAAGAGAGAAAATTTGTGGATTTTGAGAGAGATCCCGATGGACATTGGCAAGTTGCAGGGGAAGAAATACCCGAACCTCTAGGAGACGGGCAAAAGTTATTTGGATTTTACGAGTACATCTCTGACCTGTAATACCGAGTTTGCTAGAATTAAGTGATGAGCCCTGGTGTTTTAGATGGTCTTAATAGTGAGCAAATGGAGGCGGTTAAATCAACCGAAGGACCTCTTCTAATCCTAGCTGGAGCTGGATCTGGCAAAACCAAAACCCTAACTCACCGAATCGCCTATCTAGTTCAAGAAAAAAACGTTAGCCCAAACAATATTTTAGCTGTCACATTTACTAATAAAGCAGCTAACGAGATGCGTGAACGCATAGCTAAACTGCTTGGCGCACGTCTGAATCGCAGCTTCATGCCATACATGGGTACTTTCCACGGTATCTGTGTGCGAATACTAAGAATCGATGCTGAACACGTAGGGACCCCCAGAAGCTTTGTTATATACGATGAAGGCGACAAACAAAGCGCTGTTAAACAAGCTTCTAAACAGCTCTCTATAGATGAAAAAACCTATCCTCCCAGACTTCTAGCCAACCTAATTAGCAGTGCTAAAAACGAAATGATAACACCTAGCGCCTACACTGGTCTAGCTAAATCCCCAGCTCAACACATGGCTGCCAAAGCCTACCCAATTTACGAGCGCATCCTAAAAGACAACTCTGCCTTAGACTTCGACGACATAATAAATAAAACTGTTAAGCTCTTTACCTCCAACCCTAAAGTCCTAGAAAAATGGCAAAACCAGTTTAAATACATCATGGTTGATGAATACCAAGACACCAACTCGGCGCAGTACAAGCTAATTAAGCTGCTAGCAAAGGGCAATAATAACATCGCAGTAGTTGGCGATGACTCTCAGGGCATATATGGTTGGCGAGGTGCAGACTTTCGAAACATACTAAATTTTGAATCAGATTATAAAAACTGCAAAGTTATAAAGCTAGAACAAAACTACCGCTCAACCAAGAATATTTTATCGGCCGCTAATTCACTAATAACTAAAAACCTCCAAAGAACAGATAAGAAGCTCTGGACCAATTTAGGCGATGGCCTGCCCGTCCAAGTCATTTCTGCCGCCAACGAACGAGCCGAGGCTGACGCCATCATAAGACGCATTAAAAACTCAACCGATGTCGGTAGAAGAAAGTACAGCGACTTCGCAGTCCTTTACCGGACCAATGCTCAGAGCCGCTCACTAGAAGAGGCCTTTATCCGCTACGGTATTCCATATAGAGTCGTCGGGGGTGTACGCTTCTATGACCGCAAAGAAATTAAAGACATAATTGCCTACCTTAGACTTATCTATCAGCCCAATGACTCAATTAGCTTTGAGCGAATAGTAAACGTCCCAACCCGTGGTATAGGCGCAACCTCACTTAATAACTTCCTAACTTGGCAAGTAGGCAGTGGCCTCAGCCTAGAGCAAGCCCTAGCTGAAGTCGACACCGCCGAGAGCGTTACCCCAAAGGCTAGAGAAGCTCTATCCTCACTAGCTGACATACTCGCAAGTCTCAAAAATCTAGCTAAAGCCTCCAATACCACTAACCTAATTAATGCCCTAATAAATAGAATTGACTACTTTCACTATCTTGAAGATGGCACTCCCCAGGGTGAAGCCCGGGTTGAAAACGTCAAAGAACTATTAAGTGTCGCTCAAGAATACGATCAAGCAGGTCTAGCTGGTTTCTTGGAAGAAGTAGCCCTAATTAGTGACATAGATAGCGCCGAGTTTAACTCTCAAGCTGTCACACTTATGACCCTACACTCGGCTAAAGGTCTGGAGTTCCCAGTAGTCTTCATTACCGGTATGGAAGAGTCCATACTGCCACACTCTAACTCTATGTATGACCAAGCCGAGCTCGAGGAGGAGCGTCGTCTTGCCTACGTCGGCATGACTAGAGCCAAGGAAGAACTCTATCTTCTTTATGCTAACTCACGACTGCTTTACGGCATCACTCAGCACAATCCACCCAGTCGTTTTCTTTCCGATAGCGAACTAGATATCACCGACTCCATATTTGGCTATAATCAGTCAGATATTCTAACAAGCGAACAAGTAGACAACGAACCACACTACATACCAGATCTAAGTGAAGGAGAAAGCATCAGCCACCCAATTTTTGGTAACGGCACTGTAGTGGAGATAGACGGAGACAGCGCAGTAATATACTTCAAGGGGAAGGGTACCAAAAAGATCAATCTAAGCTTCGCTAATATAGAGAAGATCTAAGTGGTACAATACTTATACTAAAAATATGCGAAAAAAACTTGAGCGACTTAGCTTAAAAATAGAGAGATACCGCCGGATAAGATTCCCGAGAAAAGTCAGAAAAGTCAAAAAAGCCTCTCGTCACCCATACGCCGTACCAGTTATGACCTTTACTCTCCTGGCAATAATTACGGCTGTTATTGTGATTATAGTTAGCAACAACTCTGCTAACAAACCAAAACCCTACGTCGTTATTATCTCCCACGACAATGTTCAGCAAATTGTCCCAAGCGTCGAACCGACCGTTGGTGCTTTGCTAGATAAGCTTCACCTAACTTTGAATCCTGGAGACGTTGTTGAACCAAGCCCCGCAACCCATATAAATGCTGATGACTTTAGAATAAACATTTATAGGGCACTACCGGTAGAGATAGTTGAAAACGGCCAAAAAACCTTTGCTCTTAGTGCTGCTAAAACCCCTAGGGCAATTGCCCAGTCAGCAGGACTAAGCCCCTATCCAGAAGATTTAGTTACCTCAGAACCAACCTCGAACTTTACTAACGGCAGTGGCATAGGCCAAGTAATTAATATTAAACCCTCTGTACCAATAAACATTATTCTTTACGGCGTACCTATTGTAACTAGAACACACTCTGACTCCATAGCCCAGCTGCTAGTAGAAAAGCACATAATCCTGCAAAAAGGTGACACAGTTCAACCTGCTCTCAACTCACCAATTACACCTGGCATGAATGTCTTTATTCTCCACGCTGGCACATCCATAGCAACTTCCACTCAAAGCATCCCAGCTCCAGTTCAAGACGTTAACGACCCAAGTCTATCTACTGGTACCAGCGCTATTCGTCAAGAGGGCCAACCCGGCGAGCTGTTAATAACTTATGAAGTTAACACCAAAACAGGTGCTGAGACCCAGCTTCAATCTGTAGTAGTCCAACCACCTGTGCCTGAGGTCGTAGCCATTGGTACTGCACCAGTATCTGGAGACATCGCTAGCTGGTTACTTGCTCTCAGAGACTGCGAATCCGGCGGTAACTATGCAGACGATACCGGCAATGGTTATTACGGCGCTTACCAGTTCTCCTTAGGAACCTGGGAAAGACTTGGTTACAGTGGCCTGCCTAGCGACGCTTCACCATCGACACAGGACGCTGCTATCATCAAGAACACTAACGAGTCTTCAGGCGGAATTGCCAGCCAAAACCCCGGATGCTATTACAAGACCGGCATATCTGCTTTTCCACCAGGTAATTAATACGATGGCAGATAAAAGCTTAGGCCAGCACTGGCTAAATGACCAACCTGCGCTCAGTAGCATTATTGAAGTATCTAATTTAAATAAGGATGACTTTGTCCTAGAAGTAGGACCAGGCCAGGGAAGCCTAACAAAACTTTTATCTGAAAAGGCCGGTAAAGTCTTAAGCATCGAAATTGACCACCAGCTAATACAAGAGCTAGAAAACAAATTCTCTGGTACAAATGTCGAGATACGTGAAGGCGACATTCTAAAGTTTGATCTAAACTCTTTACCTAAAGGCTACAAAATTGTAGCTAATTTGCCTTACTACCTAACCTCACACTTCATCCAAATTATTAGTGAATCAACTAACCCACCCAATCAAGCTACACTTCTTATCCAAAAAGAAGTTGCGGAAAGACTAAGCGCAAAGCCAGGAAGCATGAGTATATTAAGTGTGACCTGCCAGTACTTCTGGGAAGTAAGCCCAGGAGATATTGTTCCTTCGCACCTATTTACACCTCCACCAAAAGTAGATTCACAGATTGTTCTTCTAAATCGAAAAGAGCATCTGTTACTAGATAGTTCCGAAAACTCAACATACTTCAAACTAGTTAAAGCTGGTTTCTCTAAAAAGAGAAAGACTTTACAAAATAGTTTGAGTAGCTCACTTCACCTCTCAAAGGAGCAGTCTCTAAACCTTCTTAACCAAGCCGGCATTGATCCAAAACGACGAGCTCAGACTCTTTCGCTAGAAGAGTGGCTAAAGATGTACCAGGCATATAAAGCTTGACGTGTTAAGTGACGGGTATAAACTTTAGATATGGGTCCAAACAATAACTTAGCCTATCTTCTGCACCATTTGTCGCAAGTTATAGACAAACAGATTGACCAAGTACTTAAAGAACAGCTTGGCATTGGCCTGAGTCAGTATAAGATTCTAATGGTTCTAGAATGGAGCCCCCGCATACAACAAAACTTAATAGCTAAAAATTTAGGCCAAACAGAGGCTAGTATTTCCCGGCAAGTGAAACTGTTAATAAATAAAGGTATGCTGGCTACTAAAACCGACCCTAGAAATAGACGTCGTCACACAAGCATAGTTACACCTTTCGGTATGCAAGTTAACGAAACTGCTGCAAGCCTCATTAAAAATTATTTTTCAAAAGATTTATCAATAACTGACGCTCAAAGAAGCAAACTTACTGCTGAACTTCAGCAACTACATAAACAAGTCTGTCGCCCAGGAAGAACTGGAGCCTGCATACACAATCTCTCAATAGATAAACTTTAGCTATAAGTTATCTATAGAGATGCTCAGCCGGAGTGAGGTCTGGCTGTAGGTCGCTGCCTGAGGTTGGTGCGCTTATTGATTGGTCCTACAACTGCAGTGCTTGGAACCTGCTCACGAACAGGCCAAGTAATTTCTGCCGATCTACTACCAACCAAAACAGTTCTAGATAGATGCCTAGACACTATGCTAGGGTCTGAAGACAGACCTGGTTCTACGCCAACTGCTGCTAAAACATTAGCTATACCAGTTGTTAGCGTTTCCCTGATGCCTTCACCTCTTGCGATCTCTGCTATTGGTGTTTGTTCTATATCTGACACACAGTTAGGTTATAAATACTATAAATAAATGTCAATAGCTCAAACAGAAAAGCAACTTTGATCAACTATCCCAACATAGCAAGTTAACTGATTAAAATATACTCTCTGAATTAATACAGTTATTATAGACAGTACTATAATAACTGAAAGGAAGTTGAGGCGATGGCTGTTGCTGGTAATATAAACTTCGGATTCCGTCATAATCCTGCCGGTTCGCAATAGGTGCTGAAGCTTCAGATTTGCAATTGTCATTCTGAATGTGAGTGTGAATGGGTAAATAAACAAAGACAAAAGCCATTAAAATCCCGAATACAATGACTCCAGTAATTTGAGCTTTTGTCCAAGGGTGTTTAGTGTCCTCTTTTATAACTTCCATATGGCTTAATTGTAGAACTATATGTAGATGGCTAAGCCTTCTTTATTAATCGTTTGAATAGTTTTTACTCATAACAATATTATACTTCGTGTTCTTTAAAGCACTGCCTGACATTATCCATATGAGGCCGTAGAATACACGGATAATCTGTATGCGGTTTATTTTTCCTGGACGTGTAAGTAACTGGGTAGCGTTCAACATCCATAAAGAATGGCTTTGGATGATCTGTATTATCAATAGTCATTAAGTGACAGTCTTTAGCAATGCAAAATGCTGCGTTAATAATGTCGCCTACCTTGAATGTTTTATTCTGCGTACTACTATGCTTAGAATACAAATATGCTATTCTTGCCGAAAAACTCATCAGGGGTTTAGTAAGTTCTGCAAATGCCATCTCTGACTTAATGTACGTTTCAATTTTTACTCGATTCTCCTTATCTGAGCTACAAGTTAGCTCGTATAAAGTAAACCCTGTTACTACGAACCTATACTTCTTTTCAAGTTCAGAGAATAGTCCTTTATATTTATCAGTTTGCGTTGGCGTTAGGGCATGTGATACTACATTGGTATCTACAAGCAGGAGCTTTTTAGACATTTTCTAGCTTGTAACTTTTATGAGACCTTTAGATGGGCTTGGGCGTGGAGATGTAGGCTCTTGAACTGGAATATCAGGCACATTAATGTCCATTGCGACCCCCCGTTTCTGATTATTATTGTATTTCATTTTTTGATTTTTTCCTAACATAAGCAGTTTAACATATTTACTTGTCGATATGATTTAGCCATCCGACTTTAGCACTAGCATAATGTAACCTTTTGTGATATAATCTAACTAGTCACGGGAGTGACGTTTTACGGGGCTGAATTTAAGCTCGACGTTGGACTTTATCGGTTAAATCAGCAGGTCGCTTGTCAGCGTTATAGGCAAACCTTTTTAGATGCAAAATCTAGAATCAGCAATGCTTTTAGCAGTTTAGCTAGTCTATTTGCTCCAAAGTTTGCACCAGCTTTAGTTTAATCACTAAGGCCATGTCTATATACGACGTCAGATAGTAAATAGATATGTCATATTTTCTGACTGGATAGAATCTATTTCGTCTAGATAGAATCTACCGAGACTTTATTAGACTGCAAGTAAGCTTTTTTGTTCTTTTATAGGCTTACTCTAAGACCAACAAAAGGACTAAACCTGTAGAAGATTTACCAAAGATAAACTGACGGACGCGGAGGGCAGTACTCCGCCAGCTCCACCATTTATTACTATGGAAACAAATCAAAACCATAACCCCGAATCAGGACATCGCAATGTCTTTAGAAAGTTGCTCAGTTATTTAGGCGGTATAGCTAACAGTGAACCCCAGCCTTTATATACACGCAGGCCGCACTTCCGAATCCCTAGTGCAGAGGGGACATTCGCATTCTCTATGGGTACACCTCGAACGCCAGAAGGGGATATTGTAGCATTGGCTAGACCCAAGCCAGGTCCATCCGAACAAGAAGAGAATCCTAGTCAGTAAATATAGACGACTCCTAAACTCATATGTTCTTTTAGGCTCAGTACTTGTATCATAATCCCATGCACCGCGTACAAGATATAATTTTGGCAATCGGGTCTCTTATTTTCGCGTTCGCGCTCTTGCCTTCAGTTCTAGGTAAAGATAAACCGGCTTTATGGACAAGTGTTGTAACGGGTACGGTTCTAGTCATATTCGCTATCACATATGCGACTTTATCCCTGTGGTATGCAACTATCACTACCGCGCTAGCTGCTTTTTTGTGGATAGTTTTAGCAATACAAAAACTCTCTCAAACTAAAGATTAATTTAGCTTGTGCTTGCCTATCTCAGACCTACGATTAAAATAAGTCCCTATGGGTATTGAAGACAGAACAGGTTTTATGGGGATTCACCAATCGTTTGCCGAAACAGAACTAGGCGAAACTCTTGCTTCTCGAGTACGTTATACAACGTATAAACCAGAAGAAGTAACTAATGAACGCTGGGAAGAACTACTAGGGGCTGACGTTAATAATCTAGATCATCTGGCTCTTACTTATGGACTAGCAAAAAGTATGGTTCGGCATCTCAGAGAAGAACGCCCTGACTTTCTAACGCCGCACGAGGAAGATGTCCTTCTAGTTACTGCCCTAATCCATGATTGGGCGGAGGCTATTGTTGGCGATATCAACTATAACGATAAAACTCCCGAACAAGAGGCTGAAGAAATGCGTCAGTTGTCGGCAATTCTTGGGCAGCACTACGACGATGATACTACCGGAATAAGAGAGCTTGTTTTAGAAGCCTCGGAAGTAGTGAGTTCACCAGATAGTAAACTAGGCAAAGTATTCAATACGATTGAACGAATTGGATACATGAGGACGGCCTTAAGAGCCTCTGAGCAAGCAAGAAGCGGTAAAGCTGAGGATTGTGCAGTAGGCCTAAAGTGGCTTTATTCAGACGTACTTGGGAACCACACTGTAACTCTCATAGAGCGCAGCGAAGAATATCCGATGCTGAGAGGCTACCTACTAAATCAGCAACACGTAATCTTCAGTGCCTTTGTTGGTATGAGTGCCGACGTATTTATGAATTATCCTCCTGAGAAGAGAATTGCTAAGCAAACCGCATTCTTAGCGGCCTTTAGAGCCTTCGCCGAATATGTTGCCAAGAATGACTCTGATCCCTCATATTCCAACCCATAAGTGGTATAATATAAAGGTAAAAATCAAACAAAAATGGATAGAATAACCGAAATATTTATCCCCAAATGGGCTACGAACCTTTACGCTCTCTTAGCTATAGTACTTGTTCCCTGGATTATAATCTTAGCCTCCTTCCTACCAGACAGACATCTAGACAGAAACTGGGATCCGCTCTGGGTCGGCTTTGACATAATAATGCTTTTTACAATCCTGCTCACAGTCTACTTCATGTTGTCCCGAAAAATCTGGGTAATAATTTCCGCTTCTGCTCTTGGCACACTTTTTATCGTTGACGCCTGGTTTGATGTGCTGACCGCCAGACCAGGTAGGGAACAAAACCAATCAATGGCTATGGCAGTTATTGAAATAGTTTTGTCTATCCTAACCTTCAGGTTGGTGTACTTAATTATCCATCAGTCAACCGAACGAAATAAAATAGTCTTTACAAGATCCAAAAAAAATAAACCCACCCTTGTTAAATAGGCACCTACCTGCTATACTAGCGCTACCTAGAACGGCTGCATAATTAACAGTTTCTAGATTTAACAATTTCGGATTAAGGACGCAGCACTCTGGCTACTTTAGGCAGACACTTAGTTCAGATAATAAGGAAAAGGCAAATGGCAAACAAACTATTTGTTGGCTCACTCGCATGGGCCACCACTGACGATAGTCTGAAGAATTTCTTCGCACAATCAGGCAACGTCTTAAGTGCAAACGTAATTAAGGACCGCGAAACCAACCGCTCAAAAGGCTTCGGTTTCGTAGAAATGTCAACCGACGAAGAAGCTAAAGCAGCAGTTGACACCTTAAACGGTAAGGAACTAGACGGTCGACCAATCGTCGTCAGTGAAGCACGGCCTAAAGAAGATAAGTAAGTCTTAAGCCAAATTAAAGCCTACTAAGATAAACTTGGTAGGCTTTTAAATTTTGCCTAAAACTTGACCAGGTAAGTATTTTCGGACTAGTCTAAGAGAGAACAAGATGAATAAACTAAACCAAGCTACAACCAAAGCCAAAAAAATAGCCAATAAAGCTCTAGCCCCTTTAAGAGTATCGTTTAGGCCTGACATTGAGCTAACAAAAAACGAAGTAGCTGAAGCCAGGGACTACATTAAAGACTACTGGAAGAAAGTAGAACGCTTTCACCCTAAAGACGACGAAAGCTTGCTTGGACTACCGCATCCATACTTAGTGCCAAGCTATAAAATTAAAACCGGCTTTGACTATAACGAAATGTATTACTGGGACAGCTACTTTATTGTCCAAGGCCTACTAGACAAGAAAAACCAAGAACTAGTCACCGGCATTCTCGACGATTTAATTTATCAGTTTAAGCGTTTTAAAATTATCCCCAACGCCTCAAGAACATACTTAACCGGACGCTCACAGCCGCCTCTACTGACCAGCTTTATCTTTGATGTCTACCAGACTTACGACAAAGACGCCAAGTGGCTAAAGGAACACATTGAGGTTGCCATCGATGAATATAAGACAGTCTGGATGGGTATAAAAAAGCCCAATGAACGCCAAGTCTACCGCGGCCTTAGTCGCTACTACGACATTAACTACCTTCACGATCTAGCCGAAGCCGAGAGTGGCTGGGATATGACAACTAGATTTGAAAGACGAGCCCTCAACTATCTTCCAATCGACCTAAACTCCATGCTATATAAGTATGAAGCAGACTTTGCCAGAGCTTACAAAATAATTGGCGACAACAGGGAAGCAGCCTATTGGCAGGATCAAAGTGAAGTAAGAAAAAAAGTTATAGATGAGCTCATGTGGGACAAGATTAAAGGCCTATACTTTGACTATAACTACGTTAAAGAAAAACGCGGTGTTAACGCTTCCGTCGCTAGCTACTATTCCATGTGGGCCGGTATGGTTAGCGAAGACCAAGCCGCAGCTTTAGTTAAGTCACTACGGCGTTTTGAACATAAAGGTGGCCTAGCTACTACTGATGCCTTGCCGCTAGGTCAATTCATGCTCGGCTCCATCCCAACTCAGTGGGCTTACCCAAATGGTTGGGCACCACTGCACTTTATTATCATCAAAGGTCTAGAAAGATACGGCTATCACAAAGAAGCACGCCGCATTGCTATGAAATGGCTAAAAACCAATCTAGTCTGGTTTAATAAAGATCATTTGTTCCTCGAGAAATACAATGTGGTCAATCCGGAGAAACCGCCAGTAAAAGGACTCTACCCATCACAGACCGGCTTTGGCTGGACTAACGGCGTCTTTGAAAAACTGTGTCAGGAATATGTCGACAGGGCTCACTAAGTAGAATTTTAGGTGTAATTAAACTAAACTAGTAGGGACTATGAGCAAGTACTACGTAACAACCTCTATTCCCTATGTTAATGCAGAGCCACACATTGGGTTTGCCCTGGAGTTAACTTGTGCCGATGTTCTAGCTCGTCACGCCTATCTTAACGGCAAGGAAATTATCTTCTCAACTGGTACCGACGAACATGGTGGCAAAATTGCCGAAAAAGCTAAAGAGGTCGGTGTTCCAACGAAAACATTTGCCGACAAAATTAGTGAAAGCTTTCGTGACCTCTGCACCCTCATGAATGCCTCTAACAACCGCTTTATCCGTACAACTGACAAAGCTCACGAAGAGAGGGCTCAAATGATTTGGAAAGCCCTTTCTAAGGACATATACAAAGGAAAGTATAGCGGCTGGTACTGCACCGGCGACGAAGCCTTCTTTACCGAAAGCGAAGTCAAAGCCAACAAAGGTGTCTGCCCAGTACATAACCGTCCTTATGAAAAGATTGAAGAAGAAAATTACTTCTTTAAATTATCTAAGTACCAATCTAAAATCCAAGAACTAATTGAAAGCGATCAATACCGAATAATTCCGACTACTAGAAAGAACGAAATACTCAGCACCATTAAAAGTGGTCTAGATGATGTTAGCGTTTCTAGACCAAAAGATAAGATCGACTGGGGCATACCTGTACCTGGCGATACTTCACAAGTTATGTATGTCTGGTTTGAAGCTCTCATGAACTACATTACCGTACTTGGTTATCCAGAAGCAGCTGACTTTAAGAAGTTCTGGCCGGCTGACGTACAAGTAATAGGCAAAGACATTATTCGCTTCCACGCAGCTATCTGGCCAGCTATGCTACTAAGTCTAGATCTACCAACACCGGCCAAGCTTTACGTTCACGGCTTCATCACTTCCGATGGCAAGAAAATGAGTAAATCTGTCGGTAACGTAGTTAGCCCCAGCGACATTGTTAAGAAGTATGGCACCGATGCCACTCGCTACTACTTGCTAAGACACATCCCAAGTTACGACGACGGTGACTTTAACTGGGAAAAGATGAAGTCTGCCTACGAAAATGAGCTAGCTAATGAGCTGGGCAATGCCGTGCAGCGAACTGCCGTCATGATCAACTCTTACCTCTCAGGTAAACATTCAGGCAAACAGGACATAGGGCATGATCTAGCAAAGTACGAAGAAGCCATAGATAACTGCCGTTTCGACATGGCCCTAGATGAAGTCTGGGAACATATTCGAGGACTGAACCAGTACATTGACGAGGAAAAACCATGGTTGCTGGCTAAAAATAAAGACCTAGAGCACCTTAAAGAAGTTCTAGACTACCAAGTCAGCTCACTGCTATTAATAGCTAGACTACTAACCCCTTTTATCCCAGAAACATCTGATAAAATTAATAAAATATTTAAAGACGGACAGGTACACTTACCAAAAGAGTCTCTGTTCCCAAAGGAAGAGAAAGTTAAAAAAGCCCCATGATAGACCTAATAGACACCCATTGCCATATACAAGAAATTGGCATCACTGATGGCGACGAACATATTGCCAAAATGTGGTCTGATGGTGGCATTTCGGACATACAAAAGGTAATAGACGATGCTAAAAAGAGTAATGTTAACAAGTTAATCATTGTTGGCTGCGATTACCCATCTAGCGCTAGAGCCGTTGAGTTAGCCGAAAAATATGACAATTGTTTTGCTAGTGTCGGCATACACCCTTATGAAGCTAAGACTTTGACGCTAGACCCTCAGAAGCTGGAAGATTTAAAAAAACTTACCGACAGCAAAAAAGTTATAGCAATAGGTGAGTGCGGACTGGATTACCATCACGGCGGCGAAGACGTTGAGAAACAAAAAAAGATCTTTGAGATGCAGCTAGAGCTTGCAAAAAGTAAGAACTTGCCAGTAATTTTCCATGTCCGCGACGGTTTTGACGACTTTTGGCCAATCTACGAAAAATACACTCCAATGGGCGTGCTGCATAGCTATACAGACAGCCTTGGCAACTTAGATAAAGCCCTCAGGAATAATCTCCTCATTGGCATTAATGGCATCTCCACCTTCACTAGCGATCAGGAGCTAAAGCAGGTCCACAGGTCAACACCTCTAACAAACATTGTTCTAGAAACCGACTCGCCCTATCTTGCACCTTGGCCTATTCGCGGTAAGGTCAACACCCCGGCTCAGGTGCATAGCGTCGCAGAATTTCTTGCTAAAGAAAAAGATGTTTCTATTGAAGATATAGCAACGTCCACAACCGCCAATGCGCAAAAACTCTTTAAGATATGACCAAGCAAAGGCAACTGTACTTAGATTACGCGGCAGCAACTCCACTAGATAACCAAGTTCTGGAGGCAATGTTACCTTATCTAAAAACTAAGTACTTCAACCCTTCAGCAGGATATCTAAACGCAAAAAAAATTAAAGACGATCTAGAAACTGCTAGAAGCAAAGTAGCTGGAGTTCTCGGTGCTAAACATCAGGAGATAATCTTTACTGCCGGAGCAACAGAAGCCAACAACCTAGCTATTAAAGGCATAATGCAGCAATACCCCGAAGCAAATGTAGTTGTAAGTGCCGTTGAACATGAATCGGTCCTAATACCTACCAAGAACTTTAATAGTAAGATAGCCAAGGTAGATAAGTATGGTCGAATAGACTTGAGCGACCTACAAAAGAAAATCGACGACAAAACAGTGCTAGTAAGCATTATGCATGCCAATAACGAAGTTGGTACCGTACAGCCCTTAAGTCAGGTAGCGAGTATTATTAAAGAAAAACTGGCTAAAAGGAAAAACAATCTGCCACTTTTACTTCACTCTGACTGTGCTCAATCTGCCAATTACTTAGACCTACACGTTTCCAGGTTAAAAATAGATCTAATGAGCTTAAATGGCTCTAAAACTTATGGCCCTAAACAAAGCGGGGCTCTCTACATAAAATCAGGCACAAAAATACAGCCACAAATTGAAGGCGGTGGTCAGGAATTTAATTATCGCTCTGGTACCGAAAATGTGGCTGGCGCAGTAGGCTTTGCCGAAGCTTTAAGTCTAGCCTCCAGCTTAAAGGAAGAGGAAAGTATAAGGCTCAATACGCTAAGAAGTGACTTACTTAACAAGTTAAGTAATGAATTACCAAACTGTATTATTAACGGCTCACCTAAGTTTCACTTACCAAATAACGCCCATGTCACATTTCCTAATATCGACAACGAGAGATTACTTATGGAGCTTGATGAACTTGGTATCATGGCCGCAGCCGGCTCTGCCTGCACCGAAAGCCGTGAGGAACCTTCGCACGTACTAAAGGCTATGGGCATTTCAGATAAAGACGCCAGATCCAGCATTAGGTTTACATTAGGCCGTCAAACGACCAAAAAAGATATAGAATATTTACTCGACTCACTTCAGAAAATACTATAGAAAACCAATTGTATTTACATCGGTATAAAGAGTATACTTTTAGTAGTAAAGCTACTGCTTAAAAGGCACTAGCTTTTGTTAAGGATAAACTCGGAACTTTAATGCCGAAAAAATAAAGAAATGACGGTGGGTAAATAAAAATGTCAATCTGGTGGTTATACCTCATTCTAGCTAGCATAGCTGCCAGCGGCATTGCTTTCATTTGGCTTATTCATCGCCTTGGTAAGGCTCCTACAGAGACAAAAGCGGTTGGCAAAGTAAATTTATCCCAATCCGCCCAAAAAGTTGCTGATCAGGACATAGAGCATATCTTTAACGACGACTTTCGTGAAGAGCTCAAAAACAGAGGCCGACTGCACTTCGAGAAAATAATAGGTGAAAATGCCATGTTCCTTCAGCAAGATATGCGCCTTACCACCTCTCAGCTTAATGAGTACATGAAGACCGAAGTCTCCAAGTCCTTAAAGCAAGAATTTGCCAAATACGAACAGTCAATTAGTGATGCTAAACAACTGGCTATAGACTCCATACAACGAACCAACGTAGCTATTGAGGAACAACGCCAGCAACTTTCCAAACAGGTAGAGAAGGAGGTAGCTGACTCCAAACGCATCATGCTTAGCCACTTCCAAAACAACATGACAGATATTGTTAACCACTACGTCATTGAAGCAGTTGGCGACCAAATAGATTTGAGCGACCAGCTGGAATATATCATTGCTGATCTAGAAGCTAACAAGAAGGCTATCATTGAGGACATTGAACATGGAGCCTAAGAACACACTCACGCTGCCGCCAACTATCACGGGGTACATAGATGTTTCTCGTATGCTTAGAGATATTAGCCTTATTGATGACCAATTGCTCCAGCTTAAACTAAGACAGCCAGGCGCTACTACCCAGATGCCAAAGACCACCTATTTCATAGACAAAATGGTTAACGCTAACAATCTTAACCTACTCCACGAGGACGACCGCACTAACTTGAAAATTTTCCTAGCCGAGATTAAAGAGCATAGCCCAATCCTGCATATGAGCTTCAGTTCCGAACCAAGCCCAGCATTCTTAGAAAAACTAATGACTTGGCTTAGAAAAGAAATTCATCCCCAACTACTTCTAACTGTTGGCCTGCAACCAACTATTGGTGTTGGTTGTGTGCTTAGAACCACCAATCGCTACTTTGACTTTTCCTTGGCTCAAGACTTCGTCAAAAAGAAAAACATACTGTTGCAGCGCATAACCCAGTCCGACCAAACCACTAACCAGGGGGCTACCCAGTGAGTAACTCAGCCCACTTCGACAGCCTAGTCAAAAAAGGCAATCCAATAGGCGAAGTTATCGCTGTAGATAAGTTTTTAATTAAAGTTAGAGGGCTGCAGCCTTGCACAATTAATACTCTAGTCATGTTCGAAGATGGCTCCAAAGGCTTTGTTCACGAAATAATGCCGGAATATATTAGCGTACTTCACTTAGGCAGCGTGCCTGTTAAATCCGGCATGGTTGCAGTCGTTCAGCACAAAGAGTTAGTTACTAAAGTCGGCAAAGAGTTTATTGGCCGTGTAGTTTCCGTGACCGGCGAACCCCTAGACGGCAAAGGCCCAATTGTCGCTGAGGATGTCTGGCCAGTCTTTAAAGACGCTCCGCCAATTCACGAACGTCGTCTCATCCAGGACCAAGTCGAAAGTGGTGTAGTCGCTATAGACGCTCTCTTCCCAGTAGTTAGGGGACAGCGAATGGCCATGATAGGCGACTCTAAAACCGGTAAAAGTACCCTAGCAACCCAGCTGACTATCAACCAAAAAAACACTGACCAACTGGTTGTCTACTGCCTAATAGCCAAACGCCGAGCTGATGTCGACACCCTACTAGATCACTTAAAGACTAACGGTAGCCTGGAAAAGGTAGTAGTAGTGGTAGCGACAATTTTTGAATCGTTAATAGTCAACTACATAGCTCCTTACGTAGCTTGCTCAATCGCTGAGTTTTTCTGGCAAAAGATGCAAGTAGACACCATTGTCATCTACGACGACTTAACTTCCCACGCCCACACTTACCGGGAAATATCTCTTTTATCTAACGTTAGCCCAGGACGAGACTCTTACCCAGGAGACATGTTCTACGCCCACTCTTCGCTACTAGAGCGAGCAGGGCGACTAAATTCATCGGGCAAAACCCTGACCTCCATTCCAATTGTTCATGCTGCTAACGGCGACATCACTGCCTACCTACCTACCAACATAATGTCCATTACCGACGGCCAATGGATTATGGATATGCAGACTTTTAGAAAAGGCATAAGGCCAGCCCTTAACATCGGTCTAAGTGTGACACGTGCTGGCGGCCTAGGACATAATGCTCGTCAAAAAGAGTACGCCGCTAAAACTATGAAAGTGCTGGCCGACTACCGCGAAGCTGAAGAATACTCTCACTTCGGCAGCGAACTAGGCACCGAAGCCAGGAAAGCCTATCAAACAGGCAAACAAATCTTTGAAGTACTAACCCAAGGCCCCAACGATTCCTATTCGCTTATGTCTCAACAATTAATGTTCGACATCTTACTTAACCTAGCCGACAACGAAAAGCTAGACGTCGGCAAACTCAAACAAAGCGCTAATGAATACGCTGGGAGAATAAAGAAAGACGAAGACTTTATGGCAGTCCGCGACGAACTAAAGAAACTCTGTGTAACCATGCCAAAAACCAGCCAAACTGAAGCAGCGGCAGCCCAGCTAGACGACCAGCAAGATGCGCCTGAACAAACTAAACAAGCCCAGCCAACTGCGGCACCAGACGCCAAAGAAAAAGAAAAGCAGGAGGTACACCCGTGAGAAAAGTCATGGAACTAGCCGAAGAAGAATTATCCATGGGTACCTTGGTGGAGCTAACCTCTGTTTTCGAGGGACTAGCTAGTATGCGTATTTCTAAGATCAAGGACCAAGTGCTGCAATCTACCAAGTTCTACCACCAGCTTTGGTCCATCTACTCACAGATTAAAGTTGGCGAAGAGTTTAGCTTCGGCCGTGATCGCACAGACCAAGATGTTTCCAAAAAAGACCTCCTGATAATAATAACGGCTGAGGGTACTTTCTCTGGCGACATTGACCAAAAACTAATTAAACTTATGCTGGCCAACTACAACAAAGAAAAAAACGACATAATTGTTGTCGGCCATCACGGCGCTATGCAACTAGCCCAACAGGGAGTTTTCTACAAGAAGTATTACAAAATGCCCCTGCAAGACCGAAACATAAATGTCATGCCTGTAGTTGAGGACATTAAGAAATATAAATCTACCAAAGTTTATTACCAGGAATACGTTTCGCTGATGAACCAAGAAGTTAGACAAATTGAACTGTCACATGCCGTTAACGAACGAGGCAATGAAATTGAAAATATCGACGACGTCATTAACGAGCATACCTACATTTTCGAACCTAGTACCTTTGCCGTGGTTGCTCACCTGGAAAGATCAATGATGCAGATTACCTTGTCGCAGTTAATCCTAGAATCTAAGCTTGCCCAATACGCCTCACGCTTTCAGGCTATGCGGGCTGCCCACTCTAGGGCTGATGACATGAAAAGCGAAGTTCACATTGCCTACAACCGTGCTAAGCGCTCCGTTAAAGACGAACGCCTAAAAGAAATTGTTAACGGTCTAAAGAAAACGAGAGTCGAGGCAGGGTAGCATGGCAGGCAGCTTATCTACAGTTAAAAGTTTTGTCGTCAAGGTGGCCTTTGACTCTGATGTACCAGACATAAATGAAATAATTGTGGTCGACAACGAAGAGAGCTCCATTTTAATGGTTGATCACATTGAACCAGGCGGCGTTGCTTTTTGTCTAAACGTTAAGGGTGCCACTAATCTAACTAAAGGCATGGCGGTCAGAAGGACCAACAAAAGTATTGAAATACCAATTGGTGAAAAAACCATTGGCCGGGTACTTAATATCTTCGGCGAACCTCTCGATGGTTTGCCAGCCATAAATCCCAAAGAAGCACCATTTAAAGATATCTTCAAACTTGAGAATGCCACCTCTAAGTTCACCATGGCCAAACCAGAAATTCTGGAAACTGGCATTAAAGTCATAGACTTCTTCACGCCCTTTGTTAAGGGCAGGAAAATAGGCATTATTGGTGGTGCTGGTGTTGGTAAAACTGTTCTAACCATGGAGCTAATAAACAACATCGCTAAAAGTGGCGGCGGATTATCTTACTTTGCCGGTATTGGTGAGCGTATCCGTGAAGGACACGAACTCTACGAAACCCTAAAGGAAAACGATCTTCTCAAGAACACCTGCATGTTCTTTGCTCAAATGAACGAAAACCCAGTCCAAAGGTCACTAATCGGCATATCTGCCGTAGCTAGCGCTGAGTACTTCAGAGACGTAGCCCATAAAGATATCCTTTTCTTTGCCGACAATATGTATCGTTATGTCCAGGCAAGAAACGAAGTCTCCACCATTCTTGACCAAGTTCCTAACGAAGGCGGTTATGAGCCAACTATCTTCTCAGACGTAAAAATGCTCCAGGACCGTCTTAGCTCCAACGAAAACGGTTCAATTACTGCGGTTCAAACTATTTACGTACCAGCTGACGACATTTCCGACCCAGCCGTGCAGTTTATTCAACACGAAATGGACTCGACTATAGTACTAAGTCGAAAAGTGGCCGAACAGGGAATTCGCCCAGCTGTCGATTTAACCCAGCTAAACTCATCCCTACTTAGCCCAGAGATAGTTGGAGATAGACACTACCTTCTAAGCGTCCAGGTCCAAGCCTTGCTCCAAAAGTACGAATCCCTAAAGGGCATCATCGCCATTATTGGTGAAGGCGAATTAAGTGCCTCTGACCGGTCAGACTATGCTAAAGCCAAAAAGCTAATTAAGAACTTCTCGCAAAACATGTTTGTTATGACTAAGCATAGCGGCATACCTGGAGAGTACTTTTCCCGCGAACAAACTCTAAAAAGCATTGAGGAAATACTAGTATGAGTGATGCCAGCGTAGACGACCAACAAGTTTTAAACAAAACTAAGGCTCCAACAAAAGAGCAGGTGAAAGTAGAAAAGGAAGAATCTGCTAGCGCCCATAGTTATAAAAAAGGCAAGTCCGACCAACTTGTCATGCATGTAAAAGTTTACTCACCGTTTAAGGACTACTATGACGGTCAAGCCTTCTCTGTTTCTGCCGAAAACCTAACCGGCCCGTTTGACGTTTTACCTCGGCATCACAGTTTCATTTCCCTGCTATCTCCTTGCGATCTAGTAGTTAGAACCCCAGACGAAAACTCTAGCGCCATAAGAATTAAAATAGCTGGCGGACTCATGCACGTTAAAGCTGATGAAGTAATAGTTTTTCTAGACGTCTGAATAGTCCACCGAAGAAATAACTCTAGTTCGTCTTAGCATCAGTCTTAAGAAAACAATATTAATATGAAGACAAAGCGCAATTAAAACAAAACAAGCAAAGCCGTGCCAAAGACTAGATACAAAACCACCAATAGCGGCTTTATGGGCACTGCTTATAGCTAACGGAATAATGCGCTTTAAACTTAGATCAATAAAGACCAACCAAACAAAACCAATAGCCAGCCTAAGTGCCACATTCTGCCAAGCCGTTTTAATTAGTAGATCACGTCTGGCATGAACATAAGACAGTTCGCTAGAAAACTCCCTAGCTTCTAACACAGCCTTAACGATAGCTTCAGCAATAAAGTAGACGATTAGTCCTACGACTGCCCAGAAGGCAATAAGCGGCCAGGTGTTTTGAAGCGATGAGGCCGCAGGCATAGGCGCAGTCTGACCGGGTAAAGTTAAGGCTGGTTGAGAAGAAGGGGTATGCTCAAAACCAATTAACTGGTGCTGGAGTCCTGAAGCGTTAAAATCAAAGGCTATGACCACACCAAGAGTTACGCCTAGGCCCAATATAATGCAGACTAAGCCGCTTAACCACGAAGGAGTTAGTACGGCAATGTAGCGTCTTTTATTAACGTGACTTTCTATGTCGTTGGAATAATCCATTGGTTTGCTTAGCCCTAATTGTATTTAGCCTTAACGTAGTGCGCAACTTTTTAAGATATACTCTAGGTTATATAACGAGAGATTAAGTGTGAGCAAACAAGTATACGTAGCTATGAGTGGCGGCGTTGACTCTTCGTTAACTGCTGCCCTACTAAAAGACCAAGGTTACAAAGTTACCGGGGTATATATGAAGAACTGGACCAAAGACTTCCCCGGCTTCAAATGTCCTTGGCAAGACGACTACCAGGACGCCAAGCGAGTAGCCGTCCAGCTTAAGATTGATTTCAAAGTTTACGACTTTGAAACGGAGTATCGCCACCAAGTAGTAGACTATATGATCAAAGAATATAAGGAAGGCAACACACCTAACCCGGACATTATGTGCAACCAAGAAGTAAAGTTTAAACTTTTTCTCCAGTGTGCCACCAAAGACGGCGCGAAGCTAATCGCTACCGGTCACTATGCTCGCACCAAGGGCAGCTACCTATATAAAGGTCTAGACGAAAACAAAGACCAGTCATACTTCCTTTACCGAGTAGATGCAGACGCTATTAAAAAAAGCCTCATGCCTATCGGTAATTACCACAAATCCGATGTCCGCAAACTTGCTAAAAAGCTAAATCTCGTAACAGCCGAGAAAAAAGACTCCCAAGGCATTTGCTTTGTTGGTAAGGTCGGCATCAAGGAATTCCTGCTAAGCGAACTAGGTCCACAAAAACCAGGGCCAATTATTAATCAAAAAGGTGAGGAAATAGGCACTCATGACGGCGCCATATTCTATACAATCGGCCAAAGACACGGACTAAACCTCGGCGGCGGACTGCCTTACTACGTAACAAAAAAGGACGTAAAAAAGAACATAGTTTACGTAACAACTGATCTGTTTGACGACAACCTTTGGACGAGCGAAGTAAGACTTACTCAGCCACACTGGATTAACGAAGCTCCAACTCAAAACAAAACTTACACTTGTCGTCTGCGGTACCGTGGCCCATTACTAAAAGCAAAGGTTATTAAAGATAAGTTAGTTTTAGATAAACCAGCAAGAGGAAAAGCTGCCGGTCAGTCAGCAGTAGTTTACGACGGCGATGAAGTTATTGGCGGCGGGATAATACGTTAGTAGTCTAGTCGTCGCCCAAACTGCTCTTCGTGAACCTGTGCCCTCATAGCAGCAACGGCAACCGCCTTATAAGGGTTTGAAGAAAAAGCCACTCCAGCTCTGGTATCTTCAAAATCTACTGCATCAACAGTAACTGGCAAAGCAATAATGGACTCCATGCTTGGCAGGTAGAGACCGGGTTCCAGGGGCATGGCTTGAGCTTCAGGCAAATGCTGCCTTGCTAGCTCTCTACGCGCATCTAGCTCGGCAGCACTAATTACTACCGCAACAAACTTGCGACCCTTATTAATAGGCCCATAGTTTTTGTTTACCTTGCAGGCGGCAACATATCCCAAATTTTGGGCTGTCTCAGTTAGGCCAAATTTCCTAACTGCACGTTCACAATCACTAGGTTCACTTAGCCACGCTAAAAGTCTATTTAAAACACCAGGCTTCTCCTTAGAGAGTTGTATTTCCGCCGAATTCATTGTATTACCATACTAAGTAGCTCGGTAGCTGTCAAACGCTTTTAAATTGCGCTAGACTAGAAGCTAATGACAGCCCAAGAAATACGTAAGGCCTACTTAGATTTTTTCTCTCACCGCGGCCACAAAGTTATACCGCGAGCACCACTTGTGCCACGCGGCGACCCAACCACGCTGTTTACCGGTTCCGGTATGCAACCATTAATCCCATACTTGCTAGGACAAAACCACCCGGATGGGAACAAATTGGTAGATTCTCAAACCTGCCTAAGGGCCCAAGACATTGATGACGTCGGCGACAACCGCCACACCACCTTTTTTGAAATGTTAGGAAACTGGAGTCTTGGAGATTACTTCAAGAAAGAGCAAATTCCGTGGCTCTTTGAATTTCTAACTGAAACCGTCGGTCTAGATCCAAGCAAACTCTACGTAACCTGCTACATAGGCAACCAAGAATTAGGCATTCCTAAGGACGAAGAGTCAGCTAGTATTTGGAAAGAGCAGTTTGCAAGTAAGAATGTAGGTAGCGAAACCGCCGACATTGGTTCAGGCCAAGATGGTTACAATAGGGGCATCAAGGAAAATGAGCGCATTTTCTTCTACGACGGCAGTAAAAACTGGTGGAGCAGGGCAGGCAGCGAACACGACACACCTATTGGTGACCCATGTGGACCTGACAGCGAAGTCTTTTACGAATTCGACTTTATACCTCATGACAAAAAGTACGGCGAAAACTGTCATCCTAACTGTGACTGTGGCCGCTTCCTAGAAATTGCTAACTCTGTCTTCATGGCATACAAACGAACTGGCGATGGCTTTTCTCCACTAGATAAACCTAATGTAGATTTTGGGGGAGGCCTAGAGCGAATTGCCGTTGCCGCTATTAACGACCCAGACGTCTTTAAAATTAGCCTAATAAAACCAATAATTGAAAAGCTTGAAGCAGTCTCTAGCAAATCTTATGAATCTCACACCGAAAGCATGCGGGTCATAGCTGACCACCTAAGAGCCGCTACCTTCCTGGCAGTAGACGGCGTAACGCCTTCCAATAAGGAACAAGGCTACGTCATGCGCCGCTTAATTAGACGTGCCATTCGCTTTGCCTTTGATCTAGGCATCGAACAAAACTTCCTTGAAAGCCTAGTCCCAGTAATAGCTGGACTTTATGAGTCGGACTATCCAGAAGTAAAAAGCTCTAAAGATAAAGTTATCTCAGTTCTCGTAAAAGAGGAGAAGATCTTCCGCCAAACTCTTAGAAAAGGACTGCGGGAATTCACGAAATCTGTTAAGGACAGTTTAAGCGGCGAAACATTGTTTAAGCTTTATGACACTTACGGCTTTCCAGTTGAGCTAAGTAAAGAAGAAGCTTTTAAGAACGACATAAATATAGCGGACAATGCCGATGAGATATTCAACCAGCTAATGGACGCCCAACGCCTTAGTAGCCAAACGGCGGCTAAAGGCACGTTTAAGGGCGGACTAGGCGGGACAACAGACATTCACAAGAAGTACCACACCGCCACCCATCTAATGTACGAAGCTCTAAGACAAGTCCTGGGCGATCAGGTAGTCCAAAGAGGCTCTAATATAACAGAGGAGAGACTAAGATTTGACTTTACTCATGACCAGAAAATGACTGAGCAGGAAATTAAGAAAGTTGAGGATATAGTTAACCAGCAGATAGATAGTGACCTAAAAGTCTCTTTTCAAGAATACCCGACTGAGGAAGCTCTAAAGATGGGCGCCGTTGGCCAATTTGGTGATCGCTATGGAGACAAAGTCAAAGTATATAAAATGATCGCCGATGGCGCGGATAAACCCTTTAGCTTCGAAATCTGCGGCGGTCCTCATGTAACGCACACCGGCGAACTGGGTGAGGGCGGCAAGAGATTCAAGATAATAAAAGAGGAAGCTTCCTCTGCCGGCATTAGACGCATTAAGGCTCAGCTAGTTTAGCCTAAGTTTTTCGCCAGGAAAAAGAATATCTGGGTCAGACTTGACTTGAGGGTTTAGCTCCGTCATCTGATCTAGACTCAGTCCATACTTAGAGCCAATACTACCCAGTGTATCGCCGTGCTGAACCGTGTAGTATTTTTCCTCAGATACAAACTGATCGCTAACGTCCTGTTTGACCTCTTCGCTATAACCATCCTGAAAGACCATGTACTTTTTACCCATGTGCTCAGCCAGGGCATACTTCTGACCTCGACGGGGGCTGTCTTCTCGCTCATCAGTGTAGCTATAGTTTAAATCCATCTTCCACCCTTATTTACCCTCATTATATCTAAACCATTAGCAAAAAACCTAAGGAAGTCAGTGCCTGAGGAAAACCTGAGCACATTGCCATTCCCTATACCACTCCTGTGGTAAAATAGTGCATATGCTTGGAAAAGTTAAATCTGTTAGTTCCGGTTTAGCCCATCGGGCGCTTCAAGGCGCCTCTAGTGCTAGTGAAGTTGCTAAAAAGAAGACTAAGAAAGAGGATCGTTATCTAGTAGCTCTAGACATTGGTACTGAATTCGTAAAAGCCTTAATAGGTAAAATTAACGAAGCCGATGCCACCCTAGAGATTATTGGCGTTGGTCGTCAACATCAGGGACTAAGCGACATGCAAGCCGGAGCCATCTCCGACATCGCAGCAGTTGTCGAAAACTGTGACCAAGCCCTCAACCAAGCTGAAGAACAAGCTGGCGTAAGCGTTAGGACCTGCATTATTGGCATTGCTGGCGAGCTGGTTAAAGGCACCACTACCACCATAAAAGTGGCCCGCCAAGACCCAACCAAGGCTTTAGATATCGTTGAGATGGAAAAGATTATTAACATTGTCCAAACTAAAGCTCAGGATAAGGCCAAAAGTCAACTAGCCTGGGAACTGGGCGGCAAGAACGTCGAAGTCAGGCTGGTTAACAGCGCTCTTGTTGGTATTGAAATAGACGGCTATCCAGTAACTAACCCAATCGGCTTTCAAGGTAAAGAAGTAGTTGTTCAACTCTACACTGCCTTCGCCCCCATGATACATATTGGCGCTCTAGAAAAAACAGCCCAAGAATTAGACCTTGACCTTCTGGCAG
>Ga0335073_10000322_pt1 | contig 62469 bp, 49 predicted proteins | sample Lox_Sample_22_FD_207093 | JGI IMG/M metagenome (GOLD analysis project Ga0335073, IMG submission 207093) | Soil microbial communities from Loxahatchee National Wildlife Refuge, Florida, United States - Lox_Sample_2.2 | ecosystem: Environmental > Terrestrial > Soil > Wetlands | place: USA... | reverse complement strand
GCATCATGCAGAGCGAGTCCGTTGTCATGGAAGTGATCAAGTCGCTCGATCTGTACCATAAACGCCCTTTCTCGGAAATCTTCAAGGAACACCCATATAACGGAACGCTTTCTCCTGCTCAACGCTTTAAGTTGATCAGCACATTTCAGGGTGCGACTAAGGTCATGGTTCTGCCTAACACTGAGATCGTGGAAATCAACTTTCAGAATTCTGATCCAACCGTAGCCGCGAACGTGGCCAATTCCATCGTCGATGCTTACCTCGATCGAGACCTGCGGTCGAGATACGAGGGCACCACGCGGGTGTCCAACTGGCTCACACAGCAGTTGACGGCGGTCAAAAGACAAGTCGAGGATTCGCAGAAATCTCTGACTGACTATCAGCGCCAGAACAACCTCCTCAGCCTTGACTCTCAAGGGGGGAACCTTCTTACTGACAGCTTGCGCACAGTGAATCAGCAACTTGCCGAAGCGGAAGCCGATCGAATCGTCAAGGAAGCTCGCTACAAGATGGCGCAAACTCGCAATCCCGACCTGCTCATTTCAGTCGCGCCCGGTACCGTGTTGAGCAGCCTTCGCTCACAACAGGCTGAACTGATGGTGCAGGCCGCACAATTGAAATCGAAGTTTGGTCCGGATTATCCCAAGGTGCGGGAACTCGACAAACAGTTGAACAGCGTCCAGGGCGACATCGATGCGGAAATTAATAACCTGACTAAGCGCTTCGAGGAAGAGTACAACGCCGCTGTTAAGACCGAATCGCTGCTGCAGGACCGACTAAACAATACCAAGCAGGAAGCCTTCAAGGAGAACGAGTCGGCTGCACAGTTCGAGATCCTGAAGCACGGCGCAGAATCTGCCTCGGAGTTGTATGACGGTTTGCAGATGAAGCTCAAGGAGGCAGGGATTACTGCCGGACTAAACTCGAATAACGTCGATATCATCGACCGCGCGAGTATCCCTCCCTATCCCATCCTTCCCAAGAAGCGTTCCGCTCTTATTTTCGGATTTCTGGGGGGCCTCATCGGGGGCATCGCCCTGGCTTTCTTCTTCGAGAGTCTCGACGATACCATCCGCACTTCCGATGATGCCGAGGCGATTTCTCAACTGCCCACCCTCGCCGTCATACCTCATTTCGTTGTGACCGGCCGGAAGGGCACTCCTTCCACTGCGAGCGCCAGGGCGGAGCAGCAGCGTCTCATTAAGGTGTCGCCAGATCTGGTTTCCTACGTTGATCCGCAGTCCATTGCCGCGGAAGGATTCCGCACCTTCCGGTCTTCGATTCTGCTTTCCGCCGTCGATCACGAGCCCAAGCTTTTGTTGATCACAAGTAGCTTCGCGGCTGAGGGCAAATCCACCTGCGCTGCAAATCTCGCAATCTCATTTGCTCAGCGGTCTGCTCGTGTTCTGCTAGTTGACACCGACCTGCGCAAAGGCACCTTGCATATGAAATTCCGGCTCTCCAACCGTGCCGGACTATCTACGCTTTTGTCCCGTGAGTCTGGCCCCGAGGCCTATGAACATCCGCTGCCCGAGCTTCCTAACCTTACCGTGCTGTCGCGTGGCCCGATTGCTCCCAACCCCGGCGAAATGCTGGCGTCCCGAGCCATGGAGGAGATGCTTGCGCAGTGGCGTTCGGAATACGAGCACGTCATTCTCGACTCCTCGCCGATCCTTGCCGTGGCTGATACATTGAGCCTCGCCCCCCAGGTTGATGCCGCCTTCATCCTGGTGCGGTCCGGTGTTACGCGTAAGCGCGCGCTGATCCGGGTCCGGGAACAGTTGCGCCGCGCCAGCGGACGTGTACTGGGCACCGTGATCAACGACGTCGATCTGCGGATGGAAAATTACTACACGTATTCGAAGCGATACGATTACGGATACAAGAGCAATTACGGAGCCGGGTATGGAGTCACCGATGACGAGAAGTAACCCTCGGGGCAACGGAATTCCTAAAGTCTTTGCTTTCGGCCTCTGCTTCGGTGTTGCCGTTGCGGCATGGGGCCAGAGCGATCCCGTTACATCTGTTCCGGCACAATCCGATGCTTCTTCGACCGCTGCTGTCCAGGCGGCCGCGGCCGATCAGCAGCCCAGCCGTCCACCGATCATCGCGATCGGCGCCGGGGATCAGTTGGATGTCGAGGTATTCGACACGCCTGAGCTCTCGGGAACGTCGCGCGTAAGCCAGTCAGGAGAAATCAACATCCCGGTGCTGGGCAATGTTCAGGTCGTCGGCCTTACTCCTATTGAGGCTGCTCGCAAGATTGAAAATCAATTGAAGTCTCACGGCATCCTGATTGACCCTCACGTTACCGTAGCGATATCCGAGTACGCTTCTCAGGGAGCTACAGTGACCGGCGAAGTGCACGGTCCGGGTGTGTATCCCACTCTCGGAAGCCGCAGATTGCTTGACATGATCGCCTTGGCGGGTGGAGTAACGCCCACTGCGGGTCGAGTCGCAACGATTGTCCATCGGGATGACCCTCAACATCCTCATGACGTTATCCTTGTTGCGAACAACAACAAGTTGGGCGCACAGGAAAATCCGGTCATTTATCCCGGCGATACAGTAGTGATCGATAAGGCCGGAATCATCTATATCATCGGCGACGTCGGCAAGTCCGGCGGATATCTAATCGACAACAACGAGCATCTTTCACTTCTTCAGGCGATCTCTCTCGCCGGCGGCTGGTCTAAGACTTCGGCTCAGAGCAAAGTGATCCTAATTCGTAAAGTTCCGCAGGGTAGGGAAGAGATCAAGCTCGATCTCAGCCATATTGTCCACGGCGAGCAGGCAGACCTGAAGGTTTTCAACGGAGACATCCTCTACGTTCCCTCCAGCATTGGTAAGATCTTCGCCTATCAGGGGATTGGAGCCATTGTCCAGGGTGCGGAACAGGCCATTGTGTACGGAGCAGTTTATAAGTAACAACCCGGATTTCGTTTTCTAATTCAACGAGAGTCCTGGGCTATTTCGCGAGAAGAGGCGCACGATTGAACGCAATCAGGGCAGGGTCGCCGACAGTCTACCTCGATTCGCCATCGGTCTCTTATCGACGGCTAGGCGAGGAATTCGCACCCCCTCGAGCACTTTACGTTATTCACTTTCCGGCGATTCTAGCCCTTTCAGCCCTTGTTAGTTGGATAGCTGGCACTGAAATGGCTATGGTTGCCGCAGCGGGTGTGGCATCCGTTATCGCTCTTTACATGTTGTGGGATTGGTTGCTGCGCGAAGGTCCCACACGCCTTTCCACTCTATTGGCGCTTACGCTGCTTTTGGGTTATGGGCTCGGAGCCCTCAATACGTGGTTGACCCTCCCCCGAGGTCACCTGTCTTTAGCCGCCTTTCTTGGCTCCGATGAGGGCGTTCTCGCCCGCGGCATGGCCGGGGTATTGCTTTCAGCGGCCCCGCTTTGTTTCTTTGGAGAGTTGTACGAGCGCCCACTTTTTGGAAGAGAGTTTCGAGTGCCGCTCGACCAGCATACTTATTTGCTCGTTCTTCTCGGTACCGTGGCAACTGTCTTAGGCTTCATGACGAATTCGCTGGGCTACATGGGCGCGCAAAACGTTAATGGGGAATTGAGCGTCCCGGCTGCTCTCCTATCTTGGGTGTTTCCTCCTCTTACCGCTTTGACGATCGCCATCTTTCTCGCCGCTCCGGCTGGTCTTCCGAAACTGCTCACCGCGGCGTGTGCCCTTGTCTTGCTTGCTTGTTTGATGATTGTTGGCCGGCGAGTCATTGTCTACGCGGCTATGGAAACATTATTTGCCTTGCGGCTTACAGGCTACCAGTTGAAGGGAACCGTCTTTAAAAAGATCTTATTGTTGCTGGGGTTAGGACTCACCATCACAGTTGGGGTAACCGTATTCATGTTGATTCGCTTGGCGGGTTTTGAAAACCCCCATGACCCCAGCAGTCTGTCCCTGGGACACCGGATCGATACAGCAATGGGTTGGGTCAACGATGGGACCGCTTTGACGCGAGCAACTGAAGCGAACCAGACCAACGTACAAAAGAGAACCTTTGTGTTGGGCTTCTTCGCCGATCTTTTGGAGGGCAGCTCTCGACGTACACCTGGGCTGGGTCATGATCTCTTCGAGTACGCCCAGTCAACCATTCCGCGGGTTATCTATCCGGAGAAGGATGCTTTTTTCAGCGAAGAGGAATATGCTGACGGTCTTTTCGGTTTGACGTACGGGGACGCGGCGAATTCCATCCTGACAAACGGTGCTATCGATTTCGGTCTTCTGGGAGTTATTGTATATCCATTGTTGCTCGTTGCTCTCACGCGGATCTGTATCGAGGTTTGTTCACGCTTTCTACCGGCGCTTCCCGCATCGATCATCGCACTGGGTACAATTTTCACGATGCTGGAGACTGAGACTGGCACTTCCGGATACATTGTTACGATCAGGAATCAGATAATATTCGCCGTTATCTTGTTCATCTACTCGCGACTACCGAAATTTCAACTACGCAGAACTCTCTGATTACCGCGATAAAATTAACTATGCGCACTCAATTCACTCCAGCTGAACGGGTCGTCCTCGTCTTCATTTTGAGTTGCGTCGGCATTGCTTACGGCCAGGATAGTTCTGTCTTGCCGCCGAGCGGAGTCAGTTCCATGTCTTCCGCGGCAGGTGCGACCGGAGGACGTTCAGTTGATTATTCAGTTTCCGGCAGCCTCTCTATGGTCGCCACCGACTCCGCCGTCACAAATGTTAGCGTGAATGCGACCCCATCTGTCCTTCTCGCGAATACCTCATCCGGCAGTCAACGCGGCGCAAAGTCTTCGGCGCGTAAAAGCGCTGTCGGCAGCGAGGGAAGTTCTTCGACGTCGGCAGCCGGCTCCTCGGGATCTGGATCCTTAAAACGCGGTTTGAGAACTCCTGCACATACATTTTCGGCCACTTCACCGAGCGCGGGCACCTCGACAAGTCTGCAGCAGTACGTCCTGAGCGCCGCATCAAAGCAATCAGGTCTAAGCGGGCATTCGCTGGAATCCTCATTGGCAAGTGCAAACCTTTCCAGCGGACGGGCCCCGTCAGATCAGGGCGAGGATTCTTCCTCCGGTTCGGGATCAGGAGCAGAGGGTGGGACTTACAGCACCGATTTTCCCGATAGCACGAAGGATACGGCCGTAGTCAGCCCTCCCGATTTAGCCAACAATGCGCTGTTTGTTTTCGAGCCACACGTCTCTGAAGGGTTCCCTGACTTATCCGACTACCAATTTCTCCGGCCGACCCTCCACGTAGGTGGCGGAAAGTCTTCAGGCGGCGATCAGCAAAAGGAAGATCTCTACCGTCGCATCAATCGCCGCCTCAACGCGTACCGGCAAGCGGAAGTCCCCGGCAAATCACTAAAGGGCGATCATCCGCAAAATCCCTTTGCAAAGCCAGCCAGCTCCGCAGACAAGCTGAATAAGCTGTCGAACTTTGGCCCTAGCTTCTAATAGATCTCTCTCCTGCGCGCAAAGGCCCGCTCTGAGCAGCGGGCCTCATTTGTTCGGATGCAACTTGCTCAAGCGGCTCTCTCGATTGTCAACGATTCGATTACCACTGGCTTGTTTGGCTTGTCCTGAGAACTGCGCGGCACCCGCGAAATCTTCTCCACCACATCCTGTCCCTCCGTTACTTCGCCGAAGATGGTGTGCTTGCCCGTCAACCAGTCCGTTGGAGCGACCGTGATAAAAAACTGCGAGCCGTTGGTATTCGGCCCTGCATTGGCCATTGCCAGCTTGCCCGGCACGCTGAATTTGTGCGGCGAACCCTTGGTCTCATCCGCAAAGCGATAGCCCGGACCGCCCATCCCACTGCCTGCCGGATCCCCACCCTGAATCATGAAGTCGGGGATCACCCGGTGAAAAATCGTTCCATCGTAGAGCCTGTCCTTGCTCTTCTTGTTCGTAACCGGATGCGTCCATTCCCGTGTTCCCTCGGCGAGCTCGATAAAGTTGGCAACCGTGTTCGGTGCCTGCTCTGGAAACAACTGGCACACTATCTGCCCTTCACTGGTCTTGAAGATGGCATAGGTTCCGGGTTTACGCGACATGATCACTCCTTCAATGTGTGTTGACCTTATTGAGGTTTGGCCGGCGAAATCCCGCCGGCAGACGAAGGTGTTCCACCCTGTGTAGCCGCAGGAGTCGAAGCGGGAGGGGGCGGTATTGGCTGCCCCTCGCGCACGATAGTGACTTTCTTCAGAATCACGGGCTCGACCGGCCTGTCCTGCTTGTCCCGTTCTACGCGCGCGATTGACTTCACAACCAGCACGCCTGAGTCATCGCACTGCCCAAAGATGTTGTATTTCTGATCCAGGTCCGGTTCGGGCACTTCAGTGATGAAGAACTGCGAGCCGTTCGTATTAGGACCGGAGTTCGCCATCGCCAGCCGCCCGGCCACGTCAAAATTCAGATTCGGGTTGAACTCGTCCTTGAAGTAATATCCCGGATCGCCCATACCGGTTCCCAGAGGATCCCCACCCTGAATCATGAAGTCGGGAATCACCCGATGAAACATTGTTCCGTTGTAGAGCGGCTTCCCGTGCATCTTCTGCTTGGTGTCAGGATTGGTCCAGTCCTTCGTCCCCTCCGCCAGTCCCACAAAGTTTGCTACCGTCTGCGGAGCTTCCTTCGAGAACAGCTTGCACGTGATCCGCCCCATCGACGTATCGAAGACCGCTGTGGGCCCGGTAGGCTGCAGACTCACCTGTGCGTGGGCATCCGGCGAGTCGGGCAAATCCTGACCCGAAGTCGCCGGGCTCGATGCCGGTGGAGTCGACGGCGGGGGAGTGGAAGCTGGAGGTGTGGCCTGCTGCGCGAGGCCGGTTTGAACAATAGCGAACAAAAACAGCACAATGGAGGCAAAACGGACCGGCGTTTTCATGCAAATTCCCAAGAGGACAGACTACAGGGCCGCGCCCTCCTTCGCAAACTGCGCCCGCGCTTCATGCAGGCGCCTGAAGATATGTTCCACCTCGATCCCCTCGGTAAGATGATGCCGGTCCATGTCCGCCTTCAGTTCAGTCTGAACCCGCGCGAATGCCATCACCACGCCGCGCGATACGAGTTCGCGATGCACGTCAAGGATCACCCGCGAAGCGCTGTAGTCCACGTGCGTGATTGCTTCTGCGTCGATCACTACCCACCGCACGTCTGCCGTGGCCAGTTCTCGCACTTCTTTCGCAAAACGTGCTGCATTCGCATAAAACAGCGCTGCGCCGAATCGATAAATCACCAGCCCCGGCTGCGTCACCGTGCCGGGAACCGGCGGAATGACATCCCATGTCTTCGCGTCATTGAAGATCAGCACGCCGGTGTCTGGATGGTAGCTGTGATGTACGATTCTCAACAGCGAAATGACCATCGCCAGCACGATGCCTTGCTCCACTCCAACCACAACCACAACGGCAGCCGTCGCAACGGCCACGGCAAATTCCTGGGGACTCTCCTTCCGAATCGACCAGAGCTTGCGCAGGTCGATCAGCCGCACGGCGATAAGAAATACAATCGCCCCCAGCGCGGAGTGGGGAAGATATTCGAGCGGCTTTGTCGCAAAGAGCAGCACCAGGGCCACTACCGCTGCCGTCGAAACCTGTGCCATCTGGCCCCGGCCGCCCGCCCCCTCCACCATCGCCGTCTGGGTTGGGCTCCCGTTCACCACGAATGTGCCGCTTAGCGCCGCCGCCGCATTCGCCGCGGACAGACCGACCAGGTCCATATTCTCGTTCAGCTCCTGCCCATGCCGTTCTGCGTAGATCCGCGCCGTAGCCGCGCTCTGAGTCAGGATCATCACTGCGCAAGCGGCCGAGACCCCAAGCAGCGACTCGGCTCCGTCCCACCCCGGCCACGGAATGGTGAAGTGCGGCAGACCACCGGCCACCGGTCCGATCACCGAGATGCCATGACCCGAAAAATGCCACCATGCACTGGCCCCAATTGCGCCCGCCACAGCGATCAGCGCTCCCGGCGCCTTTGGCCAAAGATGCCGCAAGCCGACGATAATCGCGAGCACCGCAAGCGAAACCGCCAGGGTCGGAAGGTGCACATGCGGCAGCTCCCGGACAACCTCTCCAACCTGCATAACCGGGCGCCGCGAATGTACTGGAACACCCAGCATCTGTCCCAGGACCGTGAAGCCGACCTGAAACCCTACACCGGTCAGGAATCCCACCAGCACCGTCTGCGAGAGAAAATCCGCCAGAAACCCTAACCGCAGCAGCCGCGCCAGCAGCAGCCACAATGCCGTTAACAGCGCCACCGTCGATGCTAGAGCAACATACTGCGCGCTTCCTGTTGGCGCCATTTGGGTAAGCGTCCCGGCAAGAATGGCTGCTGTTGCTGAATCCGCTGCCACCACCAGGTACCGAGATGATCCGAACGTCGCGAACGCCACCAGTGGCAGCAACAGCGTGTACAGCCCCGTAACCACCGGTGTCCCGGCGATCTTCGTGTAGCCGAGCGATTGTGGAATATTTACTGCCGCCAGTTGGAGACCGGCAGCCGCGTCGCGCAGCAGTCCGCGCAACGTCAGGGGCCGAACACTCTGGAAGAGACTCTGCCGGGCGGCTCTCGAACGAGACGGCCTGGATCCCGAACCTTCGTCCACTCGACCCTGCTCCTCGGGCTTAGGTATTTGACTGCGTCAGACCTTGATAAAAATCCGTCGCCGATAAAGCACGTAGGCCGGCAGCCAGCAGACGGCGACAAATCCCAGCGAGTATAGCAGTGAAGCAAACGCCGGGTTGGGCACGACCGCAAGAATCGAATGATACAGCCACTGTTGCAAATTTCCGCCTGAGCTCATGTGAATGTTATCGATCCCGCCCGCCAGTAGTTCGGAGAAAACATACGCCACAATCGCGTTCATTCCAAAGACCAGCAGCGGCATAAACGTCCGCGACTTCCGCGCCCTGTCCTCAGCAGTCTTGGGGGCCCGAACAATATCCACTACCCACATTGAGAGCGCCAGCAGCAGCAGGCTCAGGCCGCCGGCAAACAGCACGAACGAGCTCGTCCAGAGCTTTTTGTTCAACGGGAACCACAAATTCCAGATCCCGCCTGCCAGCACGCACGTCATCCCGGCGACGGCAATCCCGCGCGCCTTCTCTGCCACACTCCGCCCTGTCCGCAGCCAGATACCCGTCAGTATTCCCATCAACGCTGTGCCTACCGCCGGAATGGTACTCAGCAGCCCCTCAGGATCCCGCGTGCGCTCGTAGAGATGCGACGCCGTGAAGATATGCCGGTCGAGCCACGCCACCAGGTTGGCGTCGCGATCGAGGAAGGGAATATCCCTTCCCGGCATCCCGTATCCCGGCACGGGAACATAACGCATCAGCACCCAGTAGGTTCCCAGGCATGCCACCGCCAGCACCAGCTTGCTCTTCCATCCCGGACTGATCAGATACAGCGACGCCACTATGAAATAGCAGATCGCAATTCGCGGCAGCACGCCATAAATCCGCAGCGTGTGGAGATTGAAATGCGGGAAGCTGTTCACCAGCAGCCCCAGCAGGAAGATGATCACCGCCCGCCGTACCGTGTGCAGAAAGATCGACTGCTTCGTGGCGCCCTGCGCTAGCCGCGCCTCTGTCGAGAGCACTGTTGAAATACCCACCAGGAAGAGGAACGTCGGAAAGACCAGGTCCGTGGGCGTAAACCCGTTCCACTCCGCATGCTTCAACGCCCAATAGGCTCGCGAGCCATCACCGTTGTTGTTCACCAGGATCATGAACGCGATATCCAGCCCGCGCAGCACATCCAGAGAAAGCATGCGCGCAGGCTTGGTACGAATACTTGTTGTGGCAGGATTGGAAGTTGCTGTACTGGGAGCGCTCATGATTTCGATTGCGCCGATTTTACTGCAACTGAGCCACATGGCGAAACGATTCAATACCGTTTCACGCGCATGATCTTCCACACCGGCTCATTATCGGCATACACTCTCCACTCCGAAATGCAGCCGTCACGCACCCGCGCCTTCCACGCCGCCGGAATCCTCCAGCGGTTCTCCACCTCCAGCTTCCCGTCCAGCCGGTAAGTCCCGTGCGCGTAGCCGAAGAGCCCGGCAAATTGCCCGTTGCTGAAGGACTCATCCACTTGGATTGAATAGTCGGGGAACCAGCTGAAATAAGCACGCCAGCCCTTTTCAACTTCCCGGCGGCCGCGAACCTCCTGGCCGAGGCCATCGATGAAGAGGAAGTCCTCAGTCATCATCCTGGCCAGTCCGGAAAGATCATGGCAGTTGATGTGATCGACGAACTCAAGAGCAAAATCCGCTGAAGCCTTCTTCAGAATTTGGGGAGCCACAGCCGGATTCTACTTCGTTTTCGTGCGCTTACTCCGTATCCGGACGCTTATAAGGCACCTGAAGGTAATGTCTTGCCTCATTCAGCGCTCCGCCCGTATTGTCGTTCGTCTGGATAGCCTGCCGGTACTCCGTCACCGCGCGATCCCGCTGTCCCGTCAGGTCAAAAATCTTCCCAATCTGCACGTGACTCCACACCTCGGTCCACCTCGGATCGTCATCCCCGCGCAGACAGTCGCGATACGAATTCACCGCCGACTGGTAGTTCCTCTGGTTGAAGAAAATTTCGGCGATGCGGTAATTCGCCAGCGAGCTCTGCGGATTCGCCTGCAGCGCCTTCTGATATTCCGACAGTGCCCCGCTGATATCACCCTGCGCCACCAGTTGCTGACCCTTCAGAATCGAGACCCGCACCTGCATCGCCGGCGTATTCTTCAGCACCCAGTTATCCGGATCGATCAGCACATGCCGTGGCCGCCCGAATGTATCGATCACATACTGCGAATCCGTGCCCACCACCGAAATGCGCTTGTTCTCCGTCTTGCCGTCCGTCTCGATGCGCAGATCGACGGGCATATTGAACAGGTCCAGATCCTGCTGAATCTCCCCGATCGTCCGGAAGCCTTTGTTATTTCCCAGCCGGTAAATCGCGTATTTGTTGGTGAACGCCGGCGCGCCCGTCCCGTCCAGCCACTGTGAGAAGAAAGGCGTCAGCTGTTGTTGCGATTGTGCCTCGGCGATCTTTTCAAAATCGCTCGTCTTGATGCCTTTGTCCGTGAACTGCGACAGCGTCGCGCGCAGAATCTTGATAAAGCTGTCATCGCCCACCTCCCACCGAAGCATGTGGAAGACGAGCGCTCCCTTCTCCAGCGTCATCGACTGAAACTCCGGAGAAAACGGGTTCAGCCTGCCCGCGCTCGAAAGCGGAATCGTGTCGTAGGCCAGCGCGCCCGCAGAAACATCCAGGATCGCGTTGTCCAGCGCCGCCCTGCCCGCCGCATCCTCGAGATACATCAGCTCGCCGTATCGGGCCATTCCATTCGTGATCCATTGATCGTTCAGTGACGCCGGGCTGATTTCGCTGCCCCACCACTGATGGGCAATCGTATTCGACAGGATCCGAAAATCAGTCTTCCCGCCGATGCGGTTCCCCGCCACCGCCGCAATCTCCGGAGCCCAGTACGTCGGCACCGTATCGTCCGGCAGCTCGACAACATTCAGGGTGCTCGACTCCGGCAGCCCGAAGGTCGACGTGAAGTACGCAAAAATGCGCAGCGCGCTCTCCCCGTAATCGTGCGCCGCGGCCTTGTGCGCATCCGTCGTGTACACGTGGATATTCGCAGCGGGCGAAAACACCGGAGCGAACTTCCCGGCGATAATCGTTCCCGGAAATCCCGGCTTCTTCCAGCTGAAGTCGAACTCGTTTTCCCCTCCGGCAGCCGGCTTGGCGCTGCCCTGCGACCCGCTGCCAATCACCGTATAGCCCGTCGGCACCTTCACGTGGATATCCGCTGTGAAGCGGTTCGTCTCGTAGCCCACCATGGGGAACCACCGCCCGCCGTAGAGCAGGTACGACGCGGGGTCGCCCACGTATGCCATCTTCAGTCCTTCAACCGGCCCTCCGGCGTCGCTCTCCAGCGCGCCCGAATAATAGAAGGTCCATGTATAGGTCTGGCCTTTGCTTAACGGCGTCTGGGGAGTAATCCGCAGGGTCGCCTCAGCTCCACGCTCGCCGCTCAGCGAAATATTCTTCGCATCCGTGACTTTGTCCACCTTGAGCGCGCCATGCAGGTCGAACACCGCAGTCTGCACCGGATCGAGAGCCGTAAACGTCACCCGGGTTACGCAGGTAAGCATGTGCGTATCCGGCTTGAGTTCCGCGTCGATGTTGTACGCCGTGATCTGGATCGGCACTCTGTCTGCAGCGCGGGCGTTTGGCCCGGCCATCAAGACAACCGCGGCAAAGACGAATGCGATACGCAGGAGCTGGGCGGGCCGGTGTGCGAATCGGGATGTGGTCATGACAATCGAGTTAACTTTCCTCGCGTGACTGGTTAAGCACTTCCATTGTGATGCGGGCAGTTCGGTCTATCGCCGATTCGCCGCCCTGATTGTCTTCGGCCTTGAGCATACCCGATATCTCGCGCAAACTCGCAATCATACCCTCGCGCGCCGGGCCCTCGTCGAGTAGCGGCTGCAGGTGTGAGACGACGTTCTCCGCCGTAAAGTCACCCTGGATCAGCTCCGGAACTGCCCGCCGCCCCGCGATCAGGTTCACCATGGCAACATGCGGCACATCCACCACCCGCTTTGCCACCGCATAGCTCACCGGCGAAACCCTATATACCACCACAAAGGGATTCCCGATCAGCGCCGCCTCAACCGTAGCCGTGCCGCTCGCCACCATGCTCGCCCGCGCATGACGCAGCGTTGCCCGTGCGTCGTTGGTGACTGCAACCTTCGTAGCGGCAGGCAGCATCGCCTTTACCTCCGCCCGCTGCTCTGCCGTCAGCGTGGGCGCCAGCGGAAGCACAAATTCGTAGTCACCTTGGCTCTGAAGCAGAGACGCCGCCCGCAGCATCTCGGGCAGATTGAGGCGCACTTCCTTCAACCGGCTGCCGGGGAGCAGCCCTATCCATTGCCGGCTCGGGTCCAAATGTTTGGACGAATCATGGGCGCATTCGCGAGCGAACTCCTCGCGCGACACCGTAGGCAGCGCCAGATCCGCCAGTGGATGCCCGACGAAGCTCGCCTGCACCCGCCGCTCTCGGTAGAAGCTCTCCTCGAAAGGGAAGATCACCAGCATCCGGTCCACATATCGCTGCACCTCGCGGATGCGGTACTTCTTCCACGCCCACAGCTGCGGCGAAACAAAGTACACCACCGGCACCCCGGCCCGTTTCAGATGCTTCGCCAGCGACAGATTCACATCCGGAAAGTCGATCAGCACCGCGACATCCGGCCGCTCGGCTCTGTTTTCCGTCGTGACCGCTGCTTTCAGCCGCCGGTACTCCCGGTAGATTCGCGGCATGTGCAGAATCACCTCCGTGATCCCCATCACAGCCACGTCTTCGGCCCGCACCACGCGCCGGAATCCCAGCGCTTCCATGCGCTGGCCGCCCAGCCCAAAAAACTCCGCATCGGGAGCCAGCCGCCGCAACGCCGGAATCAGCAGTGTCCCGTAGTGCTCACCGCTGGCCTCGCCCGCTGAAATGAAGATTTTCGTGGTCTGGCTCATCCGTGCTGAAGACTCATTGTATTGGTAGTTTGCGACTCACTTCCTTATGCTCTCTTCAAAGTGCATCGAATACGAACAGGAGTAGGAACGATGTCCAGCTCGCGAAAACATCTTCTGGCAGCCGGAATATCTTTTGTGGTTCTGCTCGCCGTGGCCTTGCTCGACACCTCGCTCGCCCCGCTCTTTGGAGTCATAGGTGCCCGCATCAAGCACATCCTCGACGCAACGCTCTTCACCCTGGGCAATCAGCCCCTCACTCCGCTCTCCCTCATCAAGATCTCACTGTTCGTCGTAGTGCTTGCATTCTGCGCTCGCGCTGTGATGGTGGTGCTTCAGAAAAAGCTCCTGACCCACACTCGCCTCGCAACTGGACAGCAATTCGCGCTCGCTCGCGTCATCTCCTACCTCATCTTCGCCGTTGGGCTGGTCATCGGCCTCGAGTCTCTGGGGCTGAATCTCAGCAGCCTCGTCGTCCTTGGCGGCGCACTTGGACTCGGCGTAGGTCTCGGCCTGCAAACCGTCGTCAGCAACTTTGTCGCCGGTCTGATCCTGCTCATCGAGCAGCCCGTTCGCATCGGCGACCGCATTGAAGTCGGCAGCACCTTCGGCGAGGTCGTCGCCATGAAAGCCCGCAGCATGTGGGTCCGTACCAACGACAACGTCGTCATCATCATCCCCAACTCCGACTTCATCGAGAAAAGCGTCACCAACTGGACCGCCAACGACCGCCGCGTACGCTTCTGCCTTCACATCGGAACTTCGTATAACAGCGATCCCGCGCAGGTCCGCGATGTGCTGCTGAAGATAGCCGCTGCGCATCCCGACGTGCTGCGCGATCCTCCTCCTGACGTCGTCTTTCACGATTTCGGAGACAGCAGCCTCGATTTTCTGTTGCGCGTCTGGTCCGAGACCAAGGTGCCCGTACCGGCAATCCTCAAGAGCGATCTGTACTTCGCTATCTTCGAAGAGTTCCGCAGGCTCCACATTGAACTCCCATTTCCGCAGCGTGATCTGCACGTACGGTCGATATCGCCGGAGGTGGTGTCCTCTCTCTCGCCGGCTCCGACCACGCTCCGCCCACAGGCGTGAAACAGAATCAGGCCACCCGTGACCCGCATCCGGCTGTGGCTCGCGCCGCATAATTTTTTGAGAATCAGCTGTCTTTTCGGTAGAGCAGATCACGAATCGCTTTGCGCCGCGCCTCGTTCATTTCCTTCGTCGCAGCATCCTTCGACCCCGGCGTAACAGCTTCGCCCTCATCCGTCATGCTGCACTCCGGACAGCGGTTGGCAAACCCCGGCTTATCGGGCCTCAGCTCGAATTCTTCCCCGCAGATAACACAGGTTTTAATCGGAAACGGCATAACCCTCTATGATACCGCCGTGATGCGGTAAAGCGACGCCTTGTCGTTGGCCGCCAGGAAGCAGAAATGTCACCGGGTCCTTATGGCTGAATCTCGAGATACTTGATCACATCCGCGACGTCATGCGATGACAGTCGCTTCTCGAATGGAGGCATGTACCGGCCTCCGTATAGAATTCTCCTCCGCGTCTGCCTCTCTGTAGGCCGCGGCTTCCGGTCAAAATATCCGGCGAGCGGCGGCACGTACGTGGTCTGCCCCGGCCGCGGAACATGACATCCCGCGCAGTCCTTTCGAAACAGGGCAGCGCCATGCTCAGGATTCGGCTTGTAGCAGCCCGTACACATCAGGATGATCGCCGCGCAGGCGACAAAGAGCCGTCGGGAAGGCATCCGTCAGTGACCTGCGCCGAGTAGCCCGTAGACATCCACCTCTCGCTTCGCAGCCACATACACGTGCCCGTTCACAATCGTCGGAATATTGAACCGTAGCGCCGTTCCCGCGCGGTCGCGTCCGGCATTCTGTTCGCTGCTGTAGAGTTCATGCGCGATATTCGATGCGTCCGCGGCATACAACACCGCGGTCCTGTCCGGTGAATTCCATCCCTTGGAACTCAGCACCCAGACGATCCCATCCTTGTCGCCATTCGCGGAGACAGCCGGAGTCGCTGCATGATCTGGAAGCCGGAAGCTGCTTGCTGCTTTGAACACCAGCTTTCCATCCTTGACCTCGTAGTCGCGCACCGCATCGCTGTCGCTCAGCACATACACGTTGTGGTTCCAGTACGCCGTCGATCCGAATATTCCGCCGTGGGTCGAAATCGTCTGCACGGCATGGCTATTGTTCCGCGGCTGGAAGTGCCCCAGGTGATCCCGATCCAGCACATACATCATCGGAGCCTTGCCGCCCACAACCAGCAGATGTGGATGCGGTCCAGGCTGGTCCGGCAGAAGCATCGGCCCACCCGAGCCGAGATCATTGTCATTCGCGTTCAGCTCATCCGCGTTATAGGGAGTGAAGTAGTCGCCGAGCCGGAGACCCTGTGCACCGAATCTCAGCTTCAGTAGCGAATCCCCGTAGTCGCGGCCGCCCTTCGCCGCATCGAACTGCCCGTTGCCCGTCGCGGCAAACACATTGCCGTCTTTATCCGCCGCAATGCCTGTGTCGCTGGCCCAAATCCCGCTGTCATCGGCATTGGGAGAAGCATTAAAGACCCCACGCTGCTTCAGGCTCTGCGCATCGTAGGCCATTACCCAGCCGTGGTACGGCCCCACGTCGCACGAAGAGGCCCACGACAGATACACCAGGCCGTTTGAAAGCAGCAGCGCCGCTCTGGGATTCTCGCGCAGCGGTTCAAACGCTAAGTTGCCGTCTTGGCTTCCTTCTCCAATCCCATGTACGGTCGCGTGAATCTCTACCGGGCCACCGAACTTCTCCACTCCTGTCGTAACAGCCAGCGCGTGCAGTTGCTGGTGGTACTCATTAGCGGAAAGGGTGTGTCCTATCTTTGTACGAGCCAGAACATAGAGGGTTCCCGTCCGCGCATCTATCACTGGAGTCGATGTGATCCCCACTTCCGGCCGTATGAAGAAACATTGCGTGTCCCGTTCCGCTAGTGTCGTCTCCCCATTCTTGAGGAAGCTTACTTGCCACAGCGGTGTCGAGGGCTTCCCATGGGCGTCAAAGGCATAAACACTGTCATGCTCCGTGGCAATGAAGACCAAATCATGCCTGCCCTTGCTCGGAATCTCCACTCCCGCCAGAAACAGCGGCTGAGCATAAACATCGCCGTCCACCTTCAACGTAAACAGCTTTCCGAACTGCTTCGGATTCACATTTCGCGGTGTCAGCGTCGTCTCATTTAGATACGCTCCGGTACGCGCGTTATCGACCTGAGCAGTCGTCATCTGCGTCTGGGCAACCAGCCCGAACGCGAAGATAGAGATCACACCGCAGCAGTTGACCAGCCTCATGCAGGCCTCATCTCCGGAACCCGATCCGACACTTCAGAGAGTCGTTCTCTCTGTTCGACTCCACGCCGAACAACATATCATCCGGTGCAGACCTGGAATTCGTGCTTTTTGCTGCGAAGCCTACCATTTGTGCAGGGAAGGCCCGTGTATCCAGTAAATAATCTGAGCAAAAAAAACACCTGCGAACCTCCCCGAAGGAGAATCCGCAGGCGTCTGTTGTGAAGCTGCGCTGTCTAGTTAGCTGCGATTCCGTTGACCCCGGAAGTCGGGTCGATGCCTCCCGCCGTGCCCACGTTGGTGAGACTTCCATCCTTCTGGATCGCGAAGATGCCGATCGTCCCATTCCCCGAGTTCAGGCTGTAAAGAAACTTGCCGTCACTGCTGATAGCAATGTCAAGATTAGTCGCGCCCTCGGGATTCTCGCCCACAACCGTGCCTCCGATCGGGGTCAACGCTCCGTTGGCCGCAATCGCAAATCCTGAGATCGACGACGACGCCGAATTGGAAGCGTAAACAAAGCGGCCGTCGGGCGTGAACGCATTCCAGCAATTACCTGAGCCGTCTGTAGGAACGCTCTTGCTGATCGCTGAGAGCGTACCATTCGCTGCGACCGCATAGGACGACATCGCCGATCCATTGGTCACATTCGCCGGCCCGGTTTCAGCGACAATCGCGACTCCTCCCGGAGAAAACGCAACCGCAAAAGCACCCGGTCCCCCACTCGGGTTGGTTACGATTGGCGACAGCGTGCCATCAGCCAGCACTCTAAAGACGTCGATATCGTTGGTCAGGCGCTCCGTGACCGCCAGGAAGTTGCCATCGGGGCTGAATGAGATCGAAGCCGCGCCCGACAGCTCCGTGCTTAGATATGCAAGCGAGTTCTTAATGGGGAGCAGGTGACTACCCACCAGGCGAAAGCCGGTAACATTGCTGGCCGCGCCGGCGTTGAGCACGTAAACCAGATTGCCGTGTTGCGCAATTGCATTCGGCTCACTTCCCCCTGACGGCTCTTTGTCCAGGAGAAACAGTCTGGAGCCATTCACCGCAAACACGGAGATATCGCCGCTCCCCGCATTCACCGCGAACAGCAGGGCGTGGTTCTGGCTTAGTGTCAAAGAGCCTTGAGACCCCAGCGGGTCGGTTGTGCCCCCGCTCCCTCTGCCATCAGTCGAAAACCGGTGAACCTCCTGCAGTGAACCGTCCTGCGCTCGTATATAAGCAATCACTTCATTTCTGTCTGCCGCGTTCGTCATGGCAAAGACAGCATGCGCGTTATGTGCATCGTTTCCTTGTGCATTGGCGCCAAAGGGCACTGCCAATACAGCCAACGCTAAGAGCATGGATACGCATTGCATCCGTTTACGCATTACTGCACTCCTCAACTGTTTGAATTGCGCGACTCCGGATTGAGCCGATAATCCGCCCGGGCTCGCGCAGCGATGAGACACCAGACCTCTATCGCTGGTTACACAGAAGAACCAAATCATCGACGCGCTCTTTGTAGCGGTATCGAAAGTCACACACGGCATTGCACGTGCGTCGCAGCGTGCCATCCGGACACATTTCTTTTCGATGAATTTTCAGCTTGAAGTACAACCAGAATCCGAGAAGACACCACTTGCACGCAACCGCTAACTAATCGGTACCAAGCGCGAGACTCGGCGTCAGCCCGTCCATTGGCACGCCTAGTTCCTGATCCTTGTATTGCAATTGATACAGCTTCCAATAAATCCCGCGCCGCGCGAGCAGTTCCTGATGGCTGCCCATCTCCCGTAGCTGTCCTTTGTGCATTACCAGAATCACATCCGCACGCTGCACCGTAGAAAGGCGATGCGCAATCACGACTGAAGTCCGGCCCTCAATCATCCGTTCCAGTGCCAGCCGCACGCGCATCTCCGTGTCCGTATCCACCGACGATGTTGCCTCATCCAGAATCAGAATCCGCGGATTATGCGCCAGTGCCCGCGCAAAGTTGATCAGCTGCTTTTGTCCCGTCGAAAGGGAATTGCCCCGCTCCCGCATCGGCTCGGAATACGCGCCCGGCAGCGAAGTGATGAAGTCGTGAATATTTACTTGTTCCGCCGCCACCCGCATCTGGGCATCCGTGATCCATTCCGTTCCCATGCGGATGTTGCTCTCGATCGTCCCGCTGAACAGCACCGGATCCTGCAGCACCACCCCGAAGTGCTGCCGCAGCTTGAGTAGATCGTGCTCCCGAACATCCACGCCATCCACCAGCACCTGCCCGTGTTGAATATCGTAGAAGCGCATCATCAGGCTGATGATCGTGGACTTGCCCGCGCCCGTATGTCCCACGATGGCCGCCGTCTGGTCGGGTGTGATCCGGAATGACACGCCGCGCAGGATCCACTCAATATGCGTCATCGCGGCCAGCTCTTCCTCGGCCGCACTCGCCATCAGTGCCTTCATCTCTTCATCCAGGCGCTGATATGTAAACCACACGTTTACAAATTCAATGCTGCCCGAATTGTCCGTCTGCTTCGGATGCGTCGGCGACACAATCTCCGGCTGCGTGTCGATCAGCTTGAACACCCGCTCGCTCGCCGCCATCGCCGCCTGCAGGATGTTGTATTTCTCGCTCAAATCCTGAATCGGTCGAAAGAACCGCTGAGAATATTGAATAAAGGCCACCAGCACGCCAATCGACACCGCCCCGCGCATCACCCCGCGCCCGCCAACCCAGATCACCAGCGCGATCGCGACCGAGCTTAGAATTTCAACAACGGGGTAATACAGCGCGTACGCCAGAATCGAATCCTTGAACGCTACCAGGTGCGTCTTGTTCACCGCCTCAAAGTCGACATACGCGCGCCTCTGCCGGTTGAACAGCTGAACCAGGCTCATCCCGCTGATGTGCTCCTGCGTATAGCTGTTGATCCGCGCAATCGCCGTACGAATCCGGCGATACGAATCCCGCACATATTTCCGGAAGATCCGCGTGGCGATAAAGATCAGCGGCAGCACCGAGAACGCCAGGAGGGCGAGCCACCACTTCATGCGCAGCATCACGAAGACGATTCCTGCCAGCACGAAAATATCTTCGAAGATGGCGAACACGCCTGAGGTGAACATCTCGTTCAGCGCATCCACGTCGCTGGTCAGCCGCGTTACCAGCCGTCCTACTGGATTCCGGTCGTAAAACCCTACATGCATTCGCTGCAGGTGCCCGAAGATCTGCCGCCGCAGGTCGAACATGATCTTCTGCCCGGTCCACTGCATCAGGTAGGTCTGGATAAATTCCAGCACGAAGCTCAGCAGCAGCGACCCCAGATAAATCAACGCAATCTGTGCGATACCCCGAAACGGGTCGGCGCTCAGCCATCGCGCCAGAAACGCCGTCCGCGGCGTCGGATGCGCCGTCATGTAGCGGTCGATGGCAATCTCCGTCAGATACGGCCCCAGAACGTCGCACGCCGCTTTGATCAGGATCGCCGCAAGCGAGATGAACGCCGCCCACTTGTATGGATACATGTAGGTCAGCAGCCGTCGCATCAGCCGGCCGTCATAAGCCTTGCCGATAACGTCGTCGTCCTGCTGCGAAACGGCCTTTTTCTTCTCGTCCTGCGGAGCCTTCTCTTTATTGGAACCGGCCATGAGCTGCTTTTTATCTTAAACGTTGGGAATACCTTTACATCGGATGTGTTTATCCCTCAGCTCGATGCGAAAATAGGAGAACTGATGCACTCCCTTGGTCTGTACCTCTCTATCCCGTTCTGCAAATCGAAATGCACCTACTGCAACTTTGCCTCGGGAGTTTTCCCGGCAAGCTACTTCGATCAATACATCGCCCGGCTCGAACAAGACCTCCGCGCCATCCGCGAAAAAGTCCTGCACTGGCATGCAGCTCTGCCCGAAGTCATCGACACCATCTACTTCGGCGGCGGAACACCTTCGCTTCTCCCGCCCCATCTCATCCATCGTCTCTTCGCCGCGATACGCCGCGAATTCGTCGTGCTGCCCAACGCTGAAATCACCATCGAGTGCGCGCCCGGTCAACTCGAAGACGCGACCCTCACCGCCATGATCGAATGCGGCGTCAGCCGCATCAGCTTCGGCGTCCAGTCCTTCATCGACTCCGAAGCGAAACACACCGGCCGCCTCCACACTCGCGAAATCGCTCTACGTGACATCGACCGTGTCCGCAGCGCCGCCATCCCGCACATCAACATCGACCTTATCGCCGGGCTGCCCGGCCAGACCCGTGACTCCTGGCGCGAATCCCTCCGCGTCCTCGCTGATACAGACGTGGACCACGCCAGCATCTACATGCTCGAAGTCGACGAGGATTCGCGTCTGGGCAGGGAAGTAGTCTCTGGCGGCCTCAGGTACTACGCTCCCCAGGTTCCCCCCGACGAAGCCATCGTCGAGATGTACTCCGAAGCCGTCGATCGCCTCGCCCTCCACGGTCTCGCCCAGTATGAAATCTCCAACTTCGCTCTTCCCGGCAGCCAATCCCTTCACAACCTGAAGTACTGGCAGCGCAAGCCTTATCTCGGCCTCGGCCTCGATGCCCACTCCATGCTGAGGACAGATTGGGGACTCCGCGCCTATTCAGGTACCGCGTTTCGCTTCGCCACCACCGACGAACTCGAGCCCTTCCTCAGCACGCCCGCGTGGAGTGAGGCCAAACGCCTGTCGCGCGAGGAAGAACTCGAAGAGGCTTGGTTCCTCGGCCTCCGCCTCAACGCGGGCATCAACCTCCGCGACCTCCGTGCTGAATTCGGTCATGCCGTTGTCGACTCCCTGGACTCCATCCTCACTGACCTCGAATGCGACGGCCTCATCACTTGGATTGCCGACCAGATCGCCCTCACCCCGCGTGGCCGCCTCGTTTCTAACGAAGTCTTCGAGCGCTTTGTCTCTGTCCCCGTTTCTTAGGCGCAACGCGGGTGAGACCGCTCAAGCGTAAAAAATCGGGTGTCCCGGGTCCGGATTTCGGACCTGGGCCGAGAAAGGCTTGACGCGCCTGCCGTAAAATCCTCCCATGCCTTCGACGCCTGCCGCAGCCCCCGACCTGCCCGTTTTGTCCAACGCGGAAGTCCCCACCTCTGTCATCGACCTGCGCAGCGACACCGTCACCAGGCCCACTCCCGCGATGCGCGCCGCCATGGCCGCCGCCGAGGTAGGAGACGACGTCTATGCCGAGGACCCGACCGTCAATCGCCTCGAAGCCCGCGCTGCCCAGATCTTCGGCCGCGAAGCCGCCATTTTTGTGCCCACCGGAACCATGGGCAACCAGATTGCCATCCGCCTCCACACGCATCACGGACAGGAAGTGATCGCCGAATCCCGCGCCCACGTCGTCGACTGGGAGATGGCCATGGCCGCCGCCTTCTCCGGTGTTCAACTCCGCACCGTCTTTGCCGAGCGTGGCATCGTCACTTGGCAGCACATCGAGCAAACCTGCCGGAAGGGAAATGATCACCGCGCTGGAACCGGCCTCATCACCCTCGAGAACACGCACAACATGGCCGGCGGCACTGTCACCCCCGTCGACGTCTATCAGGACATCTGGTGGCGCGCCACCGAGCTACGTCTGCCCGTCCATCTCGACGGAGCTCGCGTCTTCAACGCCGCCACTGCACTCGATATCCCCGTCGCCGAGCTCACCTCCGGCTTCGCCAGCGTCATGTTCTGCCTCTCCAAAGGACTCTGCGCTCCCGTCGGCTCGATGCTCGTCGGCAGCCGCGACTTAATTGATCGCGCTCGTCTCGTCCGCAAGGCCCTCGGCGGAGGCATGCGCCAGGCAGGAATCCTCGCCGCTGCCGGCCTCATCGCCCTCGAAGAAATGCCGAAGAGATTAGGGGAAGACCACGCCAACGCCCGCTTCCTCGCCGAAAGCCTCGCCGAACTCCCGCAGGTCGAGATCGACCTCACCACCGTTCAGACCAACATCGTCATCTTCACCGTGCGCGGCTATCCCGATCCCACTCCGATCCTGGACCAGCTCAGGAAACGAGGCATCATCGCCGGTACCGCCGCCGACCACCAGATCCGCATTGTTACCCACAACGACGTCGACCGTGCAGCCTGCGAGGAGGCTGCGCGCATCACATCTGAAGTAATCGCAACCGCTTGAAAACACGCGCGAACAAGGGTGCCTCCGGGGATTCCGAAAAGTATTTCCGAACCCTCGTTGGCCCCGCGTAAGTCTATATAATTAAACCTATGCCGAAGTACTCCATCGTCGTCCCCTTCCACAACGAAGAAGAGAACATAACCGCCATGTACGACCGCCTCAAGGCCGTCATGGAGCAGATCGGCGAAAGCTTCGAGCTGGTTCTCGTGGACGACGGCTCAAGCGACCGCAGCTACAAGCTTCTCGAGGAGATCGCTGCCGTCGACAGCCGTGTCCTCGTCGTCAAGCTCCGCCGCAACTTCGGACAGACCTCGGCCCTCGCCGCCGGCTTCGACCACTCTCAGGGCGACTACATTCTCGCCATGGACGGCGACCTCCAGCACGATCCCAACGAGATTCCCAACTTTCTCGAAAAGCTTGAAGAGGGGTACGACGTCGTCAGCGGATGGCGCAAGGAGCGCATCGACAACTTCGTCATGCGTCGCTTCCCGTCGCGCATCGCCAACTGGCTGATGGCCAAGCTCTCCGGCGTCGACATTCACGACTTCGGCACGACCTTCAAGGCCTACCGCCGCGAGGTCATCCACAACATCCCGCTCTACGGCGAGATGCACCGCTTCATCCCCGCGCTCGCCGCCTGGTATGGAGCCAGCATCTGCGAGATCCCGATCAAGAACGTCAATCGCGAACGCGGCAAATCGCACTACGGCATCGGCCGCACCTTCCGTGTTTTCTTCGATCTGCTGACCATCCGCTTCCTGCTCAAGTACATGATGCGGCCGCTGCACTTCTTTGGGCTCTTCGGCGCGCTCGGCGTCCTGCTCGGCGGCGGAATCTCCGTCTTCCTCGCCGCACTCAAGGTCTTCACGCATCAGCACGTTATGGATCAGCACGGACCGCTGTTCGTAATCGCCGGCGTTCTCATCCTCGCCGGCATCCAGTTGATCGCGATCGGCCTGCTCGGCGAGTTGCAGGTGCGCCACTACCACACCTCGTCGCAACGCGCCCCCTACACCATCGATCGCCTTGTCCGCCTGCGTGCCTCTGGCGAACAAAGCCTCCTTCACGAAGACTAATCGCCATCACAGAAATAACGCCAAGTCATGCTTCCGGCGGAGGAAATACCCCGAGCTGCATCATCAATCCGAGCGTGTCCATGATGATGCGTGTATCTTTGATACGGCCTTCTTCGAACCGGTCGATAACGATCCCCCAGACGCAGACCCTCCGGTCCGTCGCCGGCACACCGAGAAACTCGCCGCGGTGAGTCCCGGTCCACTCAAAGCGGCTCGCCACCTTGTCACCCTCTGAAATCTGCTCTTCGATTGAGAAATTCAGATCAGGGAAGGCGGCGCGCATGCCGCGCAGAACATCTTTCAATCCTTCCAGCCCCGGACCCTGACCGGGCAACGGAACCTGCTCGACTACGTCCTCCCATACATACTGCGCGGCCAGCTCCATCTGACCTTGACTAATGACTTCTGTGGCGAAACGCCGAACGACCGCAGCAAGATCTTCCTTCAATGCATTCCCCTCTTTCAGTGCTGGCGCCTGATTATATCTGCGGCTGCTTTCAGGGATTCGGGGAATAAAACTCGTGAGTGAGCTCTGGCCAGATAGCTGAATCCGGTCCGCGAGACGCCACTTCAAAAATGGTGGAACGTCCTGAAGTGCGTGACCTCTTCAACGCTGATCAAGGCCAGCGTAATGACCGCCAGCGCAAACTGCAATCGCTCCATCCGTATCTTCCGCGGAGACACCGGCACCCCCCGCCACTGCGCCGCCGGACGATTTCGGAGCCGCCAGATGCGTCGTAGGATCAGCAGGTTCAGAATTGATCCCACGAATGCCAGCACCACCATCGGAACACGAATCCAGTTCGTGTGAAAGTGGTCCCAGACCGTTCCGGCCTGGAGAACCGACATAAGCGCTCCCGCTCCGATCAAAAGGCGAAGCCCATCGAGTGCTGTAAAGAAAGTGCAGACACTCTGCAGAAGCGCAAACACGAAGCCGGACCATGCGACTACAGTTTGAGCGCTGGTCACCTGAGATGGCAGCAACTTGGACTCTGTTTCCGCAGGCCCCGGCGGCTTGGTAGACATCGCCGGCATAGAAGAAATCACAACATCTGACTCGCAGAGTGTCTGATCAGATTCTACATTCTGCGCGTCGTCTCATGCGTGAAACCCCCAACTCATACCGCCTGTCTTTATTCGCCTCTGAACCGCCTCTGCTAAACTCGGCAACGGCAAACGTTATGAACGCGATCCAGATCCGAGAAACCGGCGGTCCTGAAGTCCTCACTCTCACCGATCTCCCCATTCCCACTCCCGGCCCGGGCGAAGTCCTCATCAAGATCGCTGCCTCCGGCGTCAACTTCATCGACATCTACTACCGCGAAGGCCGCTACAAGACCGCGCTCCCCTTCATCGACGGACAGGAAGCCGCCGGCACCGTCGAAGCCCTGGGCCCCGGCGTCACCGGCTTCTCACCTGGAGATCCCGTTGCTTGGTGCAACATCCTTGGCAGCTACGCCGAATACGCCACCGTCGCCGCCGATCGCGTTGTCCCAGTCCCGAAGCACCTCGACCTTAAACTCGCCGCCGCAGTCCTCCTGCAGGGAATGACTGCGCATTACCTCTCGCATTCCACGTTCCCCCTCAAGGCCGGAGACACTGCCCTTGTCCACGCCGCCGCCGGAGGCGTCGGTTTGCTCCTGACGCAAATCGCTTCGCAGATCGGTGCCCGCGTCATCGCTACTGTCTCCACGGAAGAAAAGGCCGCGCTCGCGCGCGAAGCCGGAGCCGCCGACATCATCCTATACACCCAGTCCGACTTCGAATCCGAAACCAAACGCCTCACCGATGGCCGCGGCGTCGACGTCGTCTATGACTCCGTAGGAAAGACCACCTTCGAGAAGTCCCTCAACGTTCTCCGCCCCCGTGGCATGATGGTCCTATTCGGAGGCTCCAGCGGAGCCGTCCCGCCCTTTGATCTCATCGAGCTCTCCACCAAAGGCTCGCTCTTCGTTACCCGCCCCACGCTCAAGCACTACGTCCTCACCCGCGAACACCTCCTCGCCCGCGCCGAAGCCATCCTCAGCGCGGTCGACGCCGGCAAGCTCAAGGTCCGCATGGAGCACACCTACCCGCTCAGCGACGCCCGCCAGGCCCACATAGACATTGCGGGCCGCAAAACTACCGGCAAGCTGCTGCTATTACCGTAACGAACACCCGCTCGCTCTCATCTCAGGTGCAATATGACCGAACAATTCGACGCCATCCTCATAGGCTCCGGACAAGCCAACGACACCCTTGCCGGCGCCATCGCGAAGACCGGCAAAAAGGTCGTCACCATCGAGAGCAAGCATGCCGGCGGCACCTGCATAAATGAAGGCTGCACGCCGACCAAGACGATGGTCGCCAGCGGACGCGTCGCTCATCTCGCCCGCCGCGGCGCTGACTACGGGGTCCAGACCGGCCCCATCGCCATCGATCTCGTCAAAATCCGCCAGCGCAAGCGCGACATCGTCGACAACGGCCGCACGCGCAACGAGACGCGCCTGAACGGCGAGAACCTCGAACTCATCTACGGACTCGCCGAGTTCACCGGCCCTAAAACCCTCCACATTGCCCTGCGCGATGGCGGCTCCCGCACCCTTCAGGCCGACTGGATCTTTCTCAACACCGGCCTTCGCGCTGCCATGCCGTCCATCCCCGGACTCCACGACATTCCGTTCCTCACCAACGAATCCATCATGGAACTCGACGCCGTCCCCGACCATCTCCTCATCATCGGAGGTGGTTACATTGGTCTCGAATTCGCCCAGATGTTCCGCCGCTTCGGCAGCCGCGTCACCATCATCCACCACGGCAGGCAGCTCCTCGACCAGGAAGACCCCGACGTCGCCTCTGAAATTCGGAAGATCCTCACCGAAGACGGAATTGAAGTCCTCCTTGAAGCCGATACCGTCGCCGCCGGTGCCGCCCAGAATGGATCCGATAACTCCGTCAAGCTCACCGTCAGGCTGGGCAGCGAAACCCGCGCCCTCACCGGCTCCCATATCCTCGTTGCCACAGGGCGAACGCCCAACACCGAGGCCCTGAATCTTCCCGCCACGGGAGTCGAGGTCAACGAGCGCGGCTACATCAAGGTCAACGAATATCTCGAGACCAGCGTCTCCGGCATCTACGCTTTGGGAGACGTAAAGGGCGGCCCCGCCTTCACCCATATCTCTTACGACGACTACCGCATCGTCCAGGCCAATCTCCTGCACGGCGAACGCCGCAGCATCAAAAATCGTATCCTGCCTTACACCGTCTTCATCGACCCGCAACTCGGCCGCATCGGCCTCACCGAGACCGAAGCGCGCAAGCAGAACCCCAAAATCCGCGTCGCCAAAATGCCCATGACCTCGGTCGCTCGCGCTCTCGAAACCGACGAGACACGCGGCTTCATGAAGATCATCGTCGACCCCGACTCCGAGCTCATTCTCGGCGCAGCCGTCCTCGGCATCGAGGGAGGAGAGATCGCCACCATCGTTCAGATCGCCATGGAAGGGAAGCTGAAATACACCGCCCTTCGCGATGGCATCTTCTCTCACCCCACCCTGGCGGAATCTCTCAACAACGTGTTCTTCAGTTGGACCGACGAAAGCTGACCGGGGCTTGCGTCATTAAGGTTTCGTGGCGAGAACCTGAAAGTGAGCGGTTGCCACGACAGAAACCGGCCACAGCGATCGGGCAATGCTGCGCATCGTGGTTGGTTCTGCGCGCCAGTCCAACGGCGGCAGCACTTTGGCTTTGAAGCCGATCGCTCGCAGCTCTCTCGCCAGTCTGAACGGGTTAATCATGCGCTCCTGAATCATCCCGTTCTCCGGATTGACGCATTGCGCGTAGCGTGGCGGAGGCTTCGACCCGCTCTCGCGGGCCGCAATGTACTCGGCCATCTGGCTGTTCAGATATCCCCGTGTTTCAATGGCCAGTCTTTTGCACGCCTCATCGGAAAACTCTGGAAAATGATGCCCGATATAGTGCTGCCGCAGCTCCGTCATATTTGCTTTCAATCCCCGCGTTGCCAGTTCCTGAGGATTCCCACTCTCTGTAAGTTTCCACAGCTTCCTGACGTGCCACCAGCTTCTGGGAGCGAGATTGTTGCGATCGTCGACGATCAGCATCGATCCACCCCGTTTGAGTATGCGAAACGCCTCTGCATGGCATCGTGTGTTCGCCGGCAGGTGCGACTCCGTATCTTTGAGCAGCACTCCGTCAAACTCACCATCGGGAAATGGGAGCCGCTCCGCTGTGGCTTGCGTGAAGTTCACATCCTGAATACCCATCAGTTTCACGAGATTGCTGGCGCCGCTCACCTTCTCCGGAATCACATCAGTCCCTGTTACCGACGACACTCCCGTAGCATGCAGGCATATGTCGAACACGCCGAAGCCGCACCCCACGTCGAGCACCCTGCCGCTCCAACCCGTCTCGGCGATCACCGCCCGTGCACCGTTCACGTAGCCGTCAAATGGCTCGCCTTGAAAGTAGCGCCCGAAATAGCGGTTAAAGTCGACGTCGATCGTTTCTGTCACCTCCTGAGGCGACATCCGGAAAACACTCGCAAACTGGGCAAGAATGGCACCGTTCGTCATATTTGTACTGTCCCTTCCTGAATAAACCATCAAGGCCCGTAGCGATTCCCGCCGTCCCGCCTCAGCGCCGGTGATGGCGCGCGTTCATGGCACCGAACCGATCCCGCGGGATGATTAACTCCACGTCCCGGGAATTTCCAAGGCATTCGAAAACTATTGCTGCAATTTGTGCCGGAGCCCCTGGCCACGCTTGTGGCTCACTTGCGCGGGCGGTCCGGTTTCTCGCGACCTTGTCCAACCAGATTTCGCCACTCCCCAAAGGGTTGCCTGAAGGGAGTCCGGAAGTGATGTACGTCGTTCCCCGCCCGCCACTTCCATCCGGTGCAGGTGCAGATCACTTATCTTTGCATGTAACTGTGAAACGAACAATTGCGAGTTTTATTCGCTGGGTGACCGCGATGGTGCTTTTGTCTTAGCCGCAACTCCCGGTCCCCCTGACGCCGCCTGATCGCCGATCGCGCGGATACCTCATCTGCCTCCTTCTGCTCCCAAGTGGCCCGATAATATTCCTGGAGAAATCGCATTGCCGCGCCGTTCGGGCTCGATCCGATTGACATTAACGATTTGATTCGCTCAAATTGATCTAGTTCTGTTACGCGAACCCAGGCTGCCTGTCGGAAGAGCGGGTTCAAAAGCTCCTGAATTCAGTCCCTTAATGTCTGCAACCGGATAAGGATGAGAATGTCTATCCTAGGTGGCCGTTTCTCTGCCGTTCTCCTCGTTCTGCTCACTTTCTCCTTCATCTCTGCGCAAGCCCAGGTCTCGGCCAGTCTGTCTGGTCGAGTAACCGACCCCTCGGGTGCCGCCCTCCCGTCAGCATCTGTCACGGCGATCGACACCGACACAGGAGTTTCTCGCACCACCCAGACCAATCAGTCCGGACACTACGAATTGTTCGAGCTCCCGGTTGGACACTACGAGGTCCATGCCGGCAAAAGCGGCTTCGCTGAAAAGGTCCGCACCGGGATACTTCTCGTCGTAGGACAGGAAGCCACCGCCGACCTGACCCTTCAAGTGGGAGAGCTAAAGCAGCAGGTCACCGTCACCGAGAATGTCCCTGTCGTGAACGCATCAACTCAGGACATCTCCGGCCTCATCGGTGAGCAGCAGATTCGCGATCTGCCTCTGAACGGCCGCAGCTACGATCTCCTGCTCACCCTCAATCCCGGCATCGTCAACTTCACGTCGCAGAAAACCGGTGGGATCGGCGTCTCCAACTCGACTACTGGAAACAACTTCGCCGTCTCCGGAAATCGCCCGCAGCAGAATCTCTTCCTCCTTAACGGCGTCGAATTCACTGGAGCCGCTGAGAACAACATGCAGCCCGGTGGCCCCAGCCAGCAACTCATCGGCGTCGAAGCCGTGCAGGAGTTCAACGTCCTGCGCGACAATTACGGAGCCGAATACGGCAAACGCCCCGGAGCGCAGGTCATTATCGTCACCCGCTCCGGAACCAACCACCTTCACGGCTCCGCCTATGAATTCCTGCGCAACAATGTCCTCGACGCCCCCAATTACTTCGACCAGGGCTCAGCCCCGCCCTTCCAGCGCAACCAGTTCGGTGCATCCCTCGGCGGCCCGCTAAAAAAGGACAAATCCTTCCTGTTCGGAAATTACGAAGGTTTCCGCCAACACCTTCACCAGACCTCCGCCGCCTTCGTACCCGACCTCGCCTCGCGCGCTGCTGCCGTGCCCAGCGTCCAGCCTTTGCTCAACCTGTGGCCGACGCCTCCTGCCGGCGCGCCCGACTTCAACGGAATAGCCCAGGTTTTTAGCAGCCCGCTGCAGACCATCCGCGAAGACTTCGGCACCGCGCGCTTCGATCAGACCTTCTCGCCAAAGGACACCTTCTCGACCGTCTACACCATCGACGACGGAGCCGACAACACCGCGACCACCGCGAACCCCTACAGCACCGACATTCTCACCCTCCGCGAGCAGGTGCTCAGCCTCGACGAGACCCACGTCTTCTCGCCGTCTCTGATTAACGTCGCGCGCGTCGGCTACTCTCGCGCCGGATACTACTTCACCGGCGAACCCACCCCTGGCACACCCGCCACCACCGTTCCCGGATTCATCGCCGGCCGCCCCGTCGGTGCCGTCGTCGTCGGTGGCAGCGCCGCCTCGAACCCGCAGGCCCAGGTCGGCCTCGCCGGTAGCAACAACGGAAGCAATCTGCCCATCACCCGCAATCTCTACACCTATGAAGATCGCGTCACCTGGTCGCACAGCCGCCACCAGTGGAGCTTCGGAGCCTGGTTCCAAAACTTCCAGTCCAACGAAACCATCAACCTCAGCCAGTTTGGACAGGCCACCTTCACCAGCCTGCAAACCTTCCTCACCGGAATCACCGGCAGCTTCCTCTACAGCCCCGCGCCCACTGAGATGAACTGGCGTTCGCTCTTCGGAGCCGTCCACGCTCAGGACGTCATCCGCGTCCGCCCGAATCTCACCGTCAGCCTCGGCTTCCGCGGTGAATTCTCCACCGGGTGGAACGAAGCCCACGGCCGCGCCGCCAGCTACACTTTCGACGGCCGCACCATCTCCAGCCAGCCCCACATCGGCGATCACGCCTTCACCACCAACAACGCCCGCTTCTTGCCGCAGCCCCGCATCGGCATCGCCTGGAGTCCGCGTCCCGATCGCACTGTCGTCCGCGCCGGCTTCGGCATCTACAACGAACTGCAGGACGCCCTCGGCTACCGCATGGATCAGAACGCGCCCTTCAATCCCACCTACAGCATCGCGGCGTTACCTGTCTCAAGCCTGCCCATCGATCCCTCTGCTCCCACTCCCGCAAAGGCCCTGCTTGTGCCCGGTGGCGTCCAGCCCGATCTGAAGATGCCCACCCTGATCTCTTACTCACTCCGCGTCGAGCAGCAGATCACCCCCAACACCTCGCTCACCGTGGGATACGTCGGCTCGCACGGCTACCATGAGGTCATTGGCGCCGACGGCAACCAGCCCGTCCCTACCATCTGCCCCGCTTCGCCCTGCCCGGCTGCGTATCCCGCTAATTTCCCCGCGCCCCTCGCCGGCTCCGCCATTCCCGCTGGGAGCTACTACATCCCCGCCGGGACCCCCAAGGCCAATCCCTCCCTCGCCAACACCTGGACCTGGTTCTCCTGGGGCAACAGCAATTACAACTCGCTGCAGGTTGACTTCAATCACCGCTTCAGTCACGATCTCGCGCTGCGCGGCGTCTACACCTGGTCGCGCGCCCTCGACAACGGAGACTCCCTGAACGCAACCACCGCCGGCAACGGCCCGGCTCTTGCTTCGAATCCCTATAACCTCCACGCCGACTACGGACTCGCCACCTACGACATCCGCAACATTGGAGTCATCAGTGCCGTCTACATGCTCCCCTTCGGACGCGGCAAAGCCTACGCCAACGACCTGCACGGCTTTGCCAACTTTGCCGCCAGCGGATGGTCCGTTGACAGCATCGTCACCCTGCAATCCGGATTCCCCATCACTCCCCAGCTCAGCTACAACCCGTCCAACAACGGAGACACCCGCAACCCCGTCCGCCCTTTCATCAACCCCGACTTCCACGGCAAGGCAATCACCGGCACGCCATCCCAGTGGTTCAATCCATCGGCATTCCTGCCGCCGCCAGCCAATAGTGGCTTCTACGGCAACCTTGGCCGCGACACCCTCAACGGCCCAGGCCTCGCCACCTGGGACTTCGCCGGCGAGAAGAACACCCTCCTCCGCGAAGGTCTCACCCTCCAGTTCCGCGGAGAGCTCTTCAATCTCCTCAACCGCGCCAATTTCAACACGCCCAACTTAATCGTCTTCACGCCCTCCGGACTCTCCGGCACCGCCGGCGCCATCAACAGCACCTCGACGACATCCCGCCAGGTTCAGTTCGCCCTGAAGCTTCTCTGGTAGCGGCTGCGCTCATCACTGAGAGAGCAATTCCAGGAAGGAACTGGAACGGCTGTATAGTGTCAGCAGTCCCTCAATGAGCACTCTCCAACTGAAGCCAACACACGCCCCCGTCAAAGCCTATTACGAAACAATCGCCACCTTCGGACGCCTCCACTTCGATAACGAAGGCAATATCCGCCGCTCATTTGAGGCGTTGCTCGAAAAGTGCGCCGGGCAGTTTAAGTGGATCGTTGTCCCTGAGTACCAGTTCAAGCGCAAGGGACAGCACCCGCTCCGCATACACGCCTAAACAACTCGGGGACAGCCCGTTCCTCGACTCCTGGCTGAGTGCATCAGTCCGTGCAGAAGCTGCACTGATCCGTGCCGAAGAGATTCTGAGACCGCTCGGCATTTGGCGTGAAGATTTGCTCTTGCTTCTTCATGACCTCATGCGAAGACGGCTAAAAGAGCAAAAAGCAGCGGTCGCAAGCGATTGAAAAAGAGCAAATGAGCGATTCGAAAGGGACCGAGTCTAACGGTCCCTCTGATCGCGGAACGCTGAACGTTTGCCTTCTTAAGTGGCCGACAATTTCCCCCAATCCGCTACTATAGAAATAGAGACACAGAAGCCCGCCACACGGCGGGCTTCTGTGTCTCGTCTCGAGAGAGCGGGAAAACCACGAAAACTACGCTGCTTAAATCCTTCTTTTTCTATTAAATGCCTCTAACCATAATCAGGACTATGAGTTACAAGCCACAGCCCCTTAAACCCAATCAAATGAATGAGTATCGAATCCAAGGGGGGAGGGGGTAGGGGGTAAAGCCTCATCCCAAATCGGGAATCACCGCCCCATTCGCCGCAACGCCACACGAGCCGCATAAAAGCCGCACATCCCGTGCACCCCGCCGCCCGGAGGCGTCGACGAAGAGCACAAATAAAGATTAGGATCCGAGGTCGCATACTGACGAAGATCCGGCCGTAGCAGCAGCTGCCGAATCGACATTGCTCCTCCGCTGATGTCACCGCCGATCAGGTTGGCATCCCGCGACTCCAGCCACGCGGGACTCGACACATGCCGCGCCAGCACGCAGTCCCGAAATCCCGGAGCAAAGCGCTCGATCTGATCTTCCATCAGCTGTGTCATGTCCACAGTCGACCCGTTCGGAACATGGCAGTAGGCCCACGCCGTATGCTTTCCCTCCGGAGCCCGCGTCGGATCGAACAGGCTCGGCTGCGTCACCAGCATGAACGGCCGCTCCGCATGCTTCCCATGCGTCATCGCCCACTCCGACCGCGCAATCTCCTCCATCGTCCCGCCCAGATGAACCGTAATCGCCCGCCCGCACCCCTTCGCCCGCCACGGAATCGGCTCCGACAGCGCATAGTCCAGCTTGAATGCCGCCGGTCCCAGCTTGAACCGCTCGAGCGAGCGCCGATACGACGCCGACAGCCGCTCCCCGGCAATCGCCATCAGCTGCCGCGGCCCAGTGTCGCAGAGCACCAGCCCCTCGGGAAGCTCGCCCACCGACCCTATCCGTCGCGACAGGTGTACCTCGCCGCCCAGTTCCCGCAGGTACCCCACCAGCGCATCGGTGAGCGCCTGCGCTCCACCCCGGGGAACCGGCCATCCCACCGCATGCCCGGCCCCCCCCATCACCATCCCGACCGCCGCACTCAACGGCTCATCCAGCGAAAGAAAGGAATGCGCTGCCAACCCGGAGAACAGGGCGCGCGTGCGAGCGCTCTTGAAATGCAGCCTGCAGAAGAACGTCGCCGGAAGCAGCCCATTCATCCCGAACCGCCCGAGCAGCCACGGATGCCGTGGAAGATGCAACGGCGGCCCAAGCACCTCGCACGCGAACGCCGTCCAGTTATCTGCCAGCGGCGAGAACAGCCTGCGCCATGCCTTCCCATCTTCTCCGAAGGCAGACTCGGCCTCACCCAGATCGCGTTCCAGCACGACTGCCGTTCCGTCACCCAGCGGATGCGCCAGCGGTGCTCCCCCATGAATCCACGCCAACCCATGGGACCTGAGCGGCAGGCTGGAGAAGAACGGCGATCCTGCTGCTACAGGGAGCACAGCCGATCCGAAGTCCTGCCGAAAGCCGGGAAGCGTCAGGTCCATCGTCCTCGCCGCCCCGCCCGGCTGAGCCTCAGCCTCGAACACCTCAACCTTCAGCCCCGCCAGCGCCAGCGTTATCGCTGCCGCGAGACCATTCGGCCCAGAGCCGATCACAGACGCCCTTGAAGCAATCTGACCCATATCTAATTATGCGGTGGCAGTTCCTGTGGCCACGCAATCACCCCAACCTTGCCATTGGGCTGCAGCGTCAGTACCGGAGCGTAGAGTCCGAGCAGCTGCCGTCTCCACCAGTTGCCCGTCTCCCGCTTCTCCTTCATTGACGTGAACCAGTACTGCCATAGCACCGCCCGCACGTACTTCGGCGGAGCCCCGCCAAATGGATTCCCCTTGAACAGTGCCAGAACGTCGCGGCTGTTCTCCAGCAGCCGCTCCTCTGAAAGCGGCACTAGCGTGTTCTGCTGCCAATCCCCCAGCGAAGCAAACCAGAGGTTCCAGTCGAACCGCGGCTGGTAAGGCGCATAGATCCTCGGAGCCTCATTCAGGGCCTGCGGCTTATACCGGAAGGGATACGCCGTCCATGTCGTCCCATCATTTGACCCTTGGAACTCGATCTCGTACCGTCCCCGAGTCATCACTGCAAACAACCCATACTGGTTGGCAATCCGGAACGGCTCCAGCATCCTTACCGGCGCCATCGGCAGGGGCGACTCCGAAAATGGCATCCGGATCATCTCCGCCGTAGTCACGTACCCGACCCAGGTCAGCATCACCGCGGTCACCGCCAGCGTCACGGCTGCGAAATGGGAGGGTTTGCGGTGTTCCAGCGGCAGCCCATCCTCCGGCTCGGGACTATTGAAGAGCGAGACTGGCGCCTCGGCTTCAGGAAGGGCAGCCTCGTCTTCGATCGCCTGAGCCTTCGGTCGCCACCGCTCAGGAACAAATCGCAAGAGAGATCGATCTCCGAGCAGAAGAAAGCCAAGCGACAGAACCAGGTAGTTCAGAAATGTGTAGTTGGCTGTGAGAATCACGCCAATCTCCCACGGCGTGACGATGCAAAAGCAGATCAGCCGCGCGCGCCGACCGAAAAAGAGCAGCAGCACAAGGCCAAGCTCCATGCCGAGCGTTGCCGCCGCCGTCGAGACGTGAAACCAGTGTGGCAGATGCTCAACATACCATCCAACCCACGTCGGCAACGGTCCATTCTGGTAGTACTCATCCATCGCCGTCAGGTGCCGCCACTCCGGATCGCCGCTAAGCAGCTTCACCATTCCCGACTCGAAATAGATGCGAAACCACTCCCACTGCAGGAGAAAGAGACTGGCGCGCGCCGGTGGATTTTCACCCCATCCCGGCATCAACCCCGCCGGACTGAAGAAAAGCGCCAGAAATCCGGCTTCCAGCAACATGCCATCCGACTGATAACCAGAGAAGTCTCCCGCCGCCGCAACAAACGACAGGTAGCACACAAAGCAGATGAAGAAGCTCAGACGCGGCCACAGGTTGAACAGCGCTATCACCGACGCTGCCAGCCCAATCCAGCACAGTGCCATCAGCATCGCATTGCTCGAGGAGAGCCACAGTAGCGTCGGCGCAAACCAGTAACGCGCTGCTGGCATCGAGCGCCGCACCAGCGCAAGGTACTGGCCGGCCGGCTCCACTCCATCCGGACCGATCAGTCCGCGGATCTGAAACAGCAGCGAGTAGAACGCCGAAAAATAGATCGCCGCCAGGGCCCGCAGAAAGATCCAGCGGGGAATATGCCGCCCTCCTGGTCCGAACTGCGGATCAAAGAGCCACCGGAGGATGCCTGCCGGGCTGCGCTGCATGCTGAGGGCAGAATAGCGCGTTCCGCACGATCCGGATAAGAGGCCCGCTCCGATACCTTCTGAGAGCTTCGTTCCCTTTATGGAACGGCGGCGGGACTAAGACATTACTTAAGTGCAGACGTCGTGCTCTCTGCTGTCTACGCTTAACCCGTGCCGTCCTATGCTGTACGCAGTTTTCACAACCAGACTGTTTGCCGATTTACTTGCCGTCATTTTTTGACGCGGAGAGAAGCCCGTGCATTTGACTGGATCTGAGCTCGTGAGTGCCATAGTTCCAACGCGCAATCGACCTGAGTTCGTCGTGAAAGCCGTGCAGTCCGTTTTGTGTCAGACCCACTCTCGCATCGAAGTCATCGTTGTGATTGACGGCCCTGACCCGCCGACCGAGAGCGCACTGGCTAGGATTCAAGACACTCGTCTCCGCATCTACCTGCTGGCCGCCAGCGTCGGTGGGGCCGAAGCTCGAAACATTGGAGTCCGCGCCGCCCGCGGCGAGTGGATCGGATTTCTGGACGACGACGACGAATGGCTCCCACAGAAAATCTCCCTGCAGCTGACAGCAGCCTGCGCAAGCGACGCCGCCCTCCCGGTCATCTCCTCCCGCCTGATCGTTCGTACGCCGCAGATGGATTTTTCCCAGCCAGTCCGCACATGTCGCCCTGACCAGCAGATCAGTGACCATCTCTTCTGCCGCTTGCGCCTGGACGACGGTCCCTACGCTATGCAAACCTCTACGCTGTTTGCGCCGCGCAGCCTGATGGTTGCAGTGCCTTTCCGCCGCGGCCTCAAACGCCATCAGGACTGGGACTGGCTGCTGCGTGCATCTACCTATCCCGGCGTCCGCTTTCAAGTAATTCCTGAACCGCTGACTATCTTTCGTGTCGAGGACGCCCGCCCTAGCGTGAGCCGGGAACTCGACTGGGAGTTCTCATTGGCGTGGCTGCGCGAAATGCGCCCGTACTTCACTGCCCGGGCTTATTCCTTTTTTGTTGCCACCGAGTGCATCCCGCGAGCCGTCAAGAGCCGCGCCGGAGCATCTGCATACGCCCGTCTGGGGTGGGAGTTCACGGCTCGAGGTTCTCCGACTCTACACTCCCTGATCTGGCTGTTCATATTCGTCTGTTTGCCGCGAAGTCTTCGCATGCGTCTTCGTCATCTGTGGCGTCGGAACCAGTCCAGTCAGCGAGCGATCTCAGTGCAAGCGATCAACCCAGGCACAACCATCTGAACGGAGAAAGAATGCAAGCGACCGAATACACACAGAACTATCTCAGGGGAGCTCAACAGATCGCGGGCTCCGTGGACGCCACAGAAATTGAGCGCATGATCGACGTTCTTTGCGATACGCGATCTCGGGGCGGGCGAGTATTCTTTCTCGGCGTGGGCGGCGGGGCGGGCCATGCGGGACATGCCGTCAACGACTTCCGCAAGATTGCAAACATCGAATGCTATGCCCCCAGCGACAATGTCTCCGAGCTGACCGCGCGCATCAACGATGACGGTTGGAACTCGTGTTACGCAAACTGGCTCATCGGTAGCCGCCTTAAGCGCGAAGACACCCTCTTTGTCTTCTCCGTTGGCGGCGGGTCAGTCGAAAGCAACGTCAGCCGCAATATCGTCGAAAGCCTCAAGCTCGGTCAGCGTATTGGCTCCAGAATCCTCGGAGTCGTCGGTCGCGATGGCGGCTACACAGCCGGAGTCGCAGATGCCTGCGTTGTCATTCCGACCGTGTCCGGCGAGAACGTCACTGCGCTGGTCGAATCCTTTCAGGCGGTCATATGGCACCTGATCGTATCGCATCCCCGGCTCAGAAGAAACGAGATGAAATGGGAGCAGTTGAGCATGGTTGGCAGCGAGCGGTCTTTCTCGATCGCGATGGCGTAATCAATCACAACGTTCTGAACTCAGAAACCGGCGAATTCGAATCTCCCCTGACTGCGGCCGACTTCGCATTCATCCCTGGATCGCTCGACGCGATGTGCGCATTGCGTTCGGCAGGCTTCCTCTTATTCCTGGTCTCGAATCAGCCAAATGTTGCGAAAGGAAAGTGCACTCATGAGCAGCTATCTGCAATTCAACGAGAGTTCGTCTCCGGATTGTCCGAGGCAGGAATCGACTTCACCCGGTTTTACTACTGCCTCCACCATCCGCAGGGCATTGTCACCGGGTATTCAGGACCCTGTGAATGCCGTAAGCCCTCGCCGTATTTCCTGCTGACGGCCAGATCGCAATTCAACCTGGATTTACGCCGTTCATGGATGATAGGCGACCGGCAAACCGACATAGAGTGCGGCAAAGCCGCTGGAGCCGGAACCATCTTCATTGACGCAGAAGAACCGCCTTCCAGGCGCTGTGGAATACAACCCGACATGGTGGCGCCGGATCTTCGCTCCGCAGCGCGGTTGATCCTGGCTGGTTAGGTTGTCTTCTAAACTATTGCCGGCGCATTGGTCTCGATCCGGTACGCAGCCGCGACTGCATCTCGGTAAAACATGCTGACGGTCTCGAGCGAATAAGCTGTCAGGTCCTTTCCCACAAGGCTGAGCTTCTGCAGGAACTCGGCGGGCACCGTGATGATATGGCATCCCGCATCATTCGCCTGGAAAACATTCAGCAGCTCACGCGGACTCGCCCATAGCAGCTCGGCCTTCGGGCGGGCTCGCAGAAGCACAACCGCCCGCTTCATCAGAGGTACCGGGTCCACACCCGTGTCCGCAATCCGTCCCGCAAAAACGGAAACAATAGCTGGCATTCCTGGATCGAGTGCTTCCGCAACCCATTCAACCTGCTGCAACGTGAGTATCGCCGTTACATTGACCGTCACTCCCGACGAAGATAGCCGCCGGATTAGCGGTCCCATGAACTCTCCGGCCCGATTCGTAACCGGGATTTTTATATTTACGTTCTTGCCCCAGCTCGCGATCGCCAATGCCTGCGCTTCCATCCCATTGATGTCGTCAGCGAAGACCTCAAGTGACACCGGTCTGTCGGGAACAGTCAACAGCAATTTGCGCCCGAACGCCTCATAGTCGTGGACGCCCGCCTTGCGCATAAGCGTGGGGTTCGTGGTGAATCCCTTGATCCATGGATTCGCGCGCTGGGCCAGGATGCCGTCGAGGTCGGCGCCGTCGCAAAACAGTTTCACTTTCAGACTCTCAATATCTGGCAATGCCTTCTCCTGCTCACATCGAATGGCTATGCACCAAATGAATCTGCTGAATCGGCAATCGTTTTGCCGCTTATAGCTGGTTCGAAGAATCGCGGCCCGCCAAGCCACTGCTTCAGAACTAGCAACACGAACTGTGTGTTGCCGAAAATATAGCGGCGCCACAAACGCCGTGGTTCGTGAATTAGCCGATACAGCCACTCCATTCCCAGCACATGAGTCCACCGCGGTGCGCGTTTCCGCAGACCGGCCTGGGTATCGAGGCCAGCCCCCACCGCGATCGCTGCTCCCACCGGCAAGCTAAGGCAATTCTTGTGCATCCATATCTCCTGCTTGGGCGCGCCGAACGCGACGCAAAGGAGGTCGGGAGCTGCATCCGTGATCAGCTGTCGGATATGGGCCGATTCCATCGTGTCGCTTTCAAACCCTTGCGGGGGGCAATAAGTCCCCGCAATCCTGAGTGCCGGATAGCGCCGCCGCAGATTCGCCGCTGCCGCCGCTGCCGCTCCGGGAAGCCCTCCCAGAAAAAATACGGAAAAACCGTATCTCGCGGCCTCAGCGCAAAGCCGCTCCATCAGATCTCCGCCCGTCACGCGTTCGGGAATCGGCTGCCCCAACAGACGCGACGCAATCACGACTGAAATCCCGTCAGGAACCGAAAGATCCGCAGCTCGTAAAGCCTCGGCGAATCGTCGATCGTGAGCCGCGAGTGTCACCAGCTGCGCATTTGGTCCAACAATCAGCAGAGGCGGCAAAGATTCGCGATGCTTCAGCCTGTGAACAACCCAGGCCGCCGCATGGTCCAGTGGCATACGGTCGACCGAAACCTGGCCGACAACGAAACGCGGAGGCTTGGGAAGCGGGGCAGAGTTACGCGGCGAAAGTTGTAGAGGACGTCGCAGCGGTCGCGCTTGCGGCCAGTCCAAGGGTAAGGCTGTTTTCATAACCAAAGCGCCTCTTTTCTTGCACGAAACAGCATTGGGGAAACGCCATTTACTACTTGGCCCAACAGAAATTCATCACGCATCCGTTTCAAAACGTAACCGGGTGATGCAATCACCGCTGACGCGAAGTCCGCAGCCGCCCTGAACGACCTCTGCTCAGCGAGGTTCATGTTGAACGACCTTAGGCGCTCCTTTGCCCGGAAACCGGCTCTCGGGCAGAGTGCCTCCAGATGTGTACGGATGCTTGCAATACTGCGAGGGCCGAGTTTCCAAAGATGGGAAAGCAAAAGATACTGAACATAAAGCCCGGCAATGAACTGGTCCGCTAAGTTGCACGTGCTCACGCTCGTTGGGCTTTGGCGGAAGCCAACCAGTTCTTCCGGGATGCAATGAATGTTGTGTTTCAGTGCCATCCGCCACCACAAGTCGGCGTCCTCGTTATGCAGCCCGAGCCGGTAACCGCCCATCGCCAGAGTCTTGTGTACATTCAGCGCCACCGTAGGATGGCATATGGCCAGCAGGTAGCCGGACCGCACAATGGTCCGTAATTGAAGCGGCGATCCGCGCGTACTGCGGAAGCATCCTATTGCACGCTCGCGTGGATGATAGTTGGCCAGAGAGTAAAACATCCCGGCATCCGGATGCTCGCGGATCGCCTCAATCAGGCGCTCCATTCGTTGCGGATAGGAAACGTCATCGGCGTCCTGCCGGACCAGCCAGGGCGTCCGACACTCCCGCAGCATGCGATTGAGGGTCTGCGTTACGCCAACGTTGGGCTGTTCGATTATTCGCAGCCGCCGATCGCGGATCGACTTCAGGTACGCCAGACTCCCATCTGTAGCACCGTCGACTATGGCAAGAATTTCAAAGGAGTACGCCGTTTGTCCCAGCAGGCTATCCATCGCCTCTTGAAGAAAAGGCATAGCGTTGTAAACGGGCAGGCCAACTGTTACCAGTGTCTCAGGGTCCAAGGCGTCCTTCACAATCTCATCGATCGACTACGCGACCTTGTTGTGTAGTCACGGATACTGCATGACTGAACGTCCTTCAGGCATGAAGTATCCGCAGGGCGGATAGTTGCAAAACTAGCTGTATTCAGATGTTGTGCTCATATAGCAAGTTTCACTAGGCTGCCGTCAACTTGAAAGTTGTAAGTCGTCATAACTTAGGTAATCTGTCCTCTTTTGGAACGGGATGCTACCGTTGCGCCAAATTACTAAATAAGATTCTTTAACTAACTTCAAGCCTTAGGCACTGTAGGTCCCGGGGAGGGGAACTCGATCGGCCACGTAGTAGCCGCACGTGTATCCCACTGGGTTCTTCGAAGGGAGAACATCGGTGAAGTCGGGTCAAATAATGGCACACGCCCGCAACTATTTCATCGCTGGCGGCGCCGGATTCATCGGCAGCCACTTCGTCGACAGGTTCCTGGCCTCAAATGACGCATCCCGAGTCACCATCTTCGATAACTTCTCCTCGGGCCGCGAATGGCACTTCGAAGAGCACCGCGCTGATGCACGATTGCAAATAGTCCGCGGCGACGTGTCCAACCTCTTTGCCCTCACCGACGCAATCCGCGGCCACGATGTCGTGGTCCACCTCGCCTCCAATCCCGATATCGCTCGAGCGGCAATCGAACCCGAGATCGATTTCTACCAGGGGACCGCGCTCACCAACAACGTCGTCGAAGCCATGCGCCGCTCCGGAGTCTCGCGGTTGCTCTACGCATCGGGCAGCGGCGTCTATGGAGACTGCGGAGCCACCGAGCTGGCCGAAGATCACGCCCCGCTCAAGCCCGTATCCACCTATGGCGCCAGCAAACTGGCCGGCGAAGCATTGATCGCCAGCTACTGCGCCATGTTCAGCCTCACCGCTTGCGCCTTTCGCTTCGGCAACGTCGTCGGTGCTCGCCAGACCCACGGAGTCGGCTTCGACTTTATTCGCCGTTTGAACACCGATTCGTCGCGGCTTCGCATCCTGGGCAACGGTAGGCAGAGCAAGACCTACCTGCATGTCTCAGATGTCGTCGACGCAGTCCTGACCGCATTCGCCCAGGTAGAAAGTGGCTTCGCTGTCTTCAACGTTGGTACCGGCGACTCGATCACCGTGACCGAGATCGCCGAGATCGCCGTGCAGTGCCTCGGCCTCGACCACAGGCCCAGCTTCGAATACACCGGAGGTGACCGCGGCTGGCAGGGCGACGTGCCCGTCGTCCGACTCGACACACGCAGGATCCGCTCCATTGGCTGGCAGCCCAAGCTCAACAGCCGTCAGGCTATCTATCTGTCTCTCAAGGAACTCATCGCCGATGAACGCACATTCGCCCGCTGAAGAATTTCCTCCGCTGGCTCTTCTGGCCGGAGGCATGGCCACGCGCCTCGGCGCGCTCACTGCGCAGGTGCCCAAGTCGCTCATGCCCGTCGCCGGAGAGCCGTTCATCGCCCATCAGCTTCGCCTCGTTGCCTGCGAAGGTGTTCGCGACATTGTCATCTGCTGCGGTCACCTCGGCGAGCAGATAGAAAAATTCGTCGGAGACGGCAGCCGCTTCGCCTGCCGCGTTCGCTATTCATCCGATGGCCCAACCCTCCTCGGCACGGGGGGCGCAATCCGGCGCGCTCTCCCGCTACTCGGTCCGCGCTTCTGGGTCATGTACGGCGACAGCTATCTCCCTACACCGTTCGCTCCCGTCCTAGCTGCATTTCAAATCTCGCATCAGCCGGCGCTCATGACAGTCTTCGCCAATCAGAAACGCTGGGACACAAGCAATGTCCACTTCGCCAACGGAAGGATCATGCGTTACGACAAGCGCAATCCGCAGCCGGAAATGCAGTACGTCGACTACGGGCTGGGTCTCTATTCCGCCGGCATATTCCATCGCTGGCCCCCTCAAACCACCTTCGATCTCTGCGAAGTGCAGCGCCAACTCGTCGAGCAGGGAACCATGGCGGGATACGAAGTCGCCGACCGTTTCTATGAAATCGGATCGGTCGGTGGACTTGAAGAGACCAACTCATATCTGGCCGCGCGCCGCAGCACCGCACCTCCCGTGCAACCTCCTCCAGCTCACGTTTCTGGAGTGCCGGCGTGATTATGACCCGCACGCCCCTCCGCATCTCGCTCGGCGGGGGAGGCACCGATCTTCCCTCTTACTATCGCGAGCACGGCGGCTTCGTGATCTCCGCCGCTATCTCCAAGTACGTCTACATCACCGTCAATAAAAGCTTTTTGCCCGGCTATTTCCTCAAGTACTCCGAGACCGAGCACGCCCATACCCGCGAGCAGATCCGCCACCGGCTCTTGCGCGAAGCGCTCGAGATGCACGACGTCCCCATGCCGCTCGAAATCGTCAGCATCGCCGACGTACCCGCCGGAACCGGCCTCGGCTCGTCCGGAACCTTCATCGTAGGCGTGATGCATGCCCTGCACGCATACAAACGCGAGCCGGTCACGCCCGAGTTGCTCGCCAGCGAAGCCGTCGACGTCGAGATGAATCGCCTCGATGAACCCGTCGGCAAGCAGGATCACTACATCGCCGCCTACGGAGGACTCCTCTGCCAGGAATACCACCACGACGATCGCGTCACCGTCGAGCCTCTGAAAATCGCCGACCACGTGATTCGGGAACTGCGCGACTCACTCATGCTCTTCTTCGTCGGCTGCACCCGCAGCGCATCAACCCTTCTCCGCGAGCAGAAGGAGCGTTCGCAGTCGTGCGATCGGTCCATGCTCGACGCCCTGCACTTCACCAAGCAGCTGGGCAGGGAGATACGCGGCATCCTCGAATCGGGAGACACCGCGGCTTTCGGAAGCCTTATGCATGAGCATTGGCTGCGCAAACGCAACCGCTCCGTCGGCATGAGCAACCCGCACATCGACGAGCTTTATGAATTGGCCAGAAGAGACGGCGGCGCCACCGGAGGCAAGCTCGTAGGCGCCGGTGCGGGCGGCTTCTTTCTCTTTCAAACCGGTGACCGCCGCCGCCTGCGCGACACCATGACCCGCGCCGGCCTCAGCGAGATGGATTTCACTTTCGACTTCGACGGCTCCGTCGTCCTCACGCGCAACCCATGAAAGGGAATCAGCCATTGAATACGGCCTCACCGCTGCGCGTTCTGGAATTCAGCGATCTCGTCACATCCGAACACCGGGAGTGGACGATCGGGGACATCGTCGCTGTCTTACGCCGCTGGCGGCACTATTTGATCGTCTCATTAACCGTCTTCTTGTTGCTGGTCACCGCCTACTGCTTCCTGGCCACTCCCCGCTATCAGGCAACAGGAGAGATCGAGGTTCAGAAGCAATTCTCTGGAATTCTCGGCCTTGACAACGCCATCCCAGGGGCCACCTCCAACACTGAAGCCGACTCGCTGGACTATAGCATGACTCTCGAAACCGAAGCCGGCATTCTCAAATCGAGCACCCTCGCCCTCGACGTCATCAAGGACTTGAAGCTCGAAACCACTGCCGACTACTACCCACCTCACAAATCCCGAATCCAGCTCCCCACCTGGCTGACTTTCTGGAAGACGCCCGTAGAACCCCTCAGCATCCCGCTCGACGATGCCCCGAATCGTCGCTACGTCGTCCTGAAGATCTTCGCGAGCCACCTGAACGTCGCCGCCGTCCCCGGCACCCGCCTCATTGAGGTTAGCTATTCCGATCCCGATCCCCAACGTGCCCCTGCCGTCGTCAATCACCTCATCCAGTCGCTCACCGACTACACCTTTCAGGCCCGCTTCAATGCCGCCGTCCAGGCATCATCCTGGCTGAGCCAGCAGCTAGTCGGCCTGAGAAAACAGACCGAGGCACTGCAGGAAAAGGCGAGTCGCCTGCAGCGTGACACCGGAATCTTTGGCGACGGCGAATCCCATAACGTGGTCCTCGCCCGCCTTGAGAGCCTCAATGGCGCCCTCATCGCTGCTGAGTCGAACCGCATCCTCAAGGAAGCCATCTATCACGTCTCCGAGAGCGGCGACCCCGAGTTGATCTCGGGCCTGGCCGGCAACTCCGCGGCGGGTGCCACTCCTTCAATGTCCAATTCGCTGGCCCTGATCCAGACGCTACGCAGTCAGCAGGCGGCTCTTCGTGCGGAGATTGCCGCCGACGACACAAGATACGGATCGGCCTATCCGCGTCTTGCTGAACTCCATGCACAACTTGACGGCCTCGACAGATCCATTCAGGAAGAAGTGCACCGCGTCGGCGAACGCACGCGCACCGATTATGAGATCGCCCTTCAGGCCGAAGATGCCGCGCGCCAGTCTCTCGAGCAGCAAAAAACGCTCGCCAGCGAAACCAATGACAAAGCCATCGCCTACGAACTCGCCCGGCAGGAAGCCGATGGCAGCCGCAACATCTATCAGGGCCTTCTCGCCCATCTGAAGCAGGCTGGCATTCTCGAGGGTCTCAGATCTACGAACCTGATCGTCGTGAATCCTGCCCGCGTTCCGCCCACCAATCGCCCGCACAGCCCCAATGTACCTCTCTACTACGCGGCCGCCGTAGCCGCCGGGCTGTTCATCGGCTGCTCATCCGCATTAGTGCGCGAGCTTCAAGACAACAGCATTCGCTCCCTGCAGGAGCTCGAAGCGATGCTCGGTGGCCGCCTTCTCGGTGTTATCCCCAGGTTCAAAGATCGAATGCCGCGATCACGGGCCGCCTCCCTCGACACACTACCGCCTCCGAACCACCACAGCTCCGCCGCATACGACGCTGCGCCATTCCTCGAAGCCCTGCGCTCGCTGCGCACATCGCTGCTCACGCTGCACGATGGCAACCCGCCGCAGGTGGTTCTGGTCACCAGCTCCATCGCCGGAGAAGGGAAGAGCAAGCTCGCGGCGAACCTTGCCGTTGTGCTGGCCCAGCTCGACGCTCGCGTGCTGCTGGTCGATGCCGATCTGCGCTGCCCCACGCTGCACAGCGAGCTGGACCTGCACGGCGCAACCGGCCTCGGAGCCGTCCTCACCCAGGTCATTTCTCCTGAGATCCACGCTCATCCGCAGTTCCCCTCGCTGTCCATCCTTTGCGGCAGTGCAACCCCGCCGCTCCCATCAGAGTTGCTCGGCTCAAAATCCATGGCCGATCTGCTCACCCGCTGGCGAAGGGAATACGACTTCATTCTCCTCGACAGCCCGCCGGTCCTCCCCGTGACCGACGCGCGCATCCTCTCCCGCATGTGCGACGCTACACTGCTCGTTGCCCGCTACGGATTCACCCCGCGCCAGGCGGTGCAGCGAAGCCACCAGCTCATCCAGCACGAGCTTCCTCCACACGCTGTCCTCGGAGCCGTTCTCAATGCCGTCTCCAACAAATCCGCCGACTACTACGAGTACTACGGCTACCGAAGCTCCAGGCGCCCCCTGGCTTCTCATTCGCGGAGGAAATCGCTTGCAAATTCATAAGGTCCTGGCCGTTTCGCTCCTCGTTTGCGCTCTCGCCTGCGGTGCGCACGCCCAGGCTCCTTTCGCTCCGGTTCCTGTCACTCCTGCACCCGATAACACGCCTCCCGCAGCCCCAGCGCCCGTCACCCCGCAGCCCTCCGCCGCGCTGCCCGCTCCCACGAGCCCCGACACCGCAACTGGCACCGAGGTCGCACACGAATCCCTCCTCATCGGTCCCGGCGATCTTCTGCAGATCACCGTCCTCGACGAGTCCGATCTCTCGCGAAAAGTCCGTGTCCGCGATTCCGGGGAGGCGAACCTGCCCCTGGTTGGCAACGTTAAACTCGGCGGCCTCAACTCCGCCGAAGCCTCCGCCGCCATCGCCAAGAAGTACTTCGACGGCCAGTTTCTCAAGCATCCCGAGGTCTCTGTCTTCGTCGATGAATACGCAACACAATCTGTTTCGGTCCTAGGACAGGTCGTCCACCCCGGGCCCGTCTCCATCTCCACCAGTCGAAGCCTCGTCGACGTCATCGCCATGGCCGGAGGACTCACCGATGTGGCCGACCGCCACATCACCATCGAGCGCGGAGGCACTTCCCACGGGCTCGTCGAGGTCTTCCTCTCCAACCGCGCCGACGACGCCTTCAACGCCGACGTCGAAGTATTTCCCGGCGACAAAATCCTCGTGCCGAAAGCCGGCATCGTCTACGTGCTGGGCGACGTTGGGCGCCCCGGCGGCTACGTCATGCAGAACAACTCGCGCCTCACAGTCCTTGAGGCCATCGCCATGGCCGCGGGAGTCGACCGCACCGCATCCGAAGGGCGCGCTCGCATCATCCACAACACGAACGGCAAATTCGAGGAGCGCGATCTCCCCCTCAAAGAAATCGAGCAGGGTACGGCACCCGACCAGCTTCTCGAAGCCGACGACGTCATCTACATCCCCTTCAGCTTCGGCAAAAACGTGCTGATGGGAACCAACTCCATCGTCGCCGCCACCAGCTCCGCTCTCATCTACGCGGGGCGCTGAGCCCCAGCCATGGCCGTGCGCGACGCCACACTCGAAGAGCTGGGATGCGCCGCCATCCTCGCCTTCTTCGCCATGCAGGGGGCCATCCCTTTCATCGCACCCAATCAGGCCCTCGAGTCCACCCACTCCGTCGCCTCCGGTCTCACCTTCTATGGCGGAATCCTCTCCCAGCTCCTCGTCGACGGCAGCATCGCGCTCCTTCTTCTCCGCCACGCACACCGCATCTTCCGCTGGCTGGAGGCCATGCAGTGGGCCGGAGCGCTGGCCGTGCTCGTTGTCGCTTCATCGCTCTGGTCGCAATTCCCGCTGCTCACCCTCCGCCGCTCGCTGCCATTCGCGTTAGCCGCACTCTTCGGACTCTACTTCGCCACCCGCTTTCCCATCCGCCGGCAGCTATCCATCCTGCGGATATCCATGCTCGCACTTGCCTTCAGCACAGTGTTTCTCGTCATCTGCTTCCCCAGGCTGGGACTCGACGCCTCCGCCGGTCATCATCTCGACTGGCAGGGTGTCTTCACGCAGAAGAATGCCTGCGGCCGCGTCATGGTCCTGGCCACCGCCGCCGTACTCGCCGACTGGCGCTTCTCCGCCGTGAGACTCTCCAGCCTCCTCTTCTTCCTCTTCCTCGTCTTTATGAGTGGTTCGCGCGGAGCCTGGGCGATCGAACTCATCATCATCGCGCTCTACGCCTGGCTTGCAGTCGCCAGACGAACCGACAGCCGCAGCCGCGTGGTGTTCTTCGCGACTACCGCATGTGTAACCGTGGTGGTGTCTATAGTCGCCTGGTACCATCTGCCCCTGCTCCTCTCGATGATGGGCCGCAACGCAACATTCAGCGGCCGCACCGAGATCTGGAAGCAGGTCTGGCGATTCATCCTCGAGCGCCCGCTCCTCGGCTGGGGCTACGCCGCCTTCTGGAGAGGCATCGAAGGCCAATCATTCGAAGTCGTGGCCGCCGTGCGTTTCATCGTGTTCCATGCACACAACGGCTTTCTCGAAATCTGGCTCGAACTCGGAATCACCGGCGTCGCTCTCTTCGCGCTAAGCTACCTGCGTGCCTGGCGCCGGCTCTGGCCATTTCTCCGCACCGGAGACATCCGCCGCGGCACGTGGATGATCTTCATCCTCCTCCTCATCGCCCTCTACGACCTCGACGAGAACACACTGCTCATCTACAACGGGCTCTTCTGGGTGCTCTACGTCGCCACGCTGGCCAACATCGAGCTCCTCAGCGTCGAAGACCGTTTCGCCCTGCGCGTTGCCCGCGCCATTCGCCGCACACACAACCTTTCCGCCGCCACGCCTGCACCGGGAGCAACTGCACAATGAAACGAGTCCTCATCTACCGGAGCGAGCTCCTGCCCGCATCCGAGACCTTCATCGCAGCGCAGGCCCACGACATGCGCCGCTACGACCCATGGTTCGCCGGATTGAAGCTCGTCCCCAACGGCGTCGACCTGGACAGATCGCGGGTGACGCTGCTCGCCGAAAACGGCAGCCTCCCGGACAGGATTCAGCGCCGCATTTTTCTCACCACCGGCTTCGCCCCCCGCCTGCACCGCGAGCTCAAGAGCCTGCGCCCCGCTCTTATCCACGCTCACTTCGCGCTGGATGGTTGCGCGGCTCTGCCCATCCATAAGAAGTTGCGGGCGCCGTTAGTCGTCACCCTGCACGGCTACGATGTCACCCGTACCGATGGCTTCCCCAACCTCAAGGCCATGGGCAAAACCTACCTCGCTCGACGCGAAGAGCTCTGGCAATCGGCCAGCCTCTTCGTCTGCGTCTCCGAGCACATCCGCCGGACCGCCCTCGCGCGCGGATTTCCCGCCGACAAGCTCTGGGTACACCGCATCGGAATCGACCTGCACAGCGCGGAATTGGCCAGATCGCCTGGTCGCGACCCCATCGTTCTCTTCGTCGGCCGTCTCGTCGAAAAGAAAGGCTGCGCCCATCTCATCCGAGCTATGGCGCTCGTCCATGCCAAGTTGCCCGGTGCCCGCCTGGTCGTCATCGGCGATGGCCCGCTCCGCACCGAGCTCGAAAGGCAGGCCCGCGTGCAATCGCCCAGCGCCGTCTTTCTCGGATCGCAACCCTCTAAAATAGTCCGAACCTGTATGCGGCGCGCTCATGTGCTCGCCGCACCCAGCGTCATCGCGAGGAACGGCGATACCGAAGGCCTTCCCATCGTCCTCTGCGAGGCGCAGGCTATGGGCCTTCCCATCACCGGCTTCCGCGGACCCGGTGTCGACGAAGCCGTCGTCGACGGCCACACCGCCATGCTCGTCAATTCCGGCGACCACGAGGCTCTGGCCGCGATGATCCTCCGCCTGCTCGCCGACGCTGCACTCCGCGCACAGCTCTGTGTCGCGGGAAGGCAACACGCCGCCAGATACTTCGACCTCAGCACCCAGACCGCGCTACTGGAAGACAAATACGACGAGGTCCTGAACAGGCAATGAAGGGCTGCCAATGAAAGAGCACCGCCTGCTCCACGGCTCCGTCTGGATCGTCTCGGGCCAGTTCGTCTCCATGGCCTTTCAGGCCGTCTACTTCGTCCTGATGGGCCGCACCCTCGGCAGCCGCGAGTACGGAGCGTTCGTCGGAGTCGTCGCCCTCGTCGCCCTGCTCACCCAGTTCAGCAGCGCGGGCATGGAGATGATCCTCCTCCGCAACATCAGCCGCGACCGCAGGTCCTTCGCCGCCACCTGGGGCAACGCACTGCTCATTACCGCGTGCGGCTTTGTACTTCTCCTGGTCGTGGCGTCGCTTGTCGGATCGCTCACATTGGGCCCTCAGTTCCGCGCGCTCATTCCCTGGATCGCCATCTCCGACGCCTTGTTTGGCAAGGTCGTCCAGCTTGTCAGCCGCGCCTTTCAGGGCGCGGGAGAAATGTCCTACTGCGCGCGTCTCACCGCATTCGTCTATGCCGCCCGCGCCATCCTTGCAGCGGCCCTCTACGTCTACGCCCGCTACTGGGCCGGCCATCCTGACGCCTACACCTGGGCGCGCATCTACTGGCTCGCTCCCTTTGCTGTGGCTGTATTTGCCTTCTGGCTTATCACCTCACAGCTTGGCTGGCCGCGCTTCGCGCGCCTGCGTCTCCGTGATCTAAGCGAAGGCCTCAGCTTCTCGTTTTCTAATTCCTCAATCTCTGCCTACAACGACATCGACAAGACGTTCCTCGTCAGCCTTGGCCAGACATACGCCGCCGGCATCTACTCGGCAGCCTACCGAGTGGTCGATGTGGCGACGGCGCCGTTGTATGGCATCTATACTGCTGCCACCCCGCGGCTCTTTCGCGAGGGAGCCAGGAGCGTCGCCCACGCCAACACGCAATCACGACGCCTCCTGCTGCGAACTATCCCTTACGGGCTGGCCGTCGCAGCTGCGCTCTATTTCTCAGCCCCTGTTCTGCCACGTCTCTTCGGACCATCTTTTCAGGGCTCGGTCTCCGCGCTGCGCTGGCTCTGCCTGCTGCCGCTGCTGCGCGTCTTCCACTACGCCTGGGGAACGACGATCACCGCGTCTGCCTCGCAGTGGAATCGCACCGCTACACAGGCCGGCGCTGCAGCTCTCAACATGCTGCTCAATTTCCTTCTGATTCCGCGCTGGTCGTGGCAGGGCGCCGCCGTCGCCAGCCTTCTCACCGACGGGTCGCTGGCCATTTCCAGTCGCTTCGTCTTGTGGTGGATCCAGAGGCGAGAGCCAGGAGTTCTAGAAGCACGCCAGCCAGGGCTGGTGACTGCTCCCTCCGCCGATTAGATGCCGGGTGAGGCACCACTCAGCTCTTATGCACTACTTCGAAGGAATAGCCGTCCGGGTCTAGCACATCGGCTGCGTAGTAGCCGGGATAGTACTCAAGCCGTTTCCGCGGTGAGATATTGTCCCTTGCACCTGCGGAGATCGCAGCTCGATAAAACTCGTCGACCTGTTCGTCGCTCTTTGCCGCAAAGCCCCAATGGATCGACGCCGGTTCAGGCTTTCCCTGCTTGAGCCAAAAGCATGCCCTCTTGCCATCACCGAATCCCCACAGATCGGGATGCCCGTCCTCGCCCTTGTAGGGCATGAAAAAGTTGATATTGAGAGGCTTCAACGCGGCCTCATAGAACGCCAGCGATCGTTCAACATCGCTGACAGACAGAATCATGTGGTCAAGCATCGTTCGCTTCTTTCAAATCGTCAGGCATTCAAGATTCAGATCAGTTTGCTTGTGCAGGTACACACGCGTTGGATTGCACAACTGCCTTGTGCTGCCCCAACGTCCTCAGACCCCCAGCTCTCGCATGATGAAGGCGTAATCCAGGGCCACTTCCTTCAGATAGTCGTACCGTCCGGACGCTCCGCCGTGCCCGGCGGTCATGTTGGTATGCAGCAGCAGGGAATTGCCGTCCTTTTTCAGGGTCCGCAGTCTGGCCACGTACTTTGCCGGCTCCCAATACATCACCTGGCTGTCGTAAAGCGACGTCTTGACCAGCATCGCCGGATACGCCTTGGCCTCGAGATTGTCATACGGCGAGTAGCTGAGCATGTATTCGAAGGCTTCCAAACCATTCGGATCGCCCCACTCCTCATACTCCGGAACCGTCAGCGGCAGTGACGAATCCAGCATCGTGTTCATTACGTCGACAAAGGGAACATGCGACACGACTGCGCGAAACAGGTCCGGACGCAGGTTGGCAACCGTACCCATCAGCAGTCCTCCGGCGCTTCCGCCTTCAATCGCCACCCGCGTCGGATCACCGTATCCCAGCGCCACCAGAGACTCGACCACAGTAATGAAGTCGGTAAAGGTATTGCGCTTCACCATTAGGCGTCCCGCGTCGTGCCACGGCTTGCCCAGATCGCCGCCTCCCCTCACATGCGCGTACGCCAGCACGAATCCGCGATCGAGCAGGCTAAGCCGGTTGCTGTTGAATCCCAGCGGCAGTGGATACCCGTATGACCCGTATCCGTATACGTACAGCGGATTCTTTCCCGGCGCACGCAGGTCCTTGCGATAGACGACCGACATTGGAATCTCCACACCGTCAGGAGATTTGGCGAAGAGCCGTTCCGACGCGTACCGCTCCCGGTTAAATCCACCCGGCACCTCGAGCTGCTTGAGCAGCTTCGACGCACCCGTCTCGACGTCGTATTCGTATACCGAGCTTGGCGTGACCAGTGATTGGTAGCCGTAGCGGAATTTCTTCGTATCGAAGACGCGGTTGATGTGCGGATGCGCGCTGTAAACCGGTTCCGGAAAGGCAATCTCCCGATGGCCGGTCGTTTCCACGCCCGAATCCAGAAAGGAAAGCACCCGCATATGCTGCAGTCCAATCCGGCGTTCGCATGCCACTAAAAATGAAGCAAATAGATCAACTTCCTCAAGCATTACTTCCGGATTATGCGGCAGTCTTTCCGTCCAATTCGCCTTCCCCGGACTCTCGACTGGCGCAGTCACCAGTCGAAAATTACGTCCCATGTCGTTCGTCCGGATAAAGAACAGTCCATTGCGATGGTCGGCGTAGTACTCAATGTTGTCCTCACGCGGCTGAATCAGCCGCCACTTGCCCTCCGGATTATTCGCGGGAAGAAACTGCTCCTCGCTCGTGGTATGGCTCGAGCTTTCGAGAATGACGTACAGCCCATCGCGCGTGCGTCCCGATCCGATGTTGAAGCGTTCGTCTGTTTCTTCGTAAACGAGCGCATCGTCCGCATGCGCCGATCCCAGCTTGTGCCGGTAAAACTGGAATTGCCGCTTCTGCTCTTCGTCCTCGATGGTGTAGAAGAGCGTGCGGTTGTCGGCCGCCCACACGATCGAACCCACGCGCTCCACCCGTTCCGCCAGCAGTTCTCCAGTGCGCAGATCCTTTACCTGCAGGGTGTATTGGCGGAAACCCTTGTTGTCGATCGAATACGCCAGCAGGTTGCCGTCATCGGAGACCGTAAGGCCGCTGATCGCCATAAACGCCTGGCCCCTCGCCAGTTCGTTCACGTCGAGGACCACTTGCTCCGCAGCGTTCGCATCCGGAGCGTCGGCCGAACCGGTCTTGCGGCAATAGATCGGATACTGCGCGCCTTCTTCGGTACGCGAGTAATACCAGTACTGACCGTCGCGAAAGGGAACCGAGACGTCCGTTTCCTTAATGTGGCTGACCATCTCGGCGTAGAGCGTCTTTTGCAGCTCGGCGGTCGGCTCGAGCACTGCCGCAGTGTAGGCATTTTCCGCCTCGAGATACGCGACGACCTCAGGGTTTTCGCGTTCGCGCAGCCACGCGTAGTCATCCACCAGCGTGCGGCCGTGGATCATGGTTTCTTTGCGACGGATGGGCGCGACAGGAGGGGCGATTTCGGTCTGCGTAGACATAACTCTTCAGGATATAAGAGGAGCAGGCCCGGCCGCTCATGACGCGGATTTTGAGCGGACCCGGCTATTGACCTTCCCGCATTTTCTCTTTAACTGACTTGGCCAGCCGTTCAATCTCCCCGGCCTTCTTGGTGAACGACGAGTCGCCCGGCGTTTTTCCTTTATCCACGTCATCTTTCAGTTGCTGGGCCAATTGCAATAGCCTCGCCGTATCGTCCACGATCTCTTTCTGCCGCTGGTTGTTGCGCCGCTTTGCCTGCTGCTCCGCAAGCTGCCGGGCCATGGGATTGTCCTCGTCTTCCGTTCCCGAGCGCGTCGAGCCCGGCAGCACCGGCGGACGCTGTTGCTGCGCCGTGGGAAGTTGTGGCGTCTGTTGCGCCCCGGGCGCATTTGCAGCCGAAAACGAACCCATGCCGAGGAGCAGGATCGCAGCCGGCAAAATCGCATCAAAGGATCGCATGGGTCTCCAATTTCACTTTCTGGGACAATTATAGGAACGGATGTTTCCCCCGACCGAAAAAGAGTTGTATATGCTGCTGTGGTACGGCCCTCGCCAGTTCTTCTCTCAGCTGGACGCCAAGTGGCTCGCCGACTTGCAGGAGTTTCTGCATGCCGCCCTGCCCAAGATTATCGTCATCCTCATCGCCGCGTGGATTCTGACACGCGTCCTCAAGCTCATCACCGGCCGCATGGTCAGCCTCGCCCAGCGGCGCTCGCGGGTAAACGTGGCCCAGGTGCGCACGCTGTCCTCCGTCACCCGGGCCACCGGCATCGGCATCATCGCATTTATTGCCGGCCTTGAGATCCTCCCGCTACTCGGCTTCAAGCTCGAGCCGCTGCTGGCCTCTGCCGGAATCGCCGGCGTTGCCATCGGTCTCGCAGCGCAGACCATCGTCAAGGACTGCCTCAACGGCATCCTCATTCTCGTCGAAGATCAGTACAACGTGGGTGATGTGGTCAAGCTCGCCGGTGTCAGCGGCACCGTCGAGAGTATGTCGCTGCGCAAGACTCAGGTCCGCGATGGAGACGGAACCCTGTACATCGTTCCCAACTCGCAGATCACGACCGTAGGCAATGTCACTCGCGACTTTTCCGTTGCGACCATCCCTGTCTCGGTCGATTTCTCCGCGGATCCCGATGAAGTGATGGCACTGCTCAAGGAGGTCGCCATGAGCGTGCGCAACGATCCCGCCTACAAAGACGCCTTCCTCGCCGATCCGACCCTGCTTGGTGTCGATTCCATCAAGGGGTCGCAGATCATCTATCCGGTGCAGCTCAGGACCAGGGCCAACCAGCAGTGGGCGGCCATGCGCGAGACGCAGCGCCGCATCCGCATCGCCCTTGCCGAACACAACATGCTGCCGGGCGATCCGCTACGCGTCTACAACGCTGCGTCGTCGAATGGCGCAGCCGCTCCGGGCATCCAGCTCGAACCCGCGACGCCTCGCCCTGCCGATCCAACCACGGCGAAGCCGAACCAGATCAATCCGCTCACGGGAGAAGGCATGTAACAGGGAACAGAGCACAGGGCTCAGATCTCAGAAGGCCATCTAAGCCCGAAGCCCTGCATGTCTTAGAACTGGAAATTGAGAAGGAAAGCTGTTAATCCCCGAGTGGCTCATATCGCATTAGTTTTTGATCCCCTGTTCCCTGAACCCTGAACCCTGCTTTTTCAGAGCCACCCCTTGGCTCGCGCAATGCGCGCCGCGTCGACGCGATTTGCGGCGCCTAGTTTGCTGATTGCTTCCGACAGATAATTCCGCACCGTGCCTTCGGACAAATGCAGCTCTTCCGCTATATCCAGGCTCGACTTGCCTTCGCCCGCCCGCCAGAGAATCTGGCGCTCGCGCTCGGTCAGCGGATCTGACCCGCTGTCCCATGCTTCGGCTGCCAGGTCGGGATCGACCACCCGCAGCCCGCGATGGACCCGCCGCACGGCCTCAGCCAGCTCCGCAGCGGGACGGTCTTTCAGCAGGTATCCCTTGGCTCCGGCATCCAGCGCGCGCCGCAGATAGCCCGGCCGGGCAAACGTCGTCAGGATCACCACCCGCGTCTGAGGGTGCCGGTCCCTCACTTCGCCGGCCAGCGTCAGCCCCGTCATCTCCGGCATCTCGATGTCGGTCACCAGAACATCGGGCTTCTGCCTGGCAATCGCCGAAAGCGCCTCGCGCCCGTTGGCAGCCCGTCCACAGACGGTGATGTCGGGCTCGGTCTCCAGCAGCGCCGCCAGCGCGCCCAGCACCATGGCCTGATCCTCGGCCACGATCACCCGAATCTTCGTCATGACTTCAACTCAGCTTCTTCATCTCGGGTCACATGCGCATCCGTGGGCACCATGATCGTCAGCCGCGTTCCCCTGCTGCCATCGACCGCAAATCGCCCGCCCAGCGCCTCGATGCGCTCCCGCATGCCGCGCAGGCCGTTGCCTTCTGCGCGAACGCCGCCCCGCCCATCGTCTTCGACCACCAGGGAAGTATGCCCGTTCTGCGCCGAGAAGGTCATCGAGCACCGGCTCGCCTGCGCATGCCGCACAATGTTGGTCACTGCTTCGCGCACCACCAGCGACACCACACTCTCGACCGCCGGAGTCAGGGCCGGCGGTTTCTCCTCGCACACCAGTGTGACCCCGGCAGCGTCCAGCGCGCTGTGAGCCCGCTTGATTTCTGCCGCCAGGCCTTCCGCCCGGTAGCCGCGAATCGCCTCCCGCACTTCGGTCAGCGCCTTGCGCGAGATCATCTCCACATCGGCAATTTCCGCCGCGGCCCGCTGCGGATCGCGCGAGAAAAGCCGTCCCGCCAGCTCCGACTTGAGCACGATGACCGAGAGCGTGTGCCCCAGCACGTCATGCAGATCGCGGGCAATGCGTTCGCGTTCGGCGAGCTTCGCCAGCTGCTCGATTTCCTCATGTGCCATTTGCAGCTTTGCGTTGGCTCGCACCCGTTGTGCCGCAATAAGATTGGTTCCGCCGACAATGAGCGAGAAGACCGCTCCAAATGCCCATCCCCAGGGGGTGATGTGCAACAGCAGGCCCTCGATCACAACCGTCATCGAGACCGCCGCTATTGTGCCGACGCTAATGATCAGTGAGTCGGTTACGAAGGGGATAAACGCCGCAATGTAAATAAAGGTTCCGGCGCAGGCGTTGTTCTTCGGAAAATAGAGAACGCCGAGCACGCCCATGGCTGCCAGCAGCGAGTACTGCTGCCAGTGTTTGTGGCTGAAGATCAACCCGGAGTAAAGGGCAAGAAAAATCGTATAGAAAACGCTGAACTCGATCCAGTACGCCCGGTTGTGTCGCGCGACCGGCTCAATAAAGAAGAAGACCGAGTAGACGATCCAGATAAAATCCCAGAGATCGCTCCGCTTGCCGTTACCTTTCACAAGCCGGTTGCGCAGCGGATGGCTGGGCCGCACTGCCGATTTCGCGGCTTCGGTGGCGTCGCTTGCACCCATCTGTCCGTGTTCGCAGATACTCACGCCCTCGCCTCACTACGGGTAAAGATCAGCCAGGCAGCACCCAGCATCAGGCAAGTAAAGCCTAACAGAGCCTCCCAATGTCCGAGCATCGTCGGGCCCGCCTGCGCGTAACCAAAGATATTCAGCGCAAGCTGCGCGTAGTGGTAGGTCGGCAATGCCGGCGCCATCTTCTGCATCCAGTGCGGCAGCATGCTCAGCGGCATCCACAGGCCCGACATAAACGACATCGGCAGATAGATCAGGTTGATAATCCCCGGCGCTGCGTTGGCCGGCATCACTAACGAGAGCAACAATCCCATGCTGGCGAATGGAAGTGCGCCCGCGAGTGTGATGCCGGCCAGCTTGAGGGCCTCGCCTGCCGTCATCGCCACGCCGCCCAGGGTCACGCCTAGCGTAACCAGCAGCGCCACAATGATCAGCGCGAAGGCCGAGCATGCAACCGTCTTGGCTGCGAGATATGCCAGCCGGGGCATGGGGCTGGCCTGCTTCAACTCCAGCCATCCCTGCATGCGCTCCATGGCAATACCCGCGCCCAACCCAAACAACGACGCGCCCACCATACCGAAGCAGCTATAGCTGGCCAGCAGGTAGCGCGCCCATTCCGTGTGCCGGTTACTCACTCCGAACAGGAAGTAAAACATGACCGGAAACCCGATCACCGACAGCGAGAACGCCCGCAGCCGCAACATCTTCAAAAATTCGTAGCGGATCTCTTGCCTCAACACTCGCGCATAGTACCCAAAACTCAAGGTGTCCGGACGTGCACTCACAACGGCGGTAGCCATAAATCCTCTCCTGTGTAACGCAGTCAGTTACAGATCGATCTAGTTCGTGGCCGTTTCTTTGGCGGTGAGTGCCAGGAACGCATCTTCCAGTCCCGGCGCTGAGATCTCTAGCCCGCGCAGTGTCACATCGCGCAGCAGCATCTCTTTCACCACCGCTTCCGCTTCATGAGCCGTGATGATCATCGCCTCGCGGTCCCGCTCCACGGTGACCACTGATGGCAACGACTGCAGGAAGGACTCCTCGAGCTCAGTGACGCATCGAATCCGCCGCCCGCTCACGCGATGCTTGATCTGCGCGGGAGTACCCTCGGCGATCACGTTGCCCTTATCGATAACCACGATCCTGCTGGCCAGTGCATCCGCTTCCTCGAGGTAATGCGTCGTCAGTAACACCGTCTTGCCCTGCGCCGCCAGCCACCGGATCTGATCCCACAGGCCGCGCCGCGACTCGATATCCATGCCCACTGTCGGTTCATCGAGAAAAATCAGGTCGGGATTGCCCGCCAGCGCCAGCCCGAACAGCACGCGCTGCTTCTGGCCACCGGAAAGCTTCCCGTAGAACTTGTTCTCCAGGCCCTCGAGCTTCGCGATGCGCACGATCTCTTCAGCCGCCAGCGGATTCGGATAATAGCTGCGGAACCAGTCGATGTGTTCGCGCACCTTCAGCGTCTCCGGGACCCGCGTCACCTGCAGCATTGCGCCAATATTCGTGCGGGCGGAGGCGTCGCGTGGATCACGCCCCATCACCCGCACGCTTCCTGAGGTTGGCGCGATCAACCCCAAGAGCAACCGAACCGCCGTCGTCTTCCCGGCGCCATTCGGACCCAGCAAAGCCACCACTTCGCCGGGATAAAGATTCAGCGTCAACTGATCCAGCGCTGTTGTCGCGCCATAACGCTTCGTTGTCGAATGCAGCCGCGCCACTGCATGCTTCAAATGCGACGGGGCGGGGAAGGGAGCCGTAAGAGGCTCAACCTGTAATCCTGATGCGAATACGGATGCCGACATGCCGTCTCCTTTACTGAAGACAGCATCTCCTGAATCACAACACGGTAGCAGTGGAGACTGTCATCAATCGAAGGTGACAGATGTCATGACTTACTCACCATCCTTTGTCATCCTGAGCGAAGCGACCGAAGGGCGCGCAGTCGAAGGACCTGCTTTTCTATATTTCTGGATGGCCGAACAATACGTGAATTGGCGATATTGTGATGACCTTAGAGGCTCGCACTTTCGGTGAATCGTCGGTTTAGATTGTCCGATATGGAACGGTTAAATTGGAAACGGCCATCTAAGTAAGTCATTGCTTGATCTAACGTTCTCATTACAAGCGGCTTTTCGGCATACTCCTCTGGCACAGAAAATGCTCACATTAGCCGATGATGGATATCGCACGCCCTGATATCAAGCTAAAGAGGAAGCGGCAGAAAATCGCTTTGACCGCGGGGATAGTATTTCTCGTCGCCACCGTTTTTCTCGTCTTGCGGCTCGAATCACGCCATGATCGCACGTACGTCACTATCACTCGCAATGGCCGTGCAATTGAGACACTCGTCGACTTTCCCAAGAAGGTGAATGACAAAGCCCCTGTGGTGGTCCTTGTTCACGAGATTTACGGTCTTAGTGACTGGGCGAAGGGGATGGCGGACGAACTCGCTGACCAAGGCTTCATCGTAGTTGCGCCCGACCTGCTTAGCGGCTTCGGACCGCATGGCGGCGGCTACAGCGACTTCGCAAGCGAGAATGAGCGAATGGGCGCCATCTCCGGCCTTGATCCGGATGGAGTGATGGAGGATCTTGACGCCACCGTCGATTACGCCAAAAAGTTACCCACCGGCCACGGCAAGATTGCCGTCGTAGGATTCTCATGGGGCGGCTGGAAATCCTTCGCGTTTGCCACTCATCGCAGAGACCTGAGCGCCGTGTTCGTCTTCTATGGCACCGGCCCGGACGACGTCACGACCATCAGCGCGCCCGTATACGGCTTCTACGGAGGAGAGGATGGTGCGGTCAGCGGCTCCGTTTCTGCGACAGCCGACCAAATGAAAGCGGCCGGCAAGTTCTATGATCCCGTCACCTATGAGGGCGCAAATCATGGATTCATGCGTGTCGGCGAGGACTTCTTCAATATCAATCGAGCCAATAAGAACGCTCGCAACCAGGCTTTCGCTCGACTTGTCAAGTTGCTGAAGGAAACGGGATCCACTCAGGGAACACCTCACTGACGTATTACCGGCAACACGGAAGTAATTTCGGCCACGTCCACGACCTGCCTTGAGCGAATCCGCAGGGCCGGATTTGCGCGCTGGAGACGGAACGCTGATCGCTAACCGCTGAACGCTGGCCTCATCCCTCCCGCCCGCTGTACCATTCAAATCCGTGATCCCATTGACCCGATTTGTCTTCCTCGCGCTTTCTACCACTGCCCTTGCACAATCCACACTCGCGCCCCTGCCCTCAATTCCCGAATTCCCGCTTTACCCTCCACATCAACCCGTCATCTCGCGCGACATCAACCCGCTGCATCCCTTCTCTGTCGTCGGACCGCGCGGCACCATCCTCGGCTCGCAAGACGGCTCCTACGAGGCGTGGCTCTTTCCGTGGAAGATCCTCTCCAACATGCGCATCTCCGCCGAAATGCAGGACTACCCCGTCCCCATCGACGTGAACACCCAGGCTGCGTCGATCGACGTGCGTCCCGGCTCAACCACCATCACCTTGTCGCACGCCAACTTTACCGTCCGCGAAATTATCACTGCGCCGCGCAACGTGCCCGACGGCTCCGGAGCCCTCGTCTTCTACCAGGTCGAAGCTGTTCGCCCCATGACCCTCACCTTCAGCTTCACGCCGGTCATGGAGCGCATGTGGCCCGCGCCCTCCGCCGGTCCACCATCGCCCGAATGGGTCAAGACTGGAAACAGCAGCGGCTTCTATATCCTTCATCTCAATTTCCCCGATCACGCCGCGGGCATCGCCATGCCGACCGCCGAACCGGGCATCATGCAGCCCTACCAGGAACTCGCCCGCGTCTACCCGCTACAGTTCGTCCTGCACTTCGATCCTGCCCGAGACTCGCACACGCTGTTTCCGCTGCTGCTCACCGTGGGAGACACACCCGCAACCGCCACCCGCGACGCTCTCTACGAACGGCTCTCGAAGCTGGACCACTCCGCCCGGACCATTTACGAGGAGCAGCAGAAATACGAGGGCGACTTTCTGTCGACGAACCTCTCCATCGACACTCCCGACCAGCAGCTCAACGACGCATTCAAATGGTCTGAAGTCTCCATCGATCAACTCCGCGTGCAGACTACGCCCTCGCACGATGAGGAAGCGCTCACGGCCGGCTTTGTCGGTTCAGGAGATTCCGCACGCCCCGGCTTCGGATGGTTCTTCGGTCGCGACGCGCTTTGGACCCTCTACGCCGTCAACAGCTACGGCGACTACAACGTCACCCGCCGCGAGATTGAGTTCCTCATCAAGCGCCAGCGCGACGACGGCAAGATCATGCATGAGTGGTCGCAGACGGCCGACCTCGTCGACTGGAAGAGCCTGCCCTACGAATACGCCGCCGCAGACGCGACCCTGCTCTACCCCATGGCGCTCAACGACTACCTGAAGATCAGCGGAGACCAGGCATTTATCGCCTCGCACTGGGACTCCATCGCCCGCGCCTGGAACTTCATCACCACGCACGACGCCGACGGCGACGGCATCTACGACAACTCGCAGGGAACCGGCTGGGTCGAATCCTGGGTGCCCCGAATGCCGCATCAGGAAATCTATATGGCCGTCCTCGACGAGCAGGCCAGCGTGGCCTTCGCCAACCTCGCCCGCGCCAGCGGTCACGCCGATCTCGCTACCTCCGCCGAAGCGCGCGCCGCCCATATCCGCTCGCAAATCGAAAAAGAGTACTTCCACTCCGAC
>Ga0335073_10000321_pt1 | contig 62547 bp, 42 predicted proteins | sample Lox_Sample_22_FD_207093 | JGI IMG/M metagenome (GOLD analysis project Ga0335073, IMG submission 207093) | Soil microbial communities from Loxahatchee National Wildlife Refuge, Florida, United States - Lox_Sample_2.2 | ecosystem: Environmental > Terrestrial > Soil > Wetlands | place: USA... | reverse complement strand
CCCTCAAGTGGACCGCGCTCGAACCTGGGGGCCTGGGCAACACCTACAACTGGACCAGCAAAGCCAACAATTGGCACGAATTTAAGGAAGTGATGAAGCGCGTCTGGGGCCCCGCGCAAAACGCTGTCTACGCCGACGTCGCCGGCAACATCGGTTACCTCATGGCCGCGCGAGTGCCTATTCGCAAAAAGGGCCACGGCGAAGTTCCCGTGCCCGGCGACACCGACGACTACGAATGGACCGGCTACATTCCTTTCGATCAGTTACCTCACGCCCTCAATCCCGAAGACGGCCTCATCGTCACCGCCAATGCCCGCGTCGTCGGCCCGCTCTACAAGCCTTATCTCACTGATCGCTGGGAAGAGCCTTATCGCACGTCCCGCATCCACGACCTCCTCGACCCCAAAAACAATCTCAACGTCGCAGACATTCTCAAAGTCCAGACCGACACCTACAGCTATCCCGAATTTTTCCTCGGCAACCAGCTGGTTGCCGCCGCCAAAAATCATCCGCCGCACGATCCTCGCGCGCAACAATTCGTCACCCAAGCCAAAGACTGGAACGGCATCGCCGACGCCGACTCTTCGCTCGTCTCGTTTCTCGTAACTCTTCGCCGCACCACTCTCAATGCCATCCTCGAGCCTTACCTCGGCCCCCAAAGCTCGCTCTACACTTGGCGCTCCACCACTTTCCTCCAACGCATCCTCACCGACCGCCCCAGCAAATGGCTCCCACCCGCGTACAAAAATTACGACGAACTGCTCTCCGCTTCCGCCGACCGCGCGGTCCAGATACTCGCCGAAGAATCCCGCAGCGAACGCCCCTCCGCCTGGCAATGGCAAAATTTCGATTCGCTCGACATGTTTCATCCCCTCGGCCGTTCGGGCCTTCTCAAATCTTTCCTCAGCATCACCGGCAAACCGCAATCCGGCACCCGCTACAGCATCCGCGCCGCCACCCGCACGCACGGCCCCTCGATGCGCTTCATCGCCGACCTCTCCGACTGGGACAACTCCCTCATGCTTCTCCCAGCCGGCCAATCCGGCCAACCCTCCTCTTCTCACTACTCCGATCAATTCTCCTACTGGTACGAAGGCAAACCCATCCTCAGCCCCTACTCCTCCGCCGCCGAATCCAGAGCCAAGAAGCACACCCTCACGCTCACACCCACGCCTTAGCAGAACGGCGTTACACTCATTCCCCTAAAGCACCGCACCCAATGTCCAGCAAACCCATTCCCATCACGCAGTGCCAGAAACCTCGCGGCTGGCTCGGCCGCTTCACGCTCCACCGCATGAACGCATCCCACTCCAAACTCACCGACTGGGGCCTTTCCCAACTTTCCGTCTCTCCCAACTTCACCATCCTTGACGCCGGCTGCGGCGGCGGCCGCACTGTCTCCAAACTCGCCACTCTCACTCCGCAAGGCCACGTCTTCGGCATCGACTACTCCGCCGATTCCGTCTCCGTCAGCCAAAAACTCAATGCCCCCGCCATCGCCGCCGGCCGCGTGCAAATCCAACAAGCCTCGGTGTCCCAACTCCCCTTCGCCGACGGCACCTTCGACCTCGTCACTGGCGTCGAAACGCACTTTTGGTGGCCCAACCTCGCCACCGACCTACTCGAGATTTTTCGTGTCATCAAACCCAGCGGCCAATTCGCCATCATCGCCGAAGTCTACAAAGGCGCGACCCATCTCGCCTCCCGCTTGGCCGAAAAATACGCTGACCGCACCGCCATGAAGCTCCTCACTCCCGACGAACATCGCGAACTTCTCGCCGCCGCCGGCTTCCGCGTCGCGCAACTCGACACCATCCCCAACAAGGGCTGGATCTTCGCCCTCGCCCAAAAGCCCTAAGATCCTTTGCAACGAATCCACCGCCACCTCCGAACGGGAGGGCACGACTTCAGTCGTGCCGTAAGCACATCAGGACCAGCGCGGCTTTAACCGCTGCGGTGCGTAAGCCCGGTCACGATAACGTCTCAGCTCCTGAGGAAGGGCTCCTTTCATTTTCAAAACCACGGCATGGAAGTTTTCCTCCCGTTTTCTTTCCTCCTTTCGCGCCTCCCCGCGCATCTAATCTTGCTCGCGCTGGAGCGCGTCCATCATGCACTTCGGCATCGAAGACTACGCCCTCATCGGCGACTGCGAAACCGCCGCGCTCGTCTCGCGCACCGGCTCTATTGACTGGCTTTGCCTTCCGCGCTTCGATTCCGAAGCCTGCTTCGCTGCCCTGCTCGGCTCTCCGGAAAATGGCCGCTGGCAGATCGCGCCCACCGGCAAAGCGCGAGTCACCCGCCGCTATCGTCCCGGCACCCTCATTCTCGAAACCCGCTTCCGCTCTCGCACGGGCGCCGTCACCCTCATCGACTTCATGCCTCTTCGCAAATCGCACCCGCAACTGATTCGTATCTTGCGCTGCGACAGCGGCAGAGTCCGCATCAAAACCGAACTCGTCATTCGCTTCGACTACGGACGAACGGTCCCCTGGGTCACCCGCGAATCCGACGGCAGCATTACTGCCATCGCCGGTCCGCATCTGCTGTTTCACAGCTCCGGCGTTCCGGTCGAAGGCGAGCGCCTCCGCACCGTCAGCGAATTCGTCATTCGCAAAGGACAAACCGTCCGCTTTGACCTGCAATACTCCGACTCCGTCCAACGCCATCGCGTCCGCACCGACCCCGGCACCGCCCTCCGCCGAACCCAAGCTGACTGGTGCAAATGGAGCTGCCGGTGCACCTACAAAGGCCCTTTCGCCGAAGCCCTCGAACGCTCGCTCATCACCCTCAAAGCGCTCACTTACGCTCCTACTGGCGGCGTTCTCGCCGCGGCCACCACTTCCCTCCCGGAACAGCCTGGCGGCGAACGTAATTGGGACTATCGCTACTGCTGGATTCGCGACGCCACTTTCACGCTTCTCGCCTTCATCCACGCTGGCTATCACCACGAAGCCAGCCGTTGGCGCGCCTGGCTCGCCCGCTCCGCCGCCGGCAGTCCCGATCAACTGCAAGTCCTCTACGGCGTCGCCGGTGAACGCAACCTCCTCGAGTGGCAAGTTCCCTGGCTCTCTGGCTACCGCGGCGCTTCCCCCGTGCGCGTCGGCAACGCTGCTAGCACCCAACTCCAGCTCGACATCTACGGCGAACTCGCCGATGCGCTCTACCAGGACGGCCATTCCTCTCCCACCATCCTCCGCAAAAATCTCGACTTCGAATTTGGCCTCCTCCAGGAGCTCAGTAGAATCTGGCACACTCCCGATCACGGCATCTGGGAAGTCCGCGGCCCCGAGCGCCACTTTACCCACTCCAAAGTCATGATTTGGGTCGCCTTCGACCGCATCCTCAAGCGCTTCGAGCGTGCCGATCTCAACGCACCTTTCGCCGAATGGCGCGCTCTCCGCGAAAAAATTCACGACGACGTCTGCCGCCACGGCTTCGACAAGAAGCTCAACAGCTTCGTCCAGTATTACGGCTCGCAACAAGCCGATGCCAGCCTCCTGCTCATTCCGCTCGTCGGTTTTCTTCCGCCCTCCGATCCGCGCATCGTCGGCACCGTCCGCTTCATCGAAAAACAACTCCTTCGCGGAGGCCTCGTCCGTCGTTACCAAACGGCCCACACCGATGACGGCTTGCGTGGCTCCGAAGGCGCCTTTCTCCCCTGCTCCTTTTGGCTCGCGGACAACTACGAACTTCTCGGCCGTCATGCCGACGCCGAACGCCTGCTCAGACGGCTGCTCAAACTCCGCAACGACGTCGGCTTGCTCTCCGAGGAATACCACCTTCAGCACAAATGTCTCGTCGGCAACTTCCCTCAAGCCTTCTCCCACGTCGGCCTCGTCAACACCATCATGAATCTCTACCGCCCCCGCGGCGGCCCCGCCCATCAACGCTCCTCCTAGCGACGCAGCTCCCCTTCTGCTTGCCCGCGCTAGCATGAGGATGACCGCTCTCCAGTCGCGTCTCCTTGTTTCTCTTCTGCTCACTACCGTAAAATGCTCCCAGCTTCCGCATCTCGAGGACACGCACATCAATCCCGTAAACCAACCCGCTCCCAAAAAGCCCGACCCGCAACCCGCCGCGAAAAAACCCAACTTCGAGCACTCCCTCTCTCGCCTGGAAGAAGTCGTTCGCCGCCTCGAATCTCCGCAACTCTCCCTCGACGACGCCATGAAACTTTTCGAAGAAGGCGTCGAACTTTCCCGCGAATGCCAGAAGCAACTCGAAGAAGCCGAAGGTAAAGTCGAAATCCTCCTCAAAAAAGCCGACGGCAAACTCGCTCCCGAACCCTTCGACCCGGAAAGCGAGTCCGGCTCGTGACCCGGGAACGCCAATCTCCCGATTGGCACTTTATCTTGACACCGCAACATCCATTTGGCCGCTCAGCCAGCTTGCACAACCCGCGATTCTTGCTCGATTCGTTTTATTCTTCCCTTCAACTTTCAACTTTCAACCTTTAACCCTCCCTTCATGACCCTCCCCGCCTTCTTCGAAGAAAACCGCATCGCCGTAGACGCTTCTCTCGACCGCCTTCTTCCCGCCGCCTCCGCGCAACCGCCCACCATCCATGAATCCATGCGCTACTCCGTTTTCGCTGGCGGCAAACGCATTCGTCCCATCCTTTGCCTCGAATCCGCCCGCATCTTCTCGCCCGATGTTTCCGCCGCACACTACCCCGCCTGCGCCATCGAGTTCATCCACACCTACTCCCTCATCCACGATGACCTTCCCGCCCTCGACAATGACGACCTTCGCCGCGGCAAGCCCACCAATCACAAGAAATTCGGCGAAGCCATCGCGATCCTCGCTGGCGACGCGCTCCTTACCCTCGCCTTCGAAACCATCTCCGCCGCACCCGTTCCCGCCGAGCGTCGCGTCGCCATGCTCGCCGAAATCTCCCAAGCTGCTGGCACCCTCAACGGCATGGTCGGCGGCCAAGTCGCCGATCTCGAAGCCGAACGCAAACCCGCCACCGCGCAAACGCTCGAATACATTCATCTCTCCAAAACCGCCGCCCTTCTCCGCGCGTCCGTCACGTCCGGCGCCATCTGCGCCGGCGCCGCTCCCGATGACGTCGCTCATCTCCGCAGCTTCGGCGAATCCATCGGACTCCTCTTCCAAGTCATGGACGACATCCTCGACGTCGAAGAATCCTCCGCCGCCCTCGGCAAAACTGCCGGCAAAGACCTCGCCCAACAAAAAGCGACTTACCCCGCCCTCTACGGCCTCGAACGTTCCCACCAAATCGCCAACGACCTCAGCGCCAAAGCCGTCGCCCAACTCGCTCCCTACGCCGACCGTGCCGCCCGCCTCCGCCAAATCGCCGAATACCTCGTCCAGCGCCGCTCGTAGTCTCGCAGTTCGGCGGCTCTGATACACTCTTCGGAACGGCGCCGCAGGCGGCCGCCAACCGATATCAGGAGCACTTCTCCATGTCCAAACAAGAAGAAGCAGGTCTCATTCTCAAGTTGTACGAATTGCGTCGCGAAGACACGATGCGCAAAGCCCGCGACTGGTATTTTCGCGAGTTTCATCCCCAGTCCATGGCCGATTTCACTGAGGCCATGTTCAGTGAGCATAGCGGCCACTTGCGCATGGTCCTCACCTATTGGGACATGGCCGCGGCACTGGTCAACGATGGAGCCATCAGTCTCGAGCTTTTCGACAGCAGCAATGGCGAGCACATTGGCGTTTTTTCCAAAGTCGAACTGTTGCTCGGCGAAATTCGCTCCACGTATTCGCCGAAGTTCGCTGCCAGCCTCGAAAAATTGATTGACGCCTCGCCCGATGGCCGCAAGCGCTCGGCGGCCGCTCGCGAACAAATGAAAATGATTCGCGAACGGATGGCCGCGAGGCCTCCAAAGGCTGCGCAAGCCTAGCGTTTTGCTCGATCGTGTCCGCCGAATTCGGATTCCGCGCGAGCGCTCACGTCGTGGTCATCGAGCTCCATGAAGCCTAAATCTCGGCGCACCCGCCTTGATCTCGCTCTGGTCGAGCGCGGGCTCGCCGACACTCAAAAATTTGCCCACGCCCTCATCCTCGCCGGCGAAGTCCGCCTCAACGGCCTCCGCGCCGACAAAGCCGGCACTCCTGTCCCCGCCGACGCCCGCCTCGAACTCACCACTCGCCAAAAATTCGCCTCCCGCGCCGGCCTCAAACTCGAAGCCGCCCTCGCCGATTTCTCTCTCGATCCCATCGGCCTCACCTGCCTCGACATCGGCTCCTCCACCGGCGGCTTCACTGATTGTCTCCTCTACCATGGCGCCCAACGCGTCTTCGCCGTCGACGTCAACACTCATCAACTCGCCTGGACACTCCAACGAGATCCCCGTGTCATCCAAATCAAACACAACGCCCGCACTCTCTCGCCCCGCGAAATTCCCGAGCCCGCTGCTCTCGTTACCGCCGACCTCTCCTTCATCTCTGTTTGCAAAATTCTTGCTGCCGCCATCACCTGCGCCGCCCCCCAGGCCAACTTTCTCATCCTCATAAAACCTCAATTCGAACTCCCCTCCGCCGACATCCCCAAAGGCGGCATCGTCACTGACCCGCTCCTCCACCAAAAAGCCATCGCCTCCGTCAAATCCTGTGCCGCTTCTACCGGCCTCCAAATTCTCAACGTCCTCCCCTCCCGCCTCCCCGGCGCCCAAGGCAACCTAGAATTCTTCCTCCACGCAGGGTCATCCGTCTGCGGATGACAGCGCTAACACCCGGCCCACATCGTTCCATTTGCATCTTCTAGGGACACGATTCCTTAGCCTCAGCCGCGAAGGCATCGCGTCCCACGGTTACCGACGCACCTCCTCAAAACGACATGCGCACGTCGCTCCCCCAGCCGCATCATCCTTTGGGGCTGCGGGAGTGGCTCCCGCTTTTCTTCCTTCCACCATCTCAACTCCAGGGGAACATCCGCGCAGTCTTTCGAATCCTCAAATTCTCTTTTTCTCCGCGCGCTCTGCGTCTCTGCGTTTCATTTCCTTCCTTCTTTTCGCACCGCGGCCACCACCTCGTCCCGCCCCAAAATCCCAACTACAATTTCTCACCTGCTCTATCGTAAAATCCTCCCAACACCAACGCCTCCATGCCGCCCACTCCACCTTCACCCATCCAAACCATCGGCGTCATCTCTCGCCCGCGCCGCGCCAACCTCTCCGTCGTCATCCCCTCTCTCCTCCGCTGGCTCGAATCCCGCCATCTTCGCGTCCTCTACGACGAGGAAACCGCCTGCGCTCTCCCCAGCCCCACGAACTCGCTCTCCCGCGAACAAATCGCTGCTCAATCCGATCTCCTCCTCGTCCTCGGCGGTGACGGCACGCTGCTCGCCGCCGCTCGCTTCGCCGCTCCGCGCTGCCTTCCCATTCTCCCCATCAACATGGGCAGCCTCGGCTTTCTCACCAGCTTCACCGTCGACGAACTCTATCCCGCCCTCGAAGAAACTCTCGCCGGCCGCGCCTCCAAATCCGTTCGCACCATGCTCCAAGTCGAGCTCCTTCGTGCAGATCAAGTCATTGACACGCAACACGTCCTCAACGACGCCGTCGTCAACAAATCCGCTCTTGCACGCATGATCGAACTCGAACTCTCCATCGACCACGATTTCGTCGTCCGCTATCGCGCCGACGGCCTCGTCGTCGCCACGCCCACCGGTTCCACCGCCTACTCCCTCTCTGCTGGCGGCCCCATCGTTCATCCCACCGTCGAAGCGTTCATCATCACGCCCATCTGCCCGCACACTCTCACCGACCGTCCCGTCGTCGTCCGCGACTCCGCCCTCATCGAAGTCAAATTCACTGGCACCTCTGAATCCGTGCTCCTCACTCTCGACGGCCAAACCGGCGTCCCCCTCCAGGAAAACGACACCATCCGCATCACTCGCTCTCCACAATGCCACCACCTCATCCAGCCACCAAAAAAATCCTACTTCGACATCCTCCGCAGCAAACTCAAATGGGGCGAATCCTAGTAGCACAGGCACTCCTGCCTGTGCCGCGTATTGCTCCACCGACACTTCTCCTTCCTCAGCGCGAAACGTAGGGTCATCCTTCCGACGATGACCGCTTCTTCTTTCTTCTTCCTCTTTCTTCTTCCTCTTTCTTCTTTTCTTTCTTCTTTTCTCTTCTCTGCGCACTCTGCGCCTCTGCGTTTTGCTCTGTTCCGCCTAAGCAACGCCTTCCGCCCTTCCCTCATCTCATTACCACTGGTGCTCAGCCCACCGGGTTAAAACGCTTTCGCGCGTTTTTCGTAACACGATGGGGAGAAAGATTAGCCTTTACTCATGAGGAGATTTTCGACTCGCTCTTTCCCGCTCCAAACCGTCTTTACCCTCTCAGTCCTCGTCGCTGCCTTCGCCCTTCCCCGTCCGCTTTCCGCCTCTCTGGGCGGCGACGCTACTTCCGTCGAATCCGATCGCGCCAAAATGCAGGCCTCCCTGCAAACCACCAACAAGGACCGCTACACCGTCCACGAAATGCACTCGCCCAACAACGTCACAGTCCGCGAATTTGTCTCGCCTGCTGGCAAAGTTTTCGGCGTCGCCTGGCAAGGCCCCACGCGCCCCGATATGCAGCAACTCCTCGGCTCGTATTTCGATCAATTCATCCAGGCCGCCCACACTCAAAAATCTCAAACCAAATCCCGCGGCCCCATCTCGATCAACGAGCCCGGCCTAGTCGTCCACAGCTCCGGCCACCAGCGCTATTTCGTCGGACAGGCCTACATCCCGCAGATGCTTCCCGCCAACGTCCAGGCCCAGGAGATCCAATGATTCGCCCCCTTAGCGCGCGTCTCGCGAACTCGCTGCTCCTCCCCGCGCTTGCTTGCACTCTTCTCTTCTCCGGCTGCGGCGGTGGCGCTTCCACGTCCACCACCACCAGCGGCGGCTCCGGTTCCGGCGGCTCGGGCGCCTCCGGCGCCAACGTCGTCTCCGTCGCCGTCAACGCCGGCCCCTCCAACTTCGGCACCGACCTGCTCTACGCTTCCGTCACCATCTGCGTTCCCGGCAGCACCTCGCAATGCCAAACCATCGACGGCCTCCAGGTCGACACCGGCTCTTCCGGCCTCCGCATCCTCGCTTCTGCTCTCACCCTTCCGCTCACCCAACAAATGGATTCCAGCGGCAACACCATCGCCGAATGCGAAGAATTTGCGGACGGCGAAACCTGGGGCCCCGTGCAGGTTGCCGACGTCAGTTTCGGCACGGAAAAAGCCGCTTCTCTTCCTATCCAAATCATCGGCAGCACCGCCGCCAACGTCGCCACTCCTCCGGCCAGTTGCTCCAACCTCGGTCCCATCGAAGACGACCTCAACTCCCTCGAAGCCAACGGAATCCTCGGCGTCGGCAACTTTATCCAGGACTGTGGCGAAGCTTGCGCTATCTCCAGTAACCAAAACGCCGGTCTCTACTACACCTGCCCCACCACCGGCTGCGTCGTAACCGCGGAAGCCGTCAACAACCAGGTCACCAATCCCGTCGCCTTCTTCGCCACCGACAACAACGGCGTCATCCTCCAGCTTCCTTCCCTCTCCGCTCCCGCTGCCACTCTCTCCGGCTCCATGATCTTTGGCATCGGCACTGAATCCAACAACGCTCTCTCTGGCCAAACCGTCTACACTCTGGACCCCAACACCGGCAACATCTCCACAACGTTCAAGGGCACCACTTATACCGACGCCGCCTTTCTCGACTCCGGCTCCAATGGCATTTACTTCCTCGATGCCACCACCACCGGCATGCCCGTTTGCACCGATCTCAATTTCCTTTACTGTCCCACTGCCACCCAAAATTTCAGCGCCACCAACATCGGCGCCAACGGCGCTACCGCCTCCTTCAACTTCAGCATCGGCAACGGCGACACGCTCACCAACAACACCGACTCCGCCATTCCCATTCTCGGCGGTCCCAATCCGCAAACTATCGACTGGGGCCTCCCCTTCTTCTTCGGCCGCAACGTCTACGTCGCCATCAACGGCAAAACCGCAGGCTCCGCCACCGGCCCCTACTGGGCCTACTGATCGTGCAACCCCTGCGTCCCCGCTGGCTTTTTTTGGGAATTCGGGAGCTCGCTCCCGCCCTTCTTCCATCCACCAACTCGACCAGGCGCAACGCGGCAGCGCAGGCACTCTTGCCTGTGCACCTTCCCCTCACACGCCGCCCTCCGCCGCCCACACAGTCCCCTTGCCACACGCCACCTACCTAACTCCGCATCCACAACACTTATAAAAATTGAGCCGTGTCTCCCAACGTCATCGGTGTACGTGCGCCAGGTCCCATCGGTTCATGCGCATGCGCGACCGGCCACGCGCAATAACACAAATTCAAATCTTTGTATTTCCTACGTCGCCGAAACGTACGCCACCCGTGTGCGTCCAATTGTCCTATCACAATTATTCTTACGGAGAACTCCATCGAGGAGACCAATGAACACTCTCTTTTCTCGCGCGCTGCTATCCGCTTCCTTCCTCGCCGCTCTTGCCAGCCATCCCCGCGCCTTCAGCGCCGCGGCACAGTCAGATTCCGTTCCCGCGCCAGCCCTCGTCCACACCTGTCTCATCACCCCCGACATCCGGGCCCTCGCCGCCTTCTACACGCAGGTTTTGAAGATTCAACCGATCTGGTCAGGAGCGGACTACGTCGAGTTTCCCAGCAGCGTAGGCACGCTCGCGATCTTTTCCTATTCCGCCCAGCAGCAATACATTCCATCCGCCACCGAACCCGCCAGCAGCCGCGGCGTCATTCTTGAATTCCGCGTTCCCGATGTGGACCGCGAATTTGTCAGACTGCAGCCACTCGTTAAGATCTGGGTCAAGCCGCCCACCACCCAACCCTGGGGCACGCGCTCCATCTACTTCCGCGACCCCGACGGCAATCTCCTCAACTTCTTCACCGAACCCGTCAAACCTCAGCCTTAATCACGCCGCGGCGCAAAGCGCGAATTGTCTTCTCGTTGATATCCCCGGGTGCGACCCTAAACGTTTTTGTTTTAGGTCTGGCACTATTCACTACTCACCGTTCACTATTCACTGCCTCCCAGCACATCCGTCCGCAACAAATCCGCCTGCGTCTCCCGCCGTCGGATCAGTTCCACGTCCGCTCCATCCACCAGCACTTCCGCCGCGCGCGCCCGCGCATTGTAATTCGACGCCTGCGTCATCCCGTATGCGCCAGCCACCCAAATTGCCAGCACGTCGCCCGTCTTTACCTCTCCCAGCGGCCAGTCCCGCAGCAAGCAATCTCCCGTCTCGCACACCGGCCCCACAATATCCACTCGCTCCTGTGCCACTTTACGCGCGCCGGTCTCACGCGCCACTTTCGTAATCGGATGCACTGCCGCGTATAACGCGGGCCGCAGCAAATCATTCATCGCCGCGTTCACCACCACAAACGTTTTCCCGCGATTTTTCTTCGTGTAAATCACCCGCGTCAGGAGCACGCCCGCTGCGGCAATGATCGACCGTCCCGGCTCCAGCAGTATCCGCATCCCCAGCGGCTTCGCTAGCGTCGCCACCATCCACGCGTAGTCCACTCGCGAAGAATTTTTCTCGGTGGTGTATCGCACGCCCAGACCGCCGCCTATGTCCAGATACTCCAGCGCGATCCCCGCGCGCCGCAACTGCCGCACAAATAACGAAATCCGCGCGAACGCTTTGCGGAACGGCGCCAGCGAAACGATTTGCGATCCGATATGCGCGCTGATGCCTTTCCAGACAAAATACTTCGCGTCCTTGTGCATCAGATACAGCCGCCGCGCTTCCGGCCAGTCCAGCCCGAACTTGTGCACGTGCAGCCCAGTCGAAATATGTGGATGACCGCCTGCGGCCACATCGGGATTCACGCGAATCGCCACGCTCGGCGCTCGCCCGCCCACGCGTACATGCCGCTCCGCTTCCTCGCGCAGCACTTCCAACTCTGCTTCCGATTCCACATTGAACAACAAAATTCCTTCAGCGCTCTTGGCCGCGCCGTCATTCGCAGCACCCGCGACTCGCCTGCCCGTCCCGCACCGATACTGCAGCCCCGCGCGAATCTCCTCCCGCGTTTTCCCCACACCGGAAAACACAATTCGGTCTCCGCGCACGCCGAGCCGTCCCAGATGTTCCAGTTCTCCGCCGGAAACAATGTCAAACCCGCTGCCGTGCTCCGCCAAATCCTTCAGCAGCGACAAATTCCCGTTCGACTTGACCGCGAAACAAATCGTGTGCGGAATCTCGCTCAGCCCGCGATCCAGTTCGCCGTACGCTTCCGCCATCGCCGTGCGGCTGTACAAGTACGTCGGCGTTCCGAACCGCTCCGCCGCCTCCGCCAATTCCACACCTTCGCAAAACACCACTTCCCTGCCGGCCTCGCGCGCCGATTTCTTCCAGCCAAATTGTGGAGTGAATTCCGCGGGATCAACAAACGGCAGTCTTTTCTGAATACGCACCGGAGCCACACTCATCGCTCGATGTTTCGCCTCGGCAGTTTCTGCTTTCTTTTCATTGTACTTTCAGCACCACCAGCGTCCGGTCATCCGACAGTGGCGCGCTCTGCGCGAACCAGTCCACTTCCCGCAAAATCAAGTCCGCCAGCTCCGCCGCGCTCGTTTCGTGGTGCTGCTCGATCAGCCGCCCCAGCTTCTCCGTCCCAAAAAACTGCCCTTCGCTGTTCGCCGTCTCCGCGATGCCGTCCGAATGGAACACCAGAACATCTCCGGCCGCCAGCGTCACCCCCCACTCCTCGTAACTCACTTCCTCAAAAATCCCCAGCGGAAATCCCGTCAACGCGATCTTGTCGCACCGCCCATCCTTGTACAGCAATGGCTGCGACTGCCCCGCGTTCGCCACCCGCAATTTCTGTCGCCCCTTTTGCCACGTCGCAAAACACGCCGTCATGAACCGCCCTTCAATGCTGCGCTCCACCACAATCTGGTTCATCTGCTTCAGCATTTCCGCCGGCTGCAACTTCTGCGGCGCCAGGCTGCGCATAATCCCGATGGCCACCGCTCCGTACAACGCCGCCGCCGTTCCCTTACCGCTCACATCGCCTAACGCAATGCCCAGTTGCTGCGGCCCGTAACGCAAAAACTCGTACAAATCGCCGCACACTTCGCGCGCCGATAAATACCGCGCCGCCACGTCCAGCCCAAAATCTTCTGTCGGCACGCGCGGCAGTAGCGCGCCCTGAATTCGCTTGGCCGCCTGCAAATCGCGCTCCAGCCGTGCCTCATCCCGCGCTACTTGCTCGTACAGCCGCGCATTCTCCAGCGACACCGCCAGATTCGCTGCCAAAATCGAAAGCGTCTGTACGTGATCATCCGTGAAGTAATTTATCTGCGGACTCTCCAAATCCAGCACGCCGATCACTTTCCCTTTGTGCAGCATCGGAATCGCCAACTCGCTCCGCGTCTCCGGATTCACCATCAAATATCGCGGGTCCGTGCTCACATCCGGCACCACCACCGGCTCCCGCAGCGCCGCCGCCGCGCCCACAATTCCTTCGCTCGCCGCCACGCGCATCTTCCCTTGCACGCGGTGCCCGTGTTTCACGTCAACGCGATGCCGAAATACTTTCTGCTCTTCGTCGTACAACATGATGCTCAAAATCTGGTAGTCGATGATGCGCTTGATTTGCTCCGCTGCGCGCCGCAGTAACTCTTCCACGTCCAGAATCGAGCTCGTCTCGCGACCTACTTCATTCAGCAGCAGCAACGTATCCGCTTGCGCGCGCACCCGCTGAAACAGCCGCGCATTTTCAATCGCCACCGCCAGCCGGCTCGCCAGCAACGTCAAAATGCTCTGCTGTTCCGGCGTGAAGTAATCCAGATGCCGGCTTTGAATGTCGAGCACGCCTACGCACTTCCCTTGCAGCATCAACGGCACCGCCAACTCCGACCGCACGCTGTCAATCGCGTTGATATACCGCTGGTCTTTCGATACGTCGCTCACGCGCACCGAATGCCCGGTAGCCCACGCCGTGCCCGTGATCCCGCGTCCAATCGGAATGCGCAAATTCTCCGCCAGCTCTTTTGGATAACCGATCGAGAAACGATGAATCAGATACGCACCGTCGCCTTCAATCATCAGCACGCCGAAAATCTCGTAATCAATGTGCCGTTTGATCAGCGCAGCTGTTTTCGCCAGCACTTCGTCCAGGTCCAGCGTGGAATTCACTTCTTCGCCGATTTCGGCGAGCGTGCCTAACACTTCCGCAGAAATCTCGTGGCGGTCTGCCGTAGCCGTCTTAACCGCTTCCTCAGGTGCATTCATGAATGCCCCATTATATCAGGTGCCCTGCCCGCTCTCTGTGGACGTCATCCTTCTGTCGTGTGCCGCGCCCTGCGTTTTTCAGGGTGCGGGTTCTGACCTTCTCTTCTCCCGCCGCCCACCTAATTCCGCCCCACCGTATACATCCGCACCCGCAACCAGCGCGGGGTCTTCGCGTCCATCAACAACCGCCGCCCCTGATCCGTCTGGTCCCCATTCAATCGTCGTTCCACCATCCACCCTCCATTCACTCGCGCCACCTGCTCCACACTCGCAATCCCCGCGATCGCCGAATCCGTATCCGGGTCGCGCGTGATATTCACGCTCAGGCCCATCCCCAACACATAAAATTCATCCGCCGCAGCCTGCATCACTAGCATCGCTCCGTCTTCCGCGGCCAGCGTTCGCGCCGGCCACGTCCGCGCCAACGCTGCCTCGAACAAATATCCACCCAGTGCCACTGTCTGTGTCGGCCGCGGACTCGTCGCGTGCAGCACCAATCCCCGCGTTGCTCCCGCGGCTTGCGCCCCCGTCAAAATGTCGCGCACGCTATCGAGCGACGCATACACTTGCGCGATTGGCGGCGCGGCTTCGCCATCTTTCGCAGGCGCCAGGCTTTCGATCGCAAACGGGCTAAATCCAAACGCCCGCGCCTGTCCATACGCATACAGCGCATTGCCAGCAGCCACATCCAGCCGCGCCTCCGGCACAAACAACGCATTGCCCGCTACCGCGTAACGCTGCATCCAATACTCGAAATTCGGCCAATAAATATCCGGCGAGAAAAAATCCAGGCTGGGCGCCGCTGCCCGCCACACTTCCAGAAAATACGGGTGTGGTCCTCCGCTGGGATACTCGCCGGCCCGTTCGAATGGCGCCGGCAACTGTGCGTTCACATACATCGGCAGCGCATACTCCGCTTTCCCCGCATGCGCCACCGCCTCGATGTACGACGCATACTTCCACGCCATAAACGCTTCATCCGCCGCGTCCCCAAACACTTCGCTCCACGTCTTCCCGTGCTCGTTGAAATGCGCCGCCAACTCCGGTGACAACTCCAACCGCTTAGCGTTCCAGCTATGCAGCAACGCATCGGGAACATTCGCATGAAACACGCGATTCGCTTCCGCCGACCGGTCGCGGGCCGGCCCGAAATAACCTACTTCGTTTTCAACTTGCACCATCAACACCGTCTGTTGCTGCGCATCCGTTTCGCGCACGTGCCGCAGCAATGCCGCAAACGCTCGGCTATCCGCAGCCCGGGTCTCGCTCGACAGTGTCGAAAGAATCTCCAGCGGCTTTCCGTCAACGGCTTCCGCGCGTGGAAAACGTTTCGTGTCCGCTTTCACCCACTCCGGCGCATAATTCGAAAAGCCATTCTTCCAACTCCCGAACCAGAGCAGCACCACATGCAAGTGCTGCGCTCGCGCCGTTGCCGTCCAATGATCCACAATCGAAAAATCAAATTTCCCCTCTGTCGGCTCCAACTGCTCCCAAGTTACCGGCATCAACACGGTATTCACATGCAGCGCCGTCAGCTTCGGCAAAATCGTATCCGCTTCCGCCGCCGTCCCCGCCGACGAATTCCCCAGCTCAGCTCCCAAAATTAAAAACGCCCGCCCATTCACCACCAACTGTCCCGCGCCATTCTCCATTCGAATCCGCGGCACCTCGCCGGCGCGCACAGGCGCGATCAGGCTGATCACCACAATGCTAATGACGACGGCGCGCTCTACACGCTTCACGATTCACTCCGGTTCTGAGCTACGTCAAGCCAAGCTCAATGCTGGATCGCATGATTGTCAGGCAGAGAAAGCACCGCGACATCAGGCAGGTTGCGGTAGCGCTCCGCATAATCCAGGCCGTAGCCGACCACGAATTCATTGGGGATTTTGAACCCGATGTAATTCGCTTGCACGGGCGCGATGCGCCGCTCCGGTTTGTCCAGCAACACGGCCACGCGCATCTGCTTCGGCTTGCGCTGTTCGAATATGCGCAGCAGATAACGCAACGTCAGCCCCGTATCCAAAATGTCTTCCACCACAATGATCGTGCGATTCTCGATGCTCGAGTCCAGGTCGCGCGTTAACTTCACTTGCCCCGAGGACTGCGAATTCTTTCCATAACTCGAAACCGCGATCATATCGAACGAAACATCGCCCGGGATGCTCCGCGCCAGATCCGAAAGAAAGAACACCGCGCCTTTCAATACGCCTACGAGATGCAGCGGCTCGCCGGGAAAATCCGCGCGAATCTGCTGGCCCAATTCCGCGATGCGTTTCTGAATGCGCCTCTGCGTAATCAAAATGCGCACCTTTTCGCCGTTCGGAAATTCTATCGACCCCGGCGCTTTCGCTTTTTTGGCAGGTCTCTTCGGCATGAACTCCTCGTTGAGAAAAGCGACTGTAACGTAGGCAGCGTTCGCGGGCAAGTTGCAAACGAGATGCTCGCCGCGATTGCGGAACCGAAACCAAGCTCGGCTATACTGTCCGCCCTGGAGGCTCGGCTTGCTCGACGCGGCAAAGAACATTCTTCTGATTTTGAGCGCGCTTTTCCCCATCGTGAATCCATTGGGCGGTGCGCCATTTTTTCTGGCGATGACTCGCGATTACGATGGGGCCGAGCGGATGAAGTTGTCCGAGCGCGTCGCGCTCAACAGCTTTTTGCTGCTTGTCGTTTCCTGCTTTGTCGGCACACACATCCTCACCTTCTTCGGGATTTCGCTTCCCGTCGTGCAGGTCGGCGGCGGGCTGATCGTCATTTCCACCGGCTGGGCCATGCTCAAAAGCGAAGACGACAATGACGAGCCGCGCGAAGGCGGCGTGAAGCGCAACGTTTCTCCGGACGAGGAATTCAAGAACGCCTTCTATCCGCTGACGCTCCCCTTGACGGTCGGGCCCGGTTCCATCTCCGTGGCTATCACGCTCGGCGCGAACATGCCGTACCATCATGGCTGGAACATTTTGCCGATCCTGAGCATTGTGATTGGCTGCGCGATTGTCTCCGCCAGTATTCTGCTCTGCTACGGTTTTTCGGACCGCCTCGCTCGCGTCGTCGGCCGCACCGGCATGAGCGTCATCATGCGCCTCTCTTCCTTCCTCCTGGTCTGCATCGGCGTCCAGATCCTCTGGAACGGCGTAAAAGCCCTCGTCTGCGCCGTGACGGGCACAGGACAGTAACTCGAATCACCGCGCTCGTTCCGCCCCTACACATCGACGCGAACCGTCGCAATATATACGGCTCGTCAGTTTCACCCATAGTTCCTGTTGGCCTTGATCTGGTGCTATGCTGCCGCCGATCCGGCGTGGCCCTGCTGGAGAATCGCATGAAAAATGTTTTGCGTGTGACCGGTGCGTTTGTGACGTTGGGGTGCCTTGGTTTTGTTTTTGGCGGCTGCTCCCCCGTGGTCAGTGTGCGCCCCCTCTACACGGAAGAAGAAGCAGCCAAGCCATATCTCGACCAGCGTATCGAAGGCGCTTGGCTCATGCCTGTTGAGGACGATCCCCGACGTCCGAAACCACCGTGCAACGTGGCCATTGCCAAGGTCGCCGACAAAAATGCGCCGTACACTGTCGAGCTTCGCTGTACCGACGAGGACGGACAGCACTACTCGAAATACGGCTTTCACTTGATACCGAGCAATAACTTGGTCTTCTTCGACGCGCAATTTCGTGAATCAGAGGAAAAAGGCAAGCATATTTCTGCTGACGACGTGGAAGGCGTGGGCCTAGTTCCGGGACACTTGCTTGGCCAAATCTGGATTCAAGATAATTTTCTGCGCTTCTCCGTCTTGGGCTCGGATTGGGTAGAAAAAAATTGGGCAGCGGATTCTCTAGTGGTGAGCAGATTAGGGCTGTTCCGTCAGACCGATATGCTTACGAATTCGACGCGGGATTTACGCGACGCGCTGGCGCGGAACGCCGGCTCGCTAGAAGCCTTCGACGTTCCTTTGTACCTCTGCCGCCCGGGAACGGACTGTATCCCCCGCGCAGTGGCAGACCAGCTCGCGCGTGCACCCGAGGATACAACTGTACTCGAAGAATCGGTGACTTTTTACAGCAGCCGCGGGGACTTTACCGGTGCTATCGCATTACAGAAACGCAAGATCACCACTGTTAAGGACGCCGGCAACGATCAATTTATACTCGGCCGGTTGCTTCTGCTGAACGGCGATTTCTCCGGGGCGCGCGAGGCCTTGGTGCGGGCCGAGCAGAAATCGGAAAGCGAAACGCCAAAGCAACTCACGGTACTGTCTTACTTCCTGCAGGGCGATTATGCCGGCGCAATTCGAGCCGAAGGAACGATGACTGAGCCGAGCGATCACGCCTCCGCCGATCCCATCATTCTCAGTTACTTCGCCCAGTACCGCCTCGGACGAGCGAAGCAGGCCGATGCGTTCCTCCGGCAGAAAGCGGACAGCTTCGTCGGGCCAGGAAGTGAGGCATTGTTCTTGCGCGATATCTTGGGCCAGGTCACCGACTCGCTCTCTTCCACCTCAGACCAACACCGTACTACCTTCTACTACGCTCTGAATCGCCTAAAAAATCGCGATATTGAGGGAGGGCGCGGCCATCTGCAGGACTTGGTTACGGAGTCGCCAAAGGACGACTTGTTGGGCTTAGCAGCGCGAGTCGAGCTGCAACGCTTGCCAGCCGCGCCAGTGGATAGCGCAAAATAGGCGAGCAGCTATTCGTGGCGGAGGGCGATGAGCGGGTCCACCCGAGTGGCGCGGCGCATCGGAAGGTAGGCGGCGACGGCAGCGACCGCCACCAGGGTAAGCGAGACTGCGGCCAGCGTGAGCGGATCGCTGGCCGAAACACCGAACAACAAATGCCCGAGCAGTCGCGACGCCGCCAGCGCCGCGGGAATGCCGACGGCCAGCCCAGCCACCACCAGCGCGAGCGTCTCGCGCGAGACCAGCCGCAAAATCGCGGCGCGCGAAGCACCCAGCGCGACGCGAATGCCGATCTCCTGCGTGCGCCGCGAAACGGAGTAGGAAATCACGCCGAAAATTCCAATCGCCGCGAGCACCAGCGCCATCGCCGCAAAGAGCGCGAGCAGAAGTGTGCGGAAACGCGGCTGCGCCACGGAGTCGCTCAGCACTTCCGGCATGGTGAATACGTCCGTGACCGGCAAATCTTTATCGATTGCCGCCACCTGCTGGCGAATCGCGGCGGTCGCACCGGCCAGGTCCAGCGTGGTTCGGGAAACCACCAAAGCACCGGGCATCGGCTCCTGCGCCATCGACGCGTACATCATGGGCTTGGGGTCGTCGCCCAGGTTCGCGTCCCGCACATCTCCGACGATCCCGACAATTTCGTGCGGCACGGTCGGATAAGGTGCGTTCGCGAAAATAAGTTGCTTGCCGACCGGATTCTGATTGGGAAAGTACTGGCGCGCCAGGGCACTGCTGATGATCGTGACGGGCGGGCGGGACGCCGCGTCACGCTCGTCAAACGCGCGCCCTGCAAGAAGCGGAATGGCCATCACTTGAAAATAGCCCGGGCTGATCGTCACGTAGTCGGCCGTCCGCGACGTATTCGCGGAAGAGACCGGATCGCCGACGATGTCGAAACCCAGGTTGATGAAGCCTTCACTGAGAGGAGTCGGCGCGACCAAAGCGGAATTCTGCAAGCCTGGCTGCGCCTGAACGCGCGCGAGCAGCGCGTCGCAAAAGGCGTTCCACTGTTGCGGCGTGTGGTACTGAAAACGCGGCAGAGAGACCAGCGCTTGCAGAACGTGGTCGGCGTCGAAGCCCGGATTCACGGCGGTCAGCTTCGAGAAGCTGCGCAGCAGCAAGCCCGCCGCCATCAGCAAAACAACCGCAATGGCAATTTCCGCGGCGGCCAAAACGCTCCGGGCGCGGCGGCCTGCGGCGCTTTGGCCGGAGCGCGCGCCGCCTTCGCGCAAGTTGGTGTTGGGATTGGAACTGGCGACGAGAAACGCCGGAGCCAGGCCGAACGCGACGCTGGCCAGCCCGGAAAGGAGCAGCGCAAAACCAAGCACGAAATAGTCGACGTGAATAGCGTTGAGGCGTGGAAACGATTCGGGCAAGAGCACCGTCAGCGCGCGAACGCCCCACCAGCCGAGCAAAATTCCGGCAACTGCGCCGAACAGACCGAGCACAGCCGTCTCGCTGAGCAATTGGCGAATGATGCGCCCACGGCCGGCTCCGAGCGCGGCGCGGACCGCCATTTCGCGAGCGCGCGAAGTGGCCCGCGACAAAAGCAAGTTGGCAATATTCGCGCAAGCGATGAGCAGCACCAGTCCGACAGCGGCGAGCAGCACGATCAGCGCCGTACGCACATCTCCGACCAACACCTGGTGCAGCGGACGCACGCGGACGAGCCAGCCGGTGTTCTCCGCGGGGAGCTCGCGCACCAACTCGGCGCTAAGCGTATCCATTTCGGCTTGCGCTTTGGCCAGCGAAACGCCCGGCTTGAGGCGCGCCGTCACCGGAAGCCAGTGGCCGCCGTGAAATTTCATGAACGGGCCGAACAGCGGATCTTGCGGGAGCGGAATCCAGATCTGGTTGGCGGGCTTGATTTTCGGAAAATGAAAGGACGCCGGCAGGATCCCAATCACGGTGTAATCGTGCTTGTCGAAGCTCAGCGATTTGCCGAGGATGGCCGGATCGGAATGCAGCACACTGCGCCAAAGATTCTCGCTGACAATTACGGTCGCGGGCGCGCCTTCTTTGCTGTCGTCGGGAAGGAACAGCCGACCCGCCAGCGGCTGCTGCTCAAAGACCGAGAAAAAGTCGGAAGTCACGACGACCGTATCCACTTCGAGTGGGTCGCCATAGCCGATCAGCGTGAGCTGATGCTGTTGCGCGCCGGTCATCGCCGCGAACACAGAATTGTGTTCCCGGAGGCTCTGGAGATTGTTAAACGAGATTCCCGTCTCCGTGTTGCTCTGCTGGCCGAGGCGATCGAAAACAAAAACCAGCCGGTCGGCATCCGGAAACGGCAGCGGCTTGAGCAGAACGGAGTAGACCACGCTGAAGATGGCCGTGTTCGCGCCAATTCCCAAGGCCAACGTCAGGACTGCCACTATGGTAAATCCGGGATTTTTGCGCAGCATCCGGAAAGCAAAACGCAAGTCCTGCCACAGCGCGTCGCGCCACGAAGCGATCCACACTTCCCGCGTATCCTCCATCACCCGTCTCACATTGCCGAACTTGCGGCGCGCGGCGTGGCCGGCTTCTTCGGGAGACATACCACGCGCGATGTTGTCCTCGGTTTCGCGGTCGAGATGCTCGGCAATGTCTTGCGGCAGTTCGTCGAGCATGCGCTTGCGGTGAAACATCGAAACCTCCTACTCGGCAGGCCGGAGAATGCGGGCGATCGCACCGGCCAGCTTGTCCCACTTGCTGGTTTCCACGGCGAGCTGGCGGCGGCCTGCAGCGGTTAGACGATAGAACTTGGCGCGGCGATTGTTTTCTGAAGTGCCGGCTTCGACGGCAATCCAGCGGCGTTTGATGAGCCGGTGCAGAGCGGGATACAGGGAGCCCTGCTCGACTTGCAGCACGTCCGCGGAGTTGAACTCGATAGCTTTGGCGATGGCGTGGCCGTGCGCCGGCCCGCGCAGCAGCGTGCGCAGAATGAGCAGGTCGAGGGTGCCCTGCAGGAGGTCGATGCGGTCGCGATCTTCTTTAGTAGACATTCTAGGCGAGTGTAGAGAGCTTCTAGTAGAATGTCAAGGGGAAGTGGACCGCAGCGAAAACAAAGAACGCGAGACGAATCCTGATGGCACGTGGGTGGCCAAGTGCAGCGGTTGGTGGCGCGGAAACGCAGGGGCACGATTTATCGTGCCCCTGCAAGTCTCGCGTTGCGAGGAGCTGAGAAAGGTTGTGAACGCCGGACTACTTCACTCTAGTAGTTGAGATGGAAGTTCAGCAGGTGCCAGTGCCAGATGAACCAGAAAAAGAAGACGCAAGCTAGGGCCTGGAACACCGACCAGAGTTTGTACCAGAACCAGTTGGCGCCGCCCCAGGTTTTGGCCGCGTTATAGATGGCGATCAGCGAGCCCAGCACGCCGACCACGAGCCCGAAGAACTGCAGCAGATGCACCAGGAAGTCGCCGCGCTCGGTGTAGGCGGAGAGGCTGCTCAGTTTGCTGACGAAAATCAGCAGGCCAATGCAGAAAATCACGACACCGAAGCAGGTCAGCCGGACCCAGAGGCGAAGGCGGCGCGCCGCGGGATCAAGCGCCAGAGGATGACTGTAGTGCTTGCGGAGAATCGCGGCGACCGGCCAGAAAATAATGGTCAGCAGGACAACGGCCAGGCTGAAGCCAATGATCCAGTAGTTGACGGCCTGATTGTCGAAGGGGTTGGTGACCCGCTGAAAGACCATGAACGGAAAATCCATGAAGAAGACCTGGCGGCCCTCGTAGTTTTTGGTGAAGGCGAGTTTGTCGTGGCCATTCACGTCCTGGAAAACCATGGGACCGATTTCGCGGTACCACTTGGGCTGGCCGTTCAAATCCTTCTGGCCGTTGATGGCGATGGTGTTGTCTTTGGGGTTGACGATGATTTTCGTTTCGCCGAGCAAACTGATAACCGACAGAACATTGGTTTCGAAACGGCGGCTGACGCTGTAGCTGCCGGCGGCAGTTTGCGCGTCGGCGGCGGCCGTTGCCGCCGTGGCTGGCGCGGGAGTTGAGTTGGGGAAATAGCGCTCCATGAATTTGTCGAAGAGGACGCCGCGCGGGCTGACGTCGTCGCGGCCGGGGCTATTGTAGGAGACAAAAAAACCGACGTTGTCGTTCAGCAGCAGATGCAAGTCGCTGTGGAAAGAGAGCGTGTCGCCGCCGTGGCCGATGATGCGGTGGCCGTTTTGCGATTCTTCGTAGAAGCCGAGGCACATGGCGTTGATCGCATCGGGCCACGGACCTTGTTGGCGCGCATGCATAGCGATGGCGGTTTCCGGCTTGAGAATTTGCACGTCGCCGTACTTGCCGTTTTGCAGATGCATGATCATCCAGTGGGTCATGTCCACGGCGGAAATCGAGGCCGAGCCGGCGGGAGCGACCTGCACCCATTCGAAATGCTTCGGTTCGCCCGAGCCGAGGACGTAACCGTTAGACATGTCGGGGAGCAGTGAGGGCGGCAGTGGCTGACGGAACGTGGCGTGCTGCATGCCGAGCGGCTGGAAGAAATGGTGGTCGAAGTAGTCGTAAATATCTTCGCCAGAAACGCGCTGGACGATATAAGCGGCCAAGGTGGTGGCGTAGTTGGAATAGGAGGGAGTCGTGCCGGGAGGATAGACGCGCTCCGGCATGTGCTCCTGGAGATACTGCCGGATGGGGCGAAGCTCTTCTTGCGTGCCGACGAAAAGGTCTTTGACCGTCTCCTCGAAGCCGGGAGTGTGGGTCATGATATTGCGCAGGGTGATGGGCTTGCCGAATTTCGGCGGAACTTTGAAATCGAGATAGTCGTTCACGTCGCGATCGAGGTCGAGCTTGCCTTGCTCGACTTGCTGCATCACCGCGGTCCAGGTGAAGGTCTTGGAGATGGAGCCGGGGCGAAAGAGCGTGGTTTCGGCATTGACGGGGGTTTTCTTGGCGACGTCGGCATAGCCGTAGCCTTTGGCGAAGAGCAGCTTGCCGTCTTTGGTGACCGCGATGACGGCGCCGGCGATGTCCGCGCGCTGAATCTGGAGCGGGAGCAAGCCGTCCAGGAACGAGCCGAGGTCTTCCGCGGTGAGCTCGTGCGTTTGCTGGCCGGAAATCGCGGGCGCAGCGGATTTTTGCGCTTCCGGGGGAACCGCCTTGGCGGATCTCTGTGGCGCTTGCGCGAAGAGCGTGAAGCAGGCGAGCAGCAGCGAGCTGCAAACCAGAGCGGGCAAAGTGCGGAGGATGATTTTCGTTGAAGATTCCTGCACGGAAGTCTCCTTGTCGCGCCGGACTTTGAAGCTGGGCGGCGCGTGAAACATTTGTTGCATTCTTGTGAATGGGGAGACTATGCAGGGTTAAAGCGAATGTCAAGGGATTTGGTGCAGCCGAAAGGTTGCGTGCCCTCACGCAACGCGAACGGTCAGCCACGAAACGATGACCCTCCTATATGAACCAACAACGCGCCGGCGGCGGGTTGCGATCAACGCGCGGAAGTGGGTCTGTTGGATACGCCGCTCAGGTAAATCGCGAGTTTGGGTTGTTGGAGCGCGCGCATCTGGATGCAGTTGTTGACCCGGTCTTTGGCGTTTTGCAGTTGGCGTTCGGCGCCGGGAATGTTCTTGGCTGCGAAGAAGTCCTGTGAGTCGTCGCGGAGTTTTTCGTCGCAGAACGCCCCGGCAAAAGTAACGATGCCGCCGCCCAGATCGGTGCCGGCTTTGGCCATGATGGCGTCGTAATTGGTTTTGAGTTGCTCCCAAGCGGTGGCTTGCGTTTCGGGACTCGCGAACGTATCGCCGAAATAGTAGAGGTCCTGATTCTTGACCTCGGGGCTGAGCGCGAAAGCAAAAGTCCGTTTAGTGAGTTCGGGACTCGGGAAGCGGCCGAGGGCCCGGAAATAGTTGTAATACTCTTCGGGGGTTTTGGCGGTTTTCATGTGCTGCAGGTACTGGTCGTAAAGAGCCGCGTCGCCGGTGAGGGCGGAAATGTCCAGCGCATTGCGGGCCAAGCCGGAATCCACCGAAGAGGGGTCGGCCATGTAGCGCTGGACGACGGCGCGAGCCTGGGCAAGGGCCTGCGGATCGCGGCCGTATTCGGCCAGCGCAGAGAAGACGTCGGCGCGAAGGGCACGCTTTTCGTCGGATTCGCCCGGAACAGGGGAATCGCCGAGTTCGTCGGCAACCGGGCGGAGAAAGTCGCGCACCCATTTTTCAAACGCGGGCCGGTCGGAAGCAGACGCGATGTAATCGTGAATGCTACCGAAGCGGTCGGTAATCTCCTCAAGAACGGCGAGGGTCCGTTCATTCTTCATTTTTTCCAGAGCGTTCAGATAGTCGCCGATACTGAGGCGGCCCACATAGGCCATGGACCAGACGTCGCCGACAAAACGAATGCGCTCCTCGGGAGAAAAATTGGATTCGAGCTGCGGGCTGATTTTCGCAATGGTAGCGGAGTCGTAGTCGGTGCGGTAGTAGCCGCGGCCACCAGCATCGGCGTAGACCCAATCGGTGCAGCCGGGGAGATCAAAGGTTTGCTGGCGGCCCGCGAGAAGAACGTACGTGGAGTCCTTTGCGCCGGCGGGTCGAAGATTTACGGGGATCTGCCAGATTTCGGGTGAGCCGGCGTCGAGTTTGGAAGCGTCGCCGAAGTAGCGCTGCTGCGCGAGCGTGACCTGGGTGGTCCAGGCTTTTTTAAACCTGCCGAGTTTTTTCTGGCTGCAGGACGTTTTGATAGAAATCGACGGTGCGCCGGATTGCTGCGTGAAGCCGGGCATGATCTGGTCCACCGGTTTGCCGGAGGAGGCCGCCATCTGATTCCAGAAATCTTCAGCGGTGGCGTTGCCGTACGCGTGCCTTTCAAGATAAGCGTTCACGCCTTTGCGAAACGCATCGGCGCCTAAATAGGCTTCGACCATGCGCAGGACCGCAGCGGCTTTATCGTAAGCGACGCCGTCGAAAAGGGTTTCGATTTCGGCGGGCGTTTGGGCGTTCGCGCGGATCGGGCGAACCGACGCGATAGAATCGGTGCTCAGAGCTTGCACAGTACCCTGCACTTCCTCGCGCTCGCCGTGCCATTCGGGCTTCCAGGATTCGGCAGGCTTGGCGGACATCCAGGTGGCAAACCCTTCGTTGAGCCAGATGTCGTTCCACCACTGCATGGTGACCAGGTCGCCGAACCACATATGAGCCATTTCGTGCGCGAGAACGCCGACGACCGCTTGGTGCGCGCCGACGGAGGCGGTTTTGTCGTCAATGGTGAGCAGCGTTTCGCGGTAGGTGATGGCGGCGACGTTCTCCATAGCGCCGGCGGAAAAATCAGGGAAAGCAATGATGTCCAGCTTTTTGAACGGATATTTGATGGAGAAATAAGAGTCGTAAAACTTGAGATTGTTTTCGGCGGAAAGCAGCGCGTAGTCGAGGAGATGCTTTTTCTCCGGCACGGCGCAGACGCGAATAGGGATCTGATCCGCGGAGCCGGATACGCAGGCAAAATCGCCGACCATCATCGCCACGAGATAGCTGGACATTTTCGGCGAGTCCGAAAATTGCAGGGTGTGCTTGCCGGGCTGCGGGCCGGGCGTGTCCGACACGATCGAGCCGTTGGAGATGGCCGTGTCGTTCTGGTCCACGACCAGCGCGATCCGAAAAACGGCTTTGTAGGCGGGCTCATCGAAACAGGGGAAAGCACGGCGCGCATCGGTGGCTTCGAATTGCGTGACGGCGTAGCGGCGGCGAGGCGTCTGGCTGAGATAGAAGCCGCGGAGTTTGTCGTTGAGGATGCCGGAAAAGCGAATGTGAATTTCGGCGGGGCCGGCGGGAACGGTAGTAGGCACGGTGATGGTCGCGGTTTGCGCGGTGTCGTCCGTCCTGAAAAAGGCGGCTTGCTTGAAGTCGCCGGACGCGATCGAGGCTTCTTTGATCTCGATTTCGGCGGAGTTGAGCGTGACGGAATTGGCCGGCTTCTGCAAATGGACATGGATCGTTTCTTCGCCGGCGAAGCTGGCGGAGCCGAGGTCGGGAGTAAATTTGAGGTCGTAGGAATCGGGGATGACCGTATCCGGGAGCCGCTGGGCACCTGTGGAGACCGACGCGAGAAGGATGGCGGCAGCGGCGAGGAAAAATCGATTCATGCTTGAGCCTTTCGAGTTGTTTGGTGGAATAAGGATAGCAGGGTTAAGCGACCGGAGTGAGCGACGCCGTGGAGACATCAGCCGCTCCGAACGATCGCGGGCAACCAGACGACGACCCTACCGTGTTGCACCACTACGCGGCGGAAAGTTGGGCTTGCCAGGTGTTGGTGCGGACCGTGAGCTGGTTGATGCGGTCGCGCTTGACGGTGTAACCGATGCCGGGAGCCGTGGGCACGTGGATGGTGCCCTTGGCGGTGACTTCCACTTCCGGCTCGATGATGTCTTCGGTCCAGTACCGCTTGCTGGCGGACACGTCACCCGGAAGGGTGAAACCCGGCAGCGTGGACATCGCGATGTTGTGCGCGCGGCCGATGCCGGTCTCGAGCATGCCTCCGCACCAGACGGAAATGCCGCGGGTGCGGCAGGTTTCTTCGACGCGCTTGGCCTCGGTGTGCCCGCCGACGCGGCCGAGCTTGATATTAATGATCCGGCACGCTTTCAGCTCGATGGCGGTCAGGGCGTGGCGGGCATTGTTGATGCACTCATCCAGGCAGAGGGCGGTTTTGATTTGCGCCTGAAGTTTGGAGTGGGCGTAGATGTCGTCCCAGTTCAGCGGCTGCTCGATCATGAGCAGGTTGTGGGCGTCGAGTTGCGCGAGATGCTGTGCGTCTTCGAGGCGGTAGGCGGAGTTGGCGTCGACGGAAAGAAGAATTTCTGGAAATTCCTTACGCACGGCGGCGACGTACTCGATGTCCTTGCCGGGCTTGATCTTGAGTTTGATGCGCTGGTAGCCGGAGCGCAGTTCTTCCTCGACGCGGCGCACCAGCGAATGGGGATTTTCCCGAATGCCGAGCGAAACGCCACTGGCGATTTCGCCGAGCGTGCCGCCCAGAAGTTTGGAGAGAGGAATTTTTTTGAGTTTGGCTTCGGCGTCCCAAAGAGCATTCTCCACACCGCTCTTGGCCATTTCGTGGCCGCGAATCGAGGAGAGCAACGCCGGAGTTTCCGAAGGCGAGGAAACGGATTTGCCGATCATCGCCGGAGCGACGAAATCGGAGATGACGTGCCAGGCGGTGTCGGTAGTTTCCGAGTTGTAACCGGGAGTTTCACTGGCGGTGACTTCGCCCCAGCCGCTCATGCCATCGGCAATCAATTCAACGAGAAGAATGCGGCGCTGGTGGGAGACGCCAAAGCTGGTTTCGAACGGCGCCTTGAGGCGCATCTGAATTTCGCGAAGGGTAATGGATTCAATTTTCATAGGGCTCCAGTAGGTACGAACCATGCTGCGAATTCAGGTCGAAGGCGACCACGGCCAGGCCGCGCGCGAAATGAGCGGTGAATTGCTCGCGAATGGCGGACTGTATTTCTCGCGCGGCCGCCGGATCGTCGCGACAGATGTCGCGGATGTCGGCGGGAATGGAGACGATGGCACGCGGGCCGTTGGATGACTGTGGGGGATGGACGAGCTGCGGCCGGGGACTGTTATTCAAAATGCTGGCGACACGCGGGGCTCGGATCCACCATTGGGCGACGAGCCGATCGGTGGGCAGGCCAGCGTGCAGACGACTCGAGGTGCGGCCGTACAGATTCGGGAGGTACTGACGGATGACGGCGCCGAGGCGATTGACGTTGAAACGCGCGTTTTTCAGTTGGAGCGGATCGAAAGTCCATTCGATGAGGTCGAAGCCGCGGACCAGGGCGTCTTCGCGCTGCGCGAGCTTGAGCAAGCGGCCGACGCCGCGATTCTGATAGTCCTCGAGGACGGCGACCATGTGGGAGTGGAGATAGTCCTGGCCGGGACGAGTGGCGGCGAAGGCCAGAGCGAAGCCGATGGGCTGATCCCGATCGTAGGCAACCAAAACGTGGCCGCCGGTTTTTGCGGCGACGATAAAGATTTGGTCGGGCACCGTGTCGATGGGGTCGTAGCCCCAGACGCGCTGCTGCAGTTCGACGCACACCTTCATTTCTTCCGCGGAGTGCAGGGATGCGACGCGGATGAGTTGTTTGGCCGGTGATGTGGTGGCTTCCATCATTCCTTTTCCCGGGGAGCGCGAATTTTTGGCGCAGAGGAGCGCATCAATCCAAAGCCTTTCCGTCTTCGGGGATCCAATACCAGCGGCGATCGGCGCCGTCTTCTTCGGCGCTGCGGCGGAGGAGCGCGAGAGTGCGCGACGTTTGGGTGTGCGCGCAGGCGATGAGGATGGCGCCCAAAATGGACATCGGCGCGACATACGAGCTGCCGAAGGACGGGCTGGCGACGGAAGCGACGCAGAAGTTGTCGCAGACGCGAGCGACGGGCGTGCTTTCGCTATCGGTAATACCAAAAGTGGGAACGCCCAATTTCTTGGCGCGGAGCGCAGCCTCAACCGTTTCGCGCAAGCATTGGCCAAAGCTGACGGCGATGAGCAGATCGCGGGAGGTCAAGGTGCGGACGCGGCGCTGGACGTTGCCGGTGCCACCGACAGGGGCCTCGGCAGGAAAGCCGAGATGCACCAGGCCGTAAGCGAGATGCCAACTGAGAGCGTAAGCGAGATCAATGCCTACGACCATGATCCGGCGGGCGCGCTTGACTAGCTTGGAGAGCGCGATGATGCGCTCGGGCTCAAGATTGGTGCGCAGGGATTGCAGATTGCGAAGATCCATTTCCACGCCGTGGCGAATCCGGTCAGCGGGTGTGCGCCGCTCCTGGGACGCAGCTTTGAGCGCGGTGTATGGCGTGATGCGCAGGATGAAATGCGAGCGGAGGTCGGAGGCGAAGTCGGCGAACTTCTGGTAGCCGAGCGCCTGAATGCTGCGGACGATGGTGGCGGCGTTGACGTCGTAGCGTTTGGCGAGTTCGCGGGAGGAGAGAAAGAAGGTGTCGCCGGGATTCTCGAGAATCATACTGAGGAGTTTTTTGCGGCTGGGATTGAGGCGGGCTTGCGATTTCGCGTAACGGACTTCGAGCGGTGTGCGGCCATCGACATGGAGCGCGCCAGCGCCGTTCGCAGCAGAAATTGGAGAAAGTGTGTCCAAGTTTATGCGCCTCATAGCGCAAGTAGCCCGCGCGGGCCGCGCACCCTTCCAGCGAAGCCACCGGACTCGGCCGGCCAGCTGACCGCCGGAGGGGCACGGATTGCCGCCGGCAAATTACAACGTATGTTGCATTCTGCCAAGATACGGCGAAATACGCCAGCGGCCAAACATTCCGGAATTCGATGCAATCTATCACAAATGCAACATATGTTGCGCAGATTTTTGCGGACCGCTGAAAACAAAAGAACGAGTTGACTTTCAAAAGAGGCCAGCCTAGACTCTGGCCCAATAATTCACAGCGACATAGTGCAACACTCGTTGCACAGGAAACAAGACGCAGCAAGAGGGCAGACGCGTGGGTGGCGCGGCGCGCCGGGCGTCAGGTGCATCGGAGGAGAGATGACAGACCAGGGTGTGATTTCCAGCAGGTCCAGCAGGAAGAATAGGGTGAATTGGAAACGTTTGCTGAGGGAGCTGTGTGGGCTGGCGGCGGTCGCGGTGTTGACTGGGCTGCCGTTGGCGGCGCAGACGACTTCGACGATCGAAGGAACCGTCCGGGACAAGCAGGGATTGGCCGTGGCGGGAGCCCAGGTCCACGTGACCAGCGCGGCGCTGGCGGTGGACCGTACCGTGACCACCGAAGGCGATGGAACCTATCGAGTGAACGCGGTGCCGCCGGGGATTTACGAAATTAAGGTGTCGAAGGAAGGATTTCAGTCGGACGTGTTCAGCAACCTGGAAGTGACGCTGAACCGAACGCTGACTTTCGACATTACTATGCAGGTCGGTTCGGTGACGCAAACGGTACAGGTAGATTCAGCGATTCCGCAGATTGACACCACAGCGTCGTCAACGGGAAGTACGATTACGCCGCAGCAAATTGAAGAGATGCCGATCAACGGAAGAAATTATCTGGACCTGCTGCAACTGGTTCCCGGCGTAGCACTGAACCGCCAGGCAGACCCGGCGGGCGATGATGCGACCCCGATTTTAGGCGAACGCAGCGGAAACACGCTGTATCTGATTGACGGGTTGCCGAACAAGGACAACTTTAATGGCGGCCCTTCGGCACAATTCAACCAGGACTCGATCCTGGAATTTCAGGTGGTGACCAGCGGTTACAAAGCGGAATTTGGGCACGCTTCCGGAGGGATCATCAACGTGGTGACCCGGGGCGGCACGAATGATTGGCACGGCGGAGCATCCGTATTCTTCCGGAATTCGGTGTTCGATTCGAACGACATTCCCGGAGCAACGGGCGGGGCACCCTTTCTGAATCGCTGGGATCCGGACCTCTATTTCGGTGGTCCCGTCCTGAAGGACAAAGTGTTTTTCTTCGGTTCGATCGAGCGGATCCAGGAGAGCCGCGACTTGAATTTCACGTTTAATCCCAATCTGCCTTCCAGCTTGATTGCCTTCGAGACGCCGTTCAACAAGCACTCACTGACCTATGACACGCGCGGCCGCTTCAAACTCGACGAGAATCTGGGGCGCCACCGTCTCACCGAGCAGATGAACTACACGAATACGCACGTCACCGACTATCTGCCGCTGACGCAGGCAATCAACTTGCCGGACACGCGCGAAAACCTTTCCGGCCGAACGCTGATGCTGGGTATGAACGACCTCTGGACCATTGGCGACTCCGCGAACTCCTGGATTGCCAATTCCTACTTCCAGTACCGCGCCACGCCCCTGCTAACCCAGCCATCTCACCCGCAGGCCGGCATTCCCAATACGCTGTTCAATTTGTTTGATACCTACACGAGCGGGGACGAATTCGGCGACTTGGGCCAAGCTTCCTTCGGACCGGGCTACAACGCGTTTGCGTACTACCAGAAATACGTTTCGCTGGGCAGCAACATCGCGAAACAGTTTGGCCACCACAACCTCAAGTTCGGCTGGGATTTTCAGAACACCAAGGTGGACGGAGCGGAGCCAAACAATTTCTTTACGCAACTCTTCGCCACCGTGGGGGATTTCAATACGTTCGGGCCGATCAATTCCGGGATCAACTTGATCACGCTGCAGTCCGGCCCGACTCCGCAGGACAACCTGGTGCACATCCGCAACAACTACAACGGCGTTTTTGTACAGGATGACTGGAAACTGACCTCGAAATTGACGCTGAACTACGGCTTGCGTTGGGACTATGACTCGACATTCCCCAATAAGACAGATTTCTCTCCGCGCATCGGAGCCGCTTGGGCGATCACGCCGAAGACGGTAGTAAACGCGAGCTTCGGTACGTTCTACGACCAATTCCGCGAAGGCGTAGCGCGAGACATTCCCGGGTTTGGCGGAGCGAACATCCAGAGAGAACGCTTGCTGTCTTTCCCGCGATTGTTCTACGGCAACCCGACGACCTTGACCAGTCTATTCCAAACGTTGGGCCGGCCGACGGTTTGCGTTTCGAATGCGATGACGGAGGCGCAAGTACAAACGGCCGGCGCAACGTGTCCGAACGGACTGGGCACCACGCTCTACGGAATTGATTACTTGAACAATGTGGTGGCTCCGGGGCACGCGCCGATTCCGGCGAACACAGTGGTCAATATGGGCAACATCCAGCAGCTTAGCGGATACACCCCGGACCAGTTTCTGGCAGCCGCGGACGCCGCCGTCGCCAATCTTGACGGTACAGACAGTACGCTGGGGGTGCCGGCGAATTATTGGAGCTGGGATCCTTTCGGAAACCTGACCACGATCGGCGGCATTCTCGGAACAGCCGGGCAGGTCCCCATTTCGGTGGATCCCGGGTTCAAGGTGCCGCGGACGTACAACTATCACGTTGGCGTGCAGCATGAACTGAAGCCCGGCACGATCCTCACGTTCGACTACTATCATAAAGACATCGTGGATATAACCACGGTGCGAGCGACCAACCTGGCCTTTGAGGCGCGCATGCCGGGATTCTCGAATGCGTTGGTTCCTGGGACCGGAGCGAAGCGCATCGAGAGCTTTGGTCCATGGGGCGGCGGAACCTACGACGGCTTCACCATCGGGTTCCAGCGGCGCATGGCGAATCACTTCACGCTGCAGGCCAATTACACTTTTGCGCATGCCACAGATGATGTGCTGAACTCAACGCTTACCTCAGAAATTCAAAATGGAGAAGGCGTGAACTTCCTGGCGATCGCGGGCCTTTCCGACAGTTACGTGGGAATCGTGCCCACCGTGACGGACGCGAACACGGGCCAGACCAATACCAGCGGGCCGTTTATCAACAGCAACCTGAATCCGGTTCCAAAAGCTGGTACGTTCTACAACGGCGCGCTGTTGGATGCCGGTCCATCTGACCTAGCGCTGGACCATACGTTCCTGGCGCACGGCATCTGGGAACTACCTTGGAAAATGGAATTGGCCGGAATTTTCCGCGCCCAGAGTGGCTTCCACTACAGCGTCGGACCGTGGGACGGGGGATCGGATTTTGACGGCGACGGGTTGTTCAACGGCGAAGGGTTGAACTTCGACGGGCAGGGAGCGTTGTACGCGCGCAACGCGCATACCGCTCCGCCTTTTGTGAACATGGACATTCGCTTCGCGAAGCGGTTCAACATCGGAGAGCGCGTGAAAGCGCAAGTGCTCTTCGAAATGTTCAATCTCTTCAACCGCAACAATTCCGCCGCGGTGAACGGGCTGGAACCTACCTGCCCCAACGATCCGGCGAACCTCAATCCTCTCGGGCCGCAGCCGTGCAATGTGTTTCAGCAACAAGGCGGCTCGCCGGGTATCGGACAGACCTTGCAGTATTTGCCGGGCCGCGAGGGACAACTCGGGATTCGCTTCGAGTTCTAACGTAGAGTTCTCCGGGTACACACAGGAGCGGCTACGAAATGTGGCCGCTCTTGTTTTTTGTCGACAAGATTTTGACGGAGCATGCATGAGGAAACACACAGAAGCCAATTCCAGAAGAGGAAGGATCGATCGCATTCGGGCGATTCAATATGTGTTGGCTTTGGCACTAGCGGCTGGTGCCGGCGGAGCGAGCCAAGCACAGACCGGGCAATTTGACGTGGTGTTTGCGGGAGCGCACGTGGTGGATGGATCGGGGAATCCGTGGTTTCAAGCGGATGTGGGAGTTCGCGACGGCGTGATCGCGGAGATCGGGAATTTGGCCGGAAGGCAGGCGAGGCGCGTAGTGGAGGTGCACGGGCTGACGCTGGCGCCGGGATTCATCGACATGATGGGCGGCACTTCCCTGCCCTTGCTCGTGGATGCGGTGACGGCACAGAGTAAACTGCGGCAAGGCGTGACGACGATGATGGCCGGCGAAGGAGATTCGATGGCGCCGCAGGACGAGCGGACGATCAAAGAGCTAAATTTGCCGGCGGGCGTGAAGCATTGGAAAACGTTTAGCGAGTATGACCGAATGCTGGAAGCGAAGGGCATCGGAATCAACGTGATTCACAACGTGGGAGCAGCGCAGGTGCGGCGGGTGGTGATTGGAGATGAGGACAAAGCGCCGACGGCAGAACAGTTGGCAAAGATGAAGGAGATGGTGACGCAGGCGATGCGGGACGGCGCCGTGGGACTTTCGACGGCGCTGATTTATCCGCCGGGAACGTATGCGAAAACGGAAGAGTTGATTGAGCTCTCGAAAGTGGCGGCGGCCAACGGCGGCGTTTATTTTTCGCACATGCGCAATGAGAGCGCCGGCGTGCTCGACGCGATCCGGGAGACGCTTCGAATCGGAGAAGAAGCGAACATTCCGGTGCACATCTATCACCTGAAGGCCGCGGGCCAGGAGAACTGGCCGCTGATGCCGAAAGCGCTGGAACTGATTCAGTCCGCGCGGGACCGCGGCGTGGACGTGACGGCGGATATTTATCCTTATATACGCAATGGCATCGGGCTCGGGTCGTTTATTCATCCGCAGCGCTATGCGCACGGGACGGAGGCGTTTTTGCCGACGCTTTCGGATGCGAAGGTACGGAGCGAGTTGCGGCACGAGATTGAGACGACGTCGGATTGGGAGAACTGGTATCAACACGTGGGAAGCAACTGGGATAACGTGCTGGTGGTGCAAGTGCCGGCAGGAGTGGACAAGAACTATGAGGGCAAGTCCGTAAAGGAGATTGCGGCGCTGCGAGGGACAGACGATTGGACGACGTTTTTTGATCTGGTGCAGAAGGGCAACGTGGACGTGGACCCGAAGAGCATGAATGAGGAGCAGAAGAACGAGGCGCTGCGAGCCCCGTTTGTGAGCATCGGGTCGGATGCGGAGCCGATGAATCCGGCGGTTTCGACGTACGCGCATCCGCGCACGTTTGGCACGTTTCCGAGGATTTTGAAAAAGTATGTGCGCGAAGAAAAAGTGATTCCGCTGGAAGATGCGATTCGCGAGATGACTTCCCTGCCCGCGAACCAGCTGAGGTTGCGCAATCGCGGGCGTATCGCGCCAGGATTTGCCGCGGATGTGGTGGTGTTCGATCCGGAGAAAGTTGCGGATACGGCGACATTCGAAAAGCCGATGTCGTATGCGGTGGGAATGGACTACGTGATGGTGAACGGCGAGTTGGCGATTGATGGCGGAAAGATAACGGGAAAGCTGGCCGGCACAGTGTTGCGGGCGAAGCAGTAACGGGTTGGCGGGAAACGAGGAGAAATCATGCTGGGTCATCGGGTGCTTTGGAAGTTCGGCGTTGCGGTCGCGAGCGTTCTGGCAATGGGTGCCGCTGTGGCTGGGCAGCAGGCCGCGATTGCGGAGCCTGAGTATGACGTTGTGATTCGCGGGGGGCGCGTGCTGGATGGGGCGGGAAATCCCTGCGTGTTTGCGGACGTGGCCATCAAGGATGGACGGTTCGTGAAAGTGGGCGTGATTCCGGGCCATGGGAAAACCGAGATCGATGCGCACGGGAAATATGTGTCTCCGGGCTGGATTGACATGATGGACCAGTCGGGAATCGCCCTGCCGAAGAACGGACTAGCGGAAAACAAGTTGATGGAGGGCGTCACGACGGCGATTAGCGGCGAGGGTGGAACGCCGGTGCCGGCGGAGCAGATTCCGGAGTTCTGGGCGGGACTCGAAAAGAGCGGGATCAGCCTGAACTTCGGCAGTTATTTTTCGGAGACGCAGGCGCGCGTTGCGGTATTGGGATATGACGCGCGGCAACCCACGCCCGAAGAATTGGAAAAGATGAAGGCGATCATGGCTACGGCGATGCAAAACGGCGCGCTGGGCATGACCACCGCGCTGATTTATCCGCCCAGCAGTTACGCGACGACACCGGAGTTGATCGAGATGGCGAAGGTGGCCGCGAAGTATGGAGGGATTTACGCCAGCCACATGCGCGGCGAAGGCAAAGAGCTGGTGCAGTCGGTGGATGAGTTGATTGAGATTGCGGAGAAGGGCGGATTGCCGGGCGAAGTGTTTCATATGAAGGCAGCCTACAGCCCGGGCTGGGGAAAGTTGATGCAGGAAGCGGGCGCGCACATTGATGCGGCGCGGGCGCGAGGGGTGGACGTGGCGGCGGATTTGTATGTATACACGGCAGGCGGAACGGGGCTGGAAGCAACCATTCCGTCGTGGGCGCACGAAGGCGGAAGTGAGGCACTGCTGAAGCGGCTGGCCGATCCGCAAATTCGCGCGCGACTAAAGAAGGAGATTAAGGAGGGCTCGCCGGGTTGGTGGAACATCATCGAAGCGTCGGGCGGGTGGCAGAACGTGGTGCTGGTAAACGCGCAGAATCCGGACAACGCGAAGTACGAGCAGCACAGCATCGCGGATATCGCAAAGGAACAGCACAAGGATCCTGCGGACGTGGCGTTTGATCTCGTGGCAGAGGCGAAGACGGGGCGGGTGCTGGCGATCTATCACATGATGAGCGAGCAGGACATCGGAACGGCCCTGAAGTTTCCGTGGACAAGCATCGGCAGCGACGCGGGCAGCGCGCTCACACCGGGTGGCGACGACGCGCTGGGCCTGCCGCATCCGCGGAGTTACGGAAATTTTCCGCGGGTGATTGCGCGTTACGTGCGCGAGAAACATGTGCTAACTCTGGAGGATGCGATTCGCAAGATGACCTCGTGGCCGGCCACGCGGATGCGCATTGAGGATCGCGGCGTGATTCGTGAGGGGATGTGGGCGGACGCGGTGGTGTTCGACTACGACAAGATTCAGGACCGCTCGACGTACGAACATCCGGATGTGCCGCCGGACGGAATTGAGGATGTACTGGTGAACGGCGTGGTGGTGGTAGACCACGGAAAACACACGGGAGCGCGTCCGGGAAGGATTATTTACGGACCGGGTTACAACAAGTAGTTGAGCGGCCGCGACAAGGCCCAAGAACAGCGCCAAAACCTGAAGGGCAAAACGCGGGGGTGCGGGCTAGTCCTCTTTGGGGGAATTTTGCTCGGCGACGGAGATCCGGCGCTCGATACGCGCGCCACGCTTCATTCCATTGCGCACCGGATAAGCCTGAAACATCGACTTGCCCGCAACGTTGAGATGGATCGGTTCGCGGGCACGGGTCGGCAGAGTGAGCACGGCGCCGGGCGCGAGATCCACCAACTGGCGGACGGTAAGAGGACTCTTGGGCAGGCTAAGATCCACGGCAAAACGGCTGTCGAGCAGGTGGCTGCGGAGCCGGCGGCGAGAGTCGCGCGAGGGGATCCTGCGGACGCTGGACCACTGCGCAGAGAGCCGGCGGAGCAAGGCGTTGGCGATAGCAGCAGGGAAAACCATGGTCATGGTGCCAGAAGATTCCGCGACGTGGCACTCAAAGCCAATGCAGAGCACCTTTTCGCCGGGCTGCATAGTGCTCTGCATCTGAACGGCCCGCTGGCGCTGTTCGAATTGGAAATCGAGGTCGAGCACCGGGGCCCACACGGATTGCAGGTCTAACAACATGAGCCGAACAACGGCATCGAGGATCTGTTCCTCGATCTCGGTAAGGTCACGCAGCGCGATGTTTTCGGAGCCGGCGCCGCCCAAGGCCACGTCAATGATGGGATAGGTGAGCGCGATATCAAATTGCAGAGCGGCGCGCGCATCAATGGGCATAACGTGAACGGAACCAAAGTAGGTGAGCTCGTTCAGCAGGCCCAAAAACTCGCTATAGGCCATTTGCTGCACCGAGACGAGGGCCATCGCGAATTTGACGCGGAGGTGAGCGGCAAGCGTATAGCTGAAGCGGCGGGCAAAGGCCTCGTGCAGGCTGGTGACACCGGAGAGTTGAGCCTGCGTGAGCTGCTTGGGCCGCAAATCAAAAGCAGCAATCTTCTTGGCGGGCGGCTTGCGAACGACGCCCTGAGCGGCTTGGGCTTTGGCGAAAAGGGCGTCGATCTGGCTTTGGTCGAGGGTGCGCATGGGCGAAGGCTTCGGCAAAGACGAGGAGCAGGTTGGATGCCCAAATGATTAAAAGCCTCTAGTAATTGGAAAAAAGTCCAGCGAGCGGCTACCCAAGATCGGAGCAAGGAGCTTCGCCGAGGAGCCGAGCCGGGCAATTAAGAGTGCGTAATCAGTGAGACCCAAATCGGTTCGGCTTCAAAGTTGAAAGCCAAGTTGAAACCGTCCGCCGGCTCAACAGTGGACATGGAATAGTCTTCGCCAGTGATGACGGTCGGCACGGACAACATGCAGCCGTCGGCCAAGCTGGTGATTTTCGCTTTAAAGTTGCCCGCGATCATGTTGCAGAGCTCACCGAGGGCATCCCGCGCGGTAGCCGGATTGGAAGCGGCGTCTCCGCCCAGCATCAGCGAAGCAAATTTAGTGGCGGTGGGATTGGAGCAGCGCAACGTAACCATGCCGCATAAGGCTCCCGCAAGGCCGACCATCGCGGTCTGCTCACCGCGGGGTTCCTCCGACGAAGATGGATTGGCCTCCGGGCGAGAGCCGGCCATCATTTCCAGGACTTCGACGACCGCGCATTCGAGTAAGGACTTCCATTGCGGATCGAAAGCGACGGGAGTTTTGACGCCGTGTTGTGCCATGGCCTTCATCAGTTGCCTCCTAGCAGCGGCATGACGCGCTCTTTGACTTGATCGGGGGTGAAGGGTTTACGCAAATAGCCTTTGGCGCCGGCAGAAAGGGCCTCCACAACACGAGCCTCGCTGCCTTCGGTGGTGATCATCACGACCGGGACGCCTTTGGCGCTCTCAACGCCGGCCAAACTCTTTAGGAATTCGAGGCCGTCCATGACCGGCATGTTGATGTCGCTGAGGATCATGTCCAGCGAACCTTTCGCCACTTCGGCGAGAGCTTCGGCACCGTTGCTGGCTTCGAGGACCTCGGAAAGGTCCAGGCCAGCCTGGCGGAGAGAACGCTCAACGATTTTGCGCATAACCGAGGAATCATCCACGATCAGAACTTTAAGTTTTTTCACAGCGAGCTCCTCAAAAAATCTCAACCCAATTCAATGCGAAACGGGGGCACCGGAGAAAATGGTATCGACCAAGTCGCGCACCTGGATGGCGTGCTCATCGAGTTCAAAGGTGAATAAAGCCAGATCGAGCGCAGCGGCGGCCGGGTATTTCTTTTGCAGAACTTGCCAAGAGGGTTCGGCGGCTAGATCGAATTCGCGAGCCTCGTAGTAGCCGTAGCCGAGGCCGCGGAGACGGCAAAGAAGGTCGGCGAGGTAAACGGTACAGGTGAGGTCGGTGTGGGAGGCAGCCAAAGGCGGATGATGGTGGAACTCGATAGTGCCGGAGATATCCTCGGGGAGCTTCCAATGCCCGGCGAGGATGCGGCCGCTCTCGCAGTGGGAAAAGCCCAGTTCCTGCATTTCGACGTCGTAGAGGGGAGTTTCGGTGGTCTCGGCAAGTTTCAGGACGGCCGGGAACTGCTCGGGAAAGAGGATGGAGTTGACTAAGATGCCGAGGTCATGCAACAGACCGGCGAGATAGAATTTTTCGACATTGGGAATCGCCAAACGCTGGGCGAGATGCTGGCTGACCAAAGCAGTTCCCAAGGCGTGCCGCCAAAATATGGTGGGAGCAATGCCCTCTTTGGAATTTCCGAGCAGAGCGGGCAAGGTGCAGGAGTAGACGAGGTCGCGGATGCGCCAGATACCGAGAGACAAAATTCCGTCGCGGAGAGACTCGACTTCGTTGCGGCGCCGAAACAAGGCAGAGTTGGCCATGCGCAGGACCTGAGAGGCCAGCGACTTGTCGTAGGAGATCAGTTCGACGACGCGGTCGATGTTGACGTTCTCCGCGCTGCTGCTCAGGCATTCGGTCAGCGACTGTAGAACGGAGGGCATGACGGGCAGGGCGCCGAGGTCCCCGATTCGGCGACGCAGGAGATCCGTAGTGATGAGTTTCACGCGGAGCCTCCGGCGGGTTCTCCGGGACCTGGTTTGTGGTAGCCAGTGGTGCCCGGAAAATGGACGAGACGAAACTGGTCGTAGACGTTGAAGAGAGTTTCGCACTCGCCGAGGAAGAAATAGCCGCCAGGGATGAGGCCGTTGAAGAAATGGTCGACGGTGCGTTTTTTGGCGACACCATCGAAGTAAATGAGGACATTGCAGCAGAAGACCAGATCGAAGCCCTTCATAAAGAGCATCTTGGTTTGGTCCTGGAGGTTCAGCCGTTCGAATTTTATCGCGGCGCGAACTTCGTCTTTGACGCGATGCAGGCCATTTTCCTTGGTGAAGTAACGGTCATGCATCTGTGGGGTGATGTTGCGGACGGCGTATTCACCGTAAAGGCCTTCCTTGCATTTGGTGACCGAATTTTCGTTCAGGTCGGTGGCGGTAATCTCGAAACTCCAGTCCTTGAATTTCTGGGTGAGGTTTTCGAGCAGCACGATCGACAAGGTGTACGGCTCTTCGCCGGTGGAGCAGCCAGCACTCCAAATTTTGAGTTTTTTGAGGCTTTTCTTGATATTGAGGCCCATTAGCTTGGGCAGGATGATTTTGCTCACGGCGTCGATCGTGGGTTTGCTGCGGAAGAAATACGTTTCCCCGATGGTGATTTCGTTGAGCAGGCTGCGCATTTCGGCGTCGCGATTGGGGCGCGTAGTAAGGCGGTCGTAGTAGTCGGCCAGGGTTCCCGAGCCAACGGCGGCCATGCGGCGGCGGACCCGCGAGGCGAGCAGATAGAACTTCACTTCCTGGTGGTAAATGCCGGAAATTTTGTAGATCAAATCGCGCAGTTTGCCCAGAAAGGGATCCGCGAGGTCGGCATCCACCGAGCTGTTGGTTTGGATCGTTTGCGTATCGAGTGCCATTCGAAATTGCACCCTAGACTTTGAGATCCTGCTGCAACGAATGCCCAGAACCGGAAGCGCGGACCGGGTTCAACGGTGCGGTCGAGGACGCAGGTTTCGCCCGGACGCGGCGGACAATCTCGTGCGCGATGGAACTCAACGGGAAGACCGCGTCGGCCAAGCCGGCGGCAACCACCTGGCCGGGCATGCCCCAAACGACGGAACTCGCCTCGTCCTGGACGTAGACCTGGCCGCCGCGTTCGCGCACAAACTGCGAACCAATCACGCCATCGGAGCCCATGCCCGTCAGCACGACTGCCAGTACGCTGGAGCCAAAAGCACTGGCGACGGAGCGAAAGAGCGGGTCCACGGCAGGGCGGCAAGAATTTTCGGGAGGGTTCTGATTCATGGCCAAAAGCGCGTCATTACCGAGGCGCTCCACGGTCATGTGATGGTCGCCCGGAGCGATCCAGGCATGCCCGGGCTCGAGCTTGGCTCCAGCTTCGCCTTCGTGGACGCGAATGGAAGATTGTTTGTTGAGGCGGTCAGCAAGGAGGCGCGTGAAGAGCGGCGGCATGTGCTGCACAATGACAATGGGAACTGGAAAATCGCGCGGCAGCGAAGGCACGACTTCCGCAAGCGCGTTCGGCCCTCCTGTTGAGGTGCCGATCGCCAGAATGCTGACGGGGCCATGGAAATGAGGAGCGAAACTCTTTGAGGGGCTGGAAGTTTTCGGAGCACCAGCGCGCGACGCCGGTGTACCAGCCGGCGCTGTTTCGCGCTTGCAGAGCGCCTTTATTTTCGGAATCAAGTCCTGTTTGATGCGTTCGAGAGTGACGCCCAGGCTTCCGGTATTGCTGGGTTTGGTGACGTAATCGCTGGCGCCGAGCGCGAGAGCATCGAGTGTGGTGCTGGCGCCGCGCTCGGTCAAAGTGCTGAACATGATGATCGGGAGCCGCGGATAGAGTTTGCGAATCTCGCCGATCGTTTCGAGCCCGCTCATGTTGGGCATTTCGACGTCCAGAGTGACCAGATCCGGGTGCAGCTGCGCAAGCTTGGCGAGCGCAATGCGGCCATCCGCCGCGATGCCGGCCACCTCGATAGCGGGGTCGGAAGCAAGCGCGTCGCAAAGCACCTTGCGAATGACGCTAGAGTCGTCAACCACGAGAACGCGAATAGGTGGCATGAGTGTCTGTCAGAATCCCGTGCTTCTTTCTGGCCAATCGAAGGGCTGCGTTTGTGCAGCCAGGATCTCGCTGGTCTAGCGATGGTTCGGCGTGAGCAAGCTTGGTACAACCGAAAATCAGTAGAGGCCGCACGAGCAAGCGCTCCTCATTTGAAACTGCCGTACCAGAACGGAACTGTGTGTTTCCCTAATTTCGTCGGTTCTTCACGAAACTAGAAAAGCCGGTGTCGCCAAATCTACTTTTGCGCTCTGGCGGCATGAGTCTCGCCTGGAAACGAAAAACCATGCGAAGAGGCAGGAGCAGTTTGGTGACCATTTTCAGCGGAGCGAACTCGGACGCATCAACGGAGTAAGCGTTGCTGGCAGCGTCAGTATTTGAACTGGCCGACGAGTTCGCGAAGTTCGGTGGACATGTGGGCGAGCTGTTGGGCGGCCTTTTGCGAGTCGGTGGCGCCGTGCGAGGTGCTCTGCGCCGCCTCCGCTACACCGGTAATGTTCTTGGCGATTTCGTTGGCGCCTTTGGCGGCTTCGCTGACGTTGCGCGACATCTCGTTGGTGGTGGCGTTCTGCTCTTCGACCGCGGTGGCAATAGTGCTCGAAATGTCGTTGATCTTCACGATCACCGAACTGATCATGGCAATCGCTTCCACGGCGTTCTTGGTGTCGCCTTGGATGGCTTCGATTTTCTGGCTGATGTCCTCGGTGGCTTTAGCCGTTTGCTTCGCTAACTCTTTCACCTCATTGGCCACCACGGCAAAGCCTTTGCCGGCTTCGCCGGCGCGAGCCGCTTCGATGGTGGCGTTGAGAGCCAGGAGATTGGTCTGCTGCGCGATGGAGGTGATGACTTTTACGACCTGGCCGATCTCCGCGCTGGATTCACCAAGCTTGCTGACAGTGGCGTTAGTATTCTCGGCAACCTTTACCGCGTCGGTAGCGACTCTGGCCGCTTCGGTAGCGTTCTTGGCGATTTCCTTGATGGAGGCTCCCATTTCTTCGCTGCCGGTGGCGACGGTTTGCAGATTGCGGCTGATCTGTTCGCCCGCGGCAGAGACCACATTCGCCTGGGAGGAAGTTTCCTCGGCGGTAGCGCTCATCTGCTGGCTGGTGGACGAGAGTTCTTCGCTCGAACTGGCCACGACCTGTGCGTTGCTCGCCATCGAGTTGATCAGCTTGCGCAAGTTGTTTTTCATCTTGTTGATAGCCGCGGTTAAGTCTCCCAGTTCGTCGTTGGAGGTCAGCTTGATGTCCTCGCGCGTTAGATCACCGGACGCGATAGCTTCCGCTTGTTCTAGTGCCGAAGCCGTGGCCGTCGAGATTTTCCGGCTCAAGAAGATGGCGACGAAAAGGCCGGTGGCCAAGGCCGCCAGTGTGGCTATACCCATCGTCCAGGACATCGTCAGATCGGCGGACTTGAGGTCTTGCTGTTCGCCAGCGAGGAGTGTGTCCACCTCATCAGCAAGTTCGCCTAGCGCCTTGGTGACGCCATCAAGCACCGGCGTAACTTTATCAGCGTATTCGTTGCCACCCTGAACAACGGCATCCTTGGTTCCCTTTGCGGTGTCGATGGCGTGTTGCTGCGCGGCACGGATGGCCGGTAGTCCGTTCTTGATCTGGGCCATGCGATCGCGGTTTTCCGGTTTCATACGTGGAGCCAATTCTTCGAGCTTCGCGAAAACCGTATCGATTCGGTTCCATGCGTCTTCAAACTTTTTCTGGCCTTCGGCTTTACGAACGGCATCACCCCCTGCGAGGATCGCTTGCCTAGCTTTACTCCCGCTGTAGTCCAGGACGTCTTGCAACGCCCGGGAGCGCTCCAGCTGAGGTACGCGAAAAGTGAGAATGCGATCTTCGATTCCTGTGATCTTCGAGGACTCCACAAAAGCGAGTACGGTACTCAAGGTCATTAAGAAGAGGACAACAGCGAATCCCAGGGCCAACTTCTTGCCTAAAGTCATTCTCATTGCGCTCCTCATACGGTCGGAAGATTAAACTCACTAAAACGACCTAGCGCTGAACAAGCAAATCTCTTGCCGTGGGCAGCGAGGTCTCTGTTTTCTGGAATTACCGCTCCTTGTCAGCCCAGTTGGAGACCGCATCCAGGTTCATCGTGCGTTGCGTGCTGAGGGCCAGTAGCAAGCGGCCGTCGAGTTTGTAGGCGCCCTCGATGAGCTCACGCATTTCGCCTTGCAAAGTGTCCGGAGGAGCTTCGAAAGTATCTTCCAGGACTTCGACGACATCGCCGATCTCATCCACTAGAAAACTAATGGGTGAATCTCCCGTGCGCACGACGACGTTCATCAAGGCATGTGGATCGCCTAAGTCTCCAAGACCAAGCCGATAACGCAGGTCAAGTGCGGTGAGAATTTGCCCACGAAGGTTGATGAGCCCGCGAACCACTTTGGGAGCGAGCGGGACCGGAGTGATGGGTTGGGGCTTGACGACTTCCTGGACCTGTTCGACGGGAATGCCGAAAAAACCCCCGCCGGCGTAAAACGTGCAGAGCTGCTTCGCTCCGGCCATGATCAAACTCCGACCCGTTCGCGTTCCGGCGGTTTGGCGGGTTGCCGTTCGAACGCGGTCAGCAGCGCGGGCATGTCCAGGAGTTCGGTCACGCGGCCACCGATTACCGTCGTGCACAGGACGCCGAAGCGCGTGGGTGGTGACTTGACCTTCAGCTCTTCGTGCACGATGTCGAGAATGCGCTCGATGACGATGCCGACGCGCTTGCCTTCACCGGTGTAGACGATGCCTTGCAAGCGTTCCGGGCCGTCTTTTTCCGCCACACGGGTCCGGCGCCGGCGGCGGCGCTCTTCGAGCATTTCGGAAAGAAACATCAGGGGGAGGATGTCGCCGCGATACTGGACAACGTCGAGCCCGCCAGCGTGTTCGACCGAGGCGCGTGGAAACTCTTCGAGCCGGCCGACGTGGTCGAGCGGGACCGCCATGTGGCCTTCGTCGGGGCCGGTGAACAGCAAGAGGGTTTGCTTTTCGCTGGTGGAGGCCGCCAATTCCGCTTCTTTTTCGGCCAAGGCGCGGTTGCGCACTTCGTTGACGACATTGGAGACCTGCGCGATGCCCAGCACGTCAAGGATCAAGGCAACGCGACCGTCGCCCATGATGGTGGAACCCGCAAAAACCTTGATGCCTTTCAGTTGCTTTCCGAGCGGCTTAACGACGATTTCTTCGGTGTCGTTGACTTCATCCACCACCAGTCCAAACGGATGGCCATCGGCCTGGAGCACAACAATGTTGACGGCGGACGGTGCTCCGGCTGCCTGTCCTTCGCCGTCAGTCTTTAGTTCGCGGTTCAAATACACAAGGGGAAGCAGGCGGCCGCGCAAGCGGTAGACCGGGACGCCTTGAATGAGTTCGATGGCTTTGCTGGCATCACCACCTTCGACGCGGACTAGCTCGAGCAGGCTGATTTGCGGAATAGCATAGCGGTTGCCACCGGAAGTAACGATCAGGGCGGGAATGATCGCCAGGGTTAGCGGGATCTTCATGCGGACGGTGGTGCCGGCACCAGCTTTGGACTGGACGTCGACCATGCCGCCGATTTTCTCGATGTTGGTTTTGACCACATCCATGCCGACGCCGCGGCCGGAAACGTTGGTGACTTTTTCGGCGGTGGAGAAGCCCGGAAGGAAGATGAGGTTGACCGCTTCGCGTTCGCCCATGCGGCCGGCTTGTTCGGGAGAGATGAGGCCTTTTTCAAGGGCTTTTTTGCGAATCTTTTCGCTGTCCAGTCCGGCGCCATCGTCAACGAGTTCGATGATCACCTGGCCGCCTTCATGGAAGGCGCGCAGCAGGATGCGGCCTTCGGGAGACTTGCCGGCGGCAACTCGTTTTTCGGGAGCCTCAATGCCGTGGTCGGCGGAGTTACGAACGATGTGGGTGAGCGGATCCTTTATGGCCTCGATGATGGTCTTGTCCAGCTCAGTTTCCTTGCCTTCCATCTCGATGCGAATCTGCTTGCCACAGGCGGCGGCAACGTCGCGGACGGTGCGGGGGAACTTGCTCCAGATATTGCCGATGGGCTGCATGCGGGTCTTCATCACGCCTTCCTGCAGCTCGGTGGTGATGAGATTAAGGCGCTGGCTGGGAGCGACGAGGGCGGCGTCTTCAGTGGTGTTGGTGAATTGGAGGATTTGGTTGCGCGCCAGAACGAGCTCGCCGACCAGGGTCATCAACTTGTCGAGTAAGCCGACATCTACGCGGATGGAAGCTTCGCTGACGCCAGCCCGCGTGGCCGTTTGCGTTTCGGCGGCTTCGGCTGGGGCCGTTTCGCCGCGGTCGGGCTGCAGCGGCGTGGCCACCGGCCGCACTTCTTGGGGAGTCGGCGAGGAAGGCTCGGTGGGCGTGGGAACGGATGCGATCGGCGCGGGGAGCGAAGCCATCTCCGAGGCCGGAGGGGGAACGGCCGGCACGGAACCAGCCGATTTTGCGGACGAAGACGAGGGTTGCGGCTGCTGCAGGCGCGTAAGCGCACGAATCAATTCCGCGTCATTACGCTCGCCTTCACTCCCTTGGGTCTCGACAGCTTGCAGCATTTGGCGAACGGCGTCGACCATCTGCAGCAAAACGGTGGTGATCTCCGGCGTGAGGACCAGCAGGCCATCGCGTAGTTTGCTGAGCAAGTTCTCGCCGACGTGCGCAACGGACTCCAGTTTCGTGAAACCCAGGAAGCCACAAGTGCCCTTGATGGTGTGAATCGTGCGGAAAATACTCGCGAGGGTAGCCTGGCTTTGGGGATTTTTTTCCAGGGCCACCAGCTCGCGGTCCAGCAAATCCAGATTTTCGTTACTCTCAACAAGAAATTCGCGAACGATGTCGTCGCTCATACGGTGGCTGACGCTTTCGAGAGGGACCAGTCGAGAAACCTTGCGGATGGATTTGCGCGGCGGATCCCAAGCGAAGACCGAGCGCAAATCTTAAAGCTTGCTAATGAAGCTCCCTCCAGATGACCTAGTCTGTCGTGTGCACTTGCAATGCCAGCTTCGCCGGTGTGGGGTTCACGCGGGAATCTTCTGACGGCCGCTGCGGAGCCGTGGCCTGTCTTGGGGTTAGGCGAGCGAGCCGGAAAATGGCGGCGGGGTCGGGTACGCAGCTTTCCTGATGCATTTCCAGATCGGCAAAGAATTGGTACAGGTGAGCCAAACTGGGACGAGCGGTCCGGACCAGGGGCAAGGAAGAATGCTCCGGCTCTCGCGAAGCAAGGCACCAAAAGCACGGCTGTTTCAAGGGGCTGCTCCAAATCGTAGGCGTGCGGAAAACGTGGTCCGCCGCGTCGGCTCGTCAGCGGAGAAGTGCGCCTCGCGGTGGGAGAGAGGTACTATGGCTGCATATGGCGGACAGCGACCTGCACGCGCAGGAAAGCGCGGGATTGGCTTTGTTTCATCCGGTGGTGCGCGAATGGTTTGCGGCGGTCTTCCCAGCTCCGACGCGGCCGCAACTTTTCGGGTGGCCGGCCATTGCGCGCGGCGAATCGACGCTGATTTTTGCCCCGACAGGAAGTGGAAAAACGCTGGCCGCGTTTTTGTGGTGCATTGACCGGCTGATGTTCCAAGAAGCTCCGGGGAAGAAGGAGCGCTGTCGGGTTCTTTATATTTCACCGATTAAGGCGTTGGCGGTGGACGTCGAGCGCAACTTGCGCGCCCCCCTCGTGGGCATCGCGCAGGCCGCGCAGCGCGCGGGAGTCTCCTTTCATGAGCCACAGATCGCAATTCGAACAGGTGATACGCCGCCTCCGGAACGGGCGCGCTTTCTGCGCCACCCTTCGGACATTCTGATCACCACGCCGGAATCGCTGTATCTACTGCTGACTTCGAACGCGCGGGAACTGCTGCGCTCGGTGGAAGCAATAATCGTCGATGAAATTCATGCGGTCGTCCCGACGAAGCGCGGGACGCACCTGGCGTTGTCGCTGGAACGACTGGAAGAGCTCGCGGGGCGGCGGCTACAGCGGATTGGGCTTTCGGCCACGCAGCGCCCGCTGGAGGAAGTTGCCCGCTTTCTGGGTGGCGTGGAAAAGCAGGAAGCGGCTAAGGAACGAGGCGGATCTTCGACGGAGTTGCCGCCAGGTGCCGAAGGCGGAGAGATCGAGGCAGCACTAAGGGAATTCGAACGCGAGGCGCAGCCTCCAACATACCGGCCGGTGACAATCGTGGATGCGAGCGAGCCGAAGCGCTTGAGCTTGCGGGTGGAAGTGCCGGTGGAAGACATGAGCCAGATCGGAGAAATCGATCCCCTGCCGAGCGGCGCAGCGTCGCAAGGCGCATCGCGGTATTCGATCTGGAGCGCGATTCATCCGAAGCTGCTGGAACTGGTAAGAGCGCATCGCTCGACGCTACTTTTCGTGAACAATCGCCGGCTCGCGGAGCGAATTACGGGTGCGGTAAACGAATTGGCCGGGGAGACATTGTTACAGGCCCATCACGGCAGCGTGGCGGTCGAGCAACGCAAAGAGATTGAGGACCGGCTGAAGATGGGACTGATTCGCGGCCTGGTGGCGACTTCGTCGTTGGAATTGGGAATTGACATGGGGGCGATTGACCTGGTGATTCAGATTGAATCGCCGCCTTCTGTAGCTAGCGGCATGCAGCGCGTGGGGCGTGCCAGCCATCATGTGGGTGCCGTGAGCAATGCAGTGATTTTTCCGAAATACCGGGCGGACCTGGTGGCGTGCGCGGCGATTACGCGGGCGATGTATGACGGACAAGTGGAGTCGGTGCACTATCCGCGGAATGCGCTCGACGTCCTGGCGCAGCAGATCGTGGCGACGGTGGCGTTCGATGCATGGACCGTCGAATCGCTTTTCGAGTTGGTGCGGCAGGCCGCGCCGTTTGCCATGCTGGCGCGCTCCACGTTTGAACACGTGCTGGACATGCTGGCGGGGCGATATCCTTCGGAGGAGTTTGCGGAATTGCGTCCGCGAATTACATGGGATCGCGTGACGAACCGCCTGAGTCCGCGCCAAGGAGCGCAGCGGATTGCGGTGATTAACGGCGGAACGATTCCGGACCGCGGGCTGTATGGAATGTTTATGGCCGGGGCGACGCGAGGCGCGCGGGTGGGCGAGTTGGATGAGGAGATGGTGTTTGAAAGCCGGACGGGCGACACAATAATTTTGGGCGCGAGCACTTGGCGGATTGAAGAAATTACTCACGATCGCGTGCTCGTTTCGCCCGCGCCGGGCGAGCCTGGAAAAATGCCTTTCTGGAAAGGCGACGCGCCCGGGCGGCCAGCCGAATTTGGAAAAAAGATCGGGGCGATGACGCGCGAATTGTTAGCGATGCCCCGGCCGGCGGCGTTTACGAAGCTGGTGGAATTGCACAGCCTGGACGCATCCGCGGCGGAGAACCTCCTGCGCTTTCTGGAAGATCAAACCCTGGCGACAGGCCGCGTGCCGAGCGATCAAGACGTGGTGATCGAGATTTGCCGGGATGAACTCGGAGACCGCCGAGTGTGCGTGCTGTCTCCGTTCGGAAGCAAAGTACATGCGCCGTGGTGTATGGCGGTTACAGGCAAACTGCGGGCCGAACGCGGAATCGCCGTCGAGTCGATGTGGAACGACGATGGCTTTGTGCTGCGGATTCCAGAAAACGATGAGCCGATTTTGAGAGAGCATGTGGTGCCGGCTCCCGCGGAATTTCATGACTTGGTGCTACGCCAACTGGGCTCCACGTCCTTGCTGGCGGCGAAATTTCGGGAGGCGGCAGGACGTGGGCTGCTGTTGCCGAGACGGCGCCCCGGAGCGCGGGCGCCGCTGTGGCAGCAACGCAAGCGGGCGTCCGATCTGTTGGCCGTGGCGGCTCGGTTTTCGTCGTTCCCCATTCTGCTGGAGGCTTATCGCGAATGCCTCCGCGATGCGTTCGATATGCCGGCGGCGATGGAAGTGCTATCAGCGATCCAGCGCGGCGAAATAAAAGTGAGCCTCCTCGAGTCAGAGAAACCCTCACCGTTTGCGGCTTCGCTTTTGTTCACGTACGTGGCGAACTACATCTACGACGGTGACGCGCCCTTGGCAGAACGGCGCGCGCAGGCCTTGTCCATTGATCAATCGCAACTGCAGGATATCCTGGGCGATATCGATTTTCGCGAACTGCTGGACACGGCAGCGGTGGATGAAGTGGAGTCCCGGTTGCAGTCGCTGGACCCGAATCATCAGGCGCGCCATAGCGATGGACTGCATGATTTGCTGCTGCGCCTCGGCGATTTGTCGGAAACCGAGATTGCCGCACGCAGTGAGAGCGCCGCGGTGGCGGGGACGATCGCGGAACTAGCCGCGGCACGACGAGCGATACGAGTACGAATTGCAGGCGAATCGAGGTTTATCGCGGTGGAATACGTGTCGCGCTATCGCGACGCGCTGGGAACGCCACTCCCACCGGGAATCGCGCAAGCATTTCTGGCTTCGGTGGCTGATCCGCTTGGCGAGATCGTTCGGCGGTACGCGAGAAATCACGGACCGTTTCGGACCCAGGAGCTGGCCCAGCGTTACGGGGTGCTGGCTCCCGCGATCGAGGCCGTGCTGCGAGTAATGCACGGCGCCGGCAAATTGCTCCAGGGGGAGTTTCGGCCACGCGGCCAGCACGAAGAATGGTGCGACCCGGAAGTTTTGCAACAGATTCGGCGAAAGAGTCTCGCACGGCTGCGGAGGGAAATTGAGCCGGTAGAGCAACAAGCCTTTGCGCGATTCACCGCACGTTGGCATGGCGTGATAACCCGCCGGCGCGGAATAGATGCGCTGTTGGACGCCGTAGAGACGCTGCAAGGCGCGGCGTTGCTGGCATCGGAGATCGAACGCGAAATACTTCCCGCACGCATCGCCGACTATCGCAGCAGCGACCTGGACACGGTGATGGCCGCCGGCGAAGTGGTTTGGGTGGGCCTGGAGCAAGTGGGCGAACACGACGGACGAATCGCTCTCTACCTGACAGAGGCACTGCCGGCACTTTCGCCACCAGCGGAATTGCAGTCCGAACAGCCAGCCCTTGCCGAGAAAGCGGTACAGGTGCTTGAGTTCCTGGCGAAGAATGGCGCCTCGTTCTTTCCCGTAATTTTGAATGCTTTGGGCGGACGGTTCCCGGGCGAGACGCGTGAAACGTTATGGCAGTTGGTTTGGGCAGGAAAGGTAACGAACGATACGTTTCATCCGATTCGGGACTTGTTGCGTCCCCCGGATCTCAAGCGAGAGCGAGTGGAAGGAGTTGGCGTGCCTCCGGGATCGCCAGAGTATTTGCGACGCCTGCGCTCGCGACAATCGGGCGGGGACCCGGCACAAGGACGCTGGTCGCTCCTGCAAAGCCAGCCGACGGCCGAAATCACGGTGACGCGCTGGAGTGCCAACCTGGCGCAGCAGTTGTTGACGCGAAACGGAATCGTGATGCGCGAAACAGCGATCAGCGAAAACGTGCCGCGCGGCTACAGCGCGCTTTATCCCGCGCTACGGACCATGGAAGAAAGTGGATGGATCCGCCGTGGCATGTTCGTAGCTGGAATGGGCGCGGCACAGTTCGCGTCGACGTCGGCAGTGGACTTGCTGCGGAGCCTACGCAACGAACCGGAGCATCCCGAAACGGTTTTTCTCGCGGCGACAGATCCAGCGAACCCGTATGGAACGTTGTTGCCGTGGCCGCGCAGCGGCAACGAAGAGGACGCGACACATAGCGTGTCGCGTTCGAGCGGAGCGGGAGTGATTTTGATTAACGGGGTTCTAAGCGGGTTTCTGCGGCGTCGGAACGCCTCGATTCGCGTTTTCCTGCCAGAGAGTGAGCCAGAGTGCGGCCGATATGCCGCGGAACTGGCGCGAAAGCTCGCGGAAGTCGCGGTGCGCTGGCAGGGCCGGCGGACAGGACTGCTGATTGGAGAAATCAATGGGAGGTCTGCCCAGGAACATCCTCTCGCCCGTTTTCTCAAAGAAGCTGGTTTTCTGCAGACGGCGATGGGGTTCCAGATGCGACGGGTGACACGGATGATGCCGTCGCAAAGCGCCGACCTGGCCGAACTACCATTCGAAGAAGATGAACACGATTTTCCGGAGAGCGCGTAGATGCCGGAAGGCGACACCATCTTTCGCGCCGCACGCACGCTACATCGGGCGCTCGCAGGAAAAATGATTGTGAGCTTTGCGTCGGCGCTTCCGAAGCTGGAACGCGTCGAGGTCGATGCCTGCGTGACGGGACGCACGCTGGAGCGCATCGCAGCGAATGGAAAATGGATACTCATGGATTTCTCCGGGGATTTGATCCTGCTGACTCATATGCTGATGAGCGGCAGCTGGCACATTTACCGGCCGGGCGAGAAATGGAAGAAGCATCCGGCGCACATGAGGATTCACATCGCGACGAACGATATGGAAGCCGTGGCGTTCAACGTACAAATCGCGGAGTTCCATACGCAAGAGTCGCTGCTACGCCGGCGTAACTATGCGCAACTAGGACCATCGGTGCTCGCCGAGACATTCGATGAAGCAGAGGCTCTGCGACGATTGCAAAGCGATCCCATGATGGAAATCGGGACGGCGCTGCTGACGCAATCCAAGCTGGCGGGCATCGGCAACGTTTTCAAATCAGAGATTTGCTTTGCCTGCGGAGTTCATCCATTTCGCCGTGTGGGAGAGCTGAGTATTTTGGAACTTGCGGCGCTCGTTAGCACGGCAAAGAAGTTCCTGCTGCAGAACGTTGCCGAGGACACGCCAGACCACATCGTAACCTACGCAGGAATGCGGCGGACGACCGGAAGGATGGACCGACAAGAAAACCTGTGGGTGTATCAGCGGCGCGGCGAGCCTTGCCGGCGCTGCGGCCACTCCATCGAATCACGGAAACAGGGACTGGATGCGCGGAGCACGTTCTGGTGCCCACAATGCCAGCCGCTCGAGCGGAGTCTGCGGCAGCCCGTTTAGCGATTCAGCTTTCATGCGCGAATTCGCCCAAGCCGCCGATACCGTGGCAAAAACACCGAGTAAGAACGACAAAATAAGGATCATCAGCGAACTGTTTCAGGCGCTTCCCCTCGGAGAAGCCGCCCTGGCGGCACAATTCCTCACGGGCCGAGCCTTCGCGCAGTCGGACGAGCGCGTAACCGGCGTTGGCGGCTCCGCATTGGCGGCCGCGGTAGCGGAAGCGGCCGGCAAATCCGGAGACGATCTGGGAAGCGTGTACCGGAAGCACGGGGACCTTGGCGATATGGCGGAAGAGCTACTGAGCCAGCGCAATGAGGAACGAGACTTGCCACTGACCGCGGTGGCGCGATTGTTCGAACAACTATCGGAAGCGCGCTCACAACAACAAAAGGCTAATTTGCTGCGCAGCGCTTTCGCGGCTGGGAGCGGAGGCGACATCAAGTACGTCGTTAAAGTTCTGACGGGCGACCTGCGCATCGGTTCGAAAGAAAGCCTAGTCGAGGAAGCGGTCAGTCGAGCGTTTGCACAGGATCCGGATTCAGTGAGGCGCGCCAATTTGTTGGTCGGAGATATCGGAGCGACGTTACGCCTCGCAGCGGAAAATCGACTGAACGAAGCGCACGTACGCCTGTTTCATCCTTTAGGGTTCATGCTGGCTTCGCCAGTGGAGGCCACTGACGAGTTATTCCAAGAAGCCGAATCGCCAGCCTTGATTGTGGAAGAGAAGTACGACGGCATCCGTGCACAGGTGCACAAGAACGCGGACGGCAAAGTCCGAATCTTCTCCCGAACGCGCGACGAAGTGACGGAGTTCCCGGAGCTGTACGCGCCGCTGGCGGGTTTGCCGGGTGAACTCATCCTGGATGGAGAGATTTTGGCGTGGCGAGACTTGCGGCCGTTGCCCTTCACCGAACTGCAAAAACGCCTGGGCCGCAAGAAGATCGATCTCTGGATGCAGCACGACATACCGGTGAGATTCCTCGCGTTCGATGTGCTACTTCAGGATGGCCAGCTATTGCTGGATACTCCACTGCGCGAGCGTAAGGAGCGTCTGTTAAGAGTTATGGACGCCACCAAAGACGGCCGCCTCGCGGGCGCGAGAACAAGTCTCTGTAGCACACCAGAAGAAGTGGAAGCCGTGTTTCGGGCGTCGCTCGACGCCGGACACGAAGGCATCGTCGCTAAGGCGGCGGACTCTCTGTACCTTCCAGGCAAACGAGGGCGAGCCTGGCTCAAGCTGAAGCTACCGTATGCAACTCTCGACGTTGTGGTTACGGCAGCGGAATATGGGCATGGTAAACGGCACAGCCTCTTGTCGGACGTAACGTTCGCGGTGCGTGACGGCGAGCAACTGCTAAACATCGGCAAAGCTTATTCGGGGCTCACGGACGAGGAGATCGCGCAGAATACGCAATTGTTTCTCGCCACCACGCTGGAGGATCAAGGATTCCGGCGCATTGTACAGCCGCAACTGGTCCTGGAAGTCGCATTCAACAACATGCAGCAGTCGAAGCGGCACGAAAGCGGGTTCGCGCTGCGGTTTCCGCGAATCGTGCGGATCCGGCGCGACAAAACCCCCGCAGAGATCGATACTCTGCAGCGCGTCAAAGAGCTCTTCGCCAAACAGGCTCCCGTACGCAGCATAGCGGACCGCTCCAGCTAGCGGATAGGCCGAGAAGATTTTACACGTTGTCCCTCCTTGTTTCGCTGGCAACCCGCCACAACGTCAGCTACGTCCCAAGCTAAATGCACACCTACAGGACACGCTGTACAACGCGACGCGTAACCACGCGAAAATCTGCGAGAGCAACCGGAATTCAGGCCTTGCCACGCAACGGCCACTCTAGGGGAAATTTCCCCCGGAGTAGGTAATTTCCATGATTGTTGGTTTGCTGGCCCAATGATTTACTTGGGCCTTAAACAAGCACCGCGTCTACGTGAGCTTTTGAGCATAGGTGCGCGATAAGCCAGAGTTTTTCAAGAGAACCTCTCTTTGGGACCGAGGATAGCGAAGCTATGTCCGAAATTGTAGACGCGGGCGCCAACGCCTCATACGAAGTGTTGCCTGCGTGTAGCGTACACGCCGGCAAGTGGTATGCGCTGCAGACTGTCCCCCGTCACGAGAAAACAGTAGGCACGCAACTGCAAATGGACGGTTTGGACGTATTTGTCCCGACATTTCGAAAAGAGAGCAAGTGGTCCGACCGAAGAAAGCTCGTCGACCTGCCAATTTTCCCCGGATATGCCTTCCTCCGCAGCAACGACATCAGCCTAGAGCGAAAATATATTTATCGTAGCCGCAGCGTCGTAAGGATCCTCTCGAGCAGCGCCGGACCGGCGGAAATTCCGGAACAGGAGATCCTCGCTGTGCAGCGCGTTGCGCGAAGTGGCACGGCGGTCGAGCCAGTCCCGTATCTGAATGTCGGGCAGCGAGTGCGCATCAAGAACGGTGCGTTGCAAGGGCTGGAGGGTTCGCTCTTGAAAGTGGGACGAGAAAATTGCCTGGTCATTTCCGTAGATTTGATTCAGCGGTCCATTTCGATTCGTATCCAAGGCTACGAGATTGAGGCGCTTTAGTCTCCCGCTCTAATTTGAGCGCGTAGTACGCCGCATCGAAGTCAGCAGGTCAAATGGCCGTCAGGCCAAAACTATAAACATCGCTTGAGGGAAATAGGACACCAACATGCAACCACGCCTGCAAAGCGGTTCCATCGGTAAGTACATTCGACTGAATTGGGCGGCGGTGATCACCGCGCAATTGATGCTGATCCTGCTGTCGTTTGCACTGAGCTCGAAGTTTCTCGCGAGTATCGGGCGCTTTGAGAAATGGCCGGCGGACGTAGCGTATGTCTTTGCTGTTCTCGCGACTTCGCAGGCTGCGGCGTTGTTGCTGTTTGGAGTTTACCGAAGGTCGTTCCGATACGCGGGGATTCGCGACCTCCTGGCTCTCGCCAAGTGCGTCGGCTGGAGCGGCCTGGTAGGCGGCGGGCTGCAAATGATTTCGCACGACTTGCGCCTCGGCGGATCTCCAGACTTCGCCTTTCTCTTGGTGGACTCCACCGTACTCTTCTTTTTGCTGGCTGCGATGCAGTTCAGCGTGCGAGTGGCGGAGGTTGGGCAGCGGCGTCGCAGCCGGGGATTGAAGCGGGTTTTGATCGTTGGCGCGGGCGACGGCGGGGCATCGGTCGCGCGTGAGCTCCTCATGGACACGCGTGCGGGCATTGCGCCGGTCGCCTTCGTGGACGATGACCCCGAGAAGAAAAGCAACCAGATTTGCGGTATCCCGGTACTCGGGCCAATCGCGGATCTAGCTAGATTTGCAACTGCCGCGAAGGCAGCCGAGATTCTGGTGTGCATCCCGAGTGCTGATTCCTCGCAGATGCGGCGCATCCTCGTAGCTTGCCGCCGCTGTGGAATTCCCATTCGCACTCTGCCTAGCGTCTCCGAGCTGCTTAACGGTCAAGTTTCCTGGCGGGATTTGCGCGCAATTCACGTCGAAGACGTCTTACAGCGCGAGTCGATTCAATTGGACCAAGGGCTGACGGAGGCGCTTATCCGCGACAAAGTGGTACTGGTTACTGGGGCCGGTGGCTCGATCGGTTCAGAACTCTGCCGGCAGGTAGCGGCGGCGCGGCCCCGGAAACTCATCCTGATCGACAAGTCCGAGAACAGCCTCTTTTACAGCCATCTGGGAATCAGCGAGAAATTCCCGGAAGTCACGACGCAACCCTGCCTGGTCGACGTGACCAGTGCGCCCGCCGTGCGCGAAGTCTTCGTGCGGGAGCGTCCGCAGGTCGTGTTTCATGCGGCGGCCTTTAAGCACGTAGGCATGATGGAACTGCACCCTTACGAAGCGATTCGTAACAACTTGATTGGCACACGCAATGTGGCTGCTGCTTCCGCGGAGTTTGCCGTGACGCATTTCGTGAACATTTCCACCGACAAAGCCGTGAATCCCAGCAGCTATATGGGGCTTTCCAAACAAATGGCGGAACGGACGGTGCGGGAAATGGCCGTGCGTCGCAAGCTGCGCTTCATGAACGTACGGTTCGGCAATGTGGCCGGCAGCACCGGCAGCGTGCTACGGCTTTTCTCCGAACAAATCGCCAAGGGTGGACCGCTGCGGGTTACCGATCCCCGCGCGACCCGCTATTTCATGAGCATACCGGAGGCGGTGTATCTGATTCTCTGCGCTGCGGCGCTGGGCCAGGGCGGCGAGACCTTCATCTTCGATATGGGCGAGCCCATCAACATCTATCAATTAGCGCGTACGATGAGTTTGTTCTCCGGCTTCGTGCCCGAAGAAGAGCTGCCCATCGAATTTATCGGACTGCGTGAAGGCGAAAAAATTCACGAAGAGCTGCGCGAGGACTGGGAAGAGATGCAGGGAACGGCCCATCCACGGCTGTTTACGGTCGCGCCGAAGGCGGCATTCCGAGGGGATATCGTGAAGATGACCCAGCAGATGGAGCAGATCCTGGAACGCCGAGATTATCCAGGGCTGCTGGAATACATTGATGCGTGCTTCCCGAAATTTGCGGCGGGACGCATTGCGGTTCATGAAGTCGAAGAATATCAGCACCTTAGCCAAATCGCAGGTGTCGCCTGATGCGCATTCCACTTTCCTCTCCCGATGTGGGCGAACGCGAACTCGACTATGTTGCACAGGTATTGCGTTCGAATCACTTGAGCCTGGGCCCCTGGCTGCCGCGCTTCGAAGATGCTTTCGCCGCCTACGCCGGCCGCAGGTATGCGATCGCCGCGAACAGCGGGACTTCTGCTCTGCACATGTGTGTGCGGGCGATGGGACTGACCAGCGGCGACGAAGTTATCACCACGGCTTTCAGCTTCGTGGCCTCCGCTAATTGTCTCCTGTATGAAGGAGTGGTGCCCGCTTTTGTGGACATCGATCCCGCCACCCTGAATATCGATCCGGATAAAATCCGGCAATTTCTTGAGCGCGACTGTTACCGCGACGGCCAGGGCGCCCTCATCGACCGCGATACGGGCGCGACGGTCCGCGCGATCCTGCCGGTGCACGTTTTTGGTCTGTCCTGCGCAATGGACGAGATCCAATCCATCGCTGACGAATATCATCTGGAAATTCTCGAAGACTCCTGCGAGGCCATCGGTGCCACCTTCCGCGGTCGGAAGGCCGGAACTTTCGGAAAAGCTGGAGTTTTCGCGTTTTACCCCAATAAGCAGATGACTACTGGCGAGGGCGGAATGGTCGTGACCGACGATCCACAAATAGCCGAACGGTGCCGCAGCTTACGGAATCAAGGCCGCGACAATTCTGGCCAGTGGCTGAACCACGTAATGCTAGGCTTCAACTACCGCCTCAGCGACGTCCATTGCGCAATCGGCGTGGCCCAGTTGGAACGTATCGAGGAGCTGCTGCGGAAGCGGGAAAACGCCGCCGAACTGTATCGCGAGCGGCTCCAGGACTCTGCTCTGCAGCTGCCTCTGGCAACGTCCCAATGCAAGCGCAGTTGGTTTGTATACGTGGTCCAATTCCAGGGCCGCCGAGCCGCCGCGAAACGTAGCGAAGTGCGCGAACAGCTGGCCTCCCGGGGAATTGCCAGCCAGGTTTACTTCCCCGCGATTCACCGCCAGCCTTACTACCCTCACTCGTTGCGGAGAATTTACGGCGAGCTTCGGGAAACGGAAAAGGCAACCGACACCTGCCTGGCGCTTCCCTTTTCCTCGCGCATCACCGAAGCCGAAATTGAAGAAGTCTGCGAAGCCGTCAAAACCGCCGTGGCCAAATCATCCGACTGTCATGCCGTTGCCGCGGCTTCGCTAATCCCGTAGAAACACAACACGATTTGACAAAACTGATCATCGAGCAAAAAAGCGTGTTCTTTACGCTCTAACACATCTTCTGATCTCTTTATGAAATACATCGCGATCTGTCCTGCTATCGGCTTTATTGTGGCCGCTGCTGCTACCAAGGCCGCAATTGCGCTAGCCGAAAGACAGCATCTTTATGATGCGCCCGGCCCACTCAAGATTCATCAACAGCCAACTCCTCGGTTGGGCGGAATTGGTATCGCCTCGGGCCTACTTGTTGCGGCGCTACCCTGGTTCGTCACCTCCGGCAAAAGTGTAATGATGGCCGGTTTTCTGTTGCTGGCAATCTGGGCCTTGGGTTTGGTCGACGATCTACGAAATCTCCCGGCCATTTTTCGTCTGTGCTTGCAGTTGGGCGTGGGCACCAGCTTGGGTCTGGCGGGCTGGGAGTTGCACTTCACGAGAGTTCATCCACTCGACCTGGTGCTGACCGCTCTGGTGTTTGCCCTCTTCGTGAACGCGATGAATCTCTTGGATGGCATGGACGGCTTGGCGACCGGGACCGCAGCCATCGCAGCAACTGGATTTGTGATTCTCTCGCCTGCCGGTTCGACCGTCGCCCTTTTTGCCGCGTGCCTCCTGGGAGCGTGCCTGGGTACGCTGGTCTTTAATTTCCCTCCCGCGCGAATCTTCATTGGCGATTCCGGAAGCACGCTGCTCGGAGCCCTGCTCTTTTTTCTCACCGTGGATGTGACGCATCCCAGTTCCGGATCGCAACCTGCGACTGTGGGTTTCTTGATACTCGCGATACCTCTCCTTGACACGCTGTTCGCCGCGGTGCGCAGGATCTTGGGAGGTGGGTCGCCCTTCCGAGGTGATCGTCTCCATTTTTACGATCTTCTGCTGGCGAGAGGCTTGTCCGTCCGGCGCGTGCTGCTGATTTCCTACACGCTGGGAATCGCCTTGGTCGTTCTGAGCGCGCTGTGCGCGCGTGGGATTCTGAAGCTCGGCGTAACTGGGTTGGTGGTCCTGACGTGTCTGGTCTTCGCGGGATTCCTGCTGGGATCTTACGCTCCTCAAGTGGACGAAAGCGCTGCGCCGCGCACGGTTGCGGCCCTTGGCGAAAAACCGACCGCTGAAATCTAAAACCTGTTCAGTCTACGAATTCCTCTGGTCCGATGGCGCGACAAAACATCTTCACGGAGTGAGTCATGACGACGCGAAACGAGCTACAGCACCTGCCCAACAGAACGAACCAGGTTATGCGACCCGAAAAGTTTGTGCCTGCGACTTTTGTTCCCGCAGACCTACCCGGCCAGCGCGGCATACCCTGGCGCGAGGCCGCGCGAATTCTTCGCAAGCACTGGCTCGTTTCTTTGGCCTTCGCCATTGGCCTCGAAGCGCTGCTGCTTATCATCGTGCTGCTGTTGAGCACGACGTATGAGTCCAAAACGGTGATAGAGATTGAACCCCCCAGCAGCCCTGCCACCACCGTAAGCGACCAGAGCGTCCAGTCGGGCACGCAGCAGGATTACATTGACACGCAACTGGAGATCCTCAAGGGCGATTACCTAGCGCTGGTGGTTATCCGAAACCTACATCTCGATCAAAATCCCACTTTCCTGCATCGCAGTTGGGCCTCGAAATTGGTGTCCGCAGTTTTCGGGATCTTCTCCCCCCATCGCAATGGGCAGGATGTCGAGGCGCTAATTGAGAAATTCCATGATGGTCTGAAGATTAATCAGGTAAAAAGCAGCCGTCTGGTAGAAGTTGGATATGAGGGTCCGGATCCCAGGCTGTCGACGGCGATTGCCACCGCGGTGGTTGACGAGTATCTGCAGGACTTGCACCGCGGTAAGTACGAAGCCACGCTACGCGCGGCCAAGTCCGTTTCGCCCGAACTGGAAGATCTCAAGAATTCGGTGACCAAAGCGGACGAGAGCTTAATTGAGTTTCAGAAAACCCATGAGGGGGTGTCCTTAGCGAGCCAGGGCACAGTTACGGGCGATGGCTCGGCAGACGGCAACGCGGAAGCGAACGGCAACCCGATCGCCACCCGAGTGGCGCAATTGAACCAGCAATTGACGGTCGCCATGGGCGATCGTGTTCAGCAGGAATCCTACATGCGACTCATCGCGGCCGGCGCGAATGACTCGCTTCCGCAGATGAAAGATAGCCCGTTGATTCAGGAACTGACGAAAGAAGCCGTCGTAGCAAGGGCTGATTTGGCGCAACTCCTGGCGATTTACGGGGGAAACAATCCACAGGTGCGGAAGGCCCAGGAACAGGTGGAATCCCTGAATACGCAGCTCAACGCGGAGCGTAACCGTATTGTTTCGCAGATCAAAGCCAGCTACCAATCGGCCATCAACAAAGAGAATCTCCTGCGCTCGACACTAAATGGCTTGAAAGGTCAACTCGACGCATCCAACGCGGACTCCGTCAAGTACGACGTGCTGCGCCGCCAAGCCGAGGCGAACTCGAACCTGTACATCAGTTTGTCTTCGAAGATCAAAGAGATGGCGGTTTCGGGGACGTTGAGCGCCAACAACGTACGCGTTTTGGAAGAACCGCGGCAGCCCATGAGGCCTTCGGGGCCGCATCGCTTCCGCATCCTGGGCGCGGGTCTGCTGCTCAGCTTGATCGGCGGCGTGGTCATGGCGTTCATTGCGGAAGGAATGGACGACACGGTTTCCACCCTGGACGACGTGAAACAACTCTCTGGAGCGCCGGCACTGGCTTTGGTGCCCGAGAGCGCGCAGCCCCACCACCGGCTCAACGGCGCGAGAAGTACTTTCCATTTCCTGGGTAACGGCAGGCAGCCGGCAAACGCTGGTCCTATCTTGCAGTTCGTAACCGACCGGCCACACTCGCCGGAAGCCGAAGCAATTCGCAGCCTGGAAACGGCGATCCGCCTGCAGTCTCAACCCCCTAATCCGAAAGTCAAGGTCATTACCGTGACTTCGGCGTTTCCAGGCGAAGGCAAGACGACGTTAGCGGTGAATCTTGCGTTAGCACTCGCCAAGCACAGCAAGGTCTGCCTTATCGACACGGACATTCGCCAGCCGCGGATCACGGAGTCCTACGGATTGGGCAAAGAAAGCGGCCTGCAGGACTATCTCTCGAATGGCCACGCCAAGGAGCCTCAGCTCAAGCCGAATCCGCAAATGCAAAACCTAACGATTATCGGGGCCGGCAAACCGATCCTGCAACCGCTGGAAGCCGTCACGTCCAAGCAAATGATCGAGCTCATTGACTCCTTGCGAGAGCAGTTCGATTACATCCTGCTGGACGCGCCGCCAATCATTCCATTCGCCGATAGTCGCTGGTTTTCGGCCCTCTCCGACGGCGTGGTCCTGGTTGCCCGAAGCAGCTCAACCACGAAGAAAGGCCTCATGTGGGGCATGGAAATCCTCGAGGAAATTCACGCCCCGGTGCTGGGCATCGTTCTCAACGGTGTGGATTTGCAATCTGAATACTACTCTTACGGCACCCCGAAGCATTACTACCAGCAC